>ERZ827104.782-NODE-782-length-31718-cov-3.595995_pt1 | contig 31718 bp, 32 predicted proteins | sample MGYA00519781_ERZ827104 | MGnify/ENA primary metagenome ERZ827104 (study PRJEB31778, sample SAMEA3449257) | human gut metagenome | biome: human gut; feature: human-associated habitat; material: faeces | place: United Kingdom | collected 2010/2012 ...
GCCTGTTGCAGCCGTTCCCGGCCGGGAACGGCTCTCCCTGCATCAATAGAGTGGCATATTTTGCCGGAATTATTTCACCGCCGGAGGAAAACCTCATGCAGAACCGCTTTTTTGCCATGCTCGCCCGGATGAAACTGATCCGCCGCTGGGGCCTGATGTTCAGCACCCGGGACGAAAATCTCAGCGAGCACAGCCTTGATACCGCCTTTTTCATGCACGCCCTGCTCTCGCTGCACAACCGCCGGTTCCTCACCCCCGGAGAGGAACCCCTGGATCTGGGCACCGGTGTGCTGCTGGCGATCTATCACGATGCCGCTGAGATCCTCACCGGCGACCTGCCCACCCCGGTGAAATACTTCAGCGCCGAGATCAGCGAAGCCTACAAGGCCGTGGAAGCTGCCTCCTGCCAGAGCCTGCTGGACCTGCTCCCCGCCGATCTCCGGGAGGACTATGTCCCCTATCTTCTGCCCGCCGGCGCATATACCCGGTACCTGCCCTATCTCAAGGCGGCGGATCGGTTCTCCGCCCTGGTGAAGTGCATGGAGGAGACCCGGCAGGGCAATTTTGAGTTCCGCCGGGCTGCTGCCCAGACCCGGGAAGCCATCTCTGCCATGGCATTGCCTGAAGCTGACTGCTTCCTGCGGGACTTTATCCCCGCTTTTGAAAAAACTTTGGACGAACTCCAGACTCAGGAGGACTTTTAAGATGAATAATCCCACCATTGCCGCAATCTCTACCCCCATGTCCGCCGGCGCCATCGGCCTGGTGCGGATGTCCGGCCCCGATGCCAAAGTCATCGCCGCTTCGGTGTTCCGGCCCATCGGCAAACGCACCATCCAGAATGTCCCCGGTTTTTCCGCCATCTATGGTCATGTGATGGACGGCTCCGAACCGGTGGATGAGGTGGTAGTCTATGTCTACACCGCCCCCAGAAGCTACACCGGCGAAGATGTGGTGGAGTTCTCCTGCCATGGCGGCCCCTGGCTGCTCTCGAGGGTGCTGCGCCTTCTGCTGGATCACGGCGCTGTCCCCGCTCAGGCCGGTGAATTCACCAAGCGGGCCTTCCTGTCCGGCAAAATGGACCTCACCCAGGCCGAAGCGGTAATGGATCTCATCTCCGCTTCGGGTGCGGATGCCAGCCGTGCGGCTATGGCAGCCCGGGAAGGCGCCCTCTCCAGAAAGACCCAGGCAGTCTGTGCCGACCTCACCCTGCTGGCTGCCCACATGAGCGCCTGGGTGGACTATCCCGATGATGAGATCGAGGAGCTCACCGATACCCACCTGGAAGAGACCCTCTCCCGGTGTGCCGGAGAACTGCGGCATCTGCTGGACACTTTCGACACCGGCAAAATCCTCCGGGAAGGGATTCCCACTGCCATTGTAGGGCGGCCCAATGTGGGCAAATCCACCCTGATGAACCTGCTCGCCGGATATGACCGCAGCATTGTCACCGATATTCCCGGCACCACCCGGGACATTGTGGAGGAAACCGTGCGTCTGCCCGGGGGGCTGGTGCTGAATATCGCCGACACCGCCGGTCTGCGCACCACCGATGACCCGGTGGAGGCCATCGGCGTCACCCGTGCCCGGGGCAAACTGGAACAGAGCAGCCTGGTACTGGCAGTACTGGACGGCAGCGCTCCCCTTTCGGACGAGGACCGGGAACTGGTGCTCTCGCTGCGGGAGCGTCCGGCGGTGGCGATCCTCAATAAGTCCGACCTGGGCCAGAGCGGGGACGAGGACTGGGTGCGTCAGCAGCTCACCCACTGTGTCACCCTGTCGGCCCGGGAAGGAACCGGTCTGGCGGAACTGGATACCGCTGTGCGGGAGGCTCTCTCGCTGGGCGCGGTGGACCCCTCTGCCCCCATGCTTGCCAATGAGCGTCAGCGGGGCTGTGTGCGCCGGGCCTGCAGTGCCGTGGAAGAAGCTCTGGATGCCCAGCGTATGGGCATGACCATGGACGCGGTGAACATCTGCATTGATGAGGCTCTGGAAGCCCTGCTGGAACTGGATGGGCGGCAGGTCACCGATGCGGTGGTGGACGAGGTCTTCGCGAACTTCTGCGTAGGCAAGTGAGCCTGTGCCATAATAAAAAGAAAGCCGGGGCTTTCCCAGAAAAGGGAGGCTCCGGCTTTTCGGTTTTATGGGAATAGGGGGGTCAGGGGCGCTCACCGGCGCTGGCCCAGCACCAGCGCCAGGGTGCAGAGGTCGTCCCAGCGGTCGCTGAGGGGCAGGGCCTCCGGCACGGTGTCCGCCAGGGCTTCGGCGGCACGGGTCAGGCGCAGGTTCTCCGCCCGCCAGGCAGTCCCCTCCGGGGCGGCGGTGAGCAGTTCCTCGACGCCATCAGCAGTATGGGGCGCATAGCCGCAGGAGAGCGCATACCCCGCCAGCACCAGTTCCCGCCAGCCGGCAGACAGCTCCCGCAGTTTCGCTCCGTCCTTTGGCGAAAGCCCTTTCAGCACTTCGTCTGTCCGGCACATCAGATCTGCCATCTCCTGCCCCGGGGACGGTTCATCGTCCCGGCGTCTGCTCTCCATCTCTGCCAGCCAATTCTGATCCTGTTTCATTGCGGCGCCTCCATCTTGTAATAAGTTATTAGTATTAACTTTATATTAGTTTATTACGACTTATAAATCAATACTAATTTCACTATACTGAGTTTATAGAAGTTACAAAGAGAGGAGGGGACTGTGTCTGGAACGCTATGGAAAGATTCGGGTGCGGCTTGCCGAACTGCTGAAGGAAAGCGGCATCAGCCGGACAAAATTATGCCAGCGGGCTGAGATGCAGCCTGCCCAGCTCAACAAGTATTACTACAACACCATCACACGCCTGGATACAGATGTCCTGGCACGGCTCTGCACCGTCCTGGACTGCGAAATCGGAGACCTGCTGGAATTTGTTCCCCCAGAGGACGCCGATTCCCAATAACCACACCTGATTTCACCCCCGTCACACTGTGACCGGGGGTCTTTTTTATGCCTTTTTGTCCGGGAGGGCTCCGCGGCTTCTGTCGCTGCCTGTCCTGTGAACACATTGTGTCCAAATCGTCCTTATTGTTCAGACAAACATAACAGTTTTATTAAGTTTCAGTTTAGCCCCGGTTTCTATACTGAACTGGATAAACAGTTCCTGTCCCGGAACTGTTTTCCATTCCAAAGGAGGTACCTCCATGATTCAGGTAGAGCATCTGACCAAATACTATGGGGATTTTTTGGCAGTGGATGATCTGTCCTTTACCATTGAAGAAGGGCATGTCTATGGTTTTCTCGGCCCCAACGGCGCCGGTAAATCCACGACCATGAATATCCTCACCGGCTGTCTGTCCGCCACCAGCGGCCGGGTGGAAATCGGCGGTCACGACATCTTCGAAGAACCCGGTGAAGCCAAACATCTGATCGGTTATCTGCCGGAACAGCCGCCGCTCTATCTCAGCGAAACACCTGAAGAATACCTGCGGTTTGTGGGCGAAGCCAAAGGTCTCCGGGGCGGAGAACTCACCGCCCAGATCGAAGCTGTCATGGAACAGGTGAAAATCGAATCGGTGCGTCACCGCCGGATCTCCGCCCTGTCCAAAGGCTATCGGCAGCGGGTGGGCATTGCCCAGGCATTGCTGGGTGACCCGAAGGTGATCATTCTCGACGAACCCACTGTGGGACTGGACCCTATCCAGATCATTGAGATCCGGGATCTGATCCGTCAGCTGGGACAGGAACACACGGTTATTTTCAGCTCGCATATCCTCTCGGAAGTGCAGGCCATCTGTGACAAGATCCTGATTATTGCCCACGGCAAACTGGTGGCCTTTGACGATGCTGACAACCTCGAACAGAGCCTGACCGGGTCGGCGGAACTGCGGTTCATCACCGATGCCGCCCCTGACCGGGTACGGGAGATTCTCGGCGGGGTGGACGGCCTGGGTGAAATCCGGCTGGAATCCCAGCCGGACGGCACCGTATCCGGACAGTGCCATGCTGCCGGGGTGCATCTGCATCATCGGCTTTACCGATGCTTCTGTCCTGGAAGGCCTGCTCCCCGATCTGATGCGTTCCCTCTCCCTGTTCGAACGCTTCAATGCCTTTGTCAGCGGTGTCTTTGACCTCACTGCCCTGATATATTACGGATCGGTGATCCTGTTCTTCCTGTTTTTGACGGTGCAGTCCCTTGAGAAAAGGAGGTACAACTGATGAAACTGCCGAGTTTTTCCACCGGGCCGGAATCTCCGTCCCGGAACCGCCGGGCTTTGCAGGGGGGCAGTTATTCCATTGCCGCCGCCGCGGTGATCCTGGCTATCCTGGTGGTGGTGAATATCCTGGTTTCCGCCCTGCCCACCAGCATGACAAAATATGATATCAGTTCTGCCAAGCTCTATTCGGTCACCAGCAACACCAAGGCCGTCCTGAGCGGGCTGGATGAAGATGTGACCGATTACGGGCAGTATGGCCTGGATGACCCCATCTGCACCATTCACATCACCGCCGGTGACACCGACTACGAGATCCTGCTGGGCAATTACAGTACCATGGATTCCCAGCGGTATGTGTCCACCGGGGACGGGAATGTCTACCTGGCGTCCAGCGACCCGCTCAGTTCCTTCAACTGCACCATCCGGGACCTCATCGCCAATGATGAGACCCCTGCCTTCGGCACTGTGAAGGGAATCGAGTTTGCCGGCGAGGACAGCTATACTGTCACCACCCAGGAGTATACCGATGACAACTCCTATACCGCCTGTGTGGAGGACTACTATTATAAGACAGACGGCGATACCCTGCTGCCTCTGGACAGCGACCGGGTGGAGGACTATCTGCGCGGCATAGCCGGACTGAGCCTCACCAACTATGTGACCTACAACGCCGGCAGTGAGGATCTGTCGGTCTATGGGCTGGACAATCCCGAGCGCACCATCACCGTACGGTATACCGACGGCACCGAAGATGCCGAGGAGGAGACCTTCACCCTGAGCATCAGCCGTGATCCGGAGGAAAAGGCCGCGGCGGAATCCGACACCGGGGAGGAGGACGAGGAGATCACTGCCTATGCACGGGTGGGTGAATCGGAGATCGTCTACCAGCTCACCCAGTCGGAGTATGAATCGCTGATGGCCTGCAGCTATGACGACCTGCGCCATGACGAGGCCTTTACTGCGGGCTTTGATCGGGTCACCTCGGTGGACATCACCCTGGAGGGCACCGATTACACCATCACCTCCGAAGGAGACGATGAGGAACGCGCCTTCTGGTATGGCGAAGAGGAAGTGGATCTCGGCGACCTGCGCTCTGCCCTGGCAGATGCCCTTGCCACCGAATTCAACAGCGAAGCTCCCACCCAGAAGGAGGAGATCCGCCTGACCCTGCATCTGGACAGCGAAGCCTATCCCCAAACAGAACTGGTCTTTTACCGCTATGACGGCGACTCCTGTCTGGCAGTGGCAGACGGCAGCTCCTGGGCCCTGGTACCCCGGGAAGCAGTGGTAGACCTCATTGAAGCAGTCAACGCCATCGTGCTCTGATCCCATATATGGAAAAAAGGACAGACCCCTGAGGGGTCTGTCCTTTTTATATGCGTGATGCGGTGCGCCGGGAATTTGCGGAGAGCTTGCACCGCCAGTCCCATACGGGAAAACCGGGTGCCATGCACAGCAGAAAATCCAGCTGCCGGCAGCGGGCGGCACGCCATACAGGGACACATCTCCCCCAAAAGCAGAAAGGACAGGCAGACCGCCTGTCCTTTCTTATTATTATGCCTTGGGCAGGAAGCCCCGGAAGGCCTGGAAGGCCGAGGGCAGTGCCACCTCCCCTGCCAGGGCGGCGGCATCGGCCCAGCGCCAGCCCTCAGGCAGCTCCCGGGCTTCGGGGAGCCGCCACAGCTCACCCTCCATCTGCCACTCCACATGGGAGAAGATATGCCGGGCGATGCCGATGGGCTCGGCTCCGGCCGGGGTCTCCCAGCCCAGCGAGAAGCCTTCGCCCTCGGGGGCGCCAGGCAGTTCCCAGAGCCCCGCCAGCAGTCCCCGTCCCGGGCGGCGGTGGAGCAGCACTCCCGCCGGGGAGAGCACCACCCACACCCGCCGCTGTTCGATCCGCCGGGGCTTTTTCGGAGGCTTCACCGGCAGGCGTTCCGGGTCCCCGGAGGCGCAGGCGGCGCAGAACTCCCGTGCCGGACACTCCCCGCACCGGGGCGCGCCGCCGGGCAGGCAGACCATCGCCCCCAGCTCCATGAGCGCCTGGGTGAAGTCCCCGGCTGCCCCCTCCGGATAGAGCGGCGCCAGTTCCTCCCGGCACCTCCGCTTGAGCGCCGGGGAATCCACCGGGGTTTCATCGCCGGTGATGCGGCACACCACCCGCAGCACATTGCCGTCCACTGCCGGGGTGGGCAGTCCGAAGGCAATGGAACAGATGGCTCCGGCGGTATACTCGCCGATGCCCGGCAGCGCCTTCACAGACTCATAGTCGCCGGGCAGCTCGCCGCCGTACTGTTCACAGACCGCCCGGGCTGCCTTCTGAAGGTTCCGTACCCGGCTGTAATACCCCAAACCCTCCCAGAGTTTCAGGAGCTGTTCCTCCGGAGCGGCTGCCAGGGCCGGAATATCCGGAAGTTCCCGCAGGAACCGTTCATAATAGGGCAGCACAGCCTCCACACGGGTCTGCTGGAGCATGATCTCCGATACCCACACCCGATAGGGCCGGGGGTCCTCCCGCCAGGGCAGGATGCGGCGGTTGGCCTGGTACCACTGGAGCAGCGGCGCCGGAAGCCGGGAAAGTCGGGAATAATCTGCCATAATACCCTCCGTTTCAAACGAGAACAGGGAAGCTCCTTGGCGGATCTCCGTCCCGGAAGCCTCCCTGTTCGATACAAATTGTATATTTCCCCAGGAAATTACTTGATTGTAATTCCGGTATAGTAATGCTTGAGGATCTCCTTATAGGTATAGCCGTCATGTTCTGCCAGATAGTTGGCGCCCCACTGGCTCATACCTACGCCATGACCATAGCCACGGGTGGTGAACTCAAACTGCTCCTTGCGGGAGTTGTATTCCACCTCAAAGCAGGTGGAACGCAGGTTGAAGTCCAGCAGGCTCTCCCGGACATTGCGTCCGGTGATGGCTACGCCCCGGCTCACATCGCCGCCCTGGGAAGTATCCTTGCCGCCGATCTCCACCCGGCCCACATAGTCTCCCGAAGCCATGTTGTCATAGTCAATGACAATCCAGTCCTCCGGGTCCAGGTCACTGTCATAGAGATCAATGCCGTAGGTTTCCTCCACAGCGTCGGCGAAGTCCTCCTCGCTGATGGTATAGCTGCCCTCATAATAGGGGGAGAGCTCATCATATTCGCTGTCCACCGGCTGGAGATAGGGCAGGTTGGTGCCCCAGACCGACTTGGCACTGGCAGTGGTTCCGCAGCTCACCGAATGGTAAACCGCATTGATATAGTCGCCATTGTAGTAGCAGGCCTCGCCGAATACCGCATCCACGGCACTCTTGACCTCCTTGCTCACACTGCTGCGCATATTCACCGCCGGGTAGATTCCCACCTGATTGGAGTACTTGATATAGGTATAGGTGGCGACTACCTGTGCCTTGATGGCCTCAGGATGCAGGGCACCCCGGGTTTCGCTTTCCACGATCTCGCTCACCAGGTCATAGGCGTTCATGCGGGTCAGACGCCCGTTGTACATCACAGCCAGTTCCTCATCTGCCAGATCATCATCGATCTCATGGTCGTTTTCCTCTTCCTCCTCCGAACTGGAAGGACGGCTGGAAGAACTGGAACTCGAGGACGAACTGGAGCTCGAAGAAGAACTGGACGAGCTGGAGCTGCTGGAAGAACCCGAACTGCTGGAGGAGCTGGACGAACTGGAAGAGCTGGACGAACTGGAAGAAGAACTGGAACTGCTCTCCTCGTAGGGATTGTTGCCGCCGTAGAGCTCATACCAGACCCGGGGCATGAGCGGGTCAGGGTTCTTGTAGGCCTCCGAGGTATCCACCTCCGGGTCCTCACCCTCCCGGATCTTCCGGGCCACTACCACAAACCGGGCCTCGGTGAACTCATAGGAACAGGTGGACAATGTAATGAGCCGGTCCCCGGGCTGGACATCCACCCCGGTGGTGATGAGCGACCGCTCCCGGACATTCTCCACATACTCCATGAAGGTCTCCTCGGTGCCGTCCAGGAAGTTGAGATAGTCAAAGATGGGGCCATCTTCAGGACGGGTGTTGGCAATGAACATGCCGATCACCTTGTATTCCCCTTCCTCATAGACACTGTCGAAGGTCAGGGTGGGGTGCTCCTTGTAGAAGTTCATATCCCGGTACTGGAGCAGGGTCTCGAACATGGTACCGGTGCGCATATTGTGTCCGTACACAATGGTGTTCTGGGTGGTGCGCAGATTGGTGCGGTAGTCCACAAAGGGCGTACCGTTTTCATTCTCCTCGCCGTCAAAGCCCCGGCGCAGGTAGTATTCATTGTCGGTGTACTGTACCACCGGATAGGCAAAGTCGGTGCCCTCGATTTCCAGATACCCCACCACATCGGGATTCTGGCTGTACAGTTCCTCGAACTGGGGCAGATAATCCCCGGGCATGCCGTTTTCATAGCTGGGAAGTTCCTCGTCCGAGCTGTCCTCCGACTCCTCGGAGCTCTCCTCCGAAGAAACCGAACTGCTCTCGGAGCCGGAGACCGGTTCGGCCTCCTCACGCCCCATAAAGAGGAAGATCCCGGCGGCAGCCGCAAGGAGCACCACTGCCGCCGCTGCCCCGCCGATGATCCACCGGCGGCTGCTCTTTTTCTCCGAGGCCGATGCCGTGGATTCCTCCGGCCCGGGGCTGTCCTCCTGGTCCAGATCGGGCGGGAGCAGCGGATTGCGCACCGCTGCCGGTTCCTCCCCGGCATCGGGCAGATAGCGCTCGGCTGTCTCCGCCCCCAGATAGAGCAGTCCCCGCTCCGGCGCGATCAGCCGCAGACGCTGTCCCTCCCGGGTGGATACCAGATTGTATTCCAGCGCCATGGGCAGGTTTTCCCCGTCCATCTGCCGGTAGAGCTGCTGGGGGTCCGCCCCGTCTGCCGCCAGCTCCATGGTGTGGATCTCCCGCCCCAGGAAGTCCCCCAGGAAGGCATAGCCCTCCCGGAGCAGCAGCGGCAGGAAGGCCTCGGGATCACCGGGCAGGCAGAGAATCGCCTGCTGCCGGCTCCGCAGTCCGAAGCCGCACACACCGCCAGTGCGGAATACCTCGGCGATCACCGGCACCTCTGCCAGTTCGCCGGGGGCAATGCGGGCGTCCGGATGGCTCCGGCACCAGGCCTGGGCATCTTCCAGCGCATCGGGATCGATGCGGGTTTCCAGTCCCAGTCCCCGGGTGAGCAGCCGCCGCAGACCGCCGGGGGTCTCCAGATCCCCCACCGTCACCAGCACCTGACACTCCTCCAGCGCATCGGCCAGGGTGTCAAACAGGCTCTCGTCCCGGGGGTCCAGATCCAGGGCAGTCACTGCCAGTCCGGTCACCGCTGCCAGCTCCCGGCGCAGTGCTCCCGCAAGGGGGCTCTGCCGGTCGGATACCCTGACCTCCGGGGTCAGGCCGAGCAGCACTGCTTCCATCCGTTCACCTCCATTCTTTCTGTCCTGCATGGGTTATCGCTCCGGATATGTAAACATGGTCTCCACCTTGGAGAGGGCATCCGCCAGAAGAGCTTCCTCATCCAGCGACTGTTCTGCCCGCAGCACGTCCCGCAGCTTGGGCTTGGTACGGGGGTGACGGGGTGTAAACACAGTACAGCAGTCCTCATAGGGGAGAATCGAAGTCTCAAAGGTGCCGATCTTCCGGGAGATGGCAATGATCTCATTCTTGTCCATGCCGATCACCGGACGCAGCACCGGCAGTTCACAGGCCACATCGGTACAGCCCAGAGCATAGAGGGTCTGGCTGGCAACCTGTGCCACACTCTCGCCGGTGATCAGGGCGCCGCAGCCGTTTTCCCGGGCCAGACGCTCGGCGATCTTCATCATATACCGGCGCATGATGATGGTGAAGTATTCCTCGGGGCACTTGTCCCGGATCTCCTCCTGCACATGGGTGAAGTTCACCACATGCAGCTTGATGCGTCCGGCATATTCACACACCTCCCGGCACAGGGAGATGACCTTCTGCCTGGCATATTCACTGGTGTAGGGCGGGGCGGCAAAGTGAATGGCCTCGATTTCCAGGCCGCGCTTTGCCATCATGTAGCCCGCTACCGGGCTGTCGATGCCGCCGGATACCAGCAGCATGGCCTTGCCGCTGGAGCCCACCGGCATACCGCCGGCGCCGTCCAGCTGGGGGCCGTGGATATAGGCTGCCTGATCCCGGATCTCCACAAAGATCACCAGGTCGGGCTCATGCACATCCACCCGCAGATTGGAGAACCGGGAGAGCAGGTATCCGCCCACTTCCGCGGCGATCTCCGGGGACTTGAGGGGGAACTTCTTGTCCGACCGCTTGGCCTCTACCTTAAAGGTGCGGATTTTCCGCAGTTCTCTTCCCAGATATTCCTCGGCGGCGGCACAGATGGTGTCCATATCCTTTTCCACCACACAGGCACGGCTCAGCTTGGAAAAGCCGAATACATGCTGGAGGGTCTCCACGGCATCGTCCATATCGATGTCCTCGGAGAGGGGTTCGGCATACATGGTCGACTGGGCCCGGGTGAACCGGAAGCTGCCGATGTCCCGGAGCCGGAACTTGCAGTTCTTGACCAGACGGTCTTCAAAGGTGCTGCGGTTGAGTCCCTTGAGGGCGATCTCCCCCGCCTTGAGCAGGATAATTTCTTTCATATCGTACTGTTACCTCGTTATGATTGGATTTAGGAACGGGCCCGGGCCAGGGTATCCAGTCCCAGCCGGAGCTTTTCCAGGAAGGCGTCAATATCCGCCTCGGTGTTCTGGGCATTGAAGCTCAGCCGGATGGCCGAGTCGATGCGGCGGTGGGAAAGTCCCATGGCATCCAGCACATGGCTGGCTGCGCCCTTGCCGCAGGCAGAGGCATTGGAAACATAGATGCCATACTGTTCCAGATGATGGAGCATGGTCTCGGACCGGATGCCCTCTGCCGAGAAGTTGAGGATATAGGGGAAGGCATGTTCCGGGGAGTTGAGCACAATGCCGGGAATGGCACTGAGCTTTTCCCGGGCATAGGCCTGCAGCCGGGTGACGGTTTCCCAGTCCTGCCTGATGGTCTCAGCCCGCAGCTTTGCCGCATAGCCCATACCGCAGGCCAGGGGCAGGCTCTCGGTGCCGGGACGCAGGCCGTTCTGCTGGGCGCCGCCATAGATAATCGGGTCAATGCGGGTGCCCTTCTTCACATAGAGGGCGCCGATGCCCTTGGGCGCATGGATCTTGTGTCCGCTCATGGACACCAGGTCGATGGGCAGCTTTTCCACCTTCAGGGGCAGCTTGCCATAGGCCTGTACCGCATCGCAGTGGATGGTGGCATTGGGCGCGATGCGCCGTACCTCCTCGGCGATCTCCTCATAGGGCAGCATGGTGCCCACCTCGTTGTTCACCAGCATGAAGCTCACCAGAATGGTATCCGGGGTCACCTGGGAGAGGAAATCCTCCGCCGAGATGATGCCATGCTCGTCCGGCTTGACAAACACCGGCTCAAAGCCCTCTTCCCCCAGACGCTTCATCGGCTCCAGAATGGAGGAGTGCTCAAAGGCGGTGGTGACCATCCGCTTGCCCCGGCGGCGCTTGGCATGGGCTGTGCCGAATACGGCCCAATTGTTGCTCTCGGTGCCGCCCGAGGTGAAGTAGAGGTTCTCCCCCTTGCCGCCGATGAGTGCTGCCGCCGATTTGGCTGCCTCCTCCATGAGCAGGTGGCTCTGCAGCCCCAGATCATAGAGGGACGACGGGTTGCCATAATGCTCCCGCATCACCTTGGTAATATAGTCGATGACCCGGTCATCCACCTGTGTGGTGGCACTGTTGTCCAGATAGATCTCCTTCAAAATACTCTCTCCCCCAGTCTGAAACGCCTGCCGGTCCTCTGCCGGCGCATATACGGTTTTATTATACCATGAAGCGCCAGCGATATGGTATAATTGGCCATTGGGACGGTAGCAGGCAAAGCCTGCGGATCGTCCGGCCGTAAAAATTAAGTATCATAGCCGTCTAGCGGCTATTATACTATATCTCCCCGGTTCTTTCAAATCTTCCGGTGAATTTTTCCGGCAAAATCCGTGGTTTCTTGCGCCTTTTTCCCAGGTGTGGTAGGATAGGATCATCATCAGCCGGTCCCATGCCGGCAAAAGGAGAGAGAACCCATGCAAACTGTCATCACCCTGCTGGAAGCGGCTGCCCCCGACCTGCTCGACCGCTGTCTTGCGGTGCGGCAGGAGGTCTTTACCCGGGAAATGGGAGTCCCCGCCGATGTGGAACGGGACAGCCGGGACTGTCTGGACGGGGAATGCCGGCACTTCCTCATCACCCGGGACGGCAGGGACATCGGCGCGGTGCGCTGTCTGCCCCAGGAGGACGGTACCCTGCGGCTCCAGCGGTTCTGCATCCGGAAGGACTGCCGGGGACAGGGCGCCGGACGCCAGACCCTCGCCGCTGTGGAAAACCGTTTCCGGGCGGAGGGACTCTCGGCTGTGGTGCTGGACGCCAAATGTTCTGCCCGGGGCTTCTATGAGGCCTGCGGCTATGAGGCGGTATCCGGGGAGTTCCTGGAAGCCGGTGTGCCCCATGTGGCAATGCGCCGGGCACTGTGACTGTTTTTAAGCAAAAAAGAGCCTGTCCCCCTGTGCCGGGGAACGGGCTCTTTTTCTGCTGTTATGCCGCCGGTTTTCTCCCCCGGAGCCGGGCAAGAAGCCGCCGCAGGCCGGTGAGGACACAGCCCAGCACCGCTCCGGTAAAGGCTCCTGCCGTATCGATGAGCACGTCCCGGAGGTTGCCGTCCCGTCCGGGCACCGAGAGCTGATGCCATTCATCGGTGAGGGCAAAGCCCGCCGCCAGCATCACTGCCAGCAGAGCAGAGACCGCCGGGGAAAACTTCCGGCGCAGCAGGGCATAGAGGAGCAGCCCCAGCAGGAGATACTCACTGAAATGCGCCAGTTTGCGCAGGAGGTATTCCGGGCGTCCCCACCGGGCCAGCAGGGCATAGAACCCGGGGAGTTCGGTTTCGATCAGACCCAGTACCCCCCGGGACAGACCCGAAGAGAGGGTACCGCTCTGGGCTGAAAACAGCCAGACTGCCCCCATGCACAGCAGTACAGCTCCCAGAGGCAGCAGCCAGCGCATCGGGCGCCTTGTTCCGGACATGAAGCCAACCTTCTTTCCTCCCATGATGGACTTATTCTATCACAATTTCCCCGGCTGCACACAGACAAATTCTTCCGGAACTGTGTCGGTTTTGTAAAATTCAGGGGAAATGCAGAAATCCGTCCCATTTCCGGCACAGCTTCCATGGGACTCTTCATTGACAGACCCCGCCGCGGATTATAAAATAGAGGTATCGACCCGCTGCCGGGAAGCGGTCCCGGCCCGATGAAAGGAACCGACGCGCTATGAAACTGACCCGACTGATTGCAGCGGCTCTGACTGCCGTCTGCATCTTTACCCTCACCTCCTGCAAACAGGAGGATACACAGACCACTGCCAATGACTATCCGGTGCATGTGGCGGATACCGTGGTGGATCACCGTCCCAAAAAGGTGGTGAGCCTGGCTCCGGCCCTCACCGATACCCTGTTCCAGCTGCAGATTGCCGGACGGGTGGTAGCCATCAGCGATTACTGCGACCTGCCTGCCCAGCCCGGTGACCTGGAATACTATGAATATCCCCGGGCCGGTACCCAGCAGCTTCCGGATATTGACGCCATCAAGGAACTGGGCGCTGATCTGGTGCTGATGACTGCCCAACCCACCGATGCGGTGGCTCTGGAGCTCCAGCAGGCCAATATCGACTTTGTGGTGATCCCGCCCGCCTCGGATCTGGAAGGGGTGCGGCAGAACTATGTGGATCTGTTCCGGCTGCTCTATGGCGAGGAGACCGGCGCCAAAATGGCAGAGGAATACCTTGTGCCCTTTGACCACAAACTCGCTGAGATCCAGTCCTGCCTGGACGCCGCCGGGGAGAAGAATATCTCCACTGTCTATGTAGCCGGGGACCTTTTGCAGATCGCCACCGGCGACAGTTTTGAGGGGTATATCCTCGAGCTTCTCGGAACCCAGAACTGGGGCGCGGACTACACCAACTACTCCTACCCCCAGGAGAAGGAAGTGGATCTCAACCCCGATGTGATCTTCTATAACGGTATGATCTCCGGGGAGACCATTGCCGCCTCGAGCTGCTACAAAACCACCAACGCAGGCAAGGCCGGAGCTATCTATGAGATCGACCCGGAGAACCTGGAACGCCAGAGCCCCGACCTGCTGGATACCCTCTGGACCATGGGGAAGCTCCTCTATCCTGAGAGCTTTGTCCACAATGAGCCGGGTCAGCCCTGGGAGAGCTCTCCTGCCTCGATGGGCTATATCCCCGACGAGGAGGATACCGCTGAGCCGGAGACCACCGAGCCGGAGAATCCGGACGAAGCGGAGTCCCAGACCAGCAGTGAAGAGGAAAGTTCCTCCGCAGCCTGATAAAAAAGCACGCCGCCCTCTGCCGGGTTTTCCCGGACGAAGGCGGCGTTTTTGTTTGGGAGCGCAGAGGCAGGCGGGGTTTCCGCATACTCGGGGCAAGGAACGTGCCGGGGAGATGGCATTTGCTCCGGCGCTGGCACACTGCCCGGCGGGCTTCCGGGCAGCGGCAGGGATTCCCCGCTATATGGGCAATACCGCCCCAAAACAAATACCCCCGCCGCACAGACCAGGCCGTGCGGCGGGGGTGTTTTCATGTACGGGAACCGGACGGATCAGACTTCGTCATAGAGCCACATGGCGGCAGTGGGGTTCTCGGGAACGCCGTTTGCCGAAGCCAGGGCATCGATAAACAGCTTCTGGAACCCGGCGGGGTCCACAGCGGTGCAGACCTTCACATTGGGGGTCCGACCCAGGCGGTTGTCAAGGTCGCAGACGGTCATGCCGCGGGTGAGCGGGGAAGCGGTTTCGATGCCCACAAAGCAGTCCACAGTGGTGTAGAGCTCCGGCGCCAGCAGGTAGGCCACGGCGGTGGAGTCGAACATGTTGAGCCCGCTCTCCATATCGCCGTCCCGGTAGTGCTCAAACAGCCGGTAGATCATCTCAGCGGTGGGGTTATTGCCCCGGACCGCATCCACCATGGGACCGGTGATCCGGGCCATATTTGCCAGCTCCAGGCCGCACATCACAATGGGCAGACCGGAACGGAACACAATATCCGCCGCCTCGGGGTCCACATAGATGTTGAACTCGGCTGCCGGGGTGATGTTGCCCCAGAGGAAAGCGCCGCCCATGAGGACGATCTCCTCGATCTTCTCCTTGACCTCGGGATACTGGACAAAGAGCAGGGCCAGGTTGGTCAGCGGGCCGATGGGCACCAGGGTGATCTTCTCCTCACTGCGCTCCAGTACCCGGCGCATGGCCTCTACCGCATGGAGCTTCACCGGCTGCACGGTCACCTCATCAAAGGCAAAGCCGTCCATACCCGATTCGCCATGGGTATCGCCGGCATCATACTGCATGCCGGTCAGCGACCGGGAAGCACCTGCCGCCACCGGAACTCCGGCATTCCACAGGGTCATCAGACGCAGGGCGTTGTGGGTGGTTTTTTCCACGCTCACATTGCCGGATACGGTGGTGATCAGCTGGACATCCAGTTCGGGACTGAACATGGCAATGGCAATGGCTGCTGCATCATCAATGCCGGGATCGGTGTCAATAATGATCTTACGCATGGATCTATCTTCCTCCTTATTGGCAGAACTGCCGCATCTGATTCCTACTATATCAAATCCGGCCCGGCTTCCGCAAGGGATTTCTGCACCAAAAATGGGCATATCCCTCCGATGCCTCCGCATACATTCAGAACAGAATGATGTTTTCGGAGGAGGTTATTTCCGCCATGAAAGGGATCCCGGAAGACCGTGCCCTGATGCTGGGGCAATATATTGTTGACCATGGCGCTACGGTGCGCAGTACCGCTGCTGCCTTTGGCTTTTCCAAGAGTCTGGTGCATAAGGATGTCACCGAACGCCTGTCCCGGCTGAGTCCGGAACTGTGGGAGAGTGTCCATGCCGTACTGATGAAAAACCGGGACGAACGCCATCTCCGGGGCGGTGAAGCCACCCGGGAAAAATACAGCCGTCTGCGGGACAGTCAGATGTGACTGCCTTGTGTTTCAGTGTCAGGACTGGTATAATGAGCCTTGTAAAGGGAAAAGACACGTCTGTCACCCCACAAGGAGGAACTCAACTATGAAACTGGCATTCATCGGTATGGGCAATATGGCCTATGCCATTCTCAAGGGCGGCTGTGACCGTGGATTCTTCAATCCCGCCCATGTGTCCGCTTATGACATCAATACCGTGCGTCTGGCAGAGGTTGTCGCTGAAACCGGCATCACCGCCGCTGTCTCCGCTGCGGAAGCCGCCCGTCAGGCCGATATGGTCCTGCTGGCAGTAAAGCCCAATGTGGTGGAGAGCGTTGTGGCAGAAATGGGCGATGCCCTCTGCGGCAAGGCTGTACTGTCCATTGCCTCGGGCTGGACCACCGAAAAGCTGCGTGCCCTGCTGCCGGAATCGGCCCGTGTGATGTTCGTGATCCCCAATACCCCCTGCATGGTGGGCGAAGGCATGGCAATCGCGGAAGAGGGCAGCACCTTCACCCAGGAGGAACAGGAGTATGTCCGGGAGCTGTTCTCGGCCATCGGTCAGTACCGGGTGGTACCCCAGAAGCTGATGAACGGCGCTTCCACCCTCACCGGCTGCGGCCCGGCCTTCATTTACCTCATCATGGAGGGTCTGGCAGACGGCGCTGTCTACCATGGCGTGCCCCGTCAGCTGGCCTATGAGCTGGCTGCCCAGACAGTGATCGGCGCCGGCAAAATGCTGCTGGAAAGCGGCCTGCACCCCGGCGCGCTCAAGGACAATGTCTGCTCGCCCGGCGGCACTACCATCCGCGGCATCCGTGCCATGGAGGACGCCGGTGTCCGTGCCGCGATGATCGACGCCATCGACGCCGCCAGCCACAACGCCTGAGTCTGTCTGTTCAAAACCGGCTGTTCCACTGGGACAGCCGGTTTTTTCTGTCCCCGGGGCGCCCTCTGTTTTCCACCGGGAGGCCCGCAAAGTGTGGAAAAGTCTGCACGCTGCGGCTTTTTACACACCCGGCTCTCCCCCTCACAGTGCCAGCCGACAGCACTGGGGTCAGCTGATCTGGCTTATCTCCCCGCTTGTTTCCGGCGCACTGCCGCAAGGTCGCACCGCACCGGGCAAACCGCCCCCATCTGAAACTCCCCGGCACTCGCTCTGGAATGCCGGGGAGTTTTCTGTTCCGCTCTGATGGGCGACATGCCGGAGGAGTGCTTTTTCTTTCCACAGCAGCTGCCGCAGAAGGTGGAAAACTCTCCCCTATGCGGGCTTTTGCCGGGCGCAGGCGGTCTGCTCACCGACCCGCTCACCCCCGGCGCACTGCTGCAAGGACGCACCGCGCCGGGCAAACCGCCCTCATCTGAAAAGCCCCGGCACTCGCTCTGGAATGCCGGGGATTTTTTATCCATTTACAGCTGCTGTACCGGGGGTCACTTCAGCTCGTAGATTACACGGACTTCCGCTGTGACACTCAGGTCGCCGGGCGCCGAAAGGGTGGCATCGGTAAAGCTGCCGTCCTCTGCCTGCTGGCGCACCAGTGTCGCTCCGCCATAGGAGCTCTCCTCCACCGAGATCACATCGCCCAGGGTGCGTCCGGCTGCTTCCGCCATCTTCTGAGCCGACTCCTTTGCGTCAGCCGCGGCGTTCTCCAGCGCCTGCTCATACAGGGCGGCCTCATCTGCCACGCCGTATTCCACATCGTAGATGCTGTTGACACCCGCATTTACTACGCCGTCAATGGCTTCGCCGGCACGGTCCACCTCCCGGACCAGCACGGTCATCCGGGTGGACATCTGATAGCCGCCGTCATACTGTTCGCCCAGATTGATGCGCTCGGTCTTGATGTCCGATTCCGCCACGCCCATACCGGTGAGGAAGTCCACCGCCGCCTGAACCGCTTCCGCATTCTTCTCGCGTGCCGCCTCTGTGGTAGCGCCTTCTGTCTCCACTCCCAGGGTGAGCTGGGCAATATCCGCCGCGGCAGTCGCCTTGCCGCTGCCTCCGGCGGTCACGCTCTCCGGCAGGGTCTGGGCGGTTGAATTCTGTGCTGCACAGCCCGCCAGGCTCAGTATCAGAAGCCCGGTGGTCAGCAGGGCTATGATCCTCTGTTTCATTCTGCTCCCCTCCTTATACCAGCTCAAAGACAATCTCTACCTGGGCTTCCACCTGTTCCAGTCCCGGCAGGATCGGTGTGGTCTCCTGAGCGGAATCCGACGCAAAATATCCGCCGCCTGTATCAGGATTGTTGCGCTCAGTCTCCTCGGCTACGCCATAGCCCGACTCGGTGATATACAGTGCCTTGCCTACGGTCTTGCCCGAAGCTGCCGCCAGCTTTTCCGCCGACTGCCGGGCACTTTCCACAGCGGCGCCCAATGCCTCGGTATAGAGATCACCGGCATCGCTGACTGTCTGGGTCAGGCTTCCGGTGGAGGTGGCTCCGCCTGCCACTGCCGCATCCAGAACAGCTCCGGCTTCGGCTCCCTCCGGCACCTTGACAGTGAAGCTCACCCGGTACTCATAGCCGTCCCGGTAGCTGGTGTAATTGGTATAGGTATAGTGCTCCCAGAGCCAGAGGCCATCGGTGATGATATTCTCCTCCGGAACCCCGGCATCCATCAGGGCCTGACGCACTCCGGCCGCCATCTCATTGCCGGCGGAAACTGCCTCGGCGGCAGTGGGTTTTACCACATTCACGCCAGCGGTGAATTTGGTCTGATCCGGGCGGGCTTCCACAATTCCGGTGCCCTGTACTGTAATGGTATCAGGCAGCGGCTGTGTGCCGGAAAATCCGCACAGGGACAGGCACAGCGCACCTGCTGCCGCCAGTGCCAACAGTCGATGTTTCATAAAAACCTCGCTCCTTTCGCTGCCGGGACATCGGTTCCCGGCCTTTCACCCCATCTGTGTGCAAAACAGCCCGGATTGATGCCCGGTCTGGAAAATTTCGGCTTTTCACCGGAATCCCCCGGGAAAAATCAGACGCTTTCCACAAAACCGAGGGGCCTTTCATCTAAAGTATACCAGTATTGCCCCGACGCTTCAACACAGAGAATCGCAAAAGCGGCAGAACATGAAAAAAGCCGCCTCCCGAACCGGAAGCGGCAGAACAGCCCGATAAAATGGAAAAGAGCGGAGGCCTCCAAACAGGATACGGATGGCCCTCGCTCTTTCCCTGAAAAACAGGTCAAAAACAAAAGACACCCATAGCGTAGGCGGTTAAGGCCGCCACATAGAAACTTCTGCTCCAGATCAGCAAAATTATATGGGAAATCTTCGGCGTACAGGTACACGCCGGCAGTTATGTGCAGAATTAAATATATCACACTTATGGAAGATTTGCAAGGGCTTTTTCAAAAAAACTTTCAAAAAGACGGCAGGCCACTTTTTTCAGATGAGGGGTTGACAACTGTGTATATCCAGTATATACTGTGTATATCAAAGATACACAGTGAGGTGAGGACATGACAATCCTGATTGATCCCACATCTGCCACGCCCCTGTATGAACAGATCGTCCAGCAGATTCAGCGGCAGATTCTCAGCGGCACCCTGCCCCAGGGGGAGCTGCTGCCGGGAGTACGCACCCTGGCGGCGGATCTTTCGGTGAGCATCATCACCACCCGCCGGGCCTATGAGGAACTGGAACGAGACGGCTATATCAAAACCCTGCCCGGCCGGGGCAGTATTGTAAGCATTGAGAACCGGGAACACCTGCTCGAACTGCACCGGCAGGAGATGCGGGGCTGGCTGGAACGGGCTGTATCGGCAGCAAAGGCCGCGGGAGTATCCCGGGAGGAAATTATCGAACAGATCAGCCGGCTGTATGACCAGGCCGGAGAGGAGAAGTGAGTCTATGAATGCGATTATGATCCAGAATCTCAAGAAGAATTATGGCAGCTTTGAAGTGAGCCTGCCCCGGCTGGATCTGCGGCAGGGGTATGTCACCGGGCTGGTGGGCAAAAACGGCTCAGGCAAAACCACCCTGATCCGGTCGGTGCTGGGGGTGATCCCCAAGACAGCGGGGACAGTCCAGGTACTGGGCGGAGACATCACTGCTGACCCGGCGATCCGGGAACAGGTGGGATTTGTGAGCGAGACCCCCTACTATATCCCCACCCTCACCACCGAGATGGTGCATGAGATGGTACGCCCCTTCTATCCCCGGTGGGACGAGGAGCTCTATCAGAAGATGCGGGCGGAATTTGAACTGCCGGACCGGAAGATCAAGGAGCTTTCCAAGGGACAGCAGAAGATTCTCTCCTTCCTCATGGCATTCTGCTGCCGTCCCCGGCTGCTGATCCTGGACGAACCCACTGCCAATCTGGACCCGTCGGTGCGTCACCGGCTGCTGGGTTATCTGCGCCGGTACATGGAGGACGAGGGAAACACCATTCTCTACTCCACCCATATCACCGGCGACCTGGAGGACATCTGTGACTATCTGGTGGGGCTGGATCACGGCACTCTGGCGTTCCAGGGGGAAAAGGACGAGGTACTCGACCGGTTCCGGATGGTACAGGGGCCGGGAGAACTGCTCACCCCCGAAACCCGGGGACTCTTCCTGGGCTGGGAACAGTCGGCACTGGGCTTTACCGCTCTCACCGACCGTCCGCAGGAAGCCGAAGCCCTGCTGGGACAGGAGGCCCGCTACCGCCGTCCCACCATTGAAGAACTCATTATCTATCGGGGAGGGAATGTACAGTGAAACCTATGACATACAATCTCCTGCGCCGGGAATGGCTGCAGTACAAGAGTTTCGGACGGACCTGGCTCTGGATCTGGGTTCTCTACCTGGGCATGTATCTTCTGCTGGGTATGGCAGCCGGCTTTGTGGTCGTTTTCCTGCCTATTATCATGGCTTACAGCGCCATCTATTCCGCCAAGCAGACCGGTGAGGCAGTGAACGCCGGCACCGAGGACTTCCTGCTGCCGGTTCCCCTCCGGGACGTGCTCTGGGCCAAGTACCTGTTCGCCTTTCTGATGGGTTCCGCCAGTGCGGTCGTGGTTCTGGCTGCTGTGCTGTTTCAGACCCTCCTCAACCCCGAGGAGGCCATCAACCCCTTCTATGTGCTGGGCGTCACCATGACTTACACCGCAGTCATCACCGGAGTCGGCATGCCGCTGCTCTACCGGTTCGGCGCCACCAAGGCACGCCTCACCCTGCTGGTGCTCATGGGAATTTCGGCCGCTCTGGGCGGCAGTATGGCAGTGGTGGGCCTGGCTGCTCTGGGCGGCGTGCCCGATGGAGCCGGCTATGCCCTGACAATCACCGCTGTGGTGCTCTGGGCGCTGATGCCCTTCTCCCTGCGGCTCACCGAACGCTTCTACCGCCGGGGCGGTGTGGATCATGAACGCCACCCCATTGTGGAAGCCTGACTTTGCCCCCCAATTCCACTCCCTCCGGCTGCTCCGGCAGTCCGGGGGGAGTTTTTTGCGGGCATTTTATACAAAATCAGTAGATTTTGTGCCCGGCCTGCTCACCGGATGCGAAAATCTCCCGTCCGGGGATTGACATTGTGTACCGAAATGGTATAATTAAGGCAGACATGAAAGCAGCCGTCCGGTTTACCCGCCGGCGGCAGTCCTCCCAAGAACCCCTGAAGCTAAAAAACCGCGCCGGGCCTTACCCCTCCGGCGCGGTTTTTCCGCGCATGAAAAAACGCAGAGGGGAAAATCCCCCCTGCGTTCGGATCAGGATTCGGTTATGCCGCTTCGGAAGCGGTTTCGTCCGGCTCGGCAATCACTGCCGACATGAGCAGCTGCTCAAACAGCGCATGGCTGTACGGCTCATCAATGGGCACTACTACCCCCAGGTTATCCAGCTCGATCTCAGTGCTGCCGTCGGTGCAGTAGTAGATGTCCAGCGCCTCGGGATTCTCCGGCGAGAAGTTCTCCCGGAGGGTCTTCTGGATGCTGTCAAAGATGGTATAGCAGAGCTGATCGGACGAATACATATGGAACTCGTCCTTCTGCTCCTCCGGCGGGCCGGTGAAGATGGCACTCTCCGGCGCAAAGGATACGGTCATGCCGCCCTTGCCGGTGGTCACCGGATCGTCCTCACTCAGAGTGAGATCCCAGCCGGTGAGCTCTCCCATGGCTGCGATCAGGTTTTCCGGGGTCACTTCGCCGGAGCTCACAAACGGGAACTCCTGGAAACTGCCGTTCCCTTCCGCATCATAGGTTCCGATATAAAGGGTGGGTACCTTGGTTTCAGTCACCTGGGAGCTCTCCTCTGTCTGGGAGGAAGAACTCTCCTGGGAACTCTGTCCCTCCGACGAGGAACAGCCGCTCAGGATCAGGCCCAGTGCCAATACCCCCGCTGTAAACAGCGAAAGCCAACGCGTCTTTTTCATCAAAAACACCTCCGTTTTCTCTATTGTATCCCAAGGATTTGAATGGGAGCCGTCCGGTCTGTAAATTTTTTAGTCACCCACCAGATTGTGATATTCCTCCGGTGTATAGATAATAATGGACATCCGGTTGGGCAGACAGACTACTGCTTCCATCTCATTCCTGACATAGCCCATGGATTCACATACCTTGTCCGGACAGTCCACATCAATGACCCGTACTGCTCCGTCATGGAATTCCGCCTTGCCCGGGAATCCATAGGACGACAGATCAATGGTGAGATCATTGTGATGTTCTGCCAGCGGCCAGACCTCCACAATCTGATCGCCCACGGACATGACTGCATAGTTTTCCGCATCGGTATCCGAGCCGCGGGAACGCATCCAGAGCCATCCGCCCAGGAATATGCCTGCCAGTACCAGAATCACCAGCAGATCGGTTCTTTTCATAAATTCGCGCTGTTCACTCAAATTGGGTTCCTCCGCCTTTGTTCATACTCTGCCGGCTCCTGTGTCTGCCGGCTTTTGTGATATTTTTCTCAATTATACCCGAAAGCCTGCCCCTCCTGCAACGCATCTTCCGGCGAATTGTGCAAGTCATGCAAATTTCCCACCGCTTTTTGTGGGGAATCCCTTGCCTGCTTTGTGTTATACTGATTCTATATCAAGTTTGCAAAGGAGATTTTTCCCATGAACGGACTTCGCCGCATCAATCTCGAACAGGCCATCAATGTACGGGACCTGGGCGGATACCCCACTCCCGATGGCTGCACTCCCTATGGACGGTTTATCCGGGCAGACAATATGGTCGGCCTCACTGAGGCAGACCTGGAGACCCTCTATCAGGCCGGTGTGCGGACAGTCATTGACCTGCGGACCCCCGGCGAACGGGAACGCCAGCCGGGCTCCTTTGAAAACTGGCGGGATGTCCGGGTTGTCCCCTGTTCCCTGCTGGGCGAATCCCTGGACAGCTTCACCGGCTTCATGCGAAGCCTCGGGGAAAACTACTCCGAAATGATCGTCCGGGACCGGGACCATTACCGGGATCTGTTTGAGATCATTCTCTCCGAGAATCAGCGGGGCGGCATTCTGTTCCACTGCACTGCCGGCAAGGACCGCACCGGTGTCACAGCGGCGCTGCTGCTGGGTCTGGCCGGGTGCGAGGACGCCGACATTGTCGCCGACTATGCCCTCACCGACATCTATCTGCGCCCCAAGGTCAAGCTGTTCCTGCAGCACAATCCCAACGCCGACCCGGCTCTGTTCCGGGCGCCCATGGAGAGCATGGACCGCTTCACTTCCTTTGTGCGGGAGGAGTTCGGTTCTGCCCGGGGCTATCTGAAAAGCCTGGGCTTTTCGGACGAAGACCTGGATCAGGTCTGGAATCCCCGGCGGTAAGCCTTTATACAAGAAAAGAGAGCCTCAGAAGGGCTCTCTTTTTTTATGCCTGTTTTCCGGCGGAGAGGCTTCCGCCCACCATGCCGCCCACGATGAGACAGAGCCCCACCAGTCCCAGAGCGCCGGGGAGCAGGTCACCCAGCAGCAGGACACCGCCCAGCAGGGAAAAGACCACTTCGCCGGACTGGGTGGCTTCGATGAGGGCCAGCTGCCGGGGATTTCTGCGCACCTGATCGGTGGCCCAGAAGAAGAGCAGGGTGGCAGCCACACCCGAGAAGAGTGCCACACCCACCGACTGGATCACCTGTCCGGCGGAGGGCAGGCCCACAGCGCCCACACCCCAGGCGCCCAGCACCAGCCAGAAGGGCATGGAACAGAGGGTCATGCCGAATACCCGCTCCAGGGTGGAGATCTCCGGCGGACAGTACTGCATGAGTTTGCGGTTGCCCAGCGGATAGCACACCGCCGCCAGCAGAATGGGCAGCAGGGCCTGAGCCAGTTCCTCAAAGCGGAGTTCGGCGGCAGTGCTGGCCTGGAGCACAAAGATGCCCACCAGGATCACCATCGACCAGCCCAGCTGCCGCATGGGAATCCGGTGCCCGAACAGCGGAGTGAGCAGCACACCCGCTACAATGGTCACCTGCCAGGTGGCGGCGGTGAGCCAGGCTTCGCCATACTGGGAGCCCAGCGAAAGGGGCGCATAGAAGAGCCCGAAGCCCACAGTGCTCCACCAGAGCCAGGTGAGCGGCTGCCGGCGGATCTCCCGGAAGATGCGTCCCAGGCCGCCCTTGCCCTGGAAGAGCAGCACCGCCCAGAGAATGGGCAGGGTGAAGTAATAGCGCAGACAGGCGCTCCATACCCAGCTGCCACCGCCCAGGTGCATGCTGCGGTTGAGAATAAAGGTGAAGGCAAAGAAGAAGGAGGCCAGAATTCCGGCAAAGAGTGCTTTTTTCATACAGGATTCCTCCGGCAGACAGAATACTGTTCCCATTGTAGCACAGCACTGGTAAAAAGGCGAGAACAAATCCCACAGACAACGGGAAATTCCGCATTGAAAAATCCGGTGCGGATGCCGTACAATAGAATCAGATGGGGAGAGTTCCCTGCCCCGAAAGGAGGAAGGCTGTATGGCAAAGGAAAATGGCACATGGATTATCCGGGGACTGAAACTGGAGGACCCGGCCTGTCTGAAAACCCCGGAGGAACTCGCCTGCTATATCCGGCAGGTGGGATTCCTGCCGCTGTTTGCGAATTCAATCCCCGGCTTCTCGGTGGAGGAACACACAGCGTCCCGGTTCTGGTGGTCGGGAGTCACCGAACACGACCCCTGGGAATGGCGGCGCATCCTTCCGGCCCAGGGGGAACTGGCCTACGGCAAATTCTTCGGCGGCAAGGCCGGCTATATCTCCCGGGAGTGGTTCCCGGTGTTTGCCAACTACCGCCGCAACGGCTATGACTTCGACAGCCTCTATGAGGACGAGCTGGCAAACTACCGATCCAAGAAGATCATGGACCTCTTTCCCGGGGAGGAGGAGCTGTTCTCCTTTGAGGTGCGCCGCAAAGCCGGGTTTGAAAAGGGCGGCGAAAAGAACTTCGAAGGGGTGATGACTGCCCTGCAGATGCAGACCTATCTCATTGCCCGGGACCTGCGCCAGCGTAAAAACGCCAAGGGTCAGCCCTATGGCTGGGCAGTGACTGTGTACAGCACCCCCGAACACCTCTACGGCTATGACTGGGTCACCTCCGCCTATGAAGAGGAACCGTCCCGGTCCCGGCAGCGTATCCTTGAACAGCTTTACCGGCAGTTTCCCGGCGCCGATGAGGCACTGGCCCGGGAAGCCGGTGTGATCCGATAAAGACAAAAACTCCGCCGGAATGTCAGGCTCCGGCGGAGTTTTTCTGTATAGTGTATGAGAGGAAAAGACAGATTCAGAGAAGTTCCCCGCCTCTGCGCAGGAACGAGCTCAAGCGGCGCCCATAGCGGGAGTTTCGTTTCCCAGCTGGATTGTGCTTAAATCGGCTCTCCCCCACGGCGCGGGAACGAGCTCAGGCGGTGCCCACAGCGGGAGTTCCGTTCCAAAGCTGAATGGTGGCTCAGAGCAACTCTCCCCCACGGCGCAGAAGCGAGCCCAGGCGCTGCCCATAAGGAAAGCTCCGTTCCTCAGCTGAATTATGCTTAAATCAGCTCTCCCCCACGGCGCAGAAGCGAGCTCAGGCGGTGCCCACAGCGGGAGTTCCGTTTCCTGGCTGAATGGTGGCTCAGAGCAATTCCCCGCCACGGCGCAGGAATGCGCCCAGGCGCTGCCCATAGCGGGAGTTCCGTTCCTCAGCTGGATTGCGCTTAAATCAGTTCTCCCCCACGGCGCAGGAAAGAGCTCAGGCGCCGTCCATAGAGAGAGTTTCGTTCCTCAGCTGAATTATGCTTAAATCAGCTCTCCCCCACGGCGCGGGAACGAGCTCAGGCGCTGCCCACAACGGGAGTTTCGTTCCAAAGCTGAATGGTGGCTCAGAGCAATTCCCCGCCACGGCGCAGGAAAGAGCCCAGGCGGTGCCCATAGCGGGAGCTTCGTTTCCCAGCTGAATTATGCTTAAATCAGTTCTCCCCCACGGCGTAGGAAAGAGCCGGTAAAGCTCTCCAGATGCTCCTCCACCGGGAAGGTGCCGGCCTTCATACGGGCCATGGCCTCCTGTTCGTCCTGGAGGTTCTTCCGGGCTGCCTCCAGCAGCTCTGCCGCCCCCTGCCGGGGGATCACTACGATGCCGTCCCGGTCGCCCACCAGAATATCGCCGGGCATGACCACCTGTCCGCCGCAGACCACCGGCACATTCATCTCGCCCGGTCCCTGACGGTAGGGTCCCAGCGGGCTTACCGCCTTGCCATAGACCGGCAGGCTGCCGTTCTGGATATCCTCCAGGTCCCGCACTGCCCCGTTCACCACAAAGCCGCCCAGGCCCCGCATCTCGGCATAGGCCAGCATCATACCGCCTACCATGCCGCGGTCGGTATTGCCCGCAGCGTCAATGACAATGATGTCCCCGGGGCGGGCATAGTCCAGCGCCGCCTGTGCCACAAGGTTATCCCCCGAAGGCACCCGCACGGTAAAGGCAGTGCCCACCAGCGGCAGGTCATTGAACGGACGGATGCCGTCAAACATGCAGTTCATCCGCTGGGTACAGTCCCCGATGTTGCTGCTGGGGATTCCCCGGAATGCCTCTACCAGTTCCGGGGCCGGACGCTCAAACTCCTTATACGCACGAAATCCAATGGCCATACTGTTCTCCCTTTCCTGCGGCATGCCGGGTCTGCTGTGTCCCGGAGGCCGGTGTGTCCCGCCGTCCATGCCGGTCTGTCCGGTGTGCGGGAATCTGATCTTTTCCGCCTCGCCGGCAGGTGTCCAGTGCTGCGGACGCACCCTGGAACCCCAGAAGCCCCGGAAGGCGGAGGAACACCAGCGTCTGCACACCGAACCGGTGGAGGACGAATGGTATATCACCACCGACCACCCCATGACCAAGACTGAACACATCGCCTTTGCGGCCCTGCTCTCAGGCGGAAGCCTGCGGGTCTGGCAGCAGTACCCCGAATGGGACTTCCAGCTGCGGCTCTCCCGGCGGGAACATGGTCTGCTGGTGTGGTACAGCACCCGGGACGGCCTGCTCTATCAGCTCATCTGAGCCTGTATACCAATGAAAAAACACCCTCTGTCCTGTGAGGACCGGGGGTGTTTTTTATTGAATCTCCTGCTCCAGTTCCCGGAACAGATCAGAATGGAAAAATTCCTCAATGGTAATGCCCAGGCCATCACAGAGCTTCTTGATGGTGGAAATCGTAGTGCTGCGGTTGCGCCCGCTGACGATATTGTTCACGGTGGACTGGGTGACTCCACTCATACTGCTCAGACGGTTGATGGAAATATCCCGTTCCCGGCACAGTTCCAGAATCCGCTCTCTGACCGCCTCTCCAATATTCATGGGTACCACCTCACTTCATATGAAAATGATACCCATTTGCCCTTGAAAAATTTAACCCTTTTGAGTTAAAATAACTCAGAAGGGTTGATGAACCCGCTGTGATCTGCCCTGTGGCGGCGCTGTCATTTCCGCACGGAACAAAATACCCTGCCCCATTCGGGCAGGGTGGTTTATTTATCCTGTTCCACTCAGAGGGTTCGCTTCTCTCAGAAAGTGTCCATCAGATCCAGCAGCGCCTGTTTCTGCGCATCGTTCAGCCGGGACCAACGGCGGAGCAGTTCCTGCTCCCTGGGGGACAGCACCGCTGTTTTCTCGTCCTCCGCCAGCAGCTGGGACAGCGTGATGCCCAGCGCCCCGCAGACCTTCTCCAGCGATGGCAGGGAAGGCATCATCTTCCTGCGGTACCAGGAGGAAATGGTGGACTGGGGCAGGCCGGAACGTTCTGCCAGCTGGTATTCGGTCCAGCCCCGGCTTTCCCGGTACCGGGTGATCTCTGCCAGGATATCTTTCATTCCTCTCTGCCCCCTTACTTGTCTGCTGCGTTTATTATACTTGGAAAGATCGTTGCGCTTTAATGATTTTTATCGTATTATTTTTACGATAAAATAAAGTAAAAAGAGGGATTGTTTATGCCAAACAGCCGCTGTTTTCTCATTGGGCACAGGGACACCTCCAGCGATATCCTGCCATCGCTGACCGCCGAGATCGAGCGTCATATCCGGGAACAGAGCATAACAGAGTTTGTGGTGGGGCAGTACGGCAGATTCGACCGGCTGGCTGCCCATGCCCTGTACCGCTGCAAAACCGAATATCCCGGCCTGACCCTCACCCTGCTGTGCGCCTATCACCCGGCAGAACGGGCTGTGATCCTGCCCCGGGGATTTGATGGGTTCTGGTACCCGGCAGGATTGGAACAGGTACCCAGGCGGTTCGCCATCCAGCGGGCCAACCGGCTGGCTGTGGAACAGTCGGAGTATCTGATCGCCGGGCTGCGCCACCCCGGCAGCTGTACCGCTTCCCTGGTGCGCTATGCCCTGGGACGGCAGCGCCAGGGCAAGCTCACCGTTACCCTGCTCCCTCTGCCGGATGGAAGCCCCTGCCCTCTTCCCCGTTGATTCCGGCGCCGCTTCTGCCCTGTGTTTCCCTTGCCACTCTCCCGGGAGTATGCTACAATAATCCCCATGTACATCACCCGTCCCAAGGAGGCTTTCCATGACCCTGCAGCAGCTGCGTTACATCATCGAGATCGCCCAGTCCGGCTCCATCAGCCTGGCTGCCCAGCGGCTCTTCATCACCCAGCCCAGCCTTTCCAAATCGGTTGCCGATCTGGAAAAGGAGATGGGTATCACCATCTTTTACCGGGGCAGCCGGGGCGTCATGCTCTCCCCGGACGGGGTCAAATTCCTGGCCTATGCCCGGCAGGTGGTGGAACAGGCCGACCTGCTGGAACAGCAGTATAAATTCGGCACCCCGGTGCGCCGGGTCTTTGCCCTGTCTGCCCAGCACTACGCAGTGGTTGCCAGCGCCTTCATCGATCTGGTCCGGGAATACCGGGAGGATCAGTATGAGTTCACCCTCCGGGAAAGCCGCACCTATGACATCATCGAAGATGTCCGCACCCAGCGCAGTGAGCTGGGCATCCTCTTCCTGAGCCACTTCAACCGGGAAGTGCTGCTGCGCATTATCCGGGACGCGGAACTGGAATTTGTCCCGCTCTTCACCGCCCGTCCGCATATCTTTGTCAGCACCGACCCCCCCCTGGCCCGCCGCTCCTCGGTGACCCTGGACGAGCTGCGCAGCTATCCCCGGCTGGTCTATGAACAGGGCCTGCACAACTCCTTCTACTTCTCGGAGGAGCCCCATTCCACCGCTGAAAGCCCCAAGAACATCGTGGTCACCGACCGTGCCACCCTCTTTAACCTGCTGGTGGGACTGGGCGCCTATACCATCAGTTCCGGCATCATCCACCAGGACGCCAGCGGGTCCCGGATCACTTCGGTGCCCCTGGAAAGCGACGAAATCATGCAGATCGGCTACCTCCACCCCAAGGATCAGCCCCTGAGCCGTCTGGGTCAGCGGTACCTGGAATTCCTCCAGCCCTACCTCCGGCAGAAGCCGCCGTCTGTATCCGATGCCGGCACAGAACCCGATCCCCTGTGCCTGTAATACAGAGCGCCCATAGTTTTAGGCTATGGTTATCAATCGCTTATCAGTATTGGCATATAGCTCCCAGTTGTGGTATGATAGGCCCATCGGTTCAAACAATCCGTTGTATCATACCATCCGAAGGGGGATTTCTATATGTCTTTTACCGGTGACATGTACTTGTATGCACTGACACTAACCGATGATGCTCTTGCCGACCTGCGCGAGGAGTTCAACATGCGTTTCGAACTCACAGACAAGAAGATTCAGGCGAACCTTGATGAAATCAGAAATACGGCTGACAACTTTGAATATTATCACAGTGAATTCCTGCTGACTGCGCGTAATCTTGAAGTGAAGTTCACAGAAGACCTGCAGGATGCTGAGAGCCGCATAACGCAAGAATACGCCTCCGCTATCAACTTGTCCGCCCGTGGCCTGAAAGCAGAATTCACGTCCGGTCTTGCAGACCTTGAGACGGGAATCACCGAAGCATATAAGTCTGCCATCGGCATATCGGCCCGCGAGCTTCGTACAGACTTCAGTGCGTCCGTCTCTGACCTGGATGGCAGGATGTCCGCCCATGCAGGCGGCTTCCATGTGACGGCCGAGAAGATAGAAAGCATGGTGAGTGCCACAAACAGCCTGAAGGGTACCGTGGAACAGCATACCTCAGCCATTAGCCAGACGGCTAGCCGTATAGACCAGTTCGTGCAGAAGATAACCTTCGATTCCAAAGGTAACATTACCAATATCGACAAAGCCGGTTTAGTGACGGAGAGCAATATCGCCACCATGTTTGCGGAAAAGGTCGACCCCAACGGTGATATCGTCAGGCGTGCTCAAATCAGCGCGTTCATCACCGAAGGCGAAGCGGGCAGGCTGATATCCAATGCTACAATCGAGGCTGACCGGATAAACTTTACGGGAAAGACCATCATCAACGGCAGTTTCGTGGTCGATACAAACGGGCGTGTGACGATGAACGACATCACGGCAAACAACCTGACTCTAAAGGGCAGCATAACGGGCACGGATGCTACGCTGAACGGCATTACAGCTAATAATCTGACATTAAAAGGCAATATCTCAGGTATTGACGCCATCCTGAACGACATTACTGCCAATAACCTTACGTTGAAGGGCAACATTACCGGGGCGGGGGCTACACTGAATGATATCACCGCCAATAATCTTACCTTGAAAGGGAGTATAACGGGCAGGGATGCTGTCTTGAACGATATCACCGCGAATAACCTTACCCTGAAAGGTACCATATCCGGTGCCAATGCCACGCTTAACGATATCACAGCCAATAATCTTACGTTGAAAGGAAATATTTCCGGTGCCAACGCCATATTGAACGGCATCACCGTAAACGGAAAGATAAACGCCTCCAGCGGCCGGATAGGTGACTATCTGTATCTGCATGGTAACGGTATATCCACCAACTCGAGAGCGTTCGTGACCGACCTTACAGATAGCACTACGCAGTTCGAACTCAGCAAGAGCTACTATCTGCATGCGATAGCGTCGGACGGAGGAGCCAATAGCATCCTGATAAGGCCCTACCAGACTATGGAAGCGGGCACA
>ERZ827104.784-NODE-784-length-31660-cov-3.480842_pt1 | contig 31660 bp, 27 predicted proteins | sample MGYA00519781_ERZ827104 | MGnify/ENA primary metagenome ERZ827104 (study PRJEB31778, sample SAMEA3449257) | human gut metagenome | biome: human gut; feature: human-associated habitat; material: faeces | place: United Kingdom | collected 2010/2012 ...
CCACCTCCACAGCCTTGCGGGCATTCTTGAAGGTGAGCACACCGGTAAAGCCGATGTACATTCCCAGTTTGAGAACTTCCTTTGCCATCTCCACCGAGCCGGAGAAGCAGTGGACAATTCCCCTGGGCTGATATTTCTTCAGCAGTGCCAGGGTGTCATTGACCGCTTCCCGGGTGTGGATAATCACCGGAATATCCAGTTCCTTTGCCAGGGCCAGCTGGCGCTCAAAGGCCGGGATCTGGATCTCTCTGGGACAGTTGTCCTCATAGTGGTAGTCCAGGCCGATCTCTCCCAGTGCCCGGACCTTGGGCTCCCGGGCGAGTTCCGCCAGTTCCCGGAGGGTTTCATCGCAGATCTCCCGGGCGGAGTCCGGATGGACGCCCACGCTGGAATAGAGGAAGTCATATTCCTTTCCCAGCCGGATGCCGGTGCGGGAGCTCTCCATGCTGCTGCCCACATTCATCACCCGGCGCACTCCATGGGAGGCCAGGGAGCGGAGCAGCCCGTCCCGGTCGGCGTCAAAGGCGTCATCATCGTAGTGGGCGTGGGAATCAAAGATACCGTCCACCATGGTCAGCGCACCTTGGAACCAGCGGGAACGCTGTCATCCACGAACAGCACCTTGACATCGTTTTCACCGGCGTCAGCTGCCAGGATCATGCCCTGGGAGAGTACGCCGCGGAGCTTGGCAGGCTTGAGGTTCGCCACGATGACGATCTTCTTGCCGATGAGATCTTCCGGCTTGTACCACGGCGCAATGCCAGATACCACCTGACGGCCCTCAGCAGTGCCGTCGTCCAGGGTCAGGCGCAGCAGCTTGTCTGCCTTGGGCACCGGCTCACAGGCCTTGATCTGGGCCACCCGCAGGTTGACCTTCTGGAAGTCGCCGATCTCGATGATGGAAGCCACACCCTCCGGCTTTTCCTCCTTGGGCGCCGGCTTCTTTTCCTCGGCCTTGGAAGCTTCAGCGGCAGCCTTGGCAGCGCGCTCGTTCTCCAGGTATTCCAGCTCCTTTTCCATGTCCAGACGGGGGAACAGGTTCTCGCCCTTGTGGACAGTCAGCGGCTCAGTGCGGGCAATATAGCGGGCATCGTCCCAGCTGCAGAGGCTGTTCTCACAGCCCAGGGAAACCAGCATCTTCTCGGAAGTGGCAGGCATGAAGGGGGAGAGCAGGATTGCCGATACACGGATCGCTTCGGTGAGGTTAAAGAGCACCGAGGCCAGACGGTCCTTCTTGCTCTCGTCCTTGCCCAGAATCCACGGAGCGGTTTCGTCGATATACTTGTTGGCGCGGCCCAGTACCTTGAAAATGGCAGCCAGACCATTCTGCAGGGCGAAGGTATCCATCTCCTTCTCATACTCGTCCCGGACACCGTTGATGAGAGCGATGAGCTCCTCGTCCACCGGCTCGGCTTCCCGACCGGACGGAATGGTGCCGCCGAAGTACTTCTCGATCATCGAGAGGGAACGGGATACCAGATTGCCCAGGTCATTGGCGAGGTCGGTGTTGATGGTGCTGATGAGCGCCTCATTGGAGAAGTTGCCGTCCGAGCCGAAGGGGAAGGTGCGCAGCAGGAAGAACCGCAGGGCATCCACACCATAGTGCTCCGACAGGATATACGGGTCAACCACATTGCCCTTGGACTTGCTCATCTTGCCGCCGTCAATGAGCAGCCAGCCATGACCGAATACATGCTTGGGCAGCGGCAGGTCGAGGCTCATGAGCATGGCGGGCCAGATGATGGAGTGGAAGCGCACGATTTCCTTGCCTACAAAGTGCACATCCGCAGGCCAGAACTTGTCATAGTCATGGTAGCGGTCGTTGTCATAGCCCAGGGCAGTGATATAGTTCGAAAGGGCATCCACCCATACATAAACCACATGACCGGGATCAAAGTCCACCGGAATACCCCAGGTGAAGCTGGTACGGGATACACACAGATCCTCCAGACCGGGCTTGATGAAGTTGTTGACCATCTCATTGACACGGCTGCGGGGCTGCAGGAAATCAGTGTCCTCCAGCAGGTGCTGTACCCGGTCGGCATACTTGCTCAGACGGAAGAAGTATGCCTCCTCTTCCGCATCCACTACCGGGCGTCCGCAGTCCGGACAGCAGCCGTCTACCAGCTGATTTTCGGTCCAGAAGCTCTCACAGGGCTTGCAGTACTTGCCCTTGTATACACCCTTATAAATATCACCGTTTTCATACATCTTGCGGAAGATCTTCTGTACGCTTTCCACATGATAGTCATCGGTGGTACGGATAAACCGGTCATTGGAAATATTCATCAGCTTCCACAGATCCTTGATTCCGGTGGGGCCTTCTACAATATTGTCCACAAACTGCTTGGGAGTAACGCCGGCATCCTTGGCCTTGTCCTCAATCTTCTGACCATGCTCATCTGTACCGGTCAGGAACATGACTTCATAGCCCTGCAGCCGCTTGTAACGGGCGACTGCATCTGCCGCTGTCGTACAATAGCTGTGTCCGATATGCAGCTTGTCCGACGGATAATAAATCGGCGTTGTTATATAAAATGTGCCTTTGCTCATCGTTTTGCCTCCTTTTGGCTTTTGCAGGAATCTTTCCTTAGTATACCATCTTTTTCCCATAATCTCAACGAAAAGCCCCGCAATTTCTCCGGTTCCCAGCAGGTTTTTCATGGGGAATTGTGTTTTGCTGCCGGTTTATCACTTCTATGTCAGATAGTGCTTGTATCTTTCCTGTGGAAAATGCTACAATATCTTTAGAAAGTTCCCCCTTGATTGATTTCTATTTACAAACAGAGGAGTGAGGCTTTATGCTGGAATCGTTGCAGTATCGTTCGTCCAATGGCCGTGAGATCGTCTATGCGGATGTGATCACACCCCCTGAAGGAATGGTGCCTCAGGGAATTGTACAGATCATTCATGGCATGTGTGAACATATCGGACGGTATCATGAATTTATGCAGTATCTGGCAGAACATGGATTTGTAGTCTGCGGACATGATCAGATCGGACATGGACGCAGTGCCGCTGTGAATGGCACCGGATATTTTGCTCCCAAGGATGGATGGGATTGTCTGGTACGGGATGCCCGTCAGCTTACCATCCTGATCCGGGGCCGGTTCCCCAGTCTGCCGGTGTATCTGCTCGGACACAGTATGGGCAGTTTTGTAGCAAGGGAATATATCACCCGGTATAAAGATCTGGATGGCGTTCTGCTCAGCGGTACCGGCGGCAGTAATCCCGCAGCCGGAGCCATGTCCGCCATGATCCGTACCATGATCCCGCTCAAGGGGGAAAAATATCGCAGTGACTGGATCAATGAGAAGGTATTCGGCGGGTTCAATCAGGCTTTCCCGGAGGAACCGAGTCCCTTTGCATGGCTCAGCCGGGACGTCGCCGAAGTAGCCAAATATGAAGCCGATCCCATGTGTGGATTTGTATTCACGCTGTCGGGGTATGCGGATCTGATGAAGCTGATCAGCCGGGTATCCGGTGAAAAATGGGCCAGACGGGTACCGGTGGAACTGCCGGTGTATCTGTTTTCGGGCAGTTGTGATCCGGTAGGCGGTATGGGCAAGGGAGTCCGGGAAGTGACCGGCCTGCTCCAGCAGAGCGGCCTGCAGCACCTGAAGATGAAGCTGTATCCCGAAGGCCGGCATGAGATGCTCAATGAACTCTGCCGCCAGGAGGTTTATGCCGATATTCTGGAGTGGCTGGGCCGCAGAAAAAAAGTTTGATGCCGATGGAATAAAACAGCCAGTCGGGAGCACTATTATTTTGAACGGCTTCCATGGAATTGGAAAAGGATCGGTTTTGTTACCGAATTGTAACAGTCCGATGGCAATTTCCACCAAAATCCGTAACCAAAAATGGAAGATGAAAGAAAAATTTCGTAACGATACGGGTTTGTGGGTGTATTAGTACAGTTGCTAAAATTGTAAACAATTTGTCACAACTATTGCATATTCTGTGGGTTGCTGATATGATGAAGGTGTAGAGAAGCTCCCGGCGTTCCCGTAGCCGCAGCTTCTGACAACTGGTTGATTCTAACCTAAGGAGGAAGAACTATGAAAGCAAAAAGACTGACCGCTCTGGCGCTGGCAGCTCTGATGGCTGCCTCCACCACAAGTGTGGCTCTTGCAAGTGCCAAGTCTGACTATGATTTGGACTTCAAGATGGATGGTTACTATAAATACGATGAAGATGAAGGCAGAATCGTACCGGCAAAGTATGATGACTTTGCCCCTGGCGACAAGATTTACCTGCGCCTGGTAGAAGATACAAGCTCTGACAAGAAGAGCAAGTCCTACCATGCTTATGAGGACTTCGATATCGGTGAAAGCTGGGTAAAGGATGTGGATGTTGTTTACCGTAAGGGGAATGTGATCGCATCTACCACTTATGACTGGAAGTTTACATTTGATGGTACTGCCTATACTGGCACAGGTGCGGCAAAGAACGATGATGCAACTAAGCAGAGCCTGATTGATTCCAAGCTGACTGAGTCTGTTAAGAACGCTTATGTTTCTAAGTATTGGGAAACTCGAGAAGGCTATGAAGTAGGCGGAAAGTTCTACGCAGATGCGGAAGCTGCTGCCGTAGATGCAGGGTTCGAAAAGAGAACGGAAACCGTAACAGATGAGTATACCTATAACGGAAAGACTGGTACTCTGGATGAACTTGGATTGGCAACTATTCCAGCATACAGCAATGGCAATGGCTATATCTATGGTGATAAGTACTATGGAGTTGCAGCACTGGATGTTCTGAAGGCCATTGCTGAACCTGGTGAGGGCATTAGGACTGATTTTGCTAATAAGCAGGAAGTATATGTAGCAGATGATCGGGCTACCTGCGGAGAGGTATCGGATGCTGCAAGCTCTCAGGGCAAGACGAAAGAAGTTTATGTTTTCCATGAAAATGGCAAAATGTACTACATTGCTGAACTTAGCAATGCTGAAGAAGCACTTCTCAACCTTCTGAAAGGTACAAAGTCTGCAGCAAATGGTGACTATTACATTGATGTAGAAGGTTCTCCTGATCTTGGTAAGGTTGTAAAGAGCAGTGAAGTTAAGTCGGTTACTGGTGAAGTTGAGGGCTGGTATTCGAAAAAGGCTCGGATGAGCTATGCAAATGCAACAGACGCTCTTGCTTCTTTGGGCAAAACTAAGCAGAAGCACTATGTTGCAAAGGGTGCAACAGGTTCCGATGGAACAATCGATGTAGTTAATACTACTACAAAGCTGAATGAAGCAATCGCAGAAGCAAAGAATTCCTTTGCTTTCACTGCTAAGACCAATACCAGCCCACAGTATGATTACTGGGTTGAGATCACAACCAAGACCTCTTCTACCACCAAGGATAACGATATCGTAGGCGATATCTGGGTTGGCTCCAGCAGCAAGAACTCTGCTAAGAAGGACGCAGAAAAGGAGAACGACATCTTCCGTGTAGACATTACTCTGTCCAACGCAAACCCCGAAATGGACGACGAGTATGAAGATTATGTTTCCATCGAGCCCGACACCCGTGCCGTAGTCAAGTTCGCAGACGATGCCAGCGATGAGTTCGAGGTAGAGTTTGGCGACGATGCCCGCTTTGTATTCAACGCCCGTGGTCAGGGCAAGCTGAACCTGGCTTACAACACCAAGTACGACCGTGACTTCGCCTACGACTACGATGATGCCAACATCGACTTCATCAACTTCGAGGGCGAGCCCACTACCAACCGTACCGGTACCCTGTATATCTACGCCGATGAGGACAGCTATATCTACGAAGTGACCTCCAAGGGCGCTAAGAAGATCAACGGTGCTTACTACGATGATGACGAGGAAGCCTGGGTAATCCGCACCCGCAACCTGACCTCTTATGCCATTTCGGATAAGAAGCTCAAGACTGTGGATCAGATGAATAACGGTTCTTCGTCCAGCAGCAAGCCCGGCAGCAATTCGGGCAGCGGCAGCAACAATGGCAAGCCCAATCCCGATACCGGCCGATAAGCAGTCGATCCGGACAAAGCAGCGGCGAAGTCGCACAATCACACAAACCACGCAGATCCTTCACGGGACAGAGACAGACGGAGTTTCTCTCTGGGATTTGCGATGCTGAATGAAAATCAAGGCGGACTGGGTTCCGCCTTGATTTTTTATTGAGGGGGCAAGCGCGGTTTGACTGCCAGGCATGTACAGGCATACTTGCGCATTTTGACGGAAATAGTATATAATAGAGAACATACAAGGAGTCATGCTCCTTTGGAAAAAACCGTGTCTTTTACAGAAGGACGCAGAGAGAATACGAGGTAAAACAGGATGAAAAAGCTGTTGAGTCTGATATTGGCAGTAAGCTGTACCGTCATGCTGATGACTGCCTGCCAGAGCGAACCCACATCGGAACAGGAGAGTTCTTCCCAGAGCCAGCCGAAGGATTATGCCTATCAGCTGGACCCGGAAAGTGTGCGGGTTTATGATGTAGCCGTTCCCAGCCGTGGGATCGAGATTCCGGGCACACTCACACTGCCTGCCGGTACCGATACCGATCGGGTACCGCTGGTGATTTTTGAACATGATCTGTTCGGGGATCGCAGTACCGATGGTGTCTTTGAGGATATTGCCCTGGGTCTTGCGGATCAGGGAATTGCCAGCATTGCCATAGATTTTTCCGGCTGCGGCGACAGTACCGAAGATTTTGCGGATAACTGTCCGTTCTTTATTGATTGGGATGTGATTGCGGCCCGGGATTTTGCCATTGAGAATTCTCCCATTGACGATACCCGTCTGGGTCTGCTGGGATATGGATTTGGCGCGCGTATGGCAATGGATGCCGGTGCGCTCAAGGATAGTCCGTATACTGCCATGAGCCTGATTTCGCCGATGGTAGGGGATTATGAGGATACCCTGCATCTGCTGTTCGGAACCGAATATGACCGTATGATTTCCGAGGCTTTCAGTGAGGCCCGGGGAACAGAATTTACAGCGGCAGACGGTATTACCCGGACCATCAGTGTAAACTGGTTTGATGATATGACCCTGTCTGATCCCATGAGCAAGGTACAGAATCTCAAGGGACATCTGCAGGTGATTTCTGCCACACAGGATGAGTTTGTACCCGGGGAAGTGACCCAGGCTCTGCTGGACGGTGCTGCGGATACCCAGGCCGAAGTGACTTCGCTGGAAGTGGAAAGCGATCATAGCTTTGGTTTCCCGCAGGCGGATTCGGCTGTCCGGGCCCAGGTGATTGACGCAGTTGTGACATTCTTTGCCGGAGAATTTTAAGGGGAGGACGCTTGATGGCAGTACAACCGGAACAGTTTGCAGGATATGAGGAGCTTTGCCGGAAGATTGAAGCCGGTACAGCAGCCGGACGGTATATTGTAGCCATAGACGGACGCTGCGGCGCGGGAAAGAGCACACTGGCCCAGAAGCTTGCCCGGGATCTGGGCGGACGGGTAGTGTGTGCGGATGATTTCTTTCTGCGTCCGGAACAGCGCACACCGGAGCGTCTGGCAGAGCCGGGCGGAAATCTGGACCGGGAACGCATGAAGTCGGAAGTGATCGACCGGCTGAGTGCGGATGCGCTCAGTTATACGCCGTTTGACTGCAGTGTGATGGATTTTGGCAGTCCGGTGGAGCTTCCGCCGGCCCGTCTGACCATTGTGGAAGGGGCATACAGCCTGCACCCGTATTTTGGGGAGTATTATGATCTGGCAGTGTTTGTGACAGCGGATCTGGAAACCCGTCTGGCCCGGATCGGCGCCCGTCCCGGACACAACAATGTGGAGATGTTCCGCAAGCGCTGGATTCCCATGGAGGAGCGGTATCTGTCCGCCTGTGAAGTGGAAGCCCGCAGCAATCTGGTGATCGATACAACAAAATAGCTGAAAACAGAGCGTTTCTTTCTAAAGGAAGGCTCTGTTTTTTTGTATGGAAAACGATTGCGGGACATGGACAGGTGTGATAGAATGAAAGTACAAATGGATTCCAATAAAGGAGGAATACACGATGGATATTCGAGCATTGGCAGAAAAATATGAAGGCTATATCATCGAACAGCGCCGCTGGTTCCATGCTCATCCGGAACTGTCCTGGGAAGAGTTCGGCACCACCGATCACATCCAGGAAGAGCTGGAGAAGATGGGTCTGGAAGTACACCGGTTTGAAGGCCGTCCCGGCTGTACTGCGATGATTTATGGCGGAAAGGCAGTTCCCGGTGCCAAGACAGTGGCACTGCGTGCGGATATTGACGCACTGCCGGTGGAGGAAAAGACCGGCCTGCCCTTCGCCAGTGAGAATCCCGGCGTGATGCATGCATGCGGTCATGATAACCACATGGCAATGCTGCTGGGTGCCGCCAAGATCCTGTGCGAAGTCAAGGACGAGCTGGAAGGCAATGTAAAGCTGCTGTTCCAGGCGGCAGAGGAAACCTGCTTCGGCGCGGAGTATTATGTGCAGCAGGGTGTGCTGGACGGTGTGGATGCCATCTATGGACAGCATATCTGGGCTGGCCTGGAAGCGCCCTATCTGAATGTACAGCCGGGCGTGCGCATGGCAAGCTGCGATAACTTCACCATTACCGTAGAGGGCAGTTCCACCCATGGCAGTACCCCGCATCTGGGCACCGATGCCATTGTGGCAGCTGCTTCCATCATTATGAATATCCAGACCATCGTTTCCCGGAACAATGATCCGCTCAACGCCCTGGTGGTTTCCATTGGCGAGATCCATGGCGGACAGCGCTTCAATATCCTGGCAAACAAGGTGGTGATGGAGGGTACCTGCCGCACCCATTCCAGAGAGATGCGCGGCAAGATCGAGCCGCTGCTGCGCCGGATCTGTGAGGATACCGCCGCCGCGTTTGGTGCCAAGGCAGAACTGAAGTATGATGCCTTCCCCAGCCCGGTCATCAACGACCATGACGATCTCAACCAGATCGCCCATGATGCCGCAGTCAAGCTGTACGGCGAAGAGGGAATCAAGGAAATGCCCCGTGTTATGGGCAGTGAGGACTTCGCCTACTTCATGGATGTGGTACCGGGTATCTTTGGCTTCCTGGGCAGCCGGGATGCCGAGCACCAGGCCAGCAATCACAATGACTGCTATGATGTTCCTGAAGATGTTCTCAAGCGCGGTGCAGCCATGCACGCACAGTTTGCGGCAGATTACCTAAGCGCCAAAGCGCCCAAGTAACCCGCAAATGCAACATCAGGAGGAAACAGAACAATGAGTACCAACATTCGCGAACTGGCTGAGCAGTACAATGATTACATCATCGAACGCCGCCGCTACTATCATTCCTGCCCGGAGCTGTCCGGTCAGGAGATCCATACCACCGAAGCCCTGAAGGCCGATCTGGAGGCCATGGGTGTGGAAGTGGAGCTCTGCAAGACCTGTCATGGTCTGGTGGGCACCATCAAGGGCGGAAAGCCCGGCAAGGCTGTGGTAGCCCTGCGTTCGGATACCGATGCGCTGCCGGTGGAGGAAAAGACCGGTCTGCCCTTCGCCAGTGAGAATCCCGGCGTAATGCATGCCTGCGGTCATGATAACCACATGGCAATGCTGCTGGGTGCCGCCAAGATCCTGACTACCATCCGGGACGAGATCCCCGGCACAGTCAAGCTGCTGTTCCAGCCGGCGGAGGAAACTGCCCAGGGCGCCAAGGCAATGATCGCCGAGGGCGTTCTCAAGGGTGTGGATGCCATCTATGGCGCCCATATCTGGGGCGATTTCGATGCGCCGTATATCGATGTATCCGCCGGCAACCGTATGGCCTGCTGCGATACCTTCCGCATCACAGTGGAGGGCAGCTCCACCCATGGCAGTACCCCGCATCTGGGCACCGATGCCATCGTGGCAGCCGCTTCCATTATCATGAACATCCAGACCTATGTGTCCCGGAACAATGACCCGCTCAACCCGCTGGTTGTCACAGTGGGCAAGATCGATGGCGGTCAGCGGTTCAATATCCTGGCAAACAAGGTTGTGATGGAGGGTACCTGCCGTACCTTCTCCCGCAAGACTCTGGAGACCATCGACAAGGATCTGGAGCGCATTGCCGCCAATACTGCCGCTGCTTTCGGCGCATCTGCATCGCTGGAGTACCAGCACCTCACCACACCGGTCATCAACGACCATGAGGACCTCAACCGGATCGCCCGGAACGCAGTGATCAAGCTGTATGGCGAGGAGGGCCTCGGTCATCTGCCCACCATGATGGGCAGTGAGGACTTCGCCTTCTTCATGGAGGAAGTGCCCGGCGTCTTTGGCTTCATCGGAAGCCGTGACCCGGAGCAGGGCTATATCTACACCAACCACCATGAGAAGTACAGCGTGCCCGAAGAAGTGCTGCAGCGCGGCGCTGCCATGCACGCCCAGTTCGCACTGGACTTCCTCACCGAAAAGGCCGGCGAATAACCGTCCGGTTTTAGCCTGAACTGAAAACTCCCCCGCCGGGTCGTTCCGGGCGGGGGAGTTTTTTGCCGGGTGGGACGTCGCAGGCAGGGCATTGCGGAAGCCTTCCGCTGCCGGATGGAGCACCCGTGGGCAACACAGCTCCCGCCAGTGGAGCTTCCCGATGGGGCGCCCGTGTATCGGACAGCATTCCTGTATCCTGGAACCGGGCACAGTGCTCATGCGGCGGAATACAGGCCATCGGCTTAGCGGGCAGCTCTGACCGGAGGTATATCTGTCGGTCAGAGCCGGGGAGAATCCGGACGCCAGGCTCCATGACTTTGGATTCACGCGGTTTTCCACCGTTCCGGCAGCGGGCGGAGGAAAACCCCAGCCTGTCCGGGCGGAACAACTGCCCCTGATGACCGGACCGTCCGGATCAGGCTGCCGGCAAATCAGCGTGGCAAAAAACACCAGTCCCACAGGGGCTGGTGTTTTTATATGGGTCAGTGCTTGGGATAGAGATGGGTGCGTTCGTCTTCGATGACGCCCTTCCAGTTCAGTCCGTAGGCATAGCCATAGGCATGGCCTTCGCTGTCTACATAGACCTCATAGTCAAAGGGCTTGTCCTCACAGTGGGCTTCCACTGTTTCCATGCTGGCGGGCAGTTCCACCGGAAGCAGCGCCGAGGGTTCGGCCTTGCCGCAGATGAGATCCAGCAGCACCTGCTTCTGGACGCCAAAGTCGATGAGGATGGCGTCAGCAGCCGGTTCCAGCTCCGAGAGCACAGTGGGATTGTGCATCCGCAGGCAGACAATCACCGGTTTATCCCCCATGGCGGCCCGGGTGTCCAGCACCAGATCGAGATCCGCTTCATTGGCGGCAGTGCCGGTCTTGCCCCGGTAGCTCCGGTCGGTGAAGTCCTCCCGGAAGTCGCCGCCGGCAATGCTGGGCTGACGGGCGGTGTTGGCCTGATAGGGACGGTACTGCAGGGTGATGGGCAGGTAGCCGTTTCCGCCGGCTGCGGCTTCCTCACCGGAATAGCCGCCGTCGGTGATGGGGCTTTCGATAAAGACGATCGCCAGATCGGCTTCCTCCGGGGTATCGGCCCACTGGAAGTACTGCTCTGCCAGCGAGCGCTCCACCGGATGGACAGTCGTCTCCGGGCTCATGCCCCGGAAGAAGTTCTTATGGGGCTGGATGGTGCGGTCGGGGATATAGACCTTCTTTCCGCAGGCAGCGGGCAGAACCGAACGGTTCTTCACCAGCACCACCGACCGGAGCTGGGCCTCATATCCGGCCTTGGCGAACGCCTCACAGCCCACCACAGCTTCGCTTTCGGCGGGGTCGAGGTAGGGGTTCTCAAACAGACCGCATCGGAAGATGTTCTTGAGCAGCCGCACAGCAGAGCGCTCCATCCGGGCACGCATGACCGGTTCGCCATACTTTTCGCAGCCCAGGCGGTAGGCTTCCAGGATCGGGCGGATGTCGCTGTTGCCGCCGAACTGATCCACGCCGTTTTCGATGGCGAGCAGATGCCGTTCCGCCTCAGTGAGCGACTCCACGCCGAAGCAGTGGCTGCACAGGGCGTCCATTTCGGGGGCGGGGTCCCGGGTCACGCCCCAGTCGGTGCAGACAATGCCGTCATATTCATAGGTGCCCCGGAGCAGGTCTTTGATGAGGTACTCACTGTACGCATTGCCCACATTCTTTCCGTTTTTGATGTCCCGTTCCCAGGATACGGTGTAATAGGGCATGATCGCCGATACACTGCCGGTGGGGCCGTTCAGCCGGAAGGCGCCCTCGGTAAAGGGCTTCAGATGGCTCTGGAAGCTGTCGCCGGGATAGACCGCATACTTGCCGAAGGCATAGTGGGCGTCCCGTCCTGCCTCGCAGGGGCCGCCGCCGGGCCAGTGCTTTGCCATGGCGCAGACACTCTCCCGTCCCCAGCCATCAGCAGTGCCCGGGGTGGTCTGCAGGCCGTCGCAGTAGAGCCGGGCCAGATCGGTCACCTGGTCGGGATGGGTGCCGAAGGTGTCCTCAAAGCGCATCCAGCGGGGTTCGGTGGCAAGATCGATCTGCGGGGAGAGGGCGGTGGTGATGCCCAGTGCCCGGTATTCCTTCGCGATGGTTTCACCGAACTGCCGGCACACCTCCGGGGAGAAGGTGGCGGCAATGCCCAGTCCTTCGGGCCACTTGGATACATCGTTGGCACCGCTCTTGAACTCGGCCTTTGCCTTGGAAGCGCCGTGCCGGGGGTCACTGGACACATTCACCGGAATGCCCCAGGGCAGTTCCTCCGCTGCCTGCTGGATAGCATTGCTCCATCGGGCGGCAATGCCGGCGCTCTCCAGCTTCATCACCAGCACATGGCGGATGTGATCCTGTTCCAGGAAGGCCTTCTGCTGGTCGGTGAGTGCCCATCTCTCCAGGCCGCTCTCGGGGAAGGGCTTGCCGTTGTAGCTGCCCTGGAAGGGGTCACCCGGCAGGGTGGGGATCATCTGATGGGGCGAATACATCATCAGTCCGGCAATCTCCTCGATGCTCAGACGGGCAGCAAGATCCTCCGCCCGGATCTGGGCCGGCAGACGCCAGTCCTCATAGGGGAGCAGCTGTCCAGTGCGGGCCAGATCCTTGAAGAACAGGCCGTCCTGTTCCAGGATCGGAGCGGAAACGGTCCCGAGGACAGGGCCATCGGGATTCTGATAGAGCCTGAACGAATTCTGCGGCATAGATTGTGTTCCTCCTTTTGGGGTGGATAATAAAGGCTTCTGAAAGAAAGTATAGCACAGAACCGGACACCCGCTCAAGAATTCCGGCACAGAAAAAGTCCCCCGACAGCATCAGACTGTCGGGGGACCTGGGAAAATCCGGTTGATTCAGGGGTTATGCCTTGGAAGCCTTGACCTTGATCCACAGCTCCGAGAGAATCTTCTTCAGAGTCTGGTTGTCGTGGAAGACCTCGTCCTTCTCATAGCCGGAACGGGGCAGGTAAGCTTCGTTGTTCTCGTAGTAGCCGCCCTCACCGCTCAGGGTGTCCAGAACTTCCTGGTTGGAGGAAGCATAGCCTACATATTCCGAGTTGCCATAGGAGGCATCATAGCTCTGCACATAGTTGATGAACTCATGAGCCAGAGCCGGGTTCTCGGCATTGGCGGGGATTACCATGGCATCGCTCCACAGGTTGGTGCCTTCAGTGGGCATCCAGTAGCTCATGTCCTCATTGGTGTCCAGCACATAGGCAGCATCGCCCGAGTACATCACAGCAATGTCCTTGTTGCCGTTTGCCATGCCGTCGATGACCTCATCGGTTACATAGACAGGTTCCATGGTGTTGTTCATCTCCAGCAGCCACTCATAGGCAGCCTGGATCTCGTCCTCGTTCTCGGTGTTCATCGAGTAGCCCAGAGCCTTGAATGCGGTCATGAAGGCATCACGCTCCGAGTCGTACATGTAGATGTGACCGGCATACTTGGTATCCTTGAGGATATTCCAGCCCTCAGCCTCTACATCAGCGGGATCTACATTGTTGTGGTTGTAAACGATACCCACATTGCCCCAGAAGTAGGGAACCGAGTAGGTGTTGTCCGGGTCATAGGGGAGGTTCTTGACGCCTTCAGCCAGGTTTGCGATATTGGGGATCTTGGAGAGATCCAGCTCCTGGAGCATACCTTCACTGATCAGACGCTCGATCATATAATCCGAGGGAACCAGCACATCGTAGGAATCGCCGCCCTGGAGCTTGGTGTACATCATTTCGTTGGAATCGAAGTACTCCACGATAACCTTGACGCCGAATTCCTTTTCGAAATCCGAGATCAGATTTTCGCCCATATACTCGCCCCAGTTATAGAGCTTGAGGGTGTCGGAACCGTACTTGGCTACGGCATCTTCGGTGCTGCCGCCGTTGTCGCTGCTGCAGCCGGTAGCGGCAAACAGCATGGCACCAGCCAGCATCATGGCAATCAGTTTTTTCATGCTTTTGTTCTCCTTTTTTCTCTGATAATCGGTACTACATTCACAATGATCAGCACAACCGTAATCAGTGCGATGACCAGGGTGGACAGGGCATTGATGGACGGATTCACACGCTTGCTCATGGTGTAGACCAGAATGGATATATTGTTTACACCATTGCCGGTGACAAAGTAGGAAATTACAAAGTCATCGAAGCTCATGGTGAAAGCAATCAGCGCACCGGAAACGATACCCGGCATGATCTGCGGCACAATGACCTTGGTCAATGCCTGCAGCGGGGTAGCACCCAGATCCAGGGCGGCATCGGCGAGGTTGGGGTCCAGGGACCGCAGCTTCGGGGTAACCGACAGGATCACATAGGGGGTACAGAACATGATATGGGCCAGCAGCATGGTAGTCAGGCCCTTGTTGACGCCCAGGGAGCTGAAGAACATCAGCAGTCCGATGGCGGTGACGATCTCCGGGTTCATCACCGGGAGGTTGTTGACCTGTTCCACCACATTGCGCAGCAGCTTGCGGGAACGGGAGAGACCGATGGCAGCCAGGGTGCCCACGATGGTGGAGACGATGGTAGCCACCACAGCCACAAAGATGGTATAGCCCACCGCTTCCATCATGGTGCGGTCAGAGAACATCTTCTCATACCACTGGAGGGAGAAGCCGCTGAAGTGGGTGAGGGAGCGGGAATCGTTGAAGGAAAAGACAACGATATAGATAATGGGCAGATAGAAGAACAGGACCGTCAGGCCCAGCAGGAGCTTGGAAGCCAGGGAATGTTTTTGTTTCTGCATATGCTCAGTCCTCCTTTCCGTGGGCAGCGGGGTCGGTATCCACCTTGCGGGTGATATACATGGAAATCATGATGATGACCGCCATAATCAGCGAGATGGCACTGCCGAAGTTCCAGTCGCCGCTGGTGAGGAACTGGGTTTCGATGACATTGCCGATGAGCACATACTGACCGCCGCCCAGCAGCTTGGGGATAAAGAAGCTGGATACTGCCGGCAGGAATACCAGGGTGATGCCGCTGAGAACACCGGGCAGGCTCAGCGGGAGGGTGACCCGCAGGAAGCTCTGTACCTTGTTGGCGCCCAGATCGGCTGCGGCCTCCAGATAGCTTTTGTCCATCTTGGTGAGGGAGGTATGGATCTGCAGGATCATGAACGGGATAAAGTTGTAGACCATACCCAGCACCACAGCGAAGGTGGTGTACATCATCTTGAACGGCCCGATGCCGAACAGCCCCAGCAGGCTGTTGATGAGGCCGCCGTCCTGGAGGATACCCACCCAGGCGTAGGTGCGCACCATCATATTGATCCAGGTGGGCATGGTGATCACCAGTACCCAGAACATATTGCTCTTTTCCGAGCGCTGGGCAATGGCATAGGCGATGGGATAGCCCACCAGCACACAGATGATGGTGGTGATCACCGCAATGAACAGCGAGCGCCACAGCACATCCAGAAAGACCTGGTCACTGAAGAACCGGGCAAAGTTATCGAGGGTAAAGCGAATGGTAGTGACATCGTTGCCGGCGGTGGTGAAGGCATAGAGCACAATCATCAGCATGGGGGCTACGATCATCACAGCGATCCACGCCACATAGGGGTAGACCATATTGCGGAATTGTTTCATCGGTCACGCCCCCTTAGTTCTTGGACATGATGTGGATATCCTCCGGCTGGAAGGAAAGTCCCACGATGTCGCCCACCTCATACTTGTCGGTGGTGTCCACCTTGTATTCATAACCCTCGGTGGAGAAGGTCACATCATAGACGCCGGGAGTGATGGTCTCGGGATCGAAGTCATAGTGGACATTGGTGATCTCCACAGCCTTGCCATCCTCCAGGCTCCAGGCCGAGGCATTGGCCCAGGTCTTGAGGTCGGTGTCCAGAGCGATGGATTCGGTGATCTCATCGGCGTTCTTGAAGAAGTTCACCGCGAAAATCTCCTCTTCGTATTCCTTGTTGGCAACACGGTTTTCGTCCTTGACGATCATGTTGACGGTGACCGAGGTGCCGGCTGCGGTGGAGAAGGTAACCGGATAGGTACCGTTTTCCTTCTTGATCTGGTAGACCACATCCTTGATGGATACGAACTCATCGGTGTCGGGGTTCCAGGCCTGGGCGTCGGCACGGGCAATGATGGTGGCGGCATCCAGCTCATCCACGTCGGCGGTGTCCAGATAGAAGTCGTTGGCGGACATCTTCTCATTGGCCTCGGCATTGAAGACCGGCTTGCCGTCCTTTACCACCATCTTAACGGTGATGGCGGTACCCAGCTTGGTCTCCACCACGGTTTCATAGTGAACGCCCTTGAACAGTACGCTCTTGACAATGCCCCGGAGCTTGCCTTCGGTGCGGGGAACGATGTCCAGGTCCTCGGGACGGATTACCACATCCACTGCCTCATTCTTGTCAAATCCGAAGTCCACACAGTCAAAGACCTTGTCCTCAAACATGACCTTGTAGTCCTCGAGCATCACGCCGTCAATGATGTTGCTCTCGCCGATGAAGTTGGCCACATACTCGTTGACGGGTTCGTTGTAGATGTCGGTGGGGGAGCCGATCTGCTGGATCTCGCCCTCCTTCATAACGACGATCTTGTCCGACATGGTCAGGGCCTCTTCCTGGTCGTGGGTTACAAAGATGAAGGTGATGCCCACTTCCTGCTGGATGCGCTTGAGCTCATGCTGCATCTCCTGACGCAGCTTGTGATCCAGGGCGCCCAGAGGTTCGTCCAGCAGCAGGACGCTCGGCTCATTGACCAGCGCACGGGCAATGGCGACACGCTGCTGCTGACCGCCGCTCATCTCGGTGACATTGCGGTCGGCATAGTCCTCCAGGTTCACCAGCTTGAGCATACGCATTACCTTCTGCTCGATGATGTCCTTGGGTTCCTTCTTGATCTTCAGGCCGAAGGCAATGTTGTTGTATACATTCATGTGGGGGAACAGGGCGTATTTCTGGAATACGGTGTTGATCTCCCGCTTGTAGGGCGGTACTTTGCTGATATCCTGTCCATCGAAGAGCACATGGCCTTCGGTGGGTTCCAGGAAGCCGCCGAGAATACGCAGAAGGGTGGTTTTGCCGCAGCCGCTGGGGCCCAGCAGGGTGACAAACTCATTTTCATAGATATCCAGGCTGACACCCTTGAGTACCAGCTTTCCGTCAAATTCCTTGACGATGTTCTTGAATTCGATCAGCTTCTTTTCCATACAGAAAGAGGCTCCTTTCTTTTTCCGCAGTCAGGATAACAGTCCGCTCAGAACAGAGGCGGGGTGGAGATCCACAGCACTTTGGCAGTGGTTTTCTTTTCATTTTTAAGGTAGTGGCGGTTCTTTCCCGAGAGATAGAAGGTCTCGCCCTTGTGCAGGGTATAGCTCTTTTCCCCGGAGATCAGCACCACCGAACCTTCGATGATATAGCCGAACTCCTCGCCGCTGTGGGGGTCCATGGCAAAGGATTCCCCGCCCTGGGGCAGTTCCAGCAGAATGGGTTCCATCTCATTTTTCTGGGTATTGGGCACAATCCAGTTCACCGTGCAGTGATCCCGTTCATCCACAAAGAAATCCCGTTTGCGGAAGACGATGCGCTCCTCCTTGTCCTCCTTGAAGAATTCGGACAGGCTGGTGCCCAGCGCCTCTACAATATCGTTGAGGGTGGCAATGGACGGGGAAGTGAGGTTGCGTTCCGTCTGGGAGAGAAAGCCCTTGGTCAGCTCGCTTCGGCTGGCCAGCTCTTCCAGGGTCAGCCCCTTCTGGATGCGGAGCTGCTTGATTTTATGGCCGATATCCAAATTGACGCCTCGCTTTCTGTGTGCAGTAATATTAAACCGCAAAGTTATTTTTACTAAACCGAGAATATTATACAATATTTTGCCGGAAAATCAATAGTCGGTAAACTAAAAGTTTAATAAACCGAACATTTTTCCAAAATGCAATAAAATCTGCCGCACAGGGGGCTGCCTTTGTGGGTTTTGCTGACAAAAACTGCTGTTTTGTGCAGGATCTTCCGGAATGCTCCGGGACGCCGGGGAATCGGCAGGTGAATTTTATGTTTAATATAAGTAAATTTCCCCGTGCGAAAGCGGCTCATGTGTTCCGGCGGGGTGAAAACCGGTTTCCGGACCGGCATCGGAATCGGAAACCGGCCCGGCCCGGAGAGTTACGGGTGGGAAAACTGTACAAGAAGCCTGTGTAAAATCCGCGGGTGTTTTCAAAATAGTCATAGAATTTACAGTTTTTTCACCTTCGCCTTGACGAGGCGCATCGGGCAGTGTAGAATAAAGGTGTAAAAGCTATCCAGAGTGGGAAAGAACAGGGTTTCTTATTTCGGGTAGCGTTTTTATTTTCATCCGGGCCGCTCCGGACTATGGGCGGCAGGTCAAACAAAAGACAGGAGGCAATCACAGATGAAAAGAAGAATCCTGAGTGCGCTCATGGCTCTGGCCATGGTCGCAGGCCTGATGACAGGCTGTTCTGCTCCGGCTGCCGGCGATAACTCCAGCAGCGAGGGCACCAGCCAGGCAGAGCTCGCGCCCGTTTCCAAGGACGAGATCAAGGTAGGCTTTGTTTACATCTCCGACTCCAGCGATATGGGTTACACCTACAACCATGAGCTGGGCACCAAGGAGATGCAGGAAGCCCTGGGCTTGCGTGACGATCAGATCATCAGCAAGTACAATGTTCCCGAGGGTGCTGAGTGCGATACCGCTCTGCGGGAGCTGGCTGAATCGGGCTGCAACATCATCTTCGCAACCAGCTTCGGCTATGAGGACTATGTCAAGGAAGTAGCAGCTGAGTATCCCAACATCCAGTTCTGCCACGCAACCGGTTATCAGGCAGCTTCGTCGGGTCTCTCCAACTTCCACAACTACTTCGCTTCCATCTATGAAGCCCGTTACCTGGCCGGTATCGCTGCCGGCCTCAAGACCGAGACCAACAAGCTCGGCTATGTGGCGGCTTACCCGTTCGCCGAGGTGATCAGCGGCTATACCGCCTTCTATCTGGGCGCCAAGAGCGTCAACCCGGATGTGACCATGGAGATCATGTACACCAACTCCTGGAATGATCCCACTGTGGAATCCCAGGTTGCCAAGGCTCTGATCGACCGGGGCTGCGACGTGATTTCCCAGCATTCTGACTCCACTGCTCCCGCCACCACCGCTGAGGAAAATGGCGTATGGCAGGTAGGCTACAACAACGATATGATCGAGGCAGCTCCTGAGGCTTCCCTGATCTCTGCCCGGATCGACTGGGGCATCTATGTAACCGAGGCTGTTCAGCATGTGATCGACGGTACTGAGATCCCCACCGACTGGTGCAAGGGTTATGCAGACGGCGCAGTTTACCTGTCGCCCCTGAACACCAACATTGCCGCAGAGGGTACTCAGGAGGCTATTGATGCCGCCATCGAGCAGCTCAAGGCTGGAGAACTGCATGTATTTGCAGGCCCGCTGACCGGCGTAAGCCCGGATGGCCAGACCATCGAGATCCCCGAGGGTGACTACTACCACGAGCAGGAAGAGCAGTCCGCTCCGTCCTGGCAGTACATTGTAGAAGGCTGCACCGCTGTCGAGTAAATCCCATACACACAGAACAAAGCCGTTCTTTGTAAGAAAGGACGGCTTTGTTTTCAGTCAGGCAGAAAAAAGGAGGAGAGCCTTGGAGAAAACCACAGAATATGCTGTATCGATGCGGCATATCACCAAAACCTTCGGCAAAGTGGTGGCAAACCACGATGTCAGCCTGGATCTGCGGGAAGGCGAGATCCTGGCTCTGCTGGGGGAGAACGGCAGCGGCAAGACAACCCTGATGAATATGCTCTCGGGCATTTACTATCCCGACCATGGCGAGATCCTGATCCATGGCAAGCCCGCGTCCATCCGGTCGCCCCGTGAGGCCTTTGATCTGGGCATCGGCATGATCCATCAGCACTTCAAGCTGGTGGATGTGCTCACCGCGGCGGAGAATATTGTCCTGGGTCTGCCGGGCGGCGCTGTGCTCAACCGCAAGGAGCTGGAGCGCAAGGTGGCAGAACTGGCAGGGAAGTATGGCTTTGAGATCGATCCCGCCAAGAAGATCTACAATATGTCTGTTTCGGAAAAGCAGACAGTGGAGATCCTCAAGGTGCTGTACCGGGGTGCGGATATTCTCATTCTCGATGAGCCCACTGCGGTGCTCACCCCCCAGGAGACCGAAAAGCTCTTTGCGGCGCTGCGCAATATGAAAAAGGACGGCAAGTCCATTATCATCATCACCCATAAGCTCTATGAGGTGCTGTCCATCTCCGACCGTGTGGCGATCCTGCGCAAGGGCGAATACATCGGCGCTGTGGACACCGGCACCACCAACCAGGACGAACTCACCGAAATGATGGTGGGCCGTCCCATCGTGCTGGAGATCGAGCGTCCGGAAGTGGAGCGGGGTGAGAAGCGGCTCCAGGTGGTGGATCTCACCTGCCAGAACGGCGAGGGAGTCACCGCCCTGGACAATGTGTCCTTTGACGCCTACGGCGGCGAGATCCTGGGCATTGCCGGTATTGCCGGAAGCGGTCAGAAGGAGCTGTGCGAGGTCATCGCCGGACTCTATCCCGCCATTGGCGGCGCCGTGCTCTACTCCGGCGAAAAGAACGGTGTGCCGGTGCGGGAAAACCTGCTGGGCATGAGCCCCGATGTCATCGTGCAGAAGGGCGTATCCATGGCCTTTGTACCCGAGGACCGTCTGGGTATGGGTCTGGTTGCCAGCATGGATATGACCGACAATGTGATGCTGCGCAGCTATAAGAGCGGCAAGGGCATCTTTGTGGACCGCAAATCGCCCCGGGAACTGTCGGAGCGGATGATCGACGAGCTGGAGATCGCCACACCGGGCGTGGATACCCCGGTGGGACGGCTTTCGGGCGGCAATGTGCAGAAGGTGCTGCTGGGCCGTGAGATCGCCTGCAATCCGTCGGTGCTGATCGTAGCCTACCCGGTGCGGGGACTGGACATCAACTCCTCCTACCGCATCTATGATTTTCTCAATGAACAGAAGAAAAAGGGCGTAGCCGTCATCTTTATCGGCGAGGATCTGGATGTGCTGATGCAGCTCAGCGACCGGATTCTGGTCATGTGCGGCGGCAAGGTCAGCGGCATTGTGGACCCCCGCAAGGTCACCAAGGACGAGATTGGACTGCTGATGATCCATGTGGAGCATCTGGATGAGGAGGTGCAGGCATGACAACTCAACCCAAAGAACCGCTGCTGCGCATGGCCAAGCGGGATTCCATTTCACCCCGGGCAGCCTGGGGCATCCGGGCGGCAGCCTTCCTGCTGGCACTGATCACCGGCGGACTGCTCCTGCTTCTGCTGGGGCATAACCCGATCACCGTGTACAGCGCAATGATCTCCGGTGCCTGGGGTTCCCCCACAGTGGCACGGGAAACAGTGAAGATCGCAGTTCCGCTGCTCATCACCTCCATTGGCATTTCGCTGGCGTTCCGCATGAAGTTCTGGAACATCGGCGCCGAGGGACAGATCCTGGTGGGCGCCATTGCAGCCGGATGGTTCGGCCTGTTCACCGCCACCATCTTCCCGAAGATCCCGCTGGTGCTGCTGATGATGGTCTCCTCCATGATCCTGGGCGGCCTGTATGGCCTGCTTCCGGCTATCTGCAAGGCAAAGTGGGGCACCAATGAGACCCTGTTCACCCTGATGCTCAACTATATTGCCCTGGCCTTTGTCAAGTACCTGATGAACGGCCCCTGGAAGGCCCCGGGCAGCAGCTATCCCAAGATTGCCATGCTGGCTCCGGGCGCCCGTCTCACCAAGGTATTGGGCGTACACTGGGGCTGGATTCTGGCCCTGGTGCTGGTGGTGGTTTCCTATGTCTATATCACCCGCACCAAGCAGGGCTATGAGATCGCTGTGGTGGGCGAGAGCGCCAATACCGCGCGGTATGCCGGCATCCGGGTGGGCCGTGTCATGTGCCGCACCATGTTCCTGTCCGGTGCGCTCTGCGGTCTGGTGGGCATGCTCCAGTTCGCCGGAGCGGACTACACCCTCACCGAGGGCACAGCCGGCGGCGTGGGCTTTACTGCCATCACCGTGGCCTGGCTGTCCAAGATGAATCCCTTTGGCATGCTGGTGGTTTCTGTCTTTATCGCCATGCTGGAACGGGGTTCCAACACCATCCAGACCAACTTCAAGATCCCGGCCTCGGCATCCGATCTGATCATCGGTATTATCCTGTTCTTCATGCTGGGCTGTGAGTTCTTCATCACCTATAAACTGATCCCCCGGAGAAAGGAGGAACACCATGCTTGAGATTCTGGGAAGTCTGTTCCCTGCGGCGGTACTGGCTGGTACTCCGCTTCTGCTGGGCGCTCTGGGTGAGATCCTCACCGAACGGGCCGGCAACCTCAACCTCGGCGTTGAGGGCATGATGTTCATGGGCGCCATCTCCGGGCTGGCTGGCTCCTATTTCTATGAGCAGGCAGTGCTCTCCTCCGGCGGGACTCCCAGCGGCGTGATCTCCGCGGTGATCGCCCTGATCACATCCATGCTGGCTGGTATGCTGGGGGCGCTGATTTACAGCTTCCTCACCATTTCCCTCCGGGCCAACCAGAATGTAACCGGTCTGACCCTGACCATCTTCGGTACCGGTTTCGGCAACTTCTTCGGCGAGTACATCGGTCAGAAGGCCGGCGGCTATGTGGCTGTGTCCTCGGTGACCAAGGCTGCCTTCTCCGGCCTCAGAATCCCGGTGCTCTCGGATCTTCCGGTGCTCGGTTCACTGCTGTTCAGTTATAACTGGCTGGTCTATCTGGCAGTTCTGCTGGCTGTGCTCATGTCCTGGTTCTTTGCCCGGTCCCGGGTGGGACTCAACCTCCGGGCAGTGGGTGAGGACCCGGCTACCGCGGATGCGGTGGGCATCAATGTCACCCTCTATAAGTACGCAGCCACCGTCATCGGCGGCGGTATCTGCGGCATCGGCGGCATGTATATGAGCATGGTCACCACTTCCGGCGTGTGGGTGCATGGCTGTGTCAGCGGCTATGGCTGGTTGGCAGTGGCACTGGTTATCTTCGCCACCTGGCGCCCGTTCCGGGGCATGATCGTAGCGCTGATCTTCGGCGGACTCACCATCATGCGCATGTATGTGAGCATTCCCGGTCTGCCGGCGCAGATCTATGATATGCTGCCCTATGCGGCGACCATCCTGGTGCTGGTTGTGACCAGCATGCGTTCCAGCCGGGAGCATGCCCAGCCCAAGAGCTGCGGCCTCAACTATTTCCGTGAGGAACGGTAACAGCGCAATTTCATGGAAATCCCCTTCGGCCTTATGCCGGAGGGGATTTTTTGCATCCGGATGGAAATGAGCTGGAAATATACGGCAAAAATCGCAATGATTTTTAACAAACTTCGGCTGTTATTTTCTATATACCAATTCTTTGCATTTATGGGAAATGGTTGGTATAATTACAGAGAAGACCGGGGTGCTTCCAAACAGGGAGGAGATGGTTCGGATCACAAGGCAAGCCTGAATTCCGCGCGGAAAGGAAGGGAGCCCCCCGTTCCAGGAAAAGTGAATGATCTGTGGAACAGTATACAGAAAAGTATATTTTGAGAGCTGTTCCATCCCGGTACAAGAGAAAGGAAGAAAACTGCCTATGTCCTCACGAAACAAGGGAATTCTGTGTATTCTGTCCTCTGCATTTTTCTTTGCGCTGATGAGCGTGTTTGTCCGGCTCAGCGGCGATGTTCCTTCCATGCAGAAGGTGTTTTTCCGGAATCTGGTGGCTATTGTGATTGCGGTGGTCATGCTGGCCAAGGACCATCAGCCGGTTTCCCTTTCCGGCCCCGCCAAGGTGAGCCTCTTTTTCCGTGCCCTGCTCGGCACCATCGGTGTAATCTGCAACTTCTATGCGGTGGATCATCTGGTACTGGCAGATGCCACCATGCTCAATAAAGTCGGCCCGTTCTTTGCGATCCTGTTCAGCTACTTCCTGCTCAAGGAGACCATTGCTCCCTATCAGATTGCGGCGCTTGTGGCTACATTCTGCGGCTGCCTGCTGATTATCAAGCCCACCGGCGCAGGCGGGGAACTGTTTCCCATGCTGGTGGCTCTGCTGGGCGGCATCAGTGCCGGCGGCGCTTCCACCATGCTGCGGCTGCTGGGCAAGTACGGCGTGAAAAAGTCGCTGATCGTCTTTGTATTCTCGCTCTTCTCGCTGCTGACGGCGGCGCCGTTCCTGATCTTCGAGTATCACCCCATGACCATGCAGCAGATCGCCATGCTGCTGCTGGCAGGTGTTTCGGCGGCACTGGGACAGTTCAGCGTCACCAATGCCTATGCCTTTGCGCCGGCCCGGGAGATCTCGGTCTTTGACTACTCCCAGGTGGTGTTCTCGGCGATCCTCGGGTTCTTCCTGTTCCAGCAGATCCCGGATCTGTACAGTCTGCTGGGGTATCTGATCGTCTGCGGCTCGGCGGTGGGTATGTTCCTGCGCTCCAACCGCAAGGACGCACAGACTGTCTGATCGCACAGCCTGATAAAAATCCCTCTGAAGCTCCTGGCTCCAGGGGGATTTTTTGCATGGAATTTTATCTTGTATGACCCGGAAAGACAGGTGCGGAATACAGTCTGGTCTCCTGAATGAGAATTGGTTTTGACGGAATATTTTGCAAAGGGCAGTAAATACTAACAGCGTAACCAGTCAAGACTGAAATAACAGTGAAAATAGAATCACATCAGGAGGAAACAGTATGAAAGCGACAGGAATCGTACGGAGGATCGATGATCTGGGCAGAGTGGTGATCCCCAAGGAGATCCGCAGAACCATGCGCATCCGGGAGGGAGATCCGCTGGAGATCTTCACCAACAACGACGGGGAGGTCATCTTCAAGAAGTATTCTCCCCTGGGAGAACTGGGGGAATTCGCCGGGGTCTATGCGGAGGTGCTGGGCAAGGTGCTCACTACCCCGGTGCTGATCTGTGACCGGGACCATGTGATCGCCGCTGCCGGGCTTCCCAAGAAGGAAGTGCTGGAACGGCGGGCAGCTCCGGCTCTGGAGGAGATCATGGAGTCCCGTCAGTCCTATATCCTCGAAAATCCCCAGTCCTCGCCGGTATATGCCGTGGAGGGCTATGACCGTCCGGCAGCGGCTGTCTATCCCATTCTGGCAGCCGGAGATGTCTGCGGCGCTGTGATCCTCTCCGCCGGGGAGGACCGCCGTCAGCCCTCTGAAGCCGACCGGAAACTCATCGCCGCCGCAGCCATGTTCCTGGGGCGTCAGATGGAGGAATAAAAAAGGGCAGGCAATCTTGCCTGCCTTTTTCATATTCTGATAGAGGGATCAGTCCAGCAGCTGATGCACCAGCTCCGCAGTCTTTTCCGCAAAAATGCGGTGTGCTTCCGGAGTGAAGTGACAGAAGTCCACACCCAGCTGTTCCGGGGTGATCCAGTCCTCTGCCGCCGCGAAGGCACAGCCATACTGCTCTGCCACAGCCTTGTAAACCGCAGCCAGTCCGGCCTGTTTCTGCAGCGATCCGGCGTTGAATTCCGGGTCGCCGCCCGTCTGGGGCATGGGAACCGGGCTGATGATGAGGATCTTCGGGCAGGCGCCAGCCCGTCCGGCATTGTAGCGGAAGAAGGTTTCAATCCGCTGGATCAGTTCCTGCATGCCGAAGCCGATCTCCTCAGCGGAAACGCCATAGCGGGTCTTGGAGTCATTGGTGCCCAGCATGATGATGATCAGGTCCAGCGGGGCATGGGTCTTTACACAGGGTCCGATATAGCCCAGAGCACTGCGCCAGGGCTGCAGGTCGTCCTCGAATGCTGTGGTACGGCCGTCCATACCCTCCTCCACAACATGATAGCCATCGCCCAGCAGTTTGCCCAGCAGACCGCTCCAGCGCTGATCGATGGGATAACGGGTTCCCAGTCCGGGCATATAGCCATGGGTATTGGAATCGCCAAAGCACAGGATCTCTTTCATAGCAATCTCTCCTTGCCGCTGCCGGGTCCATTCAGGGCAGAGCCTCCGAATGGCGTGACAGCCGTTCTGTTTTCATTAAGAATAGACCTCTGTGCCGGGAAAATCAAATCTTTTTCAGGATGGAGCCCCGAGTCTTTACTATACACGCAAAGTTATGGAATTTGTATGCAGCCGGACGTTATGACCGGATAAAAGCCCGATCATGATCTGAAATGCCTCCATCATCGGTGATGTAGCGTTCAGCACGCATATGCAGATCATACTTCTCCCGCAGTTCCAAAATCCGCGTCATCATCGGTGATGCATGATGCCGATCCAGGGCCTGCTGATCCTGCCAGCTGTCGATCAGCAGAATTGTTTCCGGGTCCTCCAACGGCTGAAAATACTCATACTGCAGATTTCCCTCCTCCAGGCGGATTGCCTCCACAGTACCGGAGGCGATCATTTCCTGCGCAAAGGCCGCAGCACTTCCTTTGGTTCCGGTGTAATACAGATTAACGGTAATTGCCATAGAAAACCCCTTCTTTTTATTTGATGGCATCAGTATACCGCAAAGCCGGATAATTTTCAATCTGACGGAGCCGATATTTTCCGGAGGCATAAAAACCGCTGTACTTCGAGAAAAACCAGCTGAAATTTGCAAGCAACATTGACTTTATCAAAATAAAGTGGCAGAGTAGGAGGGATTCAAGTGTGACCGCCATTCTGATCTACTACTTCGCCGGACATTCGATCATGGCCTGTCTAGGCGGCGGACGCAAGGCCGTAGGGCTCTACTGGAAGAACAATGTCACTCCCAGCCTGACTGCTCTGGGCACCTGTTCCACAGCGGCGACCCTGCCCTATAACATGATCGCCGGCAAGAAGATGAGTCTGCCCAACTGGACCATTCCCATTATGGCTCTGATCGTCACCCTGGGCGATCCCTTTGCCACCCTGGTGAATGTCACCGGCGACACTGCGCTGGGCATGATCGCTGCCCGGATCGTCAACGGACGCGGCTGGCTCGAGCGCTCGCTGGAAGAGTACGCCCAGGACGAGGAGACTGTCTCGGCGGCTCAATAAGAAAATTGTTGTCTGAAACCCCTTCCGGATGCATATCCTGTGTCCGGGAGGGGTTTCTGCTGTCCGCATATATTTTTTTGTAATCAATTTTTATCCAGAGATTGTAAAAACGGGTCGTGAGTGGTAAAATTTAGAGGAAAAACATAGAATTCCTGTGAAAGAAGAGAGGTTAAAACCAATGCCCGTTATCCTTTTTATTCCGATTTTTATTGTACTGTTCCTGGTGGCAGTTGTGGTATTCATCATATGGGCCGCAAAGAACGGCGGTTTCAGCACCAAGCGGGATTCGAAAATCACACTGCGGGAGGGAGAAACCCCGATCCTGGCAACTGAGATTGTATGGTTCCGCAAGTGTATGTACATGAACAAGAACAAGATCCCCCGCGGCGTGCTGGACATCACAGACCAGCGGGTTGTCTACACCCGGGAGTTTGGTGAGAAGTACGAGTTCGCTCTGGAGAAGAACGAGATCGAAAGTGTCGATTATGATGGCGGCATGCGGGTGACCATCCATGCCAAGGACGGCAGCGCGTATTCGTTCAATACCTCTCCTGCCAAGGATACACTGGATGCCCTGGAACAGCTGGGTGTACCGGTGGCACGGTAAAACAGTCCGCTGTACCCGGGCAGAAAATGTCTTTGGAATATTTACAACTGTTTTCTGATCCGATATAATAAAAAGGTAAGCAGACACAGTACCGGGAAATTCCCGGTATCAATACAGCGAAAGCAGGTGACTGTATGAAAAAGCCAAGAATCGGACTCATTTGTTTTGTATTTCAGAGCATCAGTGTCCGCAACTACATGATCCAGAAGGGATATGTAAAGGGAATCATTGATGCAGGCGGCATTCCGGTGCTGATCCCGGTGACCGAAGATCCGTCCCGCTGCGCAGAATATATGGATATGATCGACGGACTGCTGGTTCCCGGCGGTGAAGATATTGCGCCGGAGTATTATGGAGAAGCCCCGGTGCCGCAGGTCAACTACATCAACCGTGACAAGGACCGCTATGACTTCGAGCTGATCCGGCTGGCCCGGGAGCAGAAGAAGCCGATCTTCGGAATCTGCCGTGGCTTCCAGGTGCTGAATGTAGCCTTTGGCGGCAGTCTGTACCAGGATATTCCGTCCCAGGTACCGGGTTCCATCTGTCATTCCCAGTCGCAGGATCTGCGCAATGTTCCCACCCATAAGGTGACAATGGACGAAAACAGTGTGCTGGGCAAGATCCTGGGCAAGGAGATCTATACCAACTCGTTCCATCATCAGGGAATCAAGAAAGTGGGCGAGGGCCTGCGGATCGTAGGCAGCACCAACGATGGCATTCCCGAGGCTCTGGAGAGCGAGGACGGTCTGGTTTATGCCGTTCAGTGGCATCCGGAGGATCTGTATGCGGATTATCCGGTCTTCAAGGGCCTGTTCACCCGCCTGATCGAACTGGCTTCCAAGGAATAAGCAATGGATTTTATACGGCTGTCAGGAATGGCAGCCGTATTTTTAATGCCCGGGGAAAGCATGGGCGGACAGCTGTATTTGCATGGAAAATCCATTGTGAGGAATGCTCAGAATGAAGGAAGAATTTCAGAACATCCGGCTAATTGACAGGGGAGAATTGTACTTGTATACTTAAATATAGTGCGAAAATACAGTCAGAGAAGGGCTGCGAATCTGGAGGAGAACACAGCATGGCACAGAAACCAGCGCTTGTGATTTTGAAGGAAGAGGAGGATATGAACCGATGAGTATGCAGACGATCAGTATCATGGATTATATCGGTACTTTTGCATTTGCACTGTCCGGTGCATATCTTGCCATCCGCTATGAGCTTGATATTTTCGGAATTTTTGTGTGTGCATTCTCCACTGCCTGCGGCGGCGGTATTACCCGTGATGTGGTAATGAATGTGGGAGTTCCGCGTTTCTTCAGCAGCTACACCACCATTATGATCGTGATTGTGGCGTCTTTGCTGGCGATTGCCACCAAGAGTGAGAAGTGGAGCAAGCTCATGCTCACTGCGGACGCCATAGGTCTGGCAGTCTTTGCTATTGATACGGGAGTCCGAGGGCTGGACAATGGATACAATCTGCCTCAGCTTGTCTTTGCATCGGTGATTACAGCAGTGGGCGGCGGTGTAATCCGGGATATTCTGTTGCAGCGGGTACCGATTGTCCTGCGCAAGGAAGTCTATGCGTCTGCGGCGCTGGCGGGCGCGGTTGTGCTGTGGTTCATCTATCCCATTATGGATAAGATGGTGGCGACTTATATCTCATTGGCTGTGGTATTCGGCATCCGGATGTGGAGTGTTTATAAGCATATTGACCTTCCGGTGGTGCATTTGGACACCTCCGAAAGCGCACAGTAAATTCATTGGAAAAAATCTGAATCTTTTTGCATTTTTCTATTGACAAAATAACCCTTGTTTGATAGAATAAATATCGTCGCTTAGCGATGATGATGCGGGTGTAGTTCAATGGTAGAATTCCAGCCTTCCAAGCTGGTTACGTGGGTTCGATTCCCATCACCCGCTCCATGATTCGATTTTGCGCCAGTAGCTCAGCTGGATAGAGCAACTGCCTTCTAAGCAGTAGGCCAGGGGTTCGAGTCCCTTCTGGCGCACCAAGTTAATATGGTGGGTATAGCGTAGTTGGTTAACGCGTCAGTTTGTGGCACTGAAGATCGTGGGTTCGAATCCCACTACCCACCCCACTAAGAAAAAAGACTTCCACAAAAAGTCTTTTTTCTTTATATTGGGCTGTAGCCAAGTGGTAAGGCACCACACTTTGACTGTGGCATTCCGATGGTTCGAGTCCATCCAGCCCAACCATCAAGTGGGAACACTTTAGATCGGATGCGGATAAACCCGCATCCGATCGCCCTTTTCCGGGGTTTTTGTGTCCCAAATTTCAGCTCTGAAACAAAAGATCGCCTATGGCCGATTTTAGGCACTGGCATGATTCGAACCTTTTGTTTTCAGAAAAAATCCCAGCGCCCTTTTTGATTTTGCATTTCAAAAAGGGCGCTGTTTTTATATATACAAAAATTCATAGCAGCAAAAAAAGAGGCACCTGTCCGCTGGTTTTGGATACCAGCAGATAGGTGCCTTTTGCGTTTCAGTAAAATCAAGCTGCTTACAATTAAAGAGGATTCAAAAGGGAAAGGGGTTATTTCATATTAGTCATTGGAATCATTCCTTAGTGATACAAAGCTTCTGATAAAATTCAGAATAAACTGCTGCTCTTCCGGACTGAGCTTTCCCAGGAGCGACTGTATTTCACCCAGAAGTTCCTCGCCCACAACTGTGACCTGATATACCTCTCTAAGATCCATCAGATCCTGCAGAGGAATACATAATCCTTTGGAAAGACGCTGCAGAGTGGTGAGTGTAGCATTTGTTTCGCCGCGTTCCAGTCGACTGATGGATGTAGGATCAATCCCACAGGCAGCAGCAACATCATCCTGATTCATTCCAAGCTGAATTCGGATACCTCTCAGATGTTTCCCAAATGCAATGTTGATATCTTCGGCTGCCATTCCATCACCTCTTTCCTTTAAGAATACTATTCCTTTCCCAAAAGTTGAAATGCGTATACGCTTAAAAAAATTCATTTGTGCCTATTTTTTAAGAATGTTTCTATAGCAATCGGCAAATTGATATGATATACTTACCTTAAAAACAGATGTATTTGAAAAGGAAAGATATGAGATTGTGCAGTGCCTGCAGCTGTGCATATTCTGGACTTATTAGTTGACAGCAGCAATGAGGGGTTCCGATGTGTAGTATCTATAGGTGGCAGACCACCGTTCAGATAGAAAAAAGAATAGAGTCTGAGAAGTTTTCTGTATCTGAAACCGGATACAGTTCCTCTCTTGCGGCCTTTCACACCTTGTGTCGGTCTGTCTCGGTGACAGGCTGATGCAAGGTGTTTTTTGTATTCTGAAAGGAGATGGATGCGATGGCACTCAAATATACCTGTCCCAGCTGTGGAACACCTCTGGGCTACGAAGGCTTGTGCTGGAAATGCAAATCTGAACAGGAGCGGAAGGCTGCTCTTGCCTGGACACCGGAACAAATCACAGAAAAGCAAAGAAACCTGATTCAGAACATCCAGCGGCTGGCTGATATGGATGACCCAGAGTTCACCGACTTTTGGCAGCTGCTTGGCTACCATGATGCCATCACCCCGGAGATCCAGCGGGCGGCACTGGCCGCAGAGGTGTTCTGGCCCTGTGAAATCTATTATCATGCCCCCGCCGATGTG
>ERZ827104.786-NODE-786-length-31635-cov-5.097308_pt1 | contig 31635 bp, 28 predicted proteins | sample MGYA00519781_ERZ827104 | MGnify/ENA primary metagenome ERZ827104 (study PRJEB31778, sample SAMEA3449257) | human gut metagenome | biome: human gut; feature: human-associated habitat; material: faeces | place: United Kingdom | collected 2010/2012 ...
TGTCGATCTCCCGATCCGCTCTTCCACTTTCTTTCATTCATTTGTCCTCTTGACTACCGCTCCCGTGCGACAGCTTTATTATTATACCACGCTATTTTGACTTTGTCAAGTAAAATTGCACTGTTAGTTTTCTTCTGTAACTAGTTATTATGCCTAAAGAATCCATTTTCTCTTGTATTCTCACCCTTTTCATGATAAAATGACTCTAGCACCTTCCCTATATACATACATTATATTACGAGGTAAAATTATGTTCCAGGAACAAATCAAGCAGCTCCGCTTATCACTCTCTATGACACAAGCTGCCTTTGGCAGTCACTTGGGCGTCTCCAAGCAATGTGTCAGCAACTGGGAAAAAGGAATCATACGACCATCTATTGAAACATTGACCCGAATTGCCCTTACCTTTCATGTGTCTACAGATTCTCTCCTCGGCATCGAGGAACTATGCAATTCCAAATATGTCGATGTCACAGGTTTAACAGAGACGCAGATTCACCATATAGAGCTTTTTGTCTCAGATCTGCGCACGCAGTCGTCTGCTGAATCTCAAGGCTAGGTTGTGCTGATTTTCGGATTTGCTTTCATTTTCCGAAAAAATTCACGATTCCATGCAAAAAAATCGTTGCATCCTGGCAGAGAATGTGGTATAATAATTTTAGTTTTCATTTGGTGCTGTATGTAATTGTTTCAGACGCATGATAAAGCAATCCTGATACAGCACCGTTTCACTGATTCCTATGCGTCTGTACTATTTTATCGTTACAGAAATTCTATTGATGGAGGTAACATCATGACGGAAAAAGAATTATATCAGAAGTGGCTTGAATGTGCAACAGATGACGCTGATCTGCAAACAGAACTGAAGGCAATTGCCGGAGATGATGCAGCGATCAGTGACCGCTTTTACCGTGATCTGGAATTCGGTACCGGCGGTCTCCGTGGTGTCATTGGTGCTGGCACTTACCGCATGAACATCTATACGGTTCGCCGTGCAACACAGGGTCTGGCAAACTATGTAAACTCTGCCTACACAAACCCCAGCGTTGCCATTTCCTATGACAGCCGCATCAAGTCCGATGTATTTGCAAAGGCTGCTGCGGAAGTGCTGGCTGCAAACGGCATCAAGGTACACATCTATACAGAGCTGATGCCTACTCCGATGCTTTCCTATGCAGTTCGTGCGCAGAAGTGCAGCGCAGGTATTATGGTAACCGCCAGCCACAACCCGGCAAAGTACAACGGTTATAAGGTATACGGCAGCGATGGCTGTCAGATGACCATTGACGCCGCAAATGCAGTTCTGGCTGAGATCAACGCACTGGATATTTTCCAGGATGTCAAGCATACCGATTTCGACGCAGCCATGGCTGACGGCATGATTTCCTACACACCCCAGTCTGTGATTGACGCTTATTACCAGGATGTGCTGAAACAGAGCCTGAATCCGGATCTGTGCGCAAAGAGCGGTCTGAAAATTGTTTACACACCGCTGAACGGCACTGGCAACAAGCCGGTTCGCCACATTCTGTCTGCAATCGGCATCAAGGATGTAACTGTTGTTCCGGAACAGGAAAATCCGGACGGCAACTTCACTACCTGCCCGTATCCGAATCCGGAGATCCGTGAGGCTCTGGAATGCGGTCTGAAACTGTGTCGTAAAGTCAAGCCGGATCTGCTGCTTGCAACTGACCCGGATGCTGACCGTGTTGGTATTGCAGTACCGGACGGCGATGATTACGCTCTGTTCTCCGGTAACGAAGTCGGTGCAATGCTGCTGGAATACATCTGTCAGCAGAGAATTGAAAAGGGTACTATGCCGAAGAATCCGATTGCTGTCAAGACCATCGTTACCACTGACATCGTCAATGCTATTGCCAAGGAATACGGCGTAGAAGTTATCGACGTTCTGACCGGATTTAAGTTTATCGGCGAGCAGATCGGTTTCCTGGAAGAAAAGGGCGAGGAAGACCGCTATATCTTCGGATTTGAAGAAAGCTACGGCTATCTGGCAGGCTCTTATGTTCGGGATAAGGACGCAGTTGTTGCATCCATGCTGATTTGTGAAATGGCTGCTTACTACCGCACCAAGGGCATCTCCATGATCGAGGCTCGCAAGCGAATGTATGAGAAGTACGGCGTTTACGTTCACAGCCAGCACAGCTTTACCTTTGAGGGCGAAAGCGGCATGATCGAGATGCAGAACATCATGACAAAGCTGCGCAACGAGCATCCGACCGAGATCAACGGTTTGAAGGTTGTAAAGTTTGACGACTACCAGACCAGCGTCTCCAAGGATCTGACCACCGGCGAAAAGACAGAGATCACCCTGCCGAAGTCCAACGTTCTGGCATTCACACTGGAACAGGGCGCAAAGGTTGTTATCCGTCCGTCTGGTACTGAGCCGAAGATCAAGGCTTATTACACCGTAACTGCGGATACCAACGAAGAGGGTTCTGTAAAGGAAAAGGCACTGGATACTGCATTCAGCGCAATGATTCTGAACTAATTTTCACTTGTTGAAATAAAGCAAATGCTCTGTCCATGTATATGGGCAGAGCATTTTTGTTGTCCGATAACAGAAAAGCGGAGGGTTTCTGCTGAATCCTCCGCTTTTCGTTGTTTTGCTTATAAAGTGTGGCAGACTTCTGCAAACGGCACCAGCTTTTTCAAAGCTGTACACGCCTGTTCCGCCGCTGCACGAGTCGGGAACAACCCAAACACTGCCGCACCACTGCCGGTCATCACGCTGCAAAGCGCATCGTGTTCCAGCATACTCTTCCGAATTGCAGCAACTTCGTCCAGGTCAACTGCCAGTTCGAACAGGTTGCCGCAAAGCGGTGCAATTTCTTCCGCAGTTGCCCCATTTCGCAACGCCTGCCGCAGTTCCTGCACAGGCGGATGCTGTGGATTTTGCAAAGCGTCAATCGCACCATATGCCTGTGCGGTGGAAACGCCTGCTGTCCCCTTGGCAATCACCATGCAGTCCGTAGAAAACGCCGGCAGTTTTTCCAATTTCTCGCCGATTCCGGCAGCATATGCCGTTCCGCCGTACAGGAAAAACGGAACATCTGCTCCCAGAGATACCGCAATTTCAGCCAATTTATCCATGCTCAAAGCATTCCCGGTTAGTTCCTGCAATGCCAGCAAAACAGCCGCACCGTCTGTGCTGCCGCCGCCCATGCCAGCCTCCATGGGAATCCGCTTTTCAATGTGTATCTGCACGCCGTCTGTCAACCCGGCAGCATCCAGATAGCGCTGCGCCGCTTTCCAGGCAATATTTTTCGGACTGCATGGCACGCCAGCCACATCACAGGTCAATGCGATGTCCGGCGTATCTATCAGTTCCACTGTGACTGTATCTGCAATGGAAACTGCCTGGAAAACCGTTTCCAAAAGGTGATAACCGTCCGGGCGAGTTCCTGTGACATCTAAGCCCAGGTTGATTTTCGCCGGTGCAGTTCTCGTGACTTTTCTCATGCCTATTCTCCTCTGTGACGGTTCACAAAGCGCTCGATGCGAACCAGTGCCTCCTGGAGATGTTTCAGCGAGTACGCATATGATACACGCACAAATCCTTCGCCGCTCTCCCCGAAAGCATTGCCCGGTACAACAGCCACCTTTTCTTCCTGGAGCAGTGTTTCACAGAATTCCTCACTGCTCATGCCGATGCTGCGAATACATGGGAACATATAGAATGCGCCTTCGGGATTAAAGCAGGTCAGTCCGATTCGGTTGAAACCGTCTACCAGCATCCGGCGGCGGCGGTTGTATTCGTCCACCATCTTCTGTACTTCTTTGTCGCACTCCCGGAGTGCCACGATTGCGGCATACTGGCTCAGTGTCGGCGCACTCATGATTGCATACTGGTGGATTTTCAGCATCTGCTTTGCAATCGGTTCCGGCGCACAGACATAGCCCAGCCGCCAGCCGGTCATGGCAAACGCTTTCGAGAAACCGCTGACGTAGATCGTCCGTTCCCACATTCCGTCGATCGACGCAATGGAGACGTGCTTTCTGCCATAGGTCAGTTCGGAATAGATCTCATCCGAGAGTACCAGCACATTTGTGTCCCGCAGTACCTCTGCAATTGCCTCCAGATCTTCCCGTGTCATAATGCCACCGGTGGGATTGTTCGGATACGGCAGAATGAGCAGCTTGGTACGTTCTGTGATGTGGGAACGCAGTTCCTCCGCCGTCAGCTTGAACTTGTTTTTCAGCTGTGTCGAAATCGGAATCGCAACGCCGTGCATCAGTTCCACAATGGGCTTATAGCAGACGAATGACGGTTCCACGATCAGCACTTCGTCTCCCGGATTCACAATAGCACGAATGGCGAGGTCAATTGCCTCAGAACCGCCGACCGTCACCAGTGTTTCATTTTCCGGATGGTATGTCAAATCGTATTTGCGTTTCAGATAATTGCAGATCTCCTGCCGCAAATCTGCCATGCCGGAATTTGCTGTATATACCATGCGCTTGCGTTCCAGGCTGTCCACTGCGGCTTTCCGCACCATCCACGGTGTCTGAAAGTCCGGTTCGCCCACGCCAAGGCTGATTACGCCATCCATCATGGCAGCCAAATCGAAAAATTTCCGGATGCCGGACGGTTTCATTTTCTTTACCTGATCTGAAAGAAGCGTGTCATAGTTCAACACGAGTTCTCTCCCCTTTCCTGTTTCCGACCTTACGGGAAATAATAGCCCCGTTCGTCTTTCTCTTCACCTTCGATAATGATACCCTTTTCCTTGTACTTCTTCAGCACGAAATAGGTTGCCGTGGAAAGCACGCCGGCAAGGGTCGCCAGACGCTGCGATACAAACATGGAGACATCCTTCACATTTGTACCTTTTACAGTAACCGACAGATCATATGCACCTGCCATCAGCGCAATACTCTCCACTTCGTCATACTGCATGATGGTATGTGCAATTTCTTCATAGCCGCAGTCACGCTGGGGCGTTACACGCAGCTCGATCACTGCGGTGACCAGGTCTTTGTTGGCAAGCTCGTCATTGACGATCGCACTGTAACCCTTGATGACACCCTCGTTTTCCAGCGCTCGGATGGCGTCGGCGACTTCTGCCTCTGTCACGTCCAGCATAACCGCCAGCTCCGCATTGGTGAGTCGGGCGTTCTGCTGCAATAATTCCAGTAATTGTTCTTTCATGAGAAACCCAGCCTTTCTGAAAATAATATTTGAACCCGGTTAAAGTGTTATAAAAACCGGCTTTCGTTTGACAAAATAACAGGCTCGTGTAAAGCCGGCTGCTTTCGCCAGCGCCACGCCCTCGGCGATCCCTTTGGTCAGATCTTCCGCACAGTGTGCATCCGAGCCAAAGGTCAGCACCTCGCCGCCCATCTCCCGATAGAGTTTCAAGTATTCCAGCGTGGGAAAGGGCTTGCCGTACTTCTGGCGATAGCCGGAGGTGTTCAGCTCAATGCCCTTTCCGTTCTCCGCCAGCGCCCGGAAACAACAGCGGATCTGTTCCGCATACGGTTCCAGCGGTATCGGTATCCCTGCCTCGCCCTCGATATAGCGCAGCGGATAGGTAAGGTGACCCAGCACATCGAAGTGACCCCAGCGGCATATGTCATAGAGCTGGCTGAAATACTGTTCCATCAGCGCCGGGATATCTTCCTGCGTATAATCCAGGCAGAAAAAATCCGGCTTATCCAATAGTTCGTGGAGCGATGCAATAATGAAATCCAGCCGCATATCCCGGCTCACAGATTCTGAAAGCCCAAAGTCTGCGTTGGGCTGCCCCATTTCCATGCCGCAAAGCAGGGTCAGACCATTGGCGGCAGCCTGTTCTTTGGCAGCTGTTACCACTTCCAGGGACTGTTCCAGCACGGCGGCGTGGTCGAAGATCTCCCACTCGTTCCGTGGTTCTGTCCCGTAATGAGCCTGTGGGAAATAGCGGTTCATCTCCACGTGTTCCGTCAGTGCCAGCACCGGCAGTTCCAGCTTTTCCGCCTGTGCGATATGTCCGGCAACTGTCCCCGATCCGTCGGGCGAGATTCTCGTGTGGGTGTGACAATCCATCGGCAGCATATGCGTTCCCTCCTGTTCACTATTCCGGAATGCGCCACAGACACACCCCGGATATACAAAAAAGGCTTTCGCCGCCAAATGGGACGAAAGCCTTCGTGTTACCACCCAAGTTCAGAAGTGCCATGGCACTTCCCTCATGCTCCTTTAACGCAGGAAATACGTTCCGGTTTCCCGGAACAGCTCCCGGACAGCACCTGCGCCCCAGCCGTGGCGTTTCCACCAAACACGCCCTCTCTGTGCAGCCTCCGCAGCAGTCACTCCGTTCATCGCTGATAAATCTATACTTACAGTATAGCAGATTTCCGGTGGGTTGTCAATCTTTTTTTGAAAAAAACCGATGACGCTTACACATCCAGCCCGTCTCGCAGGCTCTTGACAAATGCGCCGATCTTTTCCGGAGCAGCCTCGCCGCCGTATTCGCCGACCTGACGCACGATTGCACTGCCCACGATCACGCCGTCACAGTACTTGCTCATCTGCTTTGCTGCCTCTGCACCGGAAATGCCGAAACCGACCGCACAGGGTACCTTTGCGTACTTATAGATCTTCTCGAAGAACGGTGCAAAGTTGGTGTCGAACTCGCTGCGCACACCGGTCACACCGTTGGAGGATACGCAGTACAGGAAACCGGTTGCCTCAGATGCGATCATCTGAATGCGGTCTTCGCTCGCCGGTGTTACCAGGCTGATGTTATGGACGTTATATTTGTCAGCGCTGCCCTGAATCTCATCTTTTTCCTCATACGGGATATCCGGAACAATGACACCGTCAATGCCGCTTTCCTGGCACTCCGCAAAGAAACGGTCTGTGCCGTAGCAGAAAATGGTGTTCAGGTACATCATCAGCAGCAGCGGCACATCTGTCTGCTTCCGCAGACGGCGCACCAACTCGAAGATGCCTACCAGAGTTGTGCCATTTTTCAGAGAACGCTCGCTGGCGCACTGAATGACCGGACCTTCTGCAATCGGGTCAGAGAACGGCACGCCCAGTTCGATCAGATCTGCGCCGTTTTCTACCATTTCCAGCACTGCCTTTTCTGTGCAGTCATAGCCGCCGTCTCCGGCAGTGATAAATGTAATCAGTGCCTTTTTGCCCTCAGCCTTGCACTGTGCCAGTTTTGTATCAATTCTGTTCTTAGTCATCGATCTTCACTCCTCTGTATTCTGCGATCTGCTGCATATCCTTGTCTCCTCTGCCGGAAACGTTAATAATCATGATCTGATCCGGTTTCATCTCCGGTGCGATCTTCATTGCTGCGGCAACAGCATGAGCCGATTCAATTGCCGGGATGATACCCTCTGTCCTGGACAGATATTCCAGTGCCTGCACTGCCTCTTCGTCTGTGATGGGCAGGTATTCTGCACGGCCGGTCTTATAGAGGTTTGCGTGTTCCGGTCCTACGCCGGGATAATCCAGTCCGGCAGAAATGGAGTAAACCGGAGCGATCTGTCCCTCTTCGTTCTGGAGGAAATAGGACTTCATGCCATGGAAAATACCCAGGCTGCCCTTGGCAACGGTTGCTGCATGGAGTTTGGTGTCGATTCCCTTTCCGGCAGCCTCTGCACCAACCAGGCGCACGCTCTCATCCGGAATGAAATCGTAGAACATACCCATTGCATTGGAGCCGCCGCCGACGCAGGCAACGACACAATCCGGCAGTCTGCCCTCTTTTTCCATCAGCTGTTTCTTTGCCTCTTCGCCGATGACCTTCTGGAAGTCACGCACCATGGTCGGATACGGATGCGGTCCCATTACCGAACCGATCAGATAGAATGTGGTGTCGATGTTGGTTGCCCAGTCACGCATTGCCTCGTTGATGGCATCCTTCAGCGTACCTGTGCCGTTGTCCACGCTGTTCACCTTAGCGCCCAGCAGTTCCATCCGGTATACATTCAGACGCTGGCGGCGCACATCTTCCTTGCCCATATAGATCTCGCACTCCATGTCAAACAGTGCGCAGGCAGTTGCAGTTGCCACGCCGTGCTGACCAGCGCCGGTTTCGGCGATAATCCGCTTTTTGCCCATTTTCTTTGCCAGCAGAATCTGTCCCAGCACGTTGTTGATCTTGTGCGCGCCGGTGTGGTTCAGATCTTCCCGCTTCAGATAGATCTTGCAGCCGCCCAGATCTTTTGTCATCCGGTCTGCGTAGTACAGCATCGACGGTCTGCCGGCATAGTCCCGGAGCAGTGTCCGGTATTCTTCTAGAAATTCCGGATCATTGCCGTATTTGGCATAAGCTGCCTCCAGCTCATGCACTGCGTTCATAACGGTTTCCGGCACATACTGTCCGCCGAAAATCCCAAATCTACCTACTTTACCCATGATATCCACCTCGTATAATTGTAACAATTTGTTTCATTTTCTCATAGTCTTTGACGCCGTCGGTCTCAATGCCGCTGGAAAAGTCCACGCCGTCCGGCTGCACCAGTGATACAGCCTCAGCCACATTCTCCGGTGTCAGTCCGCCTGCCAGCAGAAAGGACTGGCTGGGTCTTGCGCCAGCGATCAGATTCCAGTCGGCTGTTACGCCTGTGCCGCCTGCCTGTCCGGGAACGTGTCCCTCTAAGATCAGACGGTCTGCACCCAGCTGCTGTGCCGCAGCGATCTCTTCCGGGTTTTGTACCCGTACAGCTTTCCAAATCGGTAAGCCGGTACGCCATCGTACTCCCGAAACGATTTCTGCCGTTTCGCTGCCGTGGAGCTGTATCACATCCAGCGGTACCCGTTTCAGCACCTGTGCGATATGCTCGGGCGTTTCATCGACAAACACACCGACCAGCGCCGTCCTGCCACGCCTTTCCGCCGCAAGCTTTGCCGCCGTTTCGATCGGAACGGTGCGGCGAAAGCCCTCTGACAAGATCATGCCCAGATAATCCGGCTGCAAATCATTGCAGTACGCCACATCTTCCAGCCGCCGGATACCGCAGAATTTGATTTTCATATACCCTCCCGGAGCTGGTGCAGTGTCTCAGTCACATTGCCGCTGCGCATCAGCGTTTCGCCGATGAGTACAGCATCTGCGCCCAGCTGACGCACCATCTGCATATCTGCATGATTCCGGATGCCGCTTTCCGAAACAAACACGGCATTTTCCGGCGCATAGGGCTTCAGCTTTGCTACGGTGTCCAGATTCACTTCAAAGGTTTTCAGATTCCGGTTGTTGACGCCCAGGATCTGCGGCTGGAGGAATGCCACGCTTTCCAGTTCCTCCCGGTCGTGTACCTCCACCAGAACTTCCAGCCCCAGCGAATACGCCAGGCGGTACAGTTCCGCCAGACGCTCCGGCGGCAGGACTGCGGCGATCAGCAGGGCGGCATCTGCGCCAATGGCAGCTGCCTCATATACCTGGTACTCGTCAAAAATAAAGTCTTTCCGCAGAATCGGCAGGGAAACTGCTTTCCGGATTGCCGCCAGGTATTCCGACGAGCCTTGGAAATAATGCTCTTCCGTGAGACAGGAGATGGCGTTTGCGCCGGCTGCCTCATAGGTCTTGGCAATTTCCACCGGGTGGAAATCCGCACAAATCAGTCCCTTGGACGGAGACGCTTTTTTTACCTCGCAGATGCAGGAAATGGTATCCTTTTTCAGAGCCGCTTTCAGCGAAACCGGTTTGCGGTCAGCCAGAGCTTTTTCCGCCCGGACTTTCATTGCATCCAGACCGCAGGCAGCCTTTTCCCGTTCCAGCTGCTGCGCCCGGTATTTCATAATATCATCTAAGATCATTCCAGCACCTCACGCATTCCGGTTGGTGAATTCCACCAGTTCATGCAGCTTTTCCAGTGCCTTGCCGCTGTCGATCTGCTGTTCTGCCAGCCGGATACCATCTGCAATGGTTGCAGCCTTTCCGGAAACATACAGCGCACAGCCGGCGTTCATCAGAACAATGTTCCGCTTTGCGCCACGAATGGAACCATCCAGAATGCCACGGGTGATCTTCGCATTTTCGTCTGCTATACCGCCGACGATTTCTTCCTTGGATGCCCGTGGGAAACCGAAATCCTCCGGTGCGATCTCGTATTCCGTGATCTTGCCGTCACGTACTTCTGCAACGGATGTTTTATCGGAAATGGAGACCTCATCCAGGCGGTCATTGCCGTAGACGATCATAGCACTCTTGATACCCAGTCCCAGGAGAACACGTGCCATTACCGGCAGCATCGCCTTTTCATATACACCCAGCAGGATGTAGTTGGTGGATGCCGGATTGGTCAGCGGTCCGAGGACGTTGAACACGGTACGGATGCCCAGTTCCTTTCGAGCCGGCGCAACATATTTCATAGCGCCGTGATAGCTCTGTGCGAACAGGAAGGAAATGCCGATCTCCCGGACGGATGCCTTTGCCTGCTCCGGTGTGGTCTGAATCTTCACACCCAGGCTTTCCAGCACGTCTGCCGCACCACTCTTGCTGGAAACGCTGCGGTTGCCGTGCTTTGCCACCGGCATTCCGGCAGCGGAAATTACGAAAGAGGAAGTGGTGGAGATGTTAAACGAGTTTGCCAGGTCGCCGCCTGTGCCGACGATCTCAATGGACTCTTCACAGCCGGTGACGTGCTTTGCCTTGTTCCGCATTCCCTTGGCGAAACCGGTAATTTCGTCGATGGTCTCGCCCTTCATGCGCAGTGCCACCAGCAGTCCGGCGATCTGTGCGTTTGTCGCACTGCCGCTCATGATAATATCCATGGCATCCTGTGCCTCTTCCAATGTCAAGTCACAGCCGTCTGCCACTTTTGCAATATACTTTTTCAGTTCTGTTTTCGGACGATCTTCCACAATGGGCGGCAGTTCCACAGACACACCGGGAATCAGATTCAAGAAGTTCGCCAGCATCCGCTTGCCGTCACCGGTGAGCAGCGACTCCGGATGGAACTGCACGCCGTAGGTCTGTGTCTCACGGTGCTGGAGCGCCATGATCTGACCGTTTTCATCCCGTGCTGTTACTTTCAGGCACTCCGGAAAATCCGATTCCTGGGCAATCAGCGAATGATACCTGCCGCAGGAAACCATTTTCGGCAGTCCGGCGAAAATGGGGCTTGTGGTATCCAGTACCATCTGGCTTGCCTTGCCGTGCATCAGATGCGCTGCCCGGACGATTGTGCCGCCGAATGCCTCGCAAATGGACTGATGTCCCAGGCAGACACCCAGCATAGGAATCTTGCCGTTGAAGTGACGAATCGCCTCCATGGTGATGCCGGCATCCTTCGGATAGCCGGGACCCGGCGAAAGGATCAGCGCCTGCGGGTGCATCTCCTCAATCTGTTCTATTGTTATTTCGTCATTGCGTACCACCTGGATGTCATGATACAGTTCGCCGATATACTGATAGAGATTGTAAGTGAATGAATCATAATTGTCGATCAATAAAATCATTGTTCTGCCTCCTTGATGGCGTTGATGACTGCCAGAGCCTTATTTACGGTTTCATAGTATTCATTTTCGGGTACGGAATCTGCCACGATGCCTGCGCCTGCCTGGACATAAGCCTTATCGTTGGTGAACAGCACGGTGCGGATCGCAATGCAGGTGTTGATGTTGCCGTCGAATCCCAGATAGCCGACCGTTCCGCCGTAAAGCCCACGCTTGCGGTTTTCGAACTGGTCGATCAGCTCCATGGCACGCACTTTCGGTGCGCCGGACAGCGTGCCTGCCGGCAGAATCGCCATCAGTGCATCCAGTGCAGTCTGATCCTGGCGCAGCTTTCCGATCACGTCGGAAACCAGGTGCATTACCTTGGATGCCCGTTCCGTCACCATATAGCGTGTGACCTCGACGCTGCCGAACTCGGAGACCTTACCCACATCGTTGCGTCCCAGGTCTACCAGCATGGTGTGCTCTGCACGTTCCTTGGGGTCTGCGGCAAGTGCCTTTTCGTTGGCGATGTCCTCTTCCGGTGTCCGTCCTCTTGGCTTTGTTCCGGCAATGGGACGATTGTGGATCACGCCGTTGGTCACCTTTGCCAGCATCTCCGGGGATGCGCCAGCCACATCGTAATCCGGGGTGTGGAAATAGTAGAGATACGGAGACGGATTTGTCGCACGGAGCTTTCGGTAAACGGAAAAGCTGTCCGGCGGATTGCTGATCTCGAACCGCTGAGAAAGCACGATCTGGAAAATATCGCCGTTCTTGATATATTCCTTGGCATCCCGTACCATCTGGCTGTACTGTTCCTTTGTCAGATTGGAGCGAACCACCGATTCGCCGTGATGCCGTCTTTCCTGCGGCTGCGGATTATAGTGGCGGACGATGTCTGCCAGTTCCTCGGCTCTCCACTGTGCTGCGGCGTACTGTGCGCCCAGGTCACCGTCTGTGTGCAGGTTCAGAATCACAATGCCGTTGCTGTTCAAGTGGTCGTATGCCAGCAGTTCCTCGTACAGGAACAGGTGGCAGTCCGGCATATGGATGTCATCTTCCGGCACGTTGGTCAGCTTTTTCTCCATATAGCGCACCGTGTCGTAGCCGAAATATCCGATGAGACCGCCGGTGAAATTCGGCGCACCCTCCAGCACCGGAGAATGATAAGCCGCCATGCGTTCTTTCAGAAATGCAATGGGATGTGCTACCTCAAAGGTCTCGCTCTTCTCGCCGCTGCGGATTTCAGCGGTGTTTCCGGTGATCCGGATTTCTTCCTTCGGCGAAAAGCCAACGAACGAGTAGCGGTCCCACTGCACGCCGTTGCTGACACTTTCCAGGATAAACGAATTGCGGCTCTCCTGGGAAAATGCCCGGTAAATGTTCAGCGGCGTCTGGTTGTCTGCCGAGAACTCATAGAATACCGGAATGGTGTTGTACTGTTTCGCCAGCGCTTTTACCTCTTCCAATGACGGTCTTAACATGATGCGTTCACTCCTTTATGCAAATAAAAAAAGCCTGATATCCCATTCACATGGGACGTCAGACTTGTTGTCTACGTGTTGCCACCCAATTTCAGAAATGATGCCTTGTTCATTTCCCTCTTCTCAGATACGCCGTATGATACACCGGATATATCCTTCTCCCGATAACGCAGGAGCTGCGGCATCAGTTACTGGGGCAGATGCCCGTTCGCCTCGCTTCTCACAAACCCATTCACCAGACAGCGTATACATCGGGATCACACCGTCCCCGACTCTCTGTGCTACCGTTTTGCCGGCTACTTACTTTTGCTCATGGAATTTAACTTTTTTTAGTATACGCATTTTTGCTTCATTTGTCAAGTGCTTTCCGGAAAAATCCGTAGATTTCGTGATATCAGACAAATTTGAACAGTTTAGATTTAACGATACGCACAAATTTCGTCGTCATACTGCATATCTTTTCCACACTGCCGCATATGCTTGGACGATACGCAACGCCGTTTCACCGAACAGGAGGTATGACCCATGCTGCAATTTTCTAAAGTTCTGGCATCTCTTTGTGCCGGGTGTCTCTGTACGCTGACCATTCACCAGATCCCTGCCCTGGGCAATGTTCTGCTGCCCCAGACCCACGCCATCCCAGAAACTTCCCCGATTCGCCCGGTGGATGTGATGCCGCTGGAACCCCTGCCGACGCCGGCGGAGACTGCTCCGGCGATGTCCATACCGCCTACGGAGACACAGTCACCGCAGACGCAGACAACTGCCGCCGTGGCAACCGAAGTCACTGTTCTGACCGCCACAGCCACTACTACAATACCGCCCGAAACCACAGCTGCCACGGAGTCGGAAACAACTGTCGCAGTAACCTCCACCATCCCGGAAAGTGACCCGTTTTTCCAGGAACACGAGACCTGGTTCAAAGCCTATATGGATTACCGCACCATCACGGACACCGACTCCGTCCAGTACGCCATGGAGCAGAACGCCTGGACAGATGACCGGGGACTGCGGCGCATGGCGGACGATTATCTGGTCGCCATGGGGACAGGCTGGCTGGAAAGCGGCTGCGGTGAGCGGTTTGCCGTTACGCTGGAAAACGGCAGCGAATTTACCGTTCGGGTGGGCGATATCAAAGCAGACCAGCACACAGACAAAACGCACCGCTATCGCAGCTGCGAAAGCGGTGCAAATGTTCTGGAATTCATTGTAGATACAGGGATGCTCTCCGGCGAAGCACGAAACGCCGGGACAGTCTCTGTTTACCCGGAACTGTCCGGGAATATCACTGCAATTGTGCCGGCGGAGTGATGTCTCTGGTCAGCCGTTCAAACATCTGCTTGCGTTCCTGTTCCGGCAGCGCCAGATAAAACCGCTGCTTGATCTCCAGGAACGAGCGCAGTTCTGTAAGGATGCTGTAGAGAATCGCCCGGTTTTCAAATGCCGCACGGGTTTCCGGCAGGGCATCCCGGCGGTATGCCGCAAACTGCTCTTCCAGCTGTTCCAGAAGTGCCGTGCAGTCATTTCCCTCATGAAAATGCTGTGCGATCTCTTTCAGAAATGCAGACAAAGGTGTCGCCTGCTCCGGAATCTGATTCAGCCGCAGCAGCTGGCGGTACATCACTTGCAGTACCCGGCACTGTTCCCGGCGCATGGCAGTGTAGCGCATAAAGTAAATATCGTCCTGCCAGGTCTGGTTCTGCAAAAACAGGTCAATTTCCCGGCGCAGTTCCTCAGACAGTCGTTCTGTCCGTGCAAAGCAGCTGTCATCATAGCCAGTATGGTCCGCCTCCAGCAGGCGCACGGACATCCGTTCCAGGATGCCCCGGATTTCTTCGTCCAGCTGGCGCTGCATCTCGTGGATCTTTTTCAGATTCCTGGGCATAAACCAGTTGAGACAGACACCGATGCCGCTGCCGATTACCAGCAGCAGAATTTCGTTTCCCACCATACCGATGGACACGCCGCCGGCAAACATATAGTGGGTCGCCATAACTGCGTTGATGGGCGTTGCATCGTCCATCCGGAAGGCATAGCAGAGCAGCAGGAGCAGCAAAAGCACAATGCCGAACGACCAGGGCGCAGTGCCGCAGAAGTGATAGATCGGCAGGCTGAGCAGGGTCATGATGCCAAATCCGGCAAACCGCCGGACGCTGCTCATCACCGTTTCCCGGCGTGTGTTCTGCACGGTCAGCAGTGTGATAATGCCGGCAGATGCCGCATTTTGCAGTCCCAGCGCCTCCGCCAGCAGAATGGCAGCCACGCCGCCGCCGGCGATTTTCAGCGCTTTCATCCAGTTGACTTGTTTCAGATTGATTTGTTTCAAAATATGTATTTCCTCTTACTTTCCGTACATTACCAGCACATCGCCGGCATGAATTTCCGTGTCGCCCTGGGGAATCAGCGATTCCCTGCCCCGGCGCACCAGCACCACCAGTTCCTCCTGGGGCAGCCGCAGCGCCGCCAGGGTCTTGCCGTTCCAGCTGTGGTCGGCTGTGATCTCCATTTCACTGAGCTGGACATTTTGCAGCTTGCCGCCGCAGTGTCCTGCCGCCAGTACTGCCACATCACCTTCGCAAAGCACCGTGTCCCCTCGTGGCACAACGCTGTCCCCGTCCCGGAGGATGGTCGCCAGCATGGTATCCGGCGGCAGGTGCAGCGCACTGACCGGCTGCCCGATCCAGCTGTTTCCCGGCTCCAGCGGCAGACGCAGCAGTTGAAGTTCTTTCTTTTCTGTATAGTCGTTGAATGTTTTCAGAACGTCCGCTGACTCGTCGATCATGTGCAGCTTTCGGGAGACCAGCGGCAGAAGTGTTCCCTGGAGTGCAATGGAAAACAGCACCACGCAGAATACCAGGTGAAACAGGTCGTATTGCAGCACTGCCCCGCTGGCGGCTGCGGTCAGCGCAAAGATTGCCGAAGTTGCGCCACGCAGTCCTGCCCAGGAGACCAGCAGCTGCTGGGAAAGCTTTGAACGGAACGGTGTGAGCAGCAGCGCCACCACCAGCGGACGCACTACGAAAGTCAGCACCACAGCGATGGCAAGCGCCGGCAGGATCACACTGCCCAGCCGGGACGGTGTACAGAGCAGTCCCAGCAGGAAGAACACCATCAGCTGCATAAAGCTGGTCACGCCGTCGAAAAACAACACCTGGTTTTTCTTGTTGGGAATCTTGGCGTTTCCCAGAATGATGCCGGCGATATAGGCGCTGAGATAGCCGTTTCCGCCCACCAGCACCGGCAGCACATAGGACAAGATTGCCACCGCCGCCATAAAAACGGTATCAAACCCGGAGACCTCAAAGCGAAAGCGCCGGAGAAAAAAGACAGTGCATACCGCAAGGACTGCGCCGATGCCCACGCCGTAGACGATCTGGGCGAAGATCATATACAACATCTTCCCCGGCGTGATCTCCGAGGTCATCATTGCCAGAAGAATGGTCGTCATCAGATATGCCACCGGGTCGTTACTGCCGCTTTCGACTTCCAGCAGGGATGCCGTCCCGTATTTCAGGTTCAGCTTTTTGGAACGGAGAATGGAGAACACGGATGCCGCATCCGTAGAGCCGAGGACTGCACCCATAAGAATGCCCTCCATCCAGCTGGTGTGCAGGGCAAACCGGCAGAATACACCGACACCGAACGCCGTCAGAAACACGCCCAGCGTGGACAGCAGCACGGATTTTCCGGCAACCGGTTTGGCAGCGCTCCACTTTGTGCCGAAACCACCGTAAAAGATAATGAAGATCAGCGCCACGGTACAAAGCGTCTCCGTCATGGCATAATTGTCGAACCGGATATGTAAAATGCCGTCCACGCCGCAGAGCATTCCCACTGCCAGGAATGCCAGCAGCATAGGGATTCCGATTTTGCTGGTCAGCTTATTACAGAGAATGCAGGCAATCATCACAAGGGAAAGCAGCAGTAGAATCAAATTCATGTTTCGTTCCTTTCTGGGTATGTTGGGTGGAAATCAGTCGTCTGGTTCTGTCTTTTTCAGTTGTGTCGTTGTTGCGGCAACAGCAGCCACTTCTGCCGCTCCCTGGGCTTTCAGCAGCGCCGCACATCGGTTCATGGTGCTGCCGGTGGTGAGAACGTCATCGCAGAGCAGGATGCGGCAGCCTTTCAGTGAAACCGTCCCAGCAGAAAACTGCCCGGTGTTTTCCCGCCGCTGTGCCGCAGACAAGGTGTGCTGCTGCCGTCCCGTGCCGTTGTCATGCAAAAGGTCTTTTCGGTATGGGATACGTGTTATGGCGGCAACTTCTTTCGCCAGGACTGCCGCCGGATTGCAGCAGCGTTTCAATTGCTTGCGTCTGGACATAGGAACCGGCGCAACCATATCATAGCCGGACAAGGCATCATTCGCCAGGATGCGTTTCCCCAGTTCTGCGCCGCAGAATCTGCCAAACTGGAGACTGACTGCGGATTTCATGGAAAGGACGCCTTTCCGGGCAGCACCTTCGTATACCGTCAGTGCCACCGCCCGGTCATACGCCAATCCTTCGCCGCAAATGCAGTCATGGACAGGCTTTCCGCACTGTGAACAAAAGGCATCTGCCGGATATGCCAGCAGTTCGGTCTGACAGGTCTCACAAAGGTATGCCTGCCAGGGCAGCGACTTTCCGCAGCAGGGACAGGCGTTGGGATAGAGCAGATCCAGCAGGAACAGTTCCAGCTTTCGCCCCAGCCCCATATCTGCCGTCATAGTCTCACCTCCATACCAGAATCATTTATATTTTAGTATACCATACTCCGCCGGAAAATGCAAACAAAAAAGCCATGAGGAAACTGAACTGCTTTGTTCCTCATGGCTTAAATTTCTATTGCTTTGCTTTCTCTTAGGAGAACATCGGGGTAGACAGATAACGCTCACCGGTATCCGGCAGCAGTGCAACGATGGTCTTACCCTTGTTTTCCGGACGCTTTGCCAGCTGGATGGCTGCCCAGACTGCCGCACCGGAAGAAATGCCCACCAGCACGCCCTCTGTTCTGGCGATTTCTCTGCCGATCTCAAACGCATCTTCGTTCTCAACCGCAATGACTTCGTCGTAAACCTTGGTATCCAGTGTTTCCGGCACAAAGCCTGCCCCGATGCCCTGGATCTTGTGCGGACCGGAAACGCCCTCGGACAGCACCGGAGAACCCTTCGGCTCAACTGCAACTACCTTCACGTTGGGGTTCTTGGACTTCAGATACTTGCCCACGCCGGTGATCGTACCGCCTGTGCCGACGCCGGCAACAAAGATATCGACGGTACCGTCTGTGTCATCCCAGATCTCCACGCCGGTGGTCTTTTCGTGAACCTCCGGGTTTGCCGGGTTGGTGAACTGAGACGGAATAAAGCTGTTCGGGATCTCCTCTGCCAGTTCCTTTGCCTTGGCGATCGCACCACTCATGCCCTTTGCGCCCTCTGTCAGCACCAGCTCTGCGCCGTATGCCTTCATCAGATTGCGACGCTCTACGCTCATGGTCTCCGGCATTGCGATAATCAGACGATAACCTCTGGCAGCCGCAATGGAAGCCAGACCAATTCCGGTATTACCGCTGGTCGGTTCGATGATAACGCTGCCCGGTTTCAGCAGACCTTTTGCCTCAGCATCGTCGATCATGCCCTTTGCGATTCTGTCCTTTACGCTGCCTGCCGGATTGAAATATTCCATCTTGCCATAGATTTTTGCCGGCAGTGCTTCTTTTGCCTCCAGATTTGCCAGTTCCAGCAGCGGTGTACCGCCAATCAGATCTGTGATCTTCTGATAAACTTTCATGATATGACTCCCTTTCCGGTAACTTCTATATTACCTATCTGTTTGATATGAATTATACCACACTTCCGGAAAAAAGTCAAGTGTTTTCCGCATCTTCTTTTTGCTTTCGGCAGATTGCATATAGAATGTGTGTGGTTTTGCTGCGTTTTGCATAAATAGGACGATTGGTGGGAATACCGCAATTGCGATAAACGTACCAGCTTACTTCTTAAAAAGGTGAAAATCGCAGCAGCTGCCGCCGTAGCCTAAGGTCTGGGTTCGTGAAAAGCTGATTTTCTTTAAGCCGCCGTAGGTCACGTCATCCACGTCGCAAAACAAACTGCACAGCTCCGCACAGCCGTTTTCCACACAGGCGGTATGCCAGAGACACTTTGTGATGGTGATGTCAAAGTAGTTCTTGCCGGCTTTCTGCGTGCTTTCCTGCAAATCGGTGGTACGCATGATCTTGAGAAAGACCTTGCTGTAAATGGCATAGAATCCCGGCACCAGTTCCATCTTTGCTGTGGAGGAATGCTTTTTCGCAGCAACTTTGTCCATCATATACTTCCGCATATGCCGAAACACATCCTCCTGGGAAAAGCCGGTCTTTTGCAGTGCCTGGTACAGCGCAATGCGTGGCAGAATGGTTTGCGTCAGCGTTTTCATCTGGTTTTTCGATTTGCCTTTCGTGTTTTCGATCAGCGTCCGGAGCGTTTTCTCCTGCGTGTCGAACAAAGCGCTGCTTTTGCCGCTTTCGAATTCCTCTTCTAAAAATGCTCTGATCTGTTTTTGCTGTTTGATCTTCATTGTGATAACACCTCACTGATGCTCTGTATCATTTCGTCTGCTGTACCGAAAATCACAGTATGCCGCACCTTCTGCAATTGTCCCGGTTCTCACCAGCTTCATATTCATAATATCCGCAAGCACATAGTCCATCCGGCACATATAGGCGGTCAATTCCGGACAGCCCTCATCCTGGCACAGTTTATATGCACCGCATTCATGATAGTCGTATCCCAGGTCATATTCCCCGTTTCCCGGCAGAATATCAACGACCCAGTCGTTTTCATAGCGGCGCTTATGGCTGTCCGCAGACCATTGCAGTCTGCCCGGCATTTTCTTCGGGTCTAAATAATGCTCCACATCCCCGATTGCCTTGTGGAATAACTTCGATGCGCACAGTCCGTCACGAAGTATCTCATAATTTTCCTCAGCCGGCTTTCCGGTACTCCGGTTCATTGCAATGAAATAGGTTGCCATAATGTAAGAACTCAAAAGCCGGGATTTTCCGATTTCTTTTGCCCTCCCGATGATCTTCTTGTGTTCTTCATTGATCTTCCCGGAGACATCCTTGGAAAAACCTCGTCTCTTCAGCTCTGCTTTTACTGCGCTGTGATAAAAGTGATACAGTACTTTTACATTAAGTGTATTCTTCATGTTTTCTCTCCTCGCAACGTCTGATTCTCAAAAAAGCGTGCATATCCATGCAACCAAGGCACAGGCAGGAATGTACACGATAAAGTGGATGATATGGCTTTTCTTGTTGTATCCGAACATATGCGGCCCGACGATGCCTTTCAGCTCCGGATAAAAGTGGGGAAAGAAATTCGAGTGACAGAGCAGTACCCAGTCAAAAAAGAAGATGTCGTACACTTCCATCAGATAGAGCATCACAAGAAACCGCACAAAGAATTGCAGAAAACCAAAATCATTTTTGATTCCGTCCCCTATCGCAAGAGCGGCTGCGCCCAGAAACGTGAGCAGTGCAGCTGCGATAATCAGCCAGCCAATTATGTGAGCGCCCCGAAACCGTTCCTTTGTGTCGGGAATTGCCGCCAGATTTTCCTTTGGCGCAGAGGAAAAGAACCGCTTATCCTGGACAAAGCCGACACCGCCATACAAAATGAGAAAGTACGCCGCCATAATCATGACCGCCGCAAGCAGTGTTATCCACATTTTCATCACCTCAAAAACATACTTTCAAAAAATGTCCTCGTTCTTCGTATATTTCCATTATATCACATTTCACAAGAAAGCACAAGACGATTCTCCATATATTGCATATTTTCCCCACAAAGAAAACCGACAGAAAAAATTTGCATTTCCCATCGGTTTATGGTATAATAAAAGTTACTGTGCCGTTATGGCTGTGACATTTGATACGAGCCTGTCCGCAGGCTCCGGAAAGGACATCATCATCTTGAACAAAGCATTTCGAAAAGGCGTTCTCCAGGGCATTCCCATTGCCCTGGGCTATCTCTCCGTCTCCTTTGGATTCGGCATCCTGGCGGTGCGTGCCGGGCTTTCTATCCCTGCCGCCGTGGCAATTTCTGTCACCAATGTTACCTCCGCCGGACAGGCTGCCGGCGTAGGTGTTATCGCTGCCGGCGGTTCTTATCTGGAAATGGCGCTTACCCAGCTGACCATCAACTTCCGCTATGCCCTTATGGGCTTTTCCCTGTCCCAGAAACTGGACGAAAAGTTTCACCTGCCCCAGCGCATGACAACGGCGTTCGGCATCACTGACGAAATCTTCGCCGTTGCCTCTTCCCAGCCGGGAATGATCTGCCCGGCATATCTGTACGGGCTGATTGCCATTGCATTCCTGGGCTGGGTACTGGGGACACTGCTGGGTGCTGCTGCCGGACAGATCCTGCCGAAGTTTATCATTGACGCCATGGGCATTGTGCTGTACGGTATGTTCCTGGCAATCATCGTACCGGTAGCCCGGAAAAAGAAAAGCGTCCTCACCGTGGTGATTCTGGCGGCGCTGTGCAGCATCCTCTTCAAATATGTCTTTACGGCAGTCTCCAGCGGATTCGCCATCATTCTGTGTGCGGTGCTGGCGTCGGTAGTCGGGGCGATCTTTTTCCCCATTCCGGAGGAGGAGCGAACATGAGTCTGATACTTTATATTGCCATTATGGCTGGCGTGACCTATCTCATTCGGGTAGTGCCGTTTACCGTGTTCCGGAAGAAGATCCAGAACCATTTCCTGCAAAGCTTTCTCTATTACATTCCCTATGCGGTGCTGAGTGCCATGACCATTCCGGCAATCTTTTACTCCACGGGCAGCATGGTGACTGCGGCGGTGGGAACCGTCGTTGCGGTCGTGCTGGCTTACTTCAACCTGCCGCTGATCGTGGTAGCACTTGCAGCATCGGCAGCAGCGCTGGTGACAGGATTCCTGGTATAAGCGCCTGCTCTATCTCCAAAAAACACATCCTCTGTGTGCAGTCGGCATATGGAGGATTTTTTAGAGTGTGTCACACTTAGCATTGTCAGACAGTTATGATATGCAGACGGGTGAAAGTACAGCGCACCGAAAAAAATTTGCAAAGCCTGTCACAATCGGGCATTGTCAAACGGTTATGATATGCAGACGGGTGAAAGACCGATGCACAGGAACGGCAGCCCGTCTCAGAAAGAGGTGAAACTATGGCAGCGAACAAAGACCAGGAAAAGCTCGATCAGCTCTATGCGCTCTACGAGCAGCCCATGTACCGCATCGCTTACGCAATCCTGCATCACACAGAACAGGCGGAAGATGCTGTATCCGATGCGTTTCTCCGAATCATGAAGAATCTGAAAAAGATCGGCAATGTACAAAGCGAAAAGACAAAGCACTATATCGTTTGTATCATTCGCAGTACGGCGATCAACCAATACCGGCAGAATCAGCGGGATTCGGAACGCTATACCGTGTGGGACGACCGCATTTTGCAGGTACCCAGCCAGAAAGACGACATGGAACAGCTGCTCGCAAACATCACAGAAGAAGAGACCATCGCAGAACTTCTGGAACCGCTGAATGAAACGGACCGGCAGATCATCCTCATGCGGTGCGAAGAAGAGCTGTCTTTCCGGGAAATTGCCGAGCGGCTCTCCATCCAGGAGGCTGCTGCAAGAAAACGCTTTGAACGTGCCAAGAAGGCGCTTCAGAAAAAGAAAGGGGATATTTGCTATGAAACACGACTCTTTTCCGTATAACGAAACCGAATGGAATAAAATTGTAGACGATGCCTTTGCACCGGATGCACAGCCCCATGTCTTTTCGGAACGCTACACCAGCCGGAAGCAGGAATTCCGGCGCCAGATGGAGGAATCTCATATGAAACAGCATAAATTCCGCATGAAGAAATCTCTGACCGCAGCCGTAGCAGTTGCCGCAGCCATCGTGGTCATCCCGACTGCCGTATACGCATCCACCCAGATCCGTGGCTATTTCCAGAACGGCGGCGGCGAGTATCAGCAGGAAATGGTGATCCCGAAGAGCGACAGCGTTTCTGACCAGATCATGGCGCTGCAGGTCGGCTGGATGCCCGACGGAATGGCGATCGATCCCAGCAGCGGAAAATACAGCGATCCCAACGGTCGTGGCATAACCATGTCGTTCTACAAAATGGACAACAAGGACGATGCTCTGACGCACACCGTCAGCTACAGCGTTTCCCAGGAGACGCTCACCTGCGGCAATAACACTGTTCTCTATGCGGTGACTGACACCACAGGACAGTTCGGCGAGGATATTTTCGACAAGGATGTCTGGGTCGCATTCCCGGATTCCAACTATGCCGTACAGTTCTATGCAACAACCGGCGTGACAAAGGAAGAGATCGAAAAGATCGCAGAAAATCTCAGTCTGACACCTTCTGACAAGGAGACAGCTGAGCTGTGGAGCGGTGAGCCGCAGGAAGAAGCGACTGGCGGAACCGATGAGGTCTACAAGGTCGATGACTATACCATTCAGCAGATCGGTGACACCATTCGTTCGGATTTCTATGATGATGATGATAAATATTCCCGCGTCACTGTCAAGCTGGACAGCGTTTCCGTCCAGGATAACTTTGACGGACTTCCGGCAGTGGATGACATCGGCAACCCGGTGGACTACAGCCAGTATCTCAATGCAGACGGTACGGTCAAGGATGATGTGCGCACATGGTACTCCCGTGGCGACGGCGTGAACACCCTGGATGAAAAGGTCAAGGAAGAGACGGTTCCCCAGCGTGTCCTTGTGATGCACCTGAGCTACACCAACGAGAGCAGCATTACGCAGGAGATCTGCGTTTGCCCGAATCTGCTCCAGAAGAACGGTGACAGACTGGATTACGGCGAAGTTGCCTGCGAGCCAACGGATGAAACCATGTACTGCAATGGCACATTGGACGACTTGAAGTATGGTGAGTTCTTCCTGTTTACCACTGACAGAGACCACAGCAAGAACAACATCACCAATGTTGCACCGGGCGAAACCGTTGAGGCAACTGTGGCATTCCTCATGGATGCGGACGAATTGCAGGATCTGTATGCTGATATCCTGGGCTACGGTCAGAAAACGATAGTTTCCCTGGGCGACTTACAGTAAACATATCCAACAGCCAGTGATAACTTCTACAACAACTTCCAATTTTTCTCCCAATTGACAGAACGAGCGCTGTGTGATTTTCTCCGCACGCAGAAACGTTCTGCCTCATAGAACCTGTCTTCACAAGAAATATATGTGGATTTTCGAGCATAATTTTGTTGCAGACAAGAAAAAAATACGCAGGCGGGCTGTCGCCCGGCAAGTATTTTTTCCGCAGTATGCAGCAAAATTTGCCGAAAAGACACGTGTATACGCTTGTGAAGACAGGTTCATAGATCAACACGCCCCGTATGCGGCTCATCCCTTCGCATACGGGGCGTGTTTTGGTTTATTTAGGCGCAAATGATGCGCAGTGCTGATGCTGTTTTACTGCCCGTTTCCCATATCGCCCCAGTCGGTCAGTTCCATGGTGGCGCTGGCGTTGAGGCTGGAATCGGCACGGATGCCGGCATCAAAGGCATAAGAACCTGCACAGGCGATCATAGCGCCGTTGTCTCCGCAGAGGGAAAGCGGCGGCATATACAGGGTGAAGTTCCGCCTGTCACAGGCTTTTTGCAGGGATTCCCGGACGCCGCTGTTGGCGGAAACGCCGCCGGCAATGGCGATGGTGGAATATCCGTGTTCCACTGCCGCACGGATGGTGTGTTCTGTCAGCACCTCGGAAATAGTCGCCTGCACCGATGCCGCCAGATCCTCCCGGCAGATGGTCTCGCCTTTCTGCTGGGCATTGTGGAGCAGATTCACCACGGCGGTTTTCAGCCCGGAAAAACTGAAATCATAGGCGTTTTCCGCAATTTTCGGTTTCGGCAGAGAGAACGCCTTCGGGTTGCCGGACTTGGACGCCTTGTCCAGGTGGATGCCGCCGGGATAGGGATAACCCATGGCACGGGCGCACTTGTCGAAGCATTCCCCTGCCGCATCGTCCCGTGTCCGTCCCAGGATGCGGAATTTCGTATAGGTCAGCACCTCCACCAGATGGCTGTGACCGCCGCTGACCACCAGGCAGAGATAAGGCGGTTTCAGTTCCGGATGTGCAATGTAGTTCGCCGCAATATGTCCTGCCAGATGGTGCGTCGGCACAAGGGGTTTTCCGGCGGCAAGCGCCAGCCCCTTGGCGAAGTTCACACCCACCAGCAGCGCCCCGATCAGTCCGGGGTATGCGGTCACGGCAATACCGTCCAGTTCCGCCAAGATAACACCGGCATCGTCCAGTGCCTTCTGTACCACGGGCAGCACGTTTTCGCAGTGCCTGCGGGAGGCGATCTCCGGCACAACGCCGCCGTATTGTTTGTGTTCCTCTACCTGTGAGGAAACCACGTTGGAGAGGATCTCCGTGTGGTCTCGTGCAACGCTCGCTGCGGTTTCGTCGCAGGAGCTTTCAATTCCTAATATCAGCATAGCTGCATCTCCATTTCTGTGAACTTTATCACAATACCGCAAAGCCGTACCATGTGCTTATCCGGTATTTTATTTTTTCTGAACGGTATACTGCCTTGCAATACGGCATTCCGGTGCAAGATCGAACGAATACAAAACCGCCGCAAACAGCCATTTCAATGGCTTCATCAGCAAATACACCAGATCCGCCCGAAACGGCGTAGTGATTTTTTGCGAAAGCGGATAGCCGTGATTATCGTAGAAATGCCGTACCAGACGCGGCAGACGTTCCTGAAGCAGTTCTTCAAAGGCATTCGCCACGGCAAGCTGTCGGTTTACCACGATCACAGCACCACGGCGATACCCCAGCCGAAGCGGACGCACCAGTTTCCGGTGTCCGCCGGCGGCAACTGTACAAAGATAATGTCCCTTATATTCCAAAGGAGGCGGCGGAAGCTGCTGTGAAAATGTCCAGTCCGCCGTCTGGGTAAACGCTTGAACTGTGCCGTCTGCACCTTGTCCGCAAAGAATCAGCACTATTTCCAGCACTGCCGCAAGGGGCAGCACCAGCAAAAAGGCAGCCAGCCGAAAATGTGACGTCTTTTCTAAAAACTGATACAGCCGAAGCACCCAACGCCGCCGGAATACTATCTGTCGTTCCCGCAGAAGCCTTGTCTGTCCGGCGATATGCCGGCGGATTCCCATCGCAGACAACAGCAGCAGATTGCCGTGATAAAGGTAGAAATACCAATCCAGAAACCTGTGAAGATCTGCCTGTTCGGCAATCTGCACTGCCAGAAGTATCTGCATGATATTTCCCACCAGCACCCTTGCCACTGCACCGGCAGAAACCAGCGGCGGCAACTGTTCCGGTCTGCACCAGAGCAAAAGCACCAACCCGACGATTCCCACCAAAACCGGCAGCCAGAAAGAAAGCGCATGCGACGAGTCGATCAGATTGTGGGTCTGAAAGGTATATGTCGCCTGGTCATAATCCTTTCCGCTATATTCAAACTCCACGCACAACAGAAGAAAATACTCTGCCGCACCAATTCCCATGGAAAGTCCGGCAAACACTCTGGGAGCCAGCTTTCTCCTGCCGCTGCACTCCGCAAAAAGATTCCACAAATTCAGTGCAGTCAGCACAAACGGAGGTACAAGAAACAATGCCCAAAGCAGAAAAGCTTTCAGTTGCATTAGCAGTTCCGTCATGTTTTTTTCACCTCTCGTGTCATCAGCACAGCACCTTCCTCTGGAGCGTGATAATACCGTTTCCGAAAGCCCACCTGCCGATAGCCTGCGGATTCATACAGGGCAATGGCGGCGGCGTTGGACTCCCGCACTTCCAGCCAGAATTCGCTTTCCGGGAACTGCCCGTGCGCCCAGTCCAGCAGCTGTCTTCCGATGCCCTGCCGCCGGAACGCCGGCGAAACGGCAATATCGTCCAGATTTACGGCGTCGCCGGTACGGGATACTGCCGCATAGCCGCAGAGTTTCCCATCCACTTTGGCGCACCAGATGCGGTTGTAGCAGCAGCACATGGTCTGCCGGAAAACATTTTCCGACCACGGATCGGGAAAGCACTGCTCTGCCAGTTCCGCCAGCGCCGCCAGATCCTGTTCCGATGCCGGAACGATCTCAGCCTTTTGCTTCATACCAACTCTCCCCCATACTTACATCTGCCGTCAGCGGCACCGGGAACTTTGCCTGCTCCTCCGGCGAAAGGGTGTTGCGAATCACGTTCTGCATTTCTTCCCCCAGCACCTTTCCGGCAAGCACAGCGTGCTGTTCCGGCACTTCTACGATCAGTTCATCGTGTACCTGCAAGATCAGCTTTGCATCCGGCACATCCCGTTTCAGCCGCTGGTACACATAGATCATGGCAAGCTTGATGATATCTGCCGCTGTTCCCTGAATGGGCGTGTTCATGGCGATGCGCTTTCCAGCCGCCTGCACCATTTTATTGGACGCCAGCAGTTCCGGCACAGGCCGCCGCCGCTTGAAATAGGTAGTAACATAGCCGTTGATCTTCGCCGTGTCCACAGTCTTGTCCATAAATGCGCCGACGCTGGGGAACTGTGCCATATAGTTCTGGATATACTGGTTCGCCTGGCGCACGGTAACATGGATATCCTGGGACAGGGAAAAAGCACCCATGCCATAGAGGATGCCGAAGTTTACCGCTTTGGCGGCGCTCCGCATTTCCGGTGTTACCATTTCACGGGGCATATCGAATACCTGCGCCGCAGTGGCTGCGTGAATGTCTGCGCCGCTGAGGAACGCCTCCTGCATCTGCTTGTCGCCGCTGAGGTTTGCCAGCAGCCGCAGTTCGATCTGGCTGTAGTCCGCATCCAGCAGTACACAGCCCTCCCGTGCCACAAAGAATTTCCGCATATTTCGTCCCAGCTCTGTGCGTACCGGGATATTCTGCAGGTTCGGCTCTGTGGAGGAGATACGTCCCGTCCGGGTCTCCGTCTGTTTGTATACAGTGTGGATTCTGCCGTCCTCGCCCACCGTTTTCAGCAGCCCGTCTACATAGGTAGAACGCAGCTTGCTGTACTGCCGCCATTTCAGCACATAGTCCACGATGGCATATTCGCCCCGGAGCTTTTCCAGAATGTCCGCATTGGTGGAATAGCCGGTCTTGGTCTTTTTGCCGTGGGGCAGCTGCATTTCACCGAACAGCACCTCGCCCAGCTGTTTGGGTGAACCAATATTAAAGGTATGCCCTGCCTCGTCATAGATCATCTGCTGCATTTCTTCCAGCTGTTCGGACAGGTATACGCCAAAATCCCGGACACCCTGCTGGTCGATGGCGATGCCGTCATGTTCCATTGCCGCCAGCACAACGGTCAGCTGCTGTTCGAAGTGCAGCAGACGGGTCATATCCTGTTCCTCTACCAGTTTCTGCATGGCAGTACAGAGCCCCGGCAGTGCCGCCAGATCTGCAAATTCGCCCTGGCTCCGGTGATACGGCACGTGATAAGTCACGCAGAGCCTTTCAATTTCGTATGCAGATGTGGTGGAGTTCAGCAGATATGCGGCAATTTCGCCGTCCTGTGCTGACGGGGATTCGCTGTCCGGCGTTACGCCGTGTGCCAGCAGCCAGCGATACTGAGGCTTTGCGCTGAAAGTGAGACGCTGCATCTGGAACAGCTCCTGCCACAGGCTTTCTTCAGTCGTGGTGTAGACGATTTCCGGGGCATCCTGGTGAGAAACGCAGACACGTGTTCCATCAAACAGACAGCACGGCAGCTGCTCCGGTGCAGCCTTCCAGCGTTTCAAAATTTCCGCCGTGAGCGGCTGTTCTGTCAGATCCTTTGCCTTCTCTGCCGGTGCAGCTTTTGCTGTGTCCGATGCGCCGGCAGATTCTCCGGAAATTTTCAGCTTGTCCAGCAGTTTTGCCATTTCCAGTTCCAGCAGCAGCTTTCGCACTTCCTCTGTCTGCACCGGCTGCGGCACATAGTCCTGCACATCTGTGTCAATGGGGATATCCGTCACGATGGTTGCCAGCCACTTGCTTTCCTTTGCCGCATCTTGTCCCACGGTCAACTTGGTGTGTACCGATTTGGTCAGCTTTGCCTCTTCCAGGTGGGCATACAGATTCTCGATCGTTTCCCACTCCTGCACCAACTTGGACGCCGTTTTCTGTCCCACGCCTGCCACGCCGGAAATGTTGTCCGAGCTGTCCCCCATGAGTGCTTTCAGATCAATCAGTGACAGCGGCGCAAACCCGTATTCCTCCCGGAAACGCTCCGGCGTAAACGGGATCGTCTCCTTATTGGTGGTCAGACGCACGGTAACCCGGTCATTGACCAGCTGTAAGCTGTCCCGGTCTCCGGTCAGAATCACGCAGTCTGCATCCTGCGCTTTACAGGCGGCAGCCAGCGTTCCCAGAATGTCGTCTGCCTCGTAGCCCTCACAGGTCACTACCCGGATGCCCAGCAGTGTCAGCAGCTGTTTCATATAGGGCAGCTGCATGGCAAGCTCCTCCGGCATTCCCTTTCGGTTTGCCTTATAGGACGCCACCGCCTTGTGCCGGAACGTGGGCTTGCGCAGGTCGAACGCCACTGCAATTGCATCGGGCTGTACCTCGTCCCGATTTTTCAGAAAGATATTCATAAAGCCAAAAATGGCATGGGTAAAAATGCCCTGTGTATTGCTCAGCGGACGTATTCCGTAGAACGCACGGTTCAGAATACTGTTTCCGTCAATGGCAAGTAATTTCATATATTCCTCCTGTCGCCAGAACCAATGGTGCTGACTGGTTTCAGTTTGGGCAGCACCGCACAAAGCTTATGCAGCGTAGGGTGTTGCCTTTGGGTTCTTATCTAGTATAACACATTTTTGCGGAATTGTACAGGATTTTTACAGCTCGGAAATCAATTTCCATGATAGCCTCCCCTGAAAGGGGAGGGGGACCGCCGTTAGGCGGTGGAGAGGTTTTTTATTATGACGTTTTCGGCATATAAGCGGAAACCCCTCAGTCAGTGCTACGCACTGCCAGCTCCCCTTTCAGGGGCGCCTCACTTGCCAAATTTCATAATATTGTACAATTTTAATCAATATATTTTTGAAAATTGATTTCCGTGTTTTTGCAGTAACAGCGTTTCAACGTACACTGCTGCACCTGCATTTCCCACACAAAACAAAACACGCAGTCCCGGAAATCTTCCCGAAACTGCGTGTTATTTTCTGGTCTGAGTGACCCGACTTGAACGGGCGGCCTCTACCACCCCAAGGTAGCACGCTACCAACTGCGCCACACCCAGATGATAGAGAAAATTATACCACAGCCAAACACAAAAATCAAGAGCTAACCGGAAGGATTTCCAGCAAAGATTCTATTCTTTTGTGAAGTGGCTCTTGTCTACGCCGCACAGCGGGCAAACATAGTCGTCCGGTTCCTGGGTGAGGTCGCCCTCATATACATAACCACATACGTCGCATACCCAGCGCTCTGTCTCTGCCATATTTGTTTCCTCCTTATGAAAATGTGTTTTATCAACACCGCACAGCGGGCAGATGTAGTCGTCCGGCTCCTGTGTCAGGTCGCCCTCGTACACATAGCCGCACACGTCGCACACCCACCGCCCTGCGGATGCCTGCCTGTTTTCCTTCTCTTCCTTTTCCGGCGCGATGTAGGATGGGGCGTTCTTCGGCGCGCCGCCGCGGATGACCTCGTGGTAGTAGCGGTAGGTCATCGGGACGGTGGCTGCCAACTCATACGCCTCCGCCACCGAGGCCAGCACCACCATGTGGGTCGGGGTCTCGGTGACAGAAACCACCCTGCAGATCAGCGCGCCGCAGCACTGCTCGTTTAGCACCGGCAGGCCGTCGCGCATCGTGTAGTCGATGCCCTCATATTTGTCGTGGTCCCTGCCCGAGACAAAGCCCAGCTTCTGGATGACCTCCTTGCGGGTCTTTTCCGAGAGGATGGACACCGCAAAACGGCCCTCCCGCTCGAGCAGCTCCCAGGTGTAGTTGTTCTTGTTCATGCTGATGGCGACAATCGGGTTTTCGCTGGTCACCTGAAAGACGGTGTTGACGATGCAGCCGCAGGGGCGCTCGCCGTCCATCACACCGATCAGGTACAGACCGTAAGAAAGGTTGCGCAGTACTTTTGCCTTGATGTCCATTTTCAATCTCCTTACTTTTATACTATAGATATCCGTCCAGGCCGCGCACCGAGACTTCCCCCGCGCGCACCTTGATTTCTTCTCCTTCTTCGCTTTGGCAGATCAGCTGCCCGTCCCGGTCCAGCCGGGCGGCAAAGGCGGTGTACTCGCCCGCCTCTGTCTTTATTTTGACGGTTCTGCCGAGGGTTATGCAGCGGGCCGAAACATCCTGCAGCAGCGCCTGCGGCTCTGCCGCTGCCTGTGCGCATCTTTTTTGCAGGCTTTGGCCGATTGCCCGCAGCAGTTCTTCGCGCTTTAAGGGCGCTCCCAGCACGCCCAGCACCGAACCGGCGTCCGGCAGGCCGCGCCCGTCAAACACCTCCTGCGGCTGCAGGAGATTGACCCCGATGCCGCAAACCGAAAAGCTCTGCTGCCCCACCCGGTGCTCGCAGAGGATGCCCGCCAGCTTGCGGCAGCGACCGTCCCGCTGCGCGACGATGTCGTTGGGCCACTTGAGCGCTGCGCCCTGCGCCCCCAGGCTGTCCAGCGCGTCCAGCACCGCCATCCCCGCCGCCAGCGGCAGCAGCAAAAGCGCGTCCCCCTGCAGGCTTTTCAGCAGCCAGGAGGCCAGCAGGCTCTGT
>ERZ827104.792-NODE-792-length-31497-cov-5.764614_pt1 | contig 31497 bp, 7 predicted proteins | sample MGYA00519781_ERZ827104 | MGnify/ENA primary metagenome ERZ827104 (study PRJEB31778, sample SAMEA3449257) | human gut metagenome | biome: human gut; feature: human-associated habitat; material: faeces | place: United Kingdom | collected 2010/2012 ...
TTTTTTTATATATGGAAATTATAAAAATTTGAACTTATAAAGTTAATTATATCAATGAATTTTAATATTTAAGCAGTAAAATTGATATCACGAATAGGGTGTGGCGGTAGCCACTTTGTCATATTTAAAAATATTTAAAAATTTTTTTGAAAATAGTATTGACAAAGAAAGTCGAATGATATAATATTATGTCATAAGATATTTGCGCCTTTAGCTCAGAAGATAGAGCACCTAGCTCTTAACTAGGGGGTCCGGGGTTCAAGTCCTTGAAGGCGCACCAAAGCAGAGGTAAAAAAACCTCTGCTTTTTTTATATATGGAAATTATAAAAATTTGAACTTATAAAGTTAATTATATCAATGAATTTTAATATTTAAGCAGTAAAATTGATATCACGAATAGGGTGTGGCGGTAGCCACTTTGTCATATTTAAAAATATTTAAAAATTTTTTTGAAAATAGTATTGACAAAGAAAGTCGAATGATATAATATTATGTCATAAGATATTTGCGCCTTTAGCTCAGAAGATAGAGCACCTAGCTCTTAACTAGGGGGTCCGGGGTTCAAGTCCTTGAAGGCGCACCAAAACAGAGGTAAAAAAAACCTCTGTTTTTTTTATATATGGAAATTATAAAAATTTGAACTTATAAAGTTAATTATATCAATGAATTTTAATATTTAAGCAGTAAAATTGATATCACGAATAGGGTGTGGCGGTAGCCACTTTGTCATATTTAAAAATATTTAAAAATTTTTTTGAAAATAGTATTGACAAAGAAAGTCGAATGATATAATATTATGTCATAAGATATTTGCGCCTTTAGCTCAGAAGATAGAGCACCTAGCTCTTAACTAGGGGGTCCGGGGTTCAAGTCCTTGAAGGCGCACCAAAGCAGAGGTAAAAAACCTCTGCTTTTTTTTATATAATAAATGATAACCTTTTTATATACAACATGTTATATAAATTAATATAAAAATTATATTAATTAGTGAAAACGGAGGTGGATTTCATGTTAGAAATAAGCGAATATGTAAATTTAAATGGAGTTAAACAATATATTCTTGTAACAGGTAATGAAAATGGACCTTTAATGTTATTTCTACATGGAGGACCAGGAGTATCTCAAAGTGGTTTTATAAGAAAATATCAAAGCAAATTAGAAGAAGATTTTCTTGTTGTAAATTGGGATCAACGTGGTGCTGGAAAATCAAATACAAAGATATTTTCAAAAGATGAATTAAAAATAAATAATATTGTTAATGATGCTATTTCTTTAATAGAAATATTAAGGGATAGATTTAAAAAAAATCGTATTTATTTAGTAGGGCATTCTTTTGGAAGTTTGATAGGAATAATTTTATCACAAAAGATACCGCAATATATAAAGGCATATATATCTATAGGCCAAGTTGTTAATATAAATGAAGGAGATAAATTTATTTATAAAATTTTATTAAAAAAAGTTAATAATGAAAATTATCAAAAGGGAATCAAAATTTTAAAAAATATAGGAAAACCACCTTACAAAACTCAAGATAGTATTAATAAATTAAATAAATTAATACAAAAGTATAAAGGTGATGTTTTTAAATTTAGCAAGATATCCCTTATGTTAAAAAGTATTTCCTTTAAATACTATAACTTATTTGATTGGTTTAAATTTTTAGGTGGAATTATTATTTCAAATAGATATATGTATTCAGAAATGTCATGTATAAACTTATTTAATGCAAATAATAAATTTGAAATTCCAATATATTTTTGTTGTGGAGATAATGATTACCATACTCCTAGTAAGATAGTAGAAGAATATTATAATTTTATAAATGCACCTAAAAAGCAAATATACAAGTTTAAGGCATCAGCACATATGCCTAATATAGAAGAAGAAGCATGTTTTTATAATATGTGTAAGGCAATATATAGAGAAAATGAATAATTTTTATTATTAACTTAATATATAAAGCTAAAATTTTGATTTATAAGGAGGGGAAATGAATAAGAAATATTTTAAAGAAAATATACTAATAGTAACTTATGGACTAATAATGTTTTTTTTAATAAGTAATTTAAAGTATGTATCACATGTTATTGATAATTTAATAGAAATTATCTTACCAGTTATATTTGGATGTGTTTTAGCGTTTTTCTTAAATATGCCAATGAGCTTTTTAGAAAAGAAAATTAGAATATTACTGAAAAAATTTAATTTAAATGAAAAAAAAGTATTTACAATTAGTCGAGCTATGTCATTAGTAATAGTTTTTTTAACACTTATTATTGGAGGGACATTAGTTATTAATGTAGTAATACCTGAGATTTTACATAACTTATATACTTTTATAGAAAAGGCACCTGAACAAATTAAAAATATAGAAAAATTTTTAACTCAAAATAGCAATAATAATTATATATTAGAAACTATATTTTCTAAGTTCAATAAAGTAGATAATAATATTATGAGTATAGTAAATAATATACTAAAAACTTCATTTTCAGGAATTTTAAATATTACTTTAGGAATAACTAATGTTTTAATTAATTTAATTTTAGGTTTGGTAATATCTATATATATTTTATTAGAAAAAGAAAGTCTAAAATTTCAAATTAAAACTATTATATGTAAGTTTATGAAAGATAAACATAAAAGATATGTTATAGAAACAATAAAATTGACTTATAGCAAATTTAAAAAATATATTTTTGGGCAAACAATTGATTCTTTTATATTATCTATAATGATATTTGTTAGTATGGCAATTTTAAATATTCCATATGGTTTATTTATAAGTTTAATACTTGGATTATGTGCAGCAGTACCAATTTTAGGACCATTTATAGGTATTATAATAACAACTATTATTATGATTATAGCTGGGTATAAAAACATATTGCTATTTATTTTTATAGTTGTGTTAATGCAACAAATTGAAGGGAATATAATTTATCCAATAGTTGTGGGAAATTCCATAGGACTTTCTTCATTATATATTGTTTTAATAGTTATTGTTTTTTCAAGTTTATTTGGTATTTTAGGAGTAATAGTTGGGGTTCCTTTATTTGGAGTATGTTATGAACTTATATGCAATTATATAAGGCAAAAAGATGTAGTAAATTGATAATTATTATAGTTAAAAAGGGGTAAAAAAATGAAAATAAATAAAAAGTTATTTAAGATAATACAAAGTATAATCATAGTAACAATATTTTTTCTAGCTTTTAAAGAATTATATAAAATATTTGTAGATATAGATATAAATTTATTTAAGAAATATGCTGATAGGTTAACAGTTCCTAACTTGTTAATAATTGCATTATTGGGAATAGTTTCTTATATGCCGTTGTCATTTTATGATTTAATTACAAGGAAGAGCATACCAATAGATTTGCCAACAAAGAAGGTATATAAATACTCTTGGATTGCTACTTCTATTTCAAATATTGTTGGATTTGGTGGTAGTTCTGCCATTCTTATAAAAAATTATTTTTATAAAAATCATGTAGATGACCAATCAAAATTAACAAAGGAAAATTTAAAGGTTGTAGGGTTAAATTTAAGTGGTTTTTCTTTAATATGTCTTATATATAGCATATGGTGTGCATTTACCATTAAAAAGTTTGACATAGTTTTTTATGGTTCAACATTAGTGGGACTATATATTATAGGTGTTTTAATTTTCAGTACTTATAAGTTTATTAAAGATAAAGACAAAAATGCATATTTAGCTACTATAAAAATAGCATTTATTTCAATTCTTGAATGGGCAACAACAATTTTATTAATTTATGGATTAATACTTATCATAGGGATAAAGGTAACATTAATTCAATTTTTCCCTGTTTATATTAAAGCAATAATAATAGCTATTATTAGTATGATTCCAGGTGGAGTAGGTACATTTGATTTAACTTTACTTACAGGATTAAAAAGTTTTAATGTTCAATCAGAGCAAATATTATTATTATTATTATTATATAGAATAAGTTACTATATAGTTCCTTTAGTTATAGGGGCAATATTATATATAGATGATGTATATAAAAAGGCTAATGTTGAAACAAGAGAATTAATATCAAGAGTTAATTCAAAAATATCAACTACACTTTTAATATTAATGGTTTATATTACTGGAATAGGTTTAATATTTTGGATAACAATTGATATACCAGCATTTATACATAAAACTACAATATTTAATATGGATATATTTGATTTTGCTATATCTTTAAGTATAATTTTAGGATTCTTATTAGTAGCATTAGCACCAATTTTAAGTACTAAAACTAAAAAAGTATATTATATTTTAATAGCATCTTTTTCTATAATAACAATATATTCACTAGTTGTTGTTAAAAGTTTTAACGCATGTATAATAAATGCAATTGCATGGGTGTTAATAATTTTAAGCAAAAAAAGATTTTATAAAAAAGGCTTTATATTTACATGGAATAATGCAATAAAGGGTATAGCATCAGTTTTAGTATTACTTATATTAAACTTACAAATGGTATTTATTAAACCATCAGATGTAAAATTGTTTGAAGGAATAGAAGAATTTGATTTTGTAATGCCAAATGTATATGCAGATAAAGTATTAATTACTGTATTTTTAGGTGTAATAATATCAATATCATTAATTATAATTTTACTTAATATAAATAAATTTAATAAATTCCCTGCACAAAAATTAAATAATGAAAGAATTATTGAATTAATATCTAAATATGGTGGTTCAAGCTTAGCACATTATGTTTTTGTTGGAGACAAATATGTTCATATAAGTAAAAAAGAAGATGTATTTTTCCAATATCAAATTATAAGTGATAAAATAATAGTTTTAGGCGGCCCTATAGGAAATAGAGAAGCATTTTCTGAAGCAATTAAGGAGTTTTATGATTTAGCAGATTTGTATGGTTATACGCTAGTATTTAGTGGTGTAGATATGAATATATTTCCAGAACTTCATGACATGGGATATGATTTCCTTAAACTTGGTCAAGATGCACTTGTAAAATTAGATGAATTTTCATTAGCAGGAAATAAAAATAAAAGTAAACGACAAGCTGTATCTAGAATTGATAAAGCAGGATATACTTTTTCTATAGAAACACCTCCATTTACAGATGAATTATTTAAAGAATTAAAAGAAGTATCTGATGAATGGTTAAATGGAAAAAAGGAAAAGGGGTTTGCTGTAGGATACTTTAACAAAGAGTATATGGAGATGGATAAAATAGCAATAGTTAGAAATAGTGAAGGTGAAATTAAAGCTTTTGCAAATATAATGCCTATGTATGATGGTAATAAGACATTATCTATAGATCTTATGAGATTTAAGAATATAGAGTTAAATGGAATAATGGACTTTATATTTGTAAACTTATTTGAGTATGGTAAAGAAAATGGATATGAATTCTTTAATTTAGGATTAGTTCCACTAGCAGATGTAGGTGAAAGTAACTATTCATTTATAAGAGAAAAAATAGCATATCAAATATTTAATAATGGAAACTTTATTTATTCATTTAAGGGGTTAAAGAAGTTTAAAGATAAGTATGCAAGTAAGTGGGATGATAAATATATAGCATACAAAAAGGAAAGTTCATTATTAATAACTTGTATTCAATTAATAACAATTTTATCTCAAGACAAGAAGGATTAATTGGGTATTATGGATAAAAATATTTTAAGAAAAGAAATATTAGAAAGAAGAAATTATCTAGAATTAGATAACAAAAGTAAATATGATAAGGTAATATTTAAAAAATTAATAAATAGTGATATTTATAAAAGATCAAAAAAAATATTTACTTATATAAGCTTTGGTTCAGAGGTAGATACTAAGAAATTTATAAACTATGCTATAAGTGATAATAAAGATATTTATGTTCCTAAAACAGATAAAGTTAATAAAGAAATGTTAGCAATAAAAATTAACAGTTTAAATAACATGAATGTGGATAAATTGGGTATACTTGAACCAAAGCATGTGGATAAAAGTAAAATTGGAGATAAGTTTGATTTAATAATAATGCCTGGTGTAGCTTTTGATAAGAATGGAAATAGGATTGGTTATGGTGGAGGGTATTATGATAAATATATTTCAAAAATTAATGATAAATGTGTTAAATTAGCCCTAGCATATGAATTGCAAATAGTAGAAAATATTAAATCAGAAATCCACGATATTAAAGTTGATTTTATTATAACTAACAAATAAAACTAAAGTTTATATTAACTTGAAACTTATAACTTTAAATAAGTTGTGTGAAAAGAAAAATCTAATGTAATGTGCAGATTACATTAGATTTTTTCTTATTTAAATTAATTTATTTTATAAAACTATCTTTCTTTGTTAGCTATTTCAGTAGTGATTCTAGAAACAAAAGCATCTAAAGCCATTGCACCTTCATCATCATTCTTTCTGCTTCTTACAGAAACTTCATTGTTTGCAGCTTCCTTTTCACCAACAACTAAGATATAAGGAACTCTTTCAAGTCTAGCTTCTCTAATCTTATAACCAATCTTTTCAACTCTGTGGTCAACTTCAACTCTAACACCATTTTTTCTTAAAGTTTTAACTACTTCATCAGCATATTCAGCATACTTATCAGATAGTGGAAGAACCTTAGCTTGAACAGGAGACATCCAAGTTGGGAAAGCACCAGCATACTTTTCAATTAAAGTTGCAATAGTTCTTTCATAACATCCAATTGAAGATCTGTGAATAACAAATGGTATTTTCTTTTCTCCATCTTTATCAATGTAAGTCATACCAAGTCTTTCACCTAAAGCAAAGTCAATTTGAACTGTGATTATTGTATCTTCTTTTCCATGAACATTTTTAGCTTGAATATCTAACTTTGGACCATAGAATGCTGCTTCACCTTCAGCTTCAACATAATCAATTCCTAAGTGATCTAATATAGTTCTCATTTGATTTTGTGTAGCTTCCCAAGCATCTGGGTTGTTTATATATTTTTCAGTATCTTTTGGATCCCATTTAGAGAATCTATAAGAAATATCTTCAGATATACCTAAAGTTTCCATAACGTAATTTATTAAATCAACAACTTCTTTAAATTCATCTTCTAATTGTTCTGGAGTACAAATTATATGACCCTCAGATAAAGTGAATTGTCTAACTCTAGTTAATCCATGCATTTCACCAGAAGCTTCTTTTCTAAATAAAGTAGAAGTTTCTGCATATCTTATAGGAAGATCTCTGTAGCTATGTTGTTCTGCGTTATAAACTGTAAATTGGAATGGGCAAGTCATAGGTCTTAATGCCATAACTTCAGCATCTTTTTCTTCATCACCTAATACAAACATTCCATCTTTATAGTGGCTCCAGTGTCCAGAAGCAACAAATAAATCATTCTTAGACATAAATGGAGTTTTAGTTAATACATAGCCTCTTCTTTCTTCTTCATCTTCAATCCATCTTTGAAGAGTTTGGAATAATTTAGCTCCTTTTGGCATAAATAGTGGAAGACCTTGACCAACTTTCTCATCAGTTGTGAAGATTCCAAGTTCTCTTCCTAATTTATTGTGATCTCTCTTTTTAGCTTCTTCTAAAGCTTCTAAGTGAGCATCTAAATCAGCTTTCTTTAAAAATGCTGTTCCGTAAATTCTAGAAAGCATTTTATTTTTTTCATCACCTTTCCAGTAAGCACCGGCAGTTCTTAAAAGCTTTATGGCTTTAATATTTTTTAATGACATTACGTGAGGACCAGCACAAAGGTCTGTGAAATCACCAATTTTGTAGAAAGATATAATTTCATCTTCTGGAAGGTCATTTATTAATTCAACCTTATAAGGTTCATCCTTCATAAGTTCTAAAGCTTCATTTCTTGGAAGTTCAAATCTTTCTATTAAAGGATTTTCTTTTATTATTTTTTTCATTTCAGCTTCTATTTTATCTAAATCATCTGCTGTAAAAGCTTTTTCTACATCAAAATCATAATAAAAGCCGTTAGCAATTGCAGGACCTATAGCAATTTTTGCTTCAGGGAATAATCTTTTTACTGCAGCAGCAAGAACATGAGAAATACTATGTCTTACAGTATCTTTTCCTTCTTGAGCATCAAAAGTACAAATTTCTAATTCACAATCTTCATTTAAAGTTGTTCTTAAATCAACAACATTTCCATTTACTATTCCACATTGTGCAACTCTTGCTAAACCTTCACTAATTGCTTTAGCAACATCTAAAACTGAAGATCCATTTTCAACTTCTTTAATAGATCCATCTTTTAAAGTAATTTTAATCATTTTAATAACTCCCTTCATTTTTATGTTTTTAGTTAATAATAATGTTGTAAAAAGGTTAAATATGTGTGTAGCGTTTTGAGGTTAACCTTAATGCAAATTTAAACTTAATTAATTTTGTTAATAAGTTTATGTATAAAAAAAGCTCGTCGTCGCTTTTCTTATACAAATAGTATAGAAAAGGGACGAGAGCATTATAATTCCCGCGGTTCCACCCTTAATTGCCTATAAAATAAAGGCCTCTTAAGAAAACACCGTAACGTGATGCAACGGACTGGATTAGAGTCTCTCAGAGGTAGTTTTCAATTAATTTCATATAAAAATACTTTCAGCTATTGTATTTTCTCTCTGAAAATGAAGGTTTAATTTACTTGTCTCTTCATAGATTTAATTTATGGGGTTGTTTCATTAAAAATAAATACTTTAATATATTAGGTTAATTTTTAATTACCAAAATAATATATTATATAATTTTTAATTTGATGACTCCATTTTTAAGTTTTATTTAACAATAATTATAAATATCTAAATTAATTATGTCAATAAACTAGTAATGATTAATTTTTTAAAGAATTAATTATTTAAAGCATAAGTTGAATAAAATAAAACAAATTACGACAAAAAGCTACAAAAAATTAAATATTAGTGTAAAATAATAAAAGTATAATGCTATCTTTACGATTAGCATTAAAAGTGCTCTTTATATTAATATCACAATCTATGAAGGGAGGGTGAATTTAATATTTTAATTATCTATAAATATAAAAAGTTTATATTTATTTAATTAGATAGAAAGGAGTGAAAAAAACAAATGAATAAAAGGTTAGTTTCCATTATTTGTGCAGCGGCATTATTTACTCAAACCTTGCCAACAAATGCAATTGCAACAACAATTGAAGATGCATTTATTAAAAAAGGTTTAAATAGTGAAGTTGATAAGGATAAAAGTGATTCTAATAGTGAAGAATCAAGTTCTAAAGATGAAAATGAGACAAGCCAAGACAACAAGTTAAAGGAAGAAGAATTAGGACTTGATAAAGTTAAATTTAATGCATATATAGATAAAACTGATCAATTATTGTTTTCTATTGGATTTGATGAAAAAGAAAAGAAATTCACTGTTAGTGAACAATCTGAAAAAAATATATCAGAAGAAACTCCAGAAGAAACAATGTATACTATAAAAATATTTGATAAAGAGCAAAAAGAGAAATTTTCAGTAGAACTTAAAGGTAAGGATACTGGAAATTCTGAAAAATTAGAGCCATTAAAAAGTTTAAACTATGAAGTAGGAGATTTTATACAAATAACACCTACTGATAGTAAGGATGTATTAAAGATTACTGGTAATATTCAAGGTGATGTGGACAAGCAAAAGGAAGATTATTCTGATGGAATCGATAATTATGATTACATTGGAAATGTAAGATTCCAAGTTGAAGAAGATCACCTTAAAACTGTATATAATGAAGCACCAGTTATAAATGGACTTACAGATATTGAAGAATCAGAAAATCCTATGAATGATATTCTTACTGGAATATCAATAAAGGATGATCATGATGGAGATATTGATAATTCTAAAATTGTGCCTTTAATAACAGAACTTGAAGGTGGAGTTTTAGAGGTAAGTTATACTGTTGAAGATAGCTGGGGAAGAAAAGCAACTGGTAAGAGAAAGATTTCACCTAAAAAAGTGGAACAAGAAGAAGTAAAACAAGAAGAGCCAAAAATTATTAGGGAAGAAATTAATTTACGTACTGGAAGTTCAAGTAGTAGTGACAGTCAAACTACTCCTACTGGATTAGCTGCCAATGAAATAACAGTAGAAGGTACACCATATTTTAATGGTCAACATGTAAGATTTAAAATAAGATTTGATACGGCAGCAAAGCAAATTCAAATTGCAGAGCAAGATGGTAGAAGGTTAAGTAATACTGGAAATAATGAGTATTTTAGATTTGTATTATATGATAAGGATATGAATGAAAAAGCTTCGGTATCTTTATTAGGAAATGATAAAAGTGACTCTGATAAGTTAGATAAAATCGCCAATCAACTTTATGAAGTAGGAGACTTTATAGGGATATGGCATGCAGAAACTAAAATTGGAAATGGAGATACTAATAATTCAGAAAATAATCCAAATTTATCGTCATTTGTTCCTAAACTTAAAATAGCTGGAACAGTAAGGGTTTTAAGCAAGAGTAATTCAGGTAATTTAAGTGATAGTGATGAAACTAAAGATTATTCTAATGGAATGGATAAAAAGGATATTTCTGAAAGAAGGTTCCAAATAACAGCAAATGGATTAAAAGAAGTAACTAATGAGGCTCCTGTATTTGGTGAATTAAGCAATAAGAAGATTGCAAGAGGAGAAAATTTTGAGCCATTAAAAGATGTTAAAGACAAGATTACTGATGATTTTGATCTATTTAATGATGATAACTTAGAAACTAAAGCTGTTTCTATAACTTATAGCTCTTATGATATTAAAAAAGTTGGAGAGCAAACTATAACTTATACAGCAACAGATAAGTGGGGAAAATCAAGTACTAAAACGATAAATTTAACAGTTACATCAGAAAATCCAATGGATAGTAAGTATATAGAATTTAAAAATGGAGATAATAGTTTATTTAAAATAAAATTTGATTCAGTAGAAAAGAAGTTCTTAGTAGATGATTTAGAAAATATACAAGATACGCCAATAGATCCAACTGTATCATCATCTATATTTAAATTGAAAATTTATACTAAAGGTGGAGTATTACAAAAAACATTAAATATTAAAGGTACTGATAATTTAAAAACTGTATTAAAGAAATTTGATGGATATAAGTATAATGTAGAAGATTATATAGAAGTATGGTCAAATAATCCTAAAAATATAGTAATTCATGGTGTAGATAGAGAGACAAAACCAAATGGAACAGTACAACAACCTTCATCTAATACACCAAATCAAGGCTCAACTGAAAATTTACCACAACCACCAAATGGAGGAGAGAGTTCAGGCGAAACTTCAGCAAATACTCCAAATGGAGGTGGAGATTCAGGACATAATGGACAAGAGTCTTCAGAGCAAAATACTAGAGAAGGTAATTTAACTCAAAGTGGTAGTTCAGGAGAATCAAGTAACCCAACTGAAAAACAAGACTCTAACAATTATGAAAACTATGAAAATGGAATTGACAATCCAGATTTTATGAAAAATGTAAGATTTAAATTACAAGATACTAAATTAGTTTATGTATATAATAGTGCACCTGAAATTAAAATAGATGACAAAGTTAATTTAGAATTTGATAGAAATCAAAATATAAGTAAAGAAGATTTAAAGAAAAAATTAATGGAAGGCATAACTGTTAGTGATGATCATGATGATAGTAAAGAATTATTAAAAAAGGTTGTAGTAGGGAATGTTGATTTAACTACTATAGGTGAAAAAGAAGTTGAATATAGAGTTATAGATAGTTGGGGAAGAAGTTCATTAGTAAAAAGAAAAGTAACTGTATATCCTTTAAATTCATTGGAATACAATTATATTACTCTTAGAAATAATGAAACATTTGACCCTATTTTAACTATTAGATTAAATGATGAAACTAATAATTTTGTAGTTGATAAAATTGACAGAAGTAAAATACCAAGTAGTTTAAAAAATGAAGATAAGGTATTTGAACTTAAACTTATAAGAAAAAAGAATGGAAATTCAAGTACTAAAACAAGTGAAGAAAATTCAGTTGGTAAAGATGAACAAGTAGTTGATACTATAACTTTAACTAAAGAAGATTTGATGAATGATGAAAAAATTAATGAAATTAATGAATTATCGTATCAATATTCTGACTATATTTCTTTATGGGTTTATGATTCAGAAGATGGTATATTTATTTCTGGTAAATCAGATGTAATATTAAATGGTTTCGAAGCTTCTAGAGGTCAAGAAGCTATGAAGAATACTAGATTTGAAATACAGAAAACTGGTTTAAAATCAATATATAATGAAGCTCCTAAAATAAATGGACTAGATAAAAAGTTATATGTATATAAAAATGATGATATAACTCAAAAAGTTGCAACAAGAGATCTTAAAGCGGAAGATGATAGTGGTGATATTAGTATTGATAGTATAGAAGTTACTGATGTTGACGGAAAAATAGTTAAGCCTGAAGAGAGTGGAAGTAATTCAAAAAGTAAGTTTAAATTTAAATTAAAATCTGAAAACAGTAATGAGAATAATTATATAGAAACTGATGAAATTGGAGAGTTTATATTAAAGTATAAAGTTACTGATGCTTGGGGAAGAAGTGCTACATATCAAAGAACTGTATCTGTAATATCAAGATCTGTATCAAATGATATCGAGTTTTATAATAAGGCTGGAAGTGAAAATTTATTTTCACTTAAGTATAATCCTATAACAAATACATTTGATGTAAGTAAAAAGAAAAATACTACACCTTCACAAGGAGAACAAGAGCCTGGTGAATCAGAAGCTCCATCTGAACAACCACCACAAGGAACAGATAGCTCAAATGGTGAGCAGATACAAGCTAAAACTGGTGATGTTGATCAGGGAAATGAAACAGAAGAAGTGCCACCTCAAAGTGATGGAGAGGGAAGTTCTTCAGATGGAAGTAGTACAGAGCCAGGAGAAAGTAATCCAGGGCAAGACTCAACTACACAAAATCCTGGTAATTCGCAAGATGGAGAACAATCAGGGGGAACTGTAGAAAGTAATAATCAACAAACAAAAAATGAAATTGTATTTAAATTAACTGTATTTAATGTTGAAGAACAAGAAGTTGGGAAGCTTGAATTGACAGAAGAAAAAGCAAAAGATATAGACGAACTAAAAAAAGAATTAGAAAAAATAACAATTTATGATGGTTATTATGTTGCATTATGGAGTAATATAACACAAAGAATAAGAATTCAAGGTGAAGTTAAAGATAATAATAAATTAGGTGAGGAAGAAAATAAAGAGATTAATTATTCACAAGGAACAGAGGAAAAGGATTATATTGATAATGTAAGATTTCGTTTTACTGTAGATGGTATACATGCTGTTTATAATAAAGCACCTAAAATAAAAATTTTAAATCCTGAAACACTTACGGCATATGCTGGTGATATTATTGATTATACAAAAAATATAGAAGTAAAAGATGATAGAGATAATCCAACAGGTAATCATGTTATTGATAATTCAAAGATAAAAATTACTATTGTTCCAAAAGAATCTAATAGTGGAGGAACACAACCTGATGGAAATCCAGGTTCAAGTACTGAAATAGAAAGTAGTCCAGACTCAGGAAGTGGGGGTGCTTCTGGCTCAGAAAATACAGAGCAAAATACAGAAAATGAAGAAGCTCTTATAAATGATGAGCCTTCAAGTGGAAGTGGTGATTCAGGTGAGGATAATGACCAAAATGAAAATGATAGCTCAAGCGAAAAAGATGATTTAAATAAAACAGAAGAAGAAAAATTCTTAGAAGAACAAAAGAAGCATTTAAAAATAGGTAATAATAAAGTTAGATTAACAGTTGCAGATAGTTGGGGAAGATCAACAACAATTGAAAGAGATTTATTTATAAAAAATGGTATTGATAAAAATGAAATTATATTTAAGTCTGGGAGTGGCCAAGTGCCAATAAGAATTAAATTTAATCATGAGACTAGAAATTTAAATATTACTACTCAAAATGTAAAATTTAGTGATAGTTCAAATCCTGATTATGTAAAAATTGCGGTATATAGACCAAATGAAAATGGTGGTAGAGCAACTCCTATTGTTGAACAAATAAGAATTAATGCATCAGACATAGTTACAGATACAACTTTACAAACTTTGAAGAATTATGAATTTAAATATGGAGATTATTTTGAAATTTATCATGGACATCCACAGTTGTTTTATATAACAGGTGGTATAAATGATCAAAGAGAAGATTATACTGATGGAGTTCAAAATCCTGAAAACTTATTAGATGTAAAATTTGTAATTACTGAAAGTGGATTAAAATCAATATATACCAATCCAGATGAAAATAATATAAGTGATAATAAAGTTGTATTTGGACCAGTTGCTCAAGAGAAATTTCCTTTCAAAATTCAAATTGATTTTGAAAATCAAAAATTTAAAGTAGTAGAGACAACGGGAACAGAGTTAAAATATGGTGATAGAAAAGTTGTTTATAAAATAGCTCTTATACGAAAAGAGAGTAATGGAAGTACTATAATAGTGAGGCAAAATGAGTTTCAAGGTAATGATTTTGGTAAAAATATTATGGATACTAACAGTGAAGACAAAAATTATAATAGGCAAAATAAAAATTGGAATGGTCAAAGCTTTGAATATGATGATTGCTTATATTTATGGCATGATGAATCAAATAGATCCATTATAAAAGGGAATATAAAAGATGCAAGAGAAGATTATAGTAATGGTGTTGATGATACAGATAATATGAATAATGTTGTATTTAGGTTAACTCGTGATGGATTAGAATCTATATATAACAAGGCACCTGAAATAAAAGGAGTAGAGGATATAGATGTATATCAGAATCAAGAATTTTATGTTGATAATGGAGTAGAATATACAGATGATCATGATCCTAATAATTTAATAAAATCAGTTGCTCTTAAGCAAAATGGTACAACTACGGTAACAACTAATACTAGTTCTAATAGCAATAATAATATAAATTGGAAACTTGATACAAGTGAATTAGGTGAAAAAATACTAGTTTATACAGCAAGAGACCGTTGGGGAAAAACTACAACAATAGAAAGAAAAGTTACAGTAAGACCTAATTTATATAAAAATGTATTTAAAGTATATCCTCAAATTGGCAATGAACAAGCAGGCACTAAACCTGGAGAAAATGGAGATAGTAATAGTTCAATTGAAAGTGCTAATCCCGGAGTAACTACTCCACCAAATTCAAATTTAAAAAGTGGTAATACAGATGATTCTACTTTAAATTCAGGAAGTGAAAGTTCTGGAAACACAGGTTCAAGTAGTTCAAACTCAGGAGGTAATTCTTCAACACCAAATAAGCCTTGGCAATATGAAGAAAATGAAAATAGAAAACCTGCATTTGAAATAGGTTTTGATACTATTACTAATAAATATAAGGTATATAATCAAACAAATGAAAGATTATCTAATGATAAATTAGATGAAACTGCATTTGCAATTCAAATTAAAAGTAAAAATGGTACTGAAAAAAAGAAAATTATTTTAACTGGAAATGATAGAGGTACATCGCCTAAACTATCAGAACTTAATGATGTACAATATGCTGATGATGATATTATAAGAGTATATAGAAGTGATTTAAAAGGAATTGAAATTACTGGTACTGTAACAGGCAATATACCAAGTATTGAAGATATGAGTACTGAAGCTAATAAATTTGATTATATGAAAAATACTGGATTTAAAGTAAGTAATGCAGGATTACAAGCTATATATAATAAAGCACCTGTTATAAATGGAGTTAAAAAAGTTAGAACTGTTAGTAAAGGAAGTGTAGACTTATTAGCTGATATAAATGTAAGTGATGATATTGATGAGAATATATTAAAAAACTATATATATATTTATATAGATGATAAGCTAATTGGGACATCTGATAATAATAGTGATAATAATAGTCAATTATATAGTAATTATAACTTTAATAAAGTAGGAACTTATAAAGTAAAATATTTACTTTATGATAGCTGGCAAAGGGCAATTGAAATAGAAACTACTGTAAAAGTAGAATCTAAAACAAGAGAAAATGAAATAAAAGTTTATGGGCCTAATGATTTAAATTCAACAAGTAATCCAGAATTTAGAATTGTTTTTGATACTAAAAATAATAAAATTTTATTAAAAGGACCTAGTGAAGAGAGTATTGTAGATAAAGAAAATAGTGATGATGTTATTGAATCTGCAAATCAAGAAAATAATACTAATAATAATCAAAATAGTGAACAGCAAGATTCAAGTTTAGCTAGAACGAGTACAGAAAATTACTTTGAAATTGTTGTAAGAAATTCAAAAGGGGAAGAAAAAGTTAATATATCATTAAATGGTAATACTGAACATGATAAAGAGCAATTAAAGAATCTTCATGAGTTACAATTTGATAAATATGATACTATAAGTTTAAAAGCACAAAATCCTAATGCAGTTAAAATTACAGGAAATATTATTTCAGAAAATTCTAATGGAAATTCAAAAGTTGCTAATTCTTATGAAAATGGTTTTGGAACAACTGATAAGTATTCAAAGGTTAGATTTAAAATAACTGATGATGGGCTTAAAGAAATAGCTCAAAAGGAATTAACTATAAGTGGAGCAACTGACATAACTATAAAAAGAGGAGATACCTTAGATCTTTTAGAAGGTGTATCAGTAAATGTTAATGATGAAAATAATGATGATTATAAATTAACAGTAAAAGAAATAACATCTAATGGTAAAGCAGTAACTATAGAAGAAGATGAAAATGATACTGATGATTCAACTCAAAGTGGAGTAATAACTGAAGATAAAAATAAGTTTACTAAATTAAAAGAAGGAACTTATACTGTAAAGTATACTGCAACAAATAGTTGGGGTGTAACTACTACAGTTAATAGAGTAATAACTGTTAAACCTAGAACTGAATTAGAAGCTGTAAAGCTTACTGTAAAAGATTATCTAGGAGAAGATATACTTATAATAGGATTTGATTCCATAACAAGAAAACTTAGAGTAATAGACTACAAAAATAAAAGTATTGATTATTTAGATAACTCTCAGGTTTTTGAAATAAATGCTTTTGATAGTTTAGGAAAAACTTTAGGAACTATTGCTTTAAGAGGAGATCAAGAAATTGATAAATCTATAATAGATAGAATAAATGCATTCCCTTATGAAGAAGGTTATTCATTAAGTGTTTGGTCAAAAAAGTTAGAAAATAGAATAAATATAGACGGTACTATAAAGGTTGATAATAGTTCTAAAGAAGAAAGCAAAAAAATTAGATATAAAAGAAATCTTTCAGCAGAACAGAAAAAAGATAAAATGGAAAATGGTAGATTTGAAATTTTAAGTGATGGATTAAAATATATCTATAATAATGCACCTGAAATTAAAGGAAACACTGATGAAGCAATTCCATATTACAAAGGAAACCTATTAAAGGCTCCAGATACTTTAAAAGTAACTGATGACCATGATGGTGAAATAAGTACAACTGAAGTAACTGTAAATGATGATAATGTTGATTATGATAAATTAGGAGAGCAACCAATAACTTATGTTGTTGAAGATAGTTGGGGAAGACGTGCTACAAAACCAGGTAAAATTGAAATTAGATCTGCAATGGATAGTAATAGCATAAATATTTATCCAAAAGAAAATTCAACAACTGGTGGAACTGCATCAGAAAGTACACAAAAACCTAATCAAAATCCAGAAGATACTACACAAGGAGAGTCATCTCAAACTAAAACTACTGAAGTTGAAGTAGGTAGTGAGAGTACTGAAAATGGAAATATTAATCAAGCTCCAGAAACTGGAGGTTTAGTAACAGGAGGAACTCAGACCCCATCAGGAAATACAAATGGTAATGTGGAAACTGTACCAGGAAATAGTGAAGGAGAAAATACTAATACTCCAGGAGAAGGAAGTAATACTTCAGGTAGTGGTTCTAATGGAACTACAACTCCTGATAATGATAATTCAGCTGTTAAAAATAGTTCATTTTCTATAAAGTTCGTTAGAGATAATAAGCATAACAAAAATAGAATTCAAGTTGTTACTGGAATCAATGCTGAAAAGAAATTTGATTCTAATAATACTACTGGAACATTCTTAACAGTAAAGATTTATGATACTAATGGAAATGTATTAAAATCTGTGGATATTTTAGGAAGTGATACAGGAAAAACTGCAAAAATAAAAATAGAAAAGGCATTAAATAAAGTTGATTTAGATTCAACAGATTCTAAAAATGAAACAGAAGATGAAGAAACAGAACAACCACAAGCTAAAACTACTTCAGATATTGATGATAGGACAGAAAGTTCAACAAATTCAGCAAATGGAAGTTCTCAAAGTGGAAGTGATTCATCAAATAAAAATGACAAACAATTTGAATATTTTAATGGACAATATATTGCTATAGAAGGTGTAACTGAAGAAACAAAAAGCTCTGTAAAAATACAAGGAACTGTTGTTAATAAAGATAAGAATGTAACTTACGACACAGGTGTTAATGAACTTGATAAAATTCAAAATGTTAGATTTAAGTTTACAGATTTAGGATTAGAAGCAGTTTATAATAAAGCACCAATAATAAAAATAGATAAAGATATTAAGTTAGATGGTACTAAAAGAAATACTAATTCTAATGTAGAAGGAAATTCACCACAAGATACAAGAACTACTAATACAGAAGATTTTGATGGAATTAAAGGTGATGATTTTAATTATTTAAGAGGTGTTACAATTTCAGATGACCATGACACTTTAACTAAAGATAATGTAGAAGTTAAATGGAATAATAAGTTTGAAGGTGATACTAAAGATTATAATGATAATAAAGAAAGTGCCTTAACAGATAATCCTGATGGAGAATATACTCTAGCTGGGAATGGTATAAAAGTATATGGACAACAAAATGTTGGTGATAATGTATTATATTATAAAGTAACAGATTCTTGGGGAAGAGTTAGTTATGAAAAAAGAACAAATATAAAATTAAAAAATGGTGCATTTGAAGATAATATTAAATTTGGTAATGGTAATTATGGGGATGATAAATTAAGTTTAAAATTTAATAAAATTAATGCTGAAGAAAAAGTTCAATTACAATTAACTGCAAATGGAAATGATAATTACTTTGCATCAAGTGATGCTGATTTTGAGTATTATAAGATAGAGGTATGGGTACCTAATAATGATTCATCAGATAGTAGAACTCATGGATATAGGCGTTTAAATGAAAGTTTAACTTTTAAAGGTAATCAAAAGCCACAAGATGTTAATAGAGAGATAGACGCATTTAATGCATTACAAGTTCCGTATGGAACAATACTAAAAATTTATTCTGGACATCCTCAACTTTTTTCAATTGAAGGGCCTGTTAGAGATAAATCAGAAGATTATTCAGATAAAGTTCAAAATCCAGAAAATCTTGTTAACACTGTATTTAAAATTACTGATTCAGGTTTAAAAGCAATTTATGTTGAACCAGAAACTGATAATTTAAATGAAAATGAAAATTTAATATCATTAGTAGCACCAGAAAAAATACCGCTTAAAATTAAAATTTCTCCAAATGGAAGCGGTGGAGGAAGAATATCTATTGCAGATAAAAATACAACATGGATTGATGCTAATGAACAAGGGAATGTATTTACAATGACATTAAAGAGGGAAAATGTAGAAATTAAAACTGTTAATATTAATGGAAAAGATTATGGTAATGATCAAAAAGTTGTAAGTCAGTTTGATAATTTTAATTATCAATTTGGAGATACATTAACTATTTATCATAAAACACCTAAAAAAGTTCTTATAAAAGGTAAAGTAGGAAATGCTAGAGAAGATTATTCTGATGGTGTAGATAATAGTTTAAATTTAACAGAAGCAGTATTTACATTAACAGAAAATGGTTTAGTAGCAACTTATAAATCTGCTCCTCAAATAATGGGAATGATTGATATTGAAGTAGAAAAAGGTAAAGATATAAATTATGAACAATTGAAGAAAAGTGTATCAGCTAAAGATAATATAGACGGAACTATTACCGATGATATAGAATTTTTAGATGAAGATACAATAATAGATACTAATACTGTTGGTATGTATGAATATAGATATAGAGTTACTAATAGTAATCATCGTACTACTACAAAATCAAGTACAATAATTGTTTATGATAAACCAACAATTGAAACAAATGATAAAGCAACAATAGAACTTAATTCTGTAACAAATGAGGAAATTAAAGATTACTTAAAAACAGCTGTAGTTGCAAGTGATGGTGATGATAAGCTTTATGGTAAAGAAACAAAAGTAGAAGTTAAGGATAATAATGTTAATCCTAATGAGGCAGGTACTTATGAAGCAACATATGTTGCTACTGATTTATATGGAAGATCGACAACAGAAACAAAACAAATACAAGTTGTTAGAACTATAAATGTAACAGTACCAACTAAGCTTCCATTCCAAGTTGTAACAAACTTAATGCCAAGTGGAGATTCAACTGTAGATGAAACTACTAATGGCTTTGTATCTGGAGTGTTAAAATTAAAAAATAACAATACAAGTCCAGTAAAAGTTAGCGTTGCATCATTTGCTAAGAAAGCTAATTCAGGAGAACTTGAAATTGTAGATCCAAAATATTGTAATTGGGATAACATGACTGAAGAGGAATCTATGAAAAAGATGGCATTAGGACTTTATGTAAAAAATGGATCATTGACAGGATCAAATTATAAAGCTAAAGATAATCCATTATGGTTATCAACAAATAATCAGAATAGTGATGATACAGCTAATCCAGATTCTCCAGGAGATTCACAAGAACCAAGTTCAAGAACTGGAACAACTGAAGATACTAATGCAAATGAAGTTAATGTAATAAATAAAGAATTAGGAGTTCTACAAAGAAGAGAAACGAGAGATTCTGCTCCAGCAGAAGCTAGTATAGGTTTTACAAGCAAACATGGTAAAAACTTTATTGGTGGAAGTGTTACAGGAAAATTTGAATTAATATTTAAATTTGAATAATTAACTAAAAATTATGGAGTTGTAATTAAATTGAATTAAAAAATTCAATTTAATTCAACTTCATTTTTTTTGTCTAATTTTAAAACAAAATGAAGAAAATTAGTAACTTAGGGAAATAATAAGATTATAAATTTATATATTATGGAAAGGATAAGAATTTAATATATGAGAAAAAGATTAATTATTATTGTTTGTATAGTTATATTGTTTATAGAAAATTTACCTGAAGGCATAATTACATCAGCTATTGAAAAAAGCATTGTTGGTAAAAATGAAAAAATATGCAGTAATTATAATAATAAAATAATAAATAATTATGATGAAAATATTAAAGGAGAAAGCCCAGAAATAAGTATTCAAAATAATGAAGAAGAATTAGGGCTTGATAAAGTTAAATTTAGTGCATATATTAATAAAACTAATGATTTATTATTTTCTATTGGATTTAACATATTAGAAAAGAAATTTACTGTAGAAAATCAATTGGATAAAAATATATCAGAAGAAACTCCAGAAGAAGTAATGTATAAAATAAGGCTTTATGATAAGGAGGGAAAGGAAAAGCTTGCAATTGAGCTTAATGGTAGTGATACTGGAAATTCTAAAAAATTGGAACCATTAAAAAATTTAAGTTATGAAATTGGTGATTTTGTTCAAATAATACCTGTAAATAAAAAGGATGTATTAAAGATTACTGGTAATATACAAGGTGATATAACTAAAGAAAAAGAGGATTATTTTGATGGCATTGATAATTATGATTATATTGAAAATGTAAGATTTGAAATAGCTGATGACCATCTAAATTCAATATATAATGAAGCTCCAGTTATAAGTGGTCTTAATGATATTATAGATTCTGAAAATCCTAATAATGATATATTTACAGGAATATCAGTAAAAGATGACCATGATGGAATTATTGATAATTCTAAACTTGAAGTTGAAGTAATTCAGCTTCAAGATGGCATATTAGAAGTTAGGTATATTGCTATAGATAGTTGGGGAAGAAAAACTATTGGGTCAAGAAGGATATTTCCTAAAAGTATTTCAAAGTTAATAGATGAACCCGAAAAGCAGGAAGAACAAATTATTAATGATAAAGAATTACCTACCCCTAATAATGTAAATATAGAAAATGCTTCTGACCAATTAACACAAAATGAAATTATAGTAGAAGGAACTCCTTATTATGATACTGAAGTTAGAAGGTTTAGATTAAGGTTTGATACTATAGCAAATCAAATTCAAATAATGGATGAAGATGGAAGACAAATGAGTAATTCTATAAATGGAGAGTATTTTAAATTTGTGTTATATGATAAAGATATGAATATAAAATCATCAGTTACGTTGTTAGGTACTGATAAGAGTGATACTGATAAATTAAATGATATAAGAAATTATCTTTTTGAAGAGGGAGATTATGTGGGAATATGGCATGCAGAATCTCAAGATAAGCTTAAAATAAATGGAGACATAAGGGTTTTAAGTAAAAATTCATCTGGTGATTTAGTAAGTACTAATGAAGTTAAGCATTATAATGAAGGTGTACCACAAGAGGATATTTCAACTCGTAGATTTAGAATTAAAAATAGTGGATTGGAGGAGGTAATTAATGAAGCTCCACAAATAGCACCTTTAGCACCTGTTGAAATAATAAGAGGAAGCACAGATTTTGATCCATTAAATTATATAAAAAATGGAAAAATAACTGATGATTTTGATGAATTTACAGAGGATAATTTAGATTCAAAAGTTGTTTCAATAACTTATAGCCCTTTTGATACTTCTAAGGTAGGAGAGCAAATTATAGTTTATACTGTTACTGATAGTTGGGGAAAGTCTAATACTGCTGAAATGAGGTTAATAGTTAAATCAACAAATCCTCTTGATGAAAAATTTATAGAATTTAAAAATGGTGATGAAAGTTTATTTAAAATAAAGTTTGATTCTGTAAAAAATCAATTTTTAGTTGATGATTTGGATAATGTAAAAGATGAAGCTATAGATTTATCTGTATCATCATCTATATTTAAATTAAGGATATATACAAATGATGGTGTATTGCAAAAGACTTTAAATATTAAGGGAACTGATAATTTAAGGTCTATGTTAAAAAGGTTTGATGGTTATCAATATGATATAGGTGATTGTATAGAGTTATGGTCAAATAATCCTAAAAATATAGTTATTAGTGGTGTGGACAAAAATTCATCAAGTGAAGAGGAAGGGGAAAATGGTGAAGATTATAGTGATGGAATTGATAATTCAGATTTTATGAAAAATGTAAGATTTGAAATAGGGGAAAGTACATTAACTTATATTTATAATGAAGCCCCAAGGTTTATAATAAATTCTTCTATTAATTTAGAAGTTAATAGAAATGGAAGTTTAAGTAGAGAGGAATTAATGGAAGGTTTAAGAGTGGAAGATGACCATGATGGAAATACTTTAAATGAAAAGGTTGTAATTGGCGATTTTGATACTAATACAATTGGAGAAAAAGAAATTGAATATAGTGTTGTGGATAGCTGGGGTAGAAGTTCTATGATAAAAAGAAAGATAACTGTTTATCCATATAGTCCTTTAGAATATAATTATATAACAATTAAAAATGATGAAACTGATGAAGTTATATTAACTATTAGATTTGATGATGAAAATAAACTCTTTGTAGTAGATAAAATTGATAAAAGTAAAGTTCCAAGTAGGTTAAAGGAAAATGATAAGATATTTGAGTTTAAGCTTATTAAGGATAATAAAGCTGAAGGCTCTAAAATTAATGGAAATAATAGTGAAAGTGAAGAGGAAGTTATTATAAGTTTAACTAATTCTGATTTATTAAATAATGAAGTAGTTAATAAGATTAATAATTTATCATATAAAGGCTTTAGATATATTTCTTTATGGTGTTATGATTCAAAAGATGGAATATTTATATCAGGTAAATCAGATATTATTTTAAATGGATTTGAAAATGAAGAAAAGATGGAAAATACAAGATTTGAAATTAAATCTGAAGGGTTACAAGTTATATATAATGAAGCACCTGTAATTATAGGATTAAATAAAATTTTATATGTATATAAAAATGATGATATAACTCAAGAAGTTGCAACTAATGGGATTGAAGTAAAAGATGATACAAATGAAATAAGTCTTAGCAGTATAGAAATTACTGATGTAGATGGACGTAAACTTAAAGGAGAAGATGAAAGTAAAGCTAAAGAAAAATTTAAGTTTAAAATTTTTAATAAAAGTAGTGATGGTTATGTAGAAACTGATGAAATTAGGGATTTTATTTTAAATTATAAGGTTACTGATGCTTGGGGAAGAAGTGCTACTTATCAAAGGAATGTATCTGTAATATCAAAATCTGCATCAAATGATATTGAATTTTATAGTGCAGATGGCAATAATAAGTTGTTTTCTATTAATTATAATCCAATATCAAATATATTTGATGTAAAAGGTAGTATGGTTAATGAAGAGAATTTTGAAGAACAACAAAATGAAATTGTATTTAAGTTAACTGTATTTAATGTTGATGAAGAAAAGGTTGGTGAAATTCAATTAACAGAAGCAGAATCAAGGGATGTAGAAGAAATTGAAAAAAGGTTAGAAGATATTACTGTTTATGATGGATATTATTTTAGTTTATGGAGCAGTAATTTAGTTAGGTTAAGAATAAATGGATATATGACAGGAAATAATGAATTGGGTGAAGCTGGAGATGGAGAGCAGGATTATTCTCAAATTATAACTAGTAATGATTATATTGATAATGTTAGATTTAATTTAACAGAAGATGGAATACATGTTATTTATAATAAGCCACCTAAAATAAGGTTTTTAAGTAATGATATTCTTACTGTATATGCAGGTGATCCTATTAATTACACAGAAAATATACAAGTTGTTGATGATAGGGATAATCCAGAAAATAATCATATTATTGATAATAATAAAATAAAGGTTAGTTTTATAGATAGAAATGAGGATGATGGCTCCACAGTTCAGGGAGATAATCTTGAAAGTAATGAACAGGATAATGGAAGGTTAAGTAACGGTAATGTTGAGGAAAAAACAGAAGAAGACAAGTTTGTAGAGGAGGAGAAGAAGCATTTAAGGATAGGAAATAATACAGTTAGATTAACAGTTCAAGATAGCTGGGGAAGAGAAAGTAGCGTTGAAAGAAGTTTAATAATAAAAAATGGTGTTGATAAAAATACTATTATATTTAATGGTGAAAATGGAGAGATAATAAAAATTGGTTTTAATCATGAAAATAATAAATTAAATGTAATTACTTATAATAAGTCTTTTGGTAATGGGGGAGTTAGTGGTTATGTAAAAATTGCAGTATATAGACCAAATGAAAATGGTGTTGGGGCAACTGCTATTGTTCCACAAATAAGCATTGATGTATCACAAAGAGTTACAGATAGTACTTTACAAACTTTAAAGGATTATACATTTAAATATGGAGATTATTTTGAAATTTATCATGGACATCCAAATAGATTTTCTATAATAGGTAATGTAACTGATGAAAGAGAGAATTATACTGATGGTGTACAAAATCCAGAAAACTTACTTAATGTAAAATTTGAGATTACAAAAAGTGGATTAAAATCAATATATACTAATCCAGATGAAAATAATATAACAAATAATAAAGTTGTATTTGGTCCAGTTGCACCAGAAAAGTTTCCATTTAAAATTCAAATTGATTTTGAACAAAAAATGTTTAAAGTAGTTGATGCAACAAAAACAATGGTTTTATCAGATAGAAATGAAGTAGTTTATAAAATGGTTCTTATAGGAAGTGATGGGCATATTAAAAAAAGAACAGAGTTTAATGGGCGTGAGGAAGGTTCAATATATATGTCCACTACTAATTCTAATAATGGAGAAAATGATAGGAATTGGAATAATGTTCCTTTTGAGTATAATGACTGTTTATATTTATGGCATATAGAACCATCTAGGTCAATTATAAAAGGTAAAATAAAAAATGCAAGGGAAGATTATAGTGATGGTGTTAATGATATTGATAATATGAATAATGTTGTGTTTAGATTAACTCCTGATGGATTAGAATCTATATATAATGAAGGCCCTAAGATACATGGAGCTGAAGATAAGGATGTTTATCAAGGTGAAGAATTTGTTAGTAGTGAGGGTGTAACTTATACTGATGATTTTGATAATGGTCATTTAAGAACAAGTATTTCAGGTGATATTGTTAATACAAATCAATTGGGACCTTATACAGTAACTTATACTGCAACTGACCGTTGGGATAAAACTACAATAGTAAATAGAAAAATTACAGTAAGACCTAATTTATATAAAAATATATTTAAAATATTTTCAGAAGTTAATAATATGCAAGAAGGTAATGAATCTATAAGTCAAAATGAAAGTATTAATTTAGGAGGTGATAATACTTTAAATATAATTAATTCAGAAAATGTTAATAGAAAATTAGCTTTTGAAATTGGATTTGATACAGTTAAAAATACATATAAGGTATTTAATCAAAGTAATGAAAAGTTGTCTGTAAATAATTTAAGTGATGTTGCATTTACTATTGAAATTAAAGATTCAGAGGGAAATGAAAAAGCTAATATTACTTTAAATGGTAATGATAGAGGTACTTCTCCTAAATTAATAGAGCTTAATAAGTTGCAATATGCTGATGGGGATATTATAAGAGTATATAGAAGTAATTTATCTTGCATTGAAATTACTGGAACTATATTTGGTGATAAGCCAAGAGAAAATGACAATATGGATGATGATGATAAGTTAGATTATATGAAAAATACTGGATTTAAAGTAAGTAATGATGGATTAATAGCTAAGTATAACAAGGCGCCCAATATTGAAGGAGTTAGAAAGAACAGAACTATTAGCAAAGGTGTTATAGATTTATTAGCAGATATAAGTGTAAGTGATGAAATAGATGAAAATATTTCTAAAGAATTTGTATTTGTATATGTAAATGATAATCTTGTAACACATTTAAATGAAAATCCTAATATATGTAATTATGATTTTAACAAATTAGGAACTTATAAAGTGGAATATAAACTTTATGATACTTGGGGAAGGGCAACTCTTAAAGAAGCTAGCATAAATGTGGAATCAAAGGTAAGAGAAAATGAAATAGAAATTTATGGGATAGATGGAAATTTATCATTTAAAATTATTTTTGATACTAATGAAAATAAGTTTGTATTAAGAGGAAGTGATATATTACAAAATGAAACAAGTAATGTTTATAAGTTAAGTGAAAATAATTATTTTGAGATGGTTTTAAGAGATTTAAGGGGAAATGAAAAAATTAAAGTGATTTTAAATGGTGATAATGAGCATGATGAATTACAGTTAGCAAGTTTAAATAATGTATCGTTTAGCAAGTATGACACTATAAGTTTAAAAGGAGAAACATCTACAACTGTAAGAATTATAGGTGGTGTTATAATTGAATCTAATGATGAAAATAATATATATAGTGAAAAGTATTTAAATGGATTTGGAGATATTCAAAATTATTCTAATGTTAGATTTAAGATAACAGATGATGGTCTTAAGGAAATGACACCAAAACCTTTAAGTGTAACTGGTGTAGATAATTTAACTATAAAAAGGGGGGATACTTTAAATCTTTTAAGTGGAATTATTGTAAACGTTAATGATGATAATAATGAGGATTATACAATTAGTATAGATGAAGTAGTAACTGAAGTTAGTGATGTGAATTTTAGTGATGAAGTAATTGAAAATGGAACAGAAAATCAAGATAAGACACAATTTAAAAAGTTAAGGGAAGGGGTTTATATTGTAAAATATATTATTTCAAATAGCTGGGGAACTAAAGAAGTTATTAATAGGACAATAACAGTTTTACCTAGAAATAATTTGGAAAATATAAAGCTTAATGTAAGAGATGATAATAGAAATAATATACTTATAATAAGTTTTGATTCAATACAAAAAAAACTTAGAGTATTAGATTATGAGCTTAATACTAGTATTAATTTTATTGATAAAAATCAAGTGTTTGAAATAAATGCTTATGATACTGTGGGAAAGAACTTGGGAACTATTGCATTAAGGGGAAATCAACTGATTGATAATTCTATAATAAGTAAAATTAATAATTTTTCTTATGAAGAAGGTTATGCTTTGAGTATATGGGCTAAGGAGCCAAGGGAAACTTTAGAGTTGCAAGGTGAAATAATAAATAGTGAGCAAAATAAACTTGAGGGTTTATCAAGTAAGGATAAAATGGAAAATGGAAGATTTGAGATTTTATCTAATGGATTAAAGTATGTTTATAATGAAGCACCTAAGATAATAGGTGGAGATGATCCTATTCCATATTATAAGGGAAGTTTATTACTTGTTCCAAGTGATATAGAAGTTACTGATGATCATGATAAAATAAGTAGAAATGAAGTAACTATAAATGATGATGAAGTTGATTATGATACATTAGGAATACAAAATATAACATATATTGCTGAAGATTCTTGGGGTAGAAGTGCTACAAAGCCAGGAAGTATTGAAATTAGATCTGCCATGGATAGTAATATAATAAATATTTATTCTATTGATGGAATAGAAGGAGTTTCTATAAGCTTTGCTAGAGATAATATAAATAATCAAAATAAAATTATGGTTAATACTAATGAAGAATTAAATACTACTTTTAATCCAAATAGCTTAAGTGATATTTTTGCAACTATAAAAATTTATGATTTTAATGGTAATGAATTAAAATCTATAGAGATTTTGGGTAACGATAATGCAACTACTATAAAAGAAAAGTTATATAATGAGGAAAGTGGAATACAAAATTTTATATATGAAGATGGGCAGTATATTGCTATAGAAAATGTAACTGAATTAAATAAAATGTGTATAAAGATATTAGGAACTGTTGTAAATAAAGAAATTGATTATTTTAATGGAGTTACTAATATTGATAAAATAAAAAATGTTAGGTTTAAGTTTACTGATTTAGGATTAGAAGCAGTATATAATAATGCACCAGTAATACAAATAGATGAAAAAGTTAAATTAAATGGTATTATTGTTGAAAATAGAAATGAAGAAGTATTTGATGGGATTAAAGGAGATGATTTTAATTATTTAAGGGGAGTAAAGATTTTTGATGACCATGATATTTTAACTAAGAGTAATGTAAAAGTTATTTGGAATCCATCTAATAATGGTGAAGAAATTAATTTAAATAAATCTGTAGGTAAAGAAGATGAAATTGAAAAAGTTAAAGATGAAGTAATTGTAGAAGGTGAGCAAAGGGTAGGAAGAAATGTTTTACAGTATATAGTAACAGATTCTTGGGGAAGAAGTAATACTGCTGAAAGAATAGTAAATTTGAAAAATGGTATCTTTGAAGATAAAATTAAATTTGGATTAAATGATAGATTGAATTTAAGTTTTATTAAAGATACTAGTGATGAAAATAGTGTTAAATTAAATTTTACAGTTAACAATAGTTTGGAATATTTTGCATCTAGTAATTCTAATTTTAAATATTATGGAATAAAGGTATATGAACCTAGAGAGGGAACAACAGCAAGTAGTTCCAGTGATTATACTCTTACTCAAAACTTAGAGTTAATGGGAAGTGCTAGACCAAGTATTCAAGTTTTAGGAGCACTTCAAAATATGAAGATTCCGTATAATACAATAATTGAAATTTACGCAGGACATCCACAATATTTTTCTATTAATGGACCAGTTAGAAATGCTGCTGAAGATTACTCTGATTTTGTTCAAAATCCAGAAAATATTGTAAATACTGTGTTTAAAATTACTGATTCTGGATTAAGGGCAATTTATGTGGAGCCAGAGGTTGATAAATTAAATGTAAATGAAAATTTAATAGAATTAGTAGCACCAGAAAAAATACCTATTAAGATTAAAATTACTCCAAATGGAAATAATGGTGGTAGTATTGCTGTAGTTGATAAAAATACAACTTTACTTGATAGTACAGTATCAACTACTGTATTTACAATGGAGTTAAAAAGTGAACAAGGAAATAGGAAACGATTAATTACCTTAAATGGAAATCAAAATGGAAATGATGCTAGTGTTTTAAATCAATTTAATGACTTTAATTATGTATATGGTGACACGTTAACTATGACTCATAGAACACCTAAAAAATTGCTTATAAAGGGTAATATAGAAGGAGCAAGAGAAAATTATTATGATGGTGTAGATAATAGTTTGAACTTACTTGAAGCTGTTTTTAAATTAACACCAAATGGCTTAGAAGCAATTTATAAATCAGCACCTAGAATAATGGGAGTAATGGATAAAAAAGTATTAAAAGGTACAGAAATAAATTATGAAGAACTAAAAAGAAGTGTAACAGCAGATGATAGTATTGATGGATCACTTACTAACCAAATAGAATTTGATTATTCGGATGTAAATGTTAATGTTGTTGGTTTATATGAAGCTATATATACAGTTACTAATAGTAATAGTCGTACTGCTAGAAAGTCAAGTACAATAATTGTATATGATATGCCCAAAATTGAATCAACTAATAAGACGATAATAGAATTAGATTCAATAGATAATAAATCAGAAGCTATTAATGAATATTTAAAGAAAGCTGTAAGGGCAACTGATGAAGATGATTCTCTTTATGAAAGAGAAACTATATTAGAACTTTTAAGCAATGATGTTAATCCTAGCATTGAAGGTAATTATAAAGCAAGGTATAGGGCAACTGATTTATATGGAAATTCAACAGAAAAGGAAATAAATATACAGGTTGTTAGAACTATAAATGTAACTGTACCTACTAAACTTCCATTTCAAATAGTAACAAACTTAATACCAAATGAAGATGGAAGTCAAGAGAATGATCAATTTGTATCTGGAGTACTAAAAATAAAGAATAATAATACTAGTCCAGTAAGAGTTAAAGTTGAATCATTTGCTAAAAAAGTTAATTCTGGTGAACTTGAAATTGTAGGACCAAATTCTTGTGATTGGGATAACATGAGTGAACAAGATTCAATGACAAAAATGGCATTGGGTATTTATATAAAGGATAAATCCTTAGCTCAGTCAAATTATAATGAACCAAGCAATCCTTTATGGTTATCAACAAATAAACAAAATAGTAATACAGGTAATCCAGATTTTCCAGAAGACTCAGAAGAGCCAAGTTTAAGAACTGGAACAATTCAAGAGTTTATTGGAGATAATGTTAATGTGATAAACAAAGAGTTAGGTGTATTACCAGCTAAAGAAACTGGAAGTGATACACCAAAAGAAGCTAGTATAGGTTTTACAAGTAAACATGGTAAAAATTTTATTGGTGGAAGTGTTACAGGAAAATTTGAATTAATATTTAAATTTGAATAAT
>ERZ827104.793-NODE-793-length-31495-cov-3.645706_pt1 | contig 31495 bp, 29 predicted proteins | sample MGYA00519781_ERZ827104 | MGnify/ENA primary metagenome ERZ827104 (study PRJEB31778, sample SAMEA3449257) | human gut metagenome | biome: human gut; feature: human-associated habitat; material: faeces | place: United Kingdom | collected 2010/2012 ...
AATGGCTAAAAGAGCTGGATACACTGCAGTAATATCTCATAGATCTGGTGAAACAGAAGATACTACTATAGCTGACTTAGCTGTAGCTGTAAATGCAGGACAAATAAAAACTGGTGCTCCATCAAGAACTGATAGGGTTGCAAAATACAACCAATTATTAAGAATAGAAGAAATGGTTGGAGAACAAGCAAGATACTGTGGATTAAAATCTTTCTACAACTTAAAAAAATAATTTGAGATTGAGGAAGTTTAATTATTAACAATTAAATATTAAAAATCCTAGTCAAAACAGTATTAATTTATACTACTGACTAGGATTTTTTATAAAAAATACCCATACTGGGAATATGGGTATTTAAAGTTTATTAAAGATGTTAATATAATAAGCATCGGGACTTATTATACATTAAAAATTTAGAAATGTGTAGTAAATATTGGGGAGAAGTCTAATCATGATAAATAACATAAAGAAAACTAAGATAGTATGTACTTTAGGACCAGTACATACTATCTTAGTTTTCTTTATGACCAGCAAGTGAAAATGAAGAAACATTAAGAGAACTTATAAAAAATGGTTTAAATGTGTGTAGATTAAATTTTTCACATGGATCTCATGAAGAACATAAGGGAAGAATGGACCTAGTAAAAAAACTAAGAGAAGAATTAAATATGCCAACGGCTATTCTTTTAGATACTAAGGGACCAGAAATAAGAACTGGAAAATTTGATGTGCCAGAAGTTTTTTTAGAAGAAGGACAAACGTTTACTATAACAATGAAAGATGTTATTGGGGATAAAGAAAGATGTACAGTAAGTTACAAAGGTTTAGCTAATGATGTTAAGCCAGGGGACACTATATTAATAGATGATGGTCTAGTAGGTCTTACTGTTAAGGAAGTAAATAATGATGATATAGTTTGTGAAGTACAAAACTCAGGAATAGTTAAAAATCACAAAGGCGTTAACGTACCAGGAGTTAAAGTAAATCTTCCAGCTATAACTGAAAAAGATAGAAGCGATATAGAGTTTGGTATAGAACAAGGAATTGATTTCATAGCGGCATCATTCGTAAGAAAAGTTTCTGATGTACTTGCTATAAGAGAGATATTAGAAGAAAATAATGCTGAGCATATAAAAATAATATCTAAAATAGAAAACCAAGAAGGTGTAGAGAATTTAGATGAAATAATAGAAGTATCTGATGGAATAATGGTAGCTAGAGGAGATCTTGGTGTTGAAATACCAACAGAAGAAATACCAGTTGTTCAAAAATTAATGATAAAAAAATGTAACGAAGCTGGAAAACCAGTTATAACTGCTACTCAAATGCTTGATTCTATGATTAGAAACCCAAGACCAACAAGAGCAGAAGTTACAGACGTTGCAAATGCAATATATGATGGAACAGATGCAATAATGTTATCTGGAGAAACTGCTGCAGGTAAATATCCAGTGGAAGCAGTTAAAACTATGGCTACAATAGCAAAAAGAGCAGAAGAAACAATGAGAAACAGAAGAGATAAAATAAATAAATCTAAAAATGTTACAGACGCTATAAGTTATGCTACTTGTACAACAGCTATGGACTTAGAAGCAAAGGCAATACTTAGTTCAACTGCTTCAGGACATACTGCAAGAATGGTATCTAAATTTAGGCCAGATTGTCCAATAGTAGCAACAACTAGCAATGAAAGTGTTAGAAGACAATTAGCGCTAACTTGGGGAGTGCTACCACTTATGAGGGAAAAATCAGCAAATATAGATCAAGTTATAGTAAACTCTATAGAAGCTGCAAAAACTTCAAATTATGTAAGTAAAGATGATGTAGTAGTAATAACTGCCGGTGGTGGTGAAACTACTAATTTAATAAAAGTTGAAACAGTTTAATAAAAATTCTTTAAATTAAAAAACCTTAAAAATAAAAATTCTTTAAATTAATCTATTCTGCCTAGTAATACATAAATTCGTGTTGCTAGGCAGAATTATTTGTAAGGATATTATGTGCGTTTGAACTTGTGAAAAGTTTCTTAAATATAATTCAATGGTTGTACTAAATGGAAGTTTGCGTAAAGGTTGTAATACTGAATAAATTATAAATATGGTCTAGGTTTTCTAGACCATATTTATGATCATTGCATATAAATGAGAATTAATGACCTTTATGCTTTTCTTTTTTCTTCTTTTGTTTCAAGGAAAATTTTAATTCTTTTTATTGTTTTTTATTTTTCTTTGCATTATTTTATAACCAATTTCTTTTTGCGTTAAAGTATTTTGTGAAGTTGATTTTCTAAAGGATAATGAAAAGAAATTTTTTAATATGAATTCATATAATTGAGCATCTGTAGGTTCGACTCCAAATACCACTTTTGCAACTTCATAGTTTTTTTACTTTCACTTTCGAAAATACCTATCCAAAAAGGATTTTCAAATATAACTGTAAAAGTTCCACTAACTTTATCCATAATACATTTCTCCTGTTTATTTATTACAAGAGAATGGACAACCCCAGGAGGGCAGGTTACTGCTATGTTTAATAGGTCTGGACTACCAACCAGACAGTGTTTTTATCTCTTATTTATATTATATCAATATTAAAAGATAAGAATACTGTATAAGTTAATTTAATATAGATTATGAATTTTATAGATTATATAACTGTATTTAGGGAATAAAAATAATAAATAAATTAAAGAGAAAGGAATATTCGTATGAAAAAATTAGCAACATTTGCTGGTGGATGTTTTTGGTGTATGGTAAAGCCTTTTGATGAATATAAAGGCGTTGAATCTGTCATATCTGGTTATACAGGTGGTCATACTGAAAATCCAACTTATGAAGAAGTTTGTACTGATTTAACGGGTCACATTGAAGCTATTCAAATAACCTTTGATGATGAGATAATCACTTACAAAGAATTATTGGATATGTATTGGAGTGTTATTGATCCAACTCAAGAAGGAGGACAATTTGCGGATTTAGGTCATCATTATGAAACTGTGATTTTTTATCATGATGAAAAACAAAAGGAAGAAGCAGAAGAATCTAAGGAAAAACTTGATAAAAGTGGATTGTATGATAGACCAATAGTAACTAAAATTCGAAAAGCAGAAACTTTCTACATAGCTGAAGATTACCATCAATATTATTACAAGAAAAATCCCGACCATTATAATAGATATTATAAAGGTTCAGGAAGAGCAAAATATATAAATAAAATTTGGGCAAAGAAAAATCTTACACCTATGCAATATGAAGTAACACAAAATTCAGCTACGGAGCCTCCATTTAACAATGAATATTACAATAATTTTGAAAAAGGAATATATGTTGATATTGTAAGTGGAGAAGTCTTATTTACTTCAAAGGATAAATTTGAATCAGGATGTGGATGGCCAAGCTTTTCTAAGCCAATTGAAAAAGGTGTTTTAGGATTTAAAATGGATTACTCTCATAATATGGAGAGAGTAGAGGTTACAGGTGAGGAAAGTAAATCTCATTTAGGACATGTTTTTGATGATGGTCCAAAAGAACTTGGTGGACTTAGATTTTGTATAAATTCTGCATCACTTAGATTTATTCCAAAAGAAAAAATGGTAGAAGAAGGATATGAGAAATACTTAAAATATTTATAAAATTAATTTTACCTATATACTAAATAATTGTAAAATAAATCACATTATGATAAACTTAAAGTTAAGCATTTATTAATATCATAAATAGGAGGTTGCCTATGTTAAATAATGTATTAATGGGAGTACAACTTGTTTTAGCAGCGCTTTTAATATTAGCAATAATGCCACAAGAAAGTAAAGATAACTTTAAGTCGGACTTTGGTGGAGATGGTGCTTCTACACAAGCTTACTTTAAACCAAAAGGAAAACAAGCTTTTCTTTTAAAAACAACTAAAATAGTATCAGTATTATTTTTCATAAATGCAATAGCATTATTAGTTGTAAACAAATAATATTAAATAAATGGCCAAATTTAATATTCAAAAGTTAAAGGTTAAATTTAATTTTTAAACAAAAGGATGATTATGCGAAAGTATAGTCATTTTTTGTATCAATTATTAAAGAAAAGGGGTAAGGTTTATGGAAGAAATGGATAATACTTTAGAATGGGTATTTATATCAAAATGTAAAATACCTGAAGATATAGTAGATATACTGGCTCCTGGGGAGGTGGCAGTAGCATCTTATAGAACCTTGAGGGATAGTGCAACTTTTACGGATAAAAGAATAATAATAAGGGATGTACAAGGACTAACTGGCAAAAAAGTTGAGTTGTATTCAATTCCTTACTCATCAATAAATATGTGGTCAACGGAGACGGCAGGTTTGTTATTTGATTTGAGTGCAGAAGTAGAGTTTTGGACTAAAGCAGGTAAGATGAAAATAATTTTACAAAAAGGTGTAGATGTAAGAGAGTTTGATAGACTTATAGCACACTGTATTTTAAGATAAAAAAATAAAACTATTTTAAAGATAATTGAATTATTTTTAAAATGGTTTTTTTTTATTGCAAGGAAATATTACATAAATAAAAAATACTTAAGGTTTAATAAATTAACCACATAAAATTTTATTATATAAATAAAAATTTTATATATTGATTTGAATTTTTCTTAAAAACTAGTATACTAGTTATTGAGATTAAATATGAACGTAAAAAAGTGTAGGAGGAATTGAATTGATATTATTCAAAAGGCATGAAAGAGAAAGCGCAAAAGAATATGCATATAGAGTATTGAAGGATAATATAATGTCCTTAGAATTAAAGCCGGGAGAAGTATTGAGCGAAATGGAATTAGCTGAAAAACTAAACTTATCTAGAACACCAATTAGAGAAGTTATAATGAGGCTAAAAGGAGAACATTTAATAGATGTTAAGCCACAATCGGGTACATCAGTATCTCTTATAGATATGGATTTAATTGAAGAAGCTGTATTTATGAGATTTGTTATAGAAGAAGAAGTGTTAAAATTGGCTTGTAAGAGTTTTCCGAATGATTTATTTTTAGAATTAGAAAAAAACTTATATGCTCAAGAAGTAATAGCCAATATGGAAGGTGGAGAATTAGAATTTCATAAATTAGATAATAAATTTCATGAAATTTTATTTACAGGAGTTAGGAAAAGTAATATATGGCAAAGTATACTTAGCATAAGTACACATTACAATAGATTGAGACTTTTAACTCAAAAAACTGATTCTAAAGAAGATGTTGTAAATCAACATAGAGAATTTTTAAAAGTTATAAAAAATAAAGATGTAAGTGGTATAAATAAAATAATGAATTCTCATAGAACATATTCAATGAGTACTTGGGATTACTTGCTTCAAGAGGGAAGTGGTGTATCTGATTACTTTAAAAAATAAATATTTAAATGTTGTAAATATAAGGCGAAGATATATATAGATTATCTATATATATCTTTTTTTGTAGAAATAATAAAAACTATTGAAAAAATGTTAAAAATATGTAATAATTAATGTGTAACTAGTATACAAGATATGTGAAAAGGAATATTAATAATATAAAAACAATTAAAAATACAAGTTATAATAAAGGGAAAATGTTTATTGATAACAGTTAAAATATTTAATGCAAGGAAATGAAAACATTTGCAATGTGTAAAAATACAAATTTTATATTTAATTATATAATATTATTTTAAAAATATTCTTGTATACAAATAACGAGATTTAGGGGGACATATGTTAGATATTATAAAAGAACAAGGAATAGTAGCTGTACTTAGAGCCGACAGTCATGAACAAGCGAGAGAATATATGAATGCTTGTGTAAAAGGTGGAATAAAAGCATTAGAGCTAACTTATTCAATACCTAACGTAAATGAACTTATAGAAGAATATAAAGACAATAAAGACATGATAATCGGAGTAGGAAGCGTATTAAATGGAAAAATGGCTAAAGATTCCATACTTGCAGGAGCTAAATATGTAGTAAGTCCTGGATATAATGAAGAAATTAATGATGTATGCCATGAAATGGGAGTAACTTATTTCCCTGGATGTATGACTGTTACGGAAATTATGCATGCTTTAGAAAAGGGTAATAAAATGGTAAAAGTATTTCCAGGAGAAATATTTGGACCTAAATACATAAAAGCAGTAAAAGCACCTATACCTCATGTGGAAATAATGCCAACTGGTGGAGTTAATATAGACAACATAGAAGAATGGTTTAAAATGGGAGTTTCATGTGTTGGAGTCGGAGGAGCTTTATTTAAAGGAAGTTTAGAGGATATAGAAAATTTAGCTAAGGAGTTTGTAAATAAAATTGAAAAAATTAGAAGCTAAATATGAAGGAAAAGTACTTGGATTAGGGGAGGTTATGCTTAGGCTAACACCACCAGGTTATGAAAAAATAATACAAGCTAATTCATTCAGTGCTACTTATGCAGGAGGAGAAGCGAATGTTATATGTAGCTTAAGTATGTTTGGTCATGATACTAAATTTGTTACAAAATTGCCTGATAATAAGTTGGGTGAAAAAGTAATTAAAGATTTAAGATCTTTTGGTGTAGACACAAAAGATATTATTACAGGTGAAGGAAGACTTGGTATATATTTTCTAGAACAAGGTATGGGACTTAGAAATACAGATGTTATATACGATAGAAAATATTCAGCTATATCTATGGCAAAAGAAGACGAATTTGATATAGATAAAATCTTAGAAGATGTAAAATTACTTCATATATCAGGAATTAATCCTGCACTTAGTGATGATTTAAAAAATACAACTTTAAAATTAGTTAAAGAATGTAAAAAAAGAAATATAATAGTCTCTTATGATTCTAACTTTAGAGCGAAACTATGGAGTTTAGAAGATGCTAGACAGTTTATGCTAGAGATTTTACCTTATGTGGATATAGCATTTTTAGGAATTTTAGATTTTAAAAATATTTTACTATATGATATTCCAACAGAAAGCTTTGAAGAGAATTTAAAAATACTATATAAAAAATTATTTGAAAAATATCCTAATTTAAAATTTGCATCTTCTACAAGAAGAAAAGTAAACTCAGTAAATAACAACTCATTAAAGGGATATTTATTTGACGGGGAAAACGTTAATAAATCCAAAGAATATACCTTTGATATATTGGATAGAGTTGGAGGAGGAGATTCTTTCACTGCAGGAATTCTTCATGGATTACTTAATCAAATGACTTGTGAAGAAACCGTAGAATTTGCAACTTGTGCAAGTGTGTTAAAACATAGTATATCTGGTGATATGAACTTAGTTAGTGAAAAAGATATAAAATCATTGATGATGTCTGGTGTAGAAAATATAAATAGATAAATTTTTGTAGGGAGAATTGGGAATATGAATAAAGAATTTAAAAATTTAAGCATAGATTGCTTAACTGAAGAACAAAGAAAACACCATGAAAAAGTTGTTAACAGTCCTATAAGAATAATGCAAGTTGGAGAAGGTAACTTTTTAATGTCATTCTTTGACTGGATGGTAGATAGAGCTATAAAAGAAGGAAATTTTGATGGATCAATAGCTTTAACTTGTCCACTAAATTATGATGGAAAAATAAAAACTTTAAACAATCAAGATATGTTATATACAGTAATTCAAAGAGGATTCAGAGGAGAAGAAGAAATATTTGAAACTGACATATTATCTGTATTCTCAAAAGTATTCAACTATAATGTTGAATGGGATACTTTTATGAACATAGCTGAAATGGAAAGTTTAGATGTTGTTATATCAAATACAACAGAAGCTGGACTTGCTTACAAAAAAGTAGAACTAGAAAATGTAAGTGAAGATGGATTATACCCAGGAAAACTTACAGCATTCTTAATGCATAGATTTGAAGTATTAGGAAATATATCTAAAAAATTATTAATATTCCCATGTGAATTAGTTGCTGAAAATGGAAGAGTTTTAAAAGAATATGCATTTAAACACTTAGAAGATTTTGGTGCTAGTCAAGAATGTAAAACTTGGGTTGAAGAAAACTGTGTATTCTTAAGCAACTTAGTTGATAGAATAGTTCCAGGATACCCAAGAGATGAAGAAGAATTCTATTTTGAAAAATTAGGATACAAAGACGGGGCAATGTCTATGTGTGAACCATTCTTCTTATGGGCAATAGAAGGAAGCGAAGAACTTGATAAAATACTTCCATTAAAAGCTTCAGGACTAAATGTTCAATGGTTAGATTCTCTACATGATACACAATTATTAAAAGTAAGAATATTAAACGGATCTCATACTTTAATAACACCACAAAGTATATTAAAAGGATTTAAACAAGTAGACGAAGTTGTTGAAAATGAAACAATGAAAGCATACTTAAATGAAACATTAGGAAAAGAAATTTTACCTTCATTAAAAAATAAAACAGGAAATAAAGAAGAATTTGCTTCTACAGTGCTTGGAAGATTTAGAAATCCACATATAAAACATAAATTAGAATCTATATCAATGAACTCAGTATCTAAGTTCTCAAATAGATTATGGCCAACTGTTAAATCTTATATAGAAGATAATAATAAATTACCAGAAAATATGATGGTTGGTTTAGCAGGTTTAATAAGATTCTACCAAGTTGAAAAAACAGAATCAGGATTTGTAGGACATGACTTCAAAGGAAATGAGTACAAAGTATTTGATACTCCAGAAGTATTAGACTTTATGTACAATGCAAATGTTAAATTTGAAGAAAAAAATGAAGACTATGTAAGATATGTACTTAGCAATGAAAAAATCTGGGGTGAAGATATGACTAAGTATTTAAATATAGTTGAAGTTGTTACAGAAAAAATGCAATCTATGGAGAAAGAATATGAGCCAGTTTGTTAAGATAAATAAAGATGATGATGTGGTAGTACTTTTAGAAGATGGAGTAAAAGGAAAAATAATTGATGTTGACGGAGAACAAATTACATTATTAGAAGATACTCCAAAGGGCCACAAAGTAGCTATAAAAGAAATTAAAAAAGATAATGATGTTTTAAAGTACGGATATAGTATAGGAAAAGCTAAAGAAGATATAAAAGTAGGTCAGTGGATACATTCTCATAATATGAGAACTGGATTAGACGGAATATTAGAATACGACTTCAAAGAAAATACATTAAGCCAAGAAAAAAGTCACAAGGATATATTCTTCAAGGGATATGTCCGTGACAATGGCGAAGTTGGTATAAGAAATGAAATATGGATAATAAATACTGTAGGATGTATAAATAAAACTTGTACTTTACTAGCTAAAGAAGGACAAAAACTTTTAAATGATAAAGTAGACGGAATATATAATTTTGAACATCCTCATGGTTGTTCTCAACTTGGAGACGATTTAGAAAATACAAAAAAAATACTATCAGGTTTAGTTAATCATCCAAATGCAGCAGGGGTTTTAGTTGTAGGGCTTGGATGTGAAAATAATACATTAGATAGTTTTAAAGAAATATTAGAACCAATAAATCACGATAGAGTTAAATTCTTAAACATACAAGATGTTGAAGGTGAAATAGAAGAAGGTATGAAATTAATAGAAAAATTAGTTGATTATGCTTCTAAATTTGAAAGAGAAGATGTACATATATCTAAATTAAAAATAGGTCTTAAATGTGGTGGATCAGATGCCTTTTCTGGAATAACTGCAAATCCACTTTTAGGAAGATTATCAGATGAAATAATAAGATTAGGCGGAACATCTATACAAACAGAAGTGCCAGAAATGTTTGGAGCAGAGACAATTTTATTTGATAGAGCAATAGATAAAGATGTATTTGATAGAAGTGTTCACTTAATCAATGATTTTAAAGAATATTTCATAAGATACGACCAAGTTATATATGAAAATCCATCTCCAGGAAATAAAAAAGGTGGAATAACAACGCTAGAAGAAAAATCTTTAGGTTGCGTACAAAAAGGTGGAAAATCTATAGTAACAGATGTACTTAGATATGGAGATAAATCTACAAAAACAGGACTTAACTTATTATACGGACCAGGAAATGATCAAGTTGCAGTTACAGTTTTAGCAGCAGCAGGAGCTCATATGGTACTGTTTACTACAGGTAGAGGAACTCCTTTTGGAGGAACTGTTCCAACTTTAAAAATATCTACTAATACAGATTTATATAATAAAAAGAAACATTGGATTGATTTTAATGCAGGACAAATACTAGAAGACCATGATTTTGAAAGTTTAGATGAATCATTCTTCAAAATGATAGTAGATACTGCATCGGGAGAATATGTAGCTCATAATGAGAAAAATGGATACAAAGAAATATCAATACTAAAAGACGGAGTAACTTTATAAGTAGGGGGAAATAAATATGCAAAGTACGTGTGTAATAGCTAAAAAATTTATGGATGAAGATTTCTTATTAAGTAATGAAACTGCAAAATATTTATATCATAATCATGCAAAAAATATGCCTATATTTGACTACCATTGTCACTTAATACCTAGTCAAATAGCAGAAGATAAAAGATATAACAACATAACAGAAATATGGTTATATGGAGATCACTACAAATGGAGAGCTATGAGAAGTTTCGGTGTAGATGAAGAATATATAACAGGAGATAAAAGTGATTTTGAAAAATTTAAGGCTTTCGCAAAAACAATGCCTTATTTAATAGGAAATCCAATATATCATTGGTCTCACTTAGAATTAAAAAGATTCTTTGGAATAGAAGAAACATTAAGTGAAAAAAATGCAGAAGAAATATGGAACAGATGTAATGAAATAATACAAAATCCTAATTTCAGTGCAAGATCTATGATAATTAACTCTAATGTTAAATATATAGGAACAACAGATGATCCAGCTGATGATTTAAAATATCATATAGAAATAGCTAATGATGAAAACTTTGATTGTGAAGTAAGACCAACATTTAGACCTGACAAAGCAGTTAAAATAGGTAATGAAGGTTTTGCAGAGTATATAAAAGAATTAGGACAAACAGAAAATACAAATATAACTACATTCAAAGAGTTAATAGAAGTTTTAGAAAAAAGAGTAGAATTCTTCGTAGCTAATGGTTGTACAATAACTGACCATGCAATGGATAGAGTTTACTTCAGAAACACTAACGAGCAAGAAGTAAATGAAATATTCCAAAAAGCATTAAATGGAGAAAATTTAACTCAAGAAGAAATAGAAAAATACTCTACTTTAACAATGATAGAGTTAGGTAGAATGTATCATAAAAATAATATGGTAATGCAACTTCATATAGGTGCACTAAGAAATAATAATTCAAGAATGTTTAAAAAATTAGGTCCAGATGTTGGATTTGATAGTATAGATGATGGAGAAGTAGCTCAACCTCTATCAAGATTCTTAGATTTACTTGATACAGAAGATCATCTTCCAAAAACTATATTATACTGCTTAAACCCAAAAGATAATGAAGTTTTAGGAACAATGTTAGGAAACTTCCAAGGTGGTGGAGTAGCAGGTAAAATACAATTTGGATCAGGTTGGTGGTTCAACGATCAAAAAGATGGAATGGAAAGACAAATGATGGCATTATCTCAATTAGGTTTAATAAGCCAATTTGTAGGAATGTTAACTGACTCTAGAAGTTTCTTATCTTATACAAGACACGAATACTTCAGAAGAATATTATGTAACTATATCGGTGGATTAGTTGAAAATGGAGAATATCCAGCTGATATGGATATATTAGGGGAAATAATAGAAAATATTTGCTACAATAACGCAAGTAACTATTTTAAAGGGAATTAATAATATATTAAATTCTAAATATTATATGAATATAGATAAAAATGATACTTTATTCGCAAAAGATGAAAGTTGCGAATAAAGTATCTGCTTTAGAAAGGTGGATATTAGATGAAGTTAGGAAAACGTATTACTGCCTTGTTACTAGTTGCAGCTGTCGGACTTGGGGCTGTAGGATGTAGCAAAGTAAATGGACAAGAAACAAAAGTTAAGGTTGTTAGAGTTGCACATGGTCAAAATGAGGATCATCCCCAACATAAAGCAATGTTAGAATTTGAAAAATATGTGGAAGAAAAAACTAATGGAGCAGTTGATGTTCAAATATTCCCAAATGAATTATTAGGAGCTACAGCTCAAGCAGTAGAATTATCTCAAACTGGGGCAGTTGATTTAGTAATAGCAGGTCTAGGAACATTAGAAGCTTTCAATGATTGCTATACAGTATTAAACTTACCTTACATAATGGATAGTACAGAGCATTATCATGAAGTAATGAATGATGAAGAAATAATAAAACCTGTATATGAGTCAACTAAAGATAGTGGATTTGTTGGATTAACTTGGTTTGACGCTGGGGTTAGAAATATATACACTACTAAAAAAGCAATAATGAAACCAGAAGATTTAAAAGGATTGAAAATAAGAGTTCAAACAAGTCCTACAAATGTGAAAATGCTTGAAGCTTTAGGGGCATCACCAACACCAATGTCGTTTGGGGAAGTTTATACAGGATTACAACAAAGTGTTATAGATGGAGCAGAAAATAACGAATTAGCATTAATAAACAACAAACATGGTGAAGTTGCAAAACATTATTCTTACAATATGCATGCAATGTTACCTGATATATTAGTTGCTAGTACAAATTTATTAGAGAATAAATTAACTAAAGAAGAAGCACAAATAGTTAGAGAAGCTGCAGATTATGCAAATGAATATGAAATGGAATTATGGGATGAAGCAGCACAGGAAGCAAAAGAAAAAGCAGAAGCTATGGGAGTTAAATTCTATTATCCAGATATAAAACCATTCCAAGAAAAAATGGCATCACTTCATGAAGAGTATACTAAAGAAGAAGACATGAAGGCTGTATATGATAAAATACGTAAAAAGGGAGATGAAATACTGGCTAAAAATGCGAGTATGGAATCTAAAGAATAATAATAAAAATATATTATTAAAGGAGAATATAAATGGAAACTCTTAGAAAAGGCTTAGATAAAGTTTTAGAATTTGTATGTTGTGTTTTATTGGGCTTAATGACTATATTTGCTACATGGCAAGTTGCATCTAGATATGTATTTAATAAGCCTAGTACAGTTACAGAAGAATTAGTATTAATATGTTTCGTATGGATGGGATTACTTGGAGCAGCTTATGTATTTGGTAAACAAGAACATATGCGTATGTCTTTTTTAGTAGATAAGCTTTCTGAAAAGAATCAAGAAAAAATGCAGTTATTAGCAGAAGTTATGGTAATAATATTTGCCGTATTAATTTTAATATTTGGTGGACTAAAAATGTCTCAATTATCTATGGGGCAATCATCATCTTCATTACAAATACCAATGGGATATATTTATTTAGCTCTACCACTTTCAGGCATTATAACAGTAATTTATAATGTTTTAAATATACATTTATTAGTTAAAAAAATAACAAGTGATGAAGAAGTAAGAGAAAATAAAAATAAAACTGCATAAAGTAAACTAAATTTAGGGGGAACATTATGGAATTAGCATTAAGTACAGGATTAATTTTATTAGCAGTATTTCCAGTATTACTACTAATAGGGATACCGATTTCAGTAACTATAGGTATATCTTCGGTATTATCAATATTAACAGCACTACCATGGGAAAATGCTGTATTTACAGCAGCACAACGTATATTTACAGGTATAAACTCATTTTCACTATTAGCAATACCATTTTTCGTACTTGCAGGAATAATAATGAACAATGGTGGAATTGCCATAAAATTAGTTAATTTTGCAACACTATTATCTGGAAAATTACCAGGATCTCTTGCACATACAAATGTTGTAGGGAATATGTTATTTGGAGCAATCAGTGGATCAGGAACAGCTGCAGCGGCAGCAATTGGGGGAACAATGTCTCCGCTACAAGACGAAGCAGGATATGATAAAGACTTTAGTGCAGCAGTAAATATAGCATCTGCTCCTACAGGTTTATTAATACCACCAAGTAACTCTTTAATTATATATTCTCTAGTTAGTGGAGGTACATCGGTTGCAGCATTATTCATGGCTGGATATATCCCAGGAATATTATGGGGATTAGGTGTAATGATAGTAGCTTTCTTTATAGCAAGAAAAAGAGGATATAAAAACAACGCTGAGAGACCAACTTTCATGCAAGCATTAAAAATATTCTTAGATGCATTACCAAGTCTATCTTTAATAGTTATTATAATAGGTGGGATAATAAGAGGAATATTCACTGCAACAGAGGGTGCGGCAATAGCAGTTGTTTATTCATTACTATTATCAATGTTATTCTATAAATCTATAAAAATAAAAGATTTACCAAGAATTTTATTAGAATCTATTAATATGACAGCTATGATAGTATTCTTAATAGGTGTATCATCTATAATGTCTTGGGTATTAGCATTTACTAATGTACCTACTTACATAACTCAATTAATATTAGGTATATCAGATAACCCAGTAATAATATTATTAATAATGAACGTTTTATTATTAGTAGTTGGTACGTTTATGGATTTAACTCCAGCTATATTAATATTCACACCAATATTCCTACCAATAGCTCAAAACTTAGGTATGGATACAATACAATTTGGTATAATGTTAGTATTTAACTTATGTATAGGAACAATAACTCCACCAGTTGGAAATACGTTATTCGTTGGATGTAGAGTAGCAAAAACTAAGATAGAAGGTGTAATAAAAAATATATTACCATTCTATGTATCAATATTTGTAGTTCTTATGTTAGTTACATTTATACCAGCAATAAGTTTATTCCTTCCAAGAATAATGGGAATGTTAGAATAGATATGATAAAGGTCTTCTATAAATGAAGACCTTTTTTAATTGTAAGGAATTTATATTTTATCTGTTTTGTGGATAACTTATAATTTCCAACTTATTAATTTGAGCAACGGACTTGCTTCTCAAGGTTGTTGACGACATGAAGTATATCGCCCACACGGTGGCTTAAGCGAAGCGAATTTTAGATTAAAGAAAATTGTTTAAGTAAAAATATCCAACCAAATACTGTGACAATTGAAAAAGCAGATGTAAATACAACTATTTGACCGGCTAAATCACCATCTCCATCCATTTGTTTTGCCATTTGGAAACTTGATACAGCCGTTGGAGCAGCAAACATAATCATTAAAGATAATAGAGATATATCTCTAAAGCCAAAAGCATAAGATATTGCTAAAAATACTAATGGAACTAAAACTAATTTCCCCACAGCTGCAATAATAGTTTCTTTTAAGTATTTTTTTACATTTGAGAAAGAAAAAGATGCCCCAAGTAAAATTAAAGAAAGTGGTGTTGCTATTTTTGATACATCTTTAATAGTTGCTTCTATAAAAGTAGGCAATTTTATACCTATGGTTATCATACTTAAACCTAAAAATGATCCTATTATAAGAGGATTAGTTATTATTCCATGAGCAACCTTTTTTATATTTACTTTTCCACCCCTAAAAATTTCTAAACAAATTACAGAAAGTACATTAAAAGTAGGGACTACTATACCGATAAGTAGTGCTGTAACTCCTATATTTCCCTCACCAGCTAACGATGTAGCTACGGGAATTCCAAATAAAACAAAGTTACTACGAAATATGCCTTGAATGATTACACCTCTCTTTGAATTATCTTTTTCAAAACATGGTACAACTAAAAGTAAAATAATGAATAATGATATGATTGATAAACATGCAAATATCATTAATTTTGGATTTATTACATTACCTAAATCTGTTGTATAAACATTATAAAATAATAAACACGGTAAAAATACCTTAAATGCTACATTATTCATAACGTTTACAGTGTTTTCATCAAACATTTTTAGATACTTTAGGAAATAACCTAAAGCCATTACAAAGCATAGCGGTGCTACTACATTAAAGGATAAAATTAAATTATCCATAGGTCTCACTCCTTTTTTTTCCAGATGGTAAAATTATACGAAAAAAATATATATAATGTAAATATAGGAAGATATAAAAATTAGACAAACTTGCAGATTTTAGTTAAAATATGGGGATAGATGTAAATTTTACTGTTGTTTAAAAACTAAAATATGTATAGAGATAATTTTGGTAATAATATTAATAATTTAATAAATAAGTAAAATAAAGAACATAATAAATAAAAATAGGAGGTATGAAATGACTGAAAAATTAAGAGAACAATTATTAGGGTTAATTAATGATCCTCATTATAATCCTCTTAAAAGGGAAGAATTAGCTTTAATATTTAATATACATCCATCTGAAATGCCAATGTTTTATAACTTTTTAGATGAACTAGAAGAAGATGGTTACATAATTAAAACAAAAAAAGGTAGAGTTATGTCACCAAATAAAATGGGTCTATTTGTAGGTAAATTTGTAGCTCATAGAAAAGGATACGGATTTGTGGAATCTGACGAAGAATTTACACAAGATTTATTTATTCCAAAGGATGATATAAATGGAGCTTTGCATAATGATAGAGTTATGGCAGAAATAGTAACTCCTGCAACTGAAGATAAAAGGGCAGAAGGTAAAGTTATTAAAATAATAAAAAGAGAAGTAACTAGAGTTGTTGGTTTATTCCAAGAAAATAAAAGTTTTGGATTTGTTGTGCCTGATGATAAGAAATTTAATCAAGATATATTTATTCCAAAGAGAGGATTTAATGGAGCTAAAAATGATGACAAAGTAGTTTGTGAAATCACACTTTGGCCTCAGGAAAATAGAAAGCCAGAAGGGAAAATAATAGAAGTACTTGGGAAAAAAGGAGAAAGAGGAGTTGAAATTGACTCTATAATTAGAGCTCATGGACTTCCAGAAGAGTTCCCTAAAAAAGTAATAGATGAAGCAAATTATGTATCAAGTCAAGATTTAGAAGATGAAATTGCCAGAAGACTTGATTTAAGACATTTAGAGATATTCACAATAGATGGTGAAGATGCTAAGGACTTAGATGATGCCATATCTATAGAAGTTTTACCAAATGGGAACTATAAGCTAGGAGTTCATATAGCAGATGTTACTCATTATGTTAGAGAAAAAAGCAAATTAGATAAAGAAGCTTTAAAAAGAGCAACTTCTGTTTATTTAGTAGATAAAGTAATACCAATGTTACCAAAACAATTATCAAATGGCGTTTGTTCTCTAAATCCATTTGAAGATAAATTAACGCTATCATGCATAATGGAAATTGATGAAAATGGTAAAGTTGTAAATTCAGAGATAGCAGAAACTGTTATCAATTCAAAAGCTAGAATGACTTACACAGAAGTATCAGATATATTAGAAAAAGATGATGAAAAATTAAAACAAACTTTTGCTAAACAAGTTGAAGACTTCAAAAATGCAGAAAAACTAGCTAGAATATTAATGAAGAGAAGAGAAAGAAGGGGAGCAATTGATTTTGATTTCCCAGAAGCTAAAATAATACTTAATAGGGAAGGTAAAGTAGTGGATATTAAGTGTTATGAAAGAAGAATATCAAATAAAATGATAGAAGAATTCATGCTTGTTGCCAATGAAACTGTGGCAGAGCACTTCTACTGGCTACAACTGCCTTTTGTTTATAGAATACATGAAACTCCATCAGCAGAAAAAATGGAAGATTTAAATAAATTTATAGCTACATTTGGATATCATATAAAAGGTGATTTAGAAGATGTTCATCCTAAAGAAATCCAAAGTTTAGTAGAAAAAATAAAAGGAACAAAAGAAGAAGAATCTATAAGTACAATAGCTCTTCGTTCTATGAAACAAGCGAAATATTCGCCACAATGTATAGGTCACTTTGGACTGGCAGCAAAATATTATTGCCACTTTACTTCTCCAATAAGAAGATATCCAGACTTACAAATTCATAGAATAATAAAAGAGCAATTAAATAATAAATTAAATAACAAAAGACAAGAACAACTTTCTCATATAGTTGAATATGCATCAACTCAATCATCTGAGAGAGAAAGAGCAGCAGAACTTGCTGAAAGAGATGTGCATGATTTCTATAAAGCTTGTTATATGGCTGATAAAGTAGGTCAAGAATTTGATGGTGTTGTATCAAGTGTAACTTCATTTGGTATGTTTGTTGAACTTGAAAATACTGTTGAAGGTTTAATAAGACTTGCCAATATGAGAGATGATTATTATATTTATAATCAAGAAACATACACTATTATGGGTGAGAGAAGTCATAAGACATTTAAAATTGGAGACACTGTAAGAATAAAAGTAGATAATGTTAATGTAGATTTTAGAGAAATTGACTTTGTATTAATGTCTAAATTAGAAGATAGTCATATAGAAGAAGATTTACAATCATAAGAATAAATATGATATAAAGACTAGACTAAATTTGTATATAAAAATTTAATCTAGTCTTTAATTTTATTAAAATATAAATAAAACTCTATATAATTTAAATTTCATATATTATAATATTGGAATAAAAATGTAATTATATTGAGGGAGAGTATATATGGAGCAGTTTAATTGTTTATTAGAAATGAAAGATAAAGGAATAATTGCTAGGCAATATATTTATGAAGTTGGAGGATATAGATATAATTGGCATAAAGATGTGGAAATAATGTTTATTCTTTCAGGAAAAGTAGAAGTCTGTGTTGAAGGAAGCGTGTATAACCTTGAAGAAGGCGACTTAATGGTTATAAATTCAAATGTAGGTCATGCCTCTCTAAAAAAGGATGATCATAGTATTGTAATGGTATTACATATAAACCCAATATATTTTGATTTGTTTTGTCATGAGTATGATATTGTTAAATTTGACTGCAATACAGCTTATAAAAATAAAGATGATTTAGAATTTAAGGAAATTAAACAGATTTTATCATCTATGATGTTTTCTATGTTAGAAAATAATAAAGGCAGTAAATTTGAATCTTTAGGTCATTTATCCATGCTGACTAATCATTTATTTAAATATTTTTATAAAGATGAAAATAATAGCGCAAACTTACAAAAACATAAAAAACATCAAGATAGATTGAAAATTGCTATGGATTATATTGAAGATAATTATAGAGAGAAGATATCTTTGGATGATATAGCTAAATTGATAAATTATAATTCCAGCTATACATCAAGTTTCTTTAAAAATTATGTAGGTGTTAATTTTTATGAATATTTATTAAGAGTAAGACTTCAAGGTGCTGTTAATGAATTAATTACAACTAATAAAACTATATATAATATTGCTCTAGATAATGGATTTTCTGATGTAAAAGCGTTTAATTTCAGTTTTAAAAAGAATTTTAATAAATCACCAAGTGAGTATAGAATAGCAAATTCAGAAAATTCTCCTATTTTATCATTGGATGAGAGGGATTTTTTAAATATAGATAATGAATTTATCAAAGAAAAATTAAATAAATACTTAAATAATGATAAGTATGGGAAAACGTATATCGATGAAAAGATTGAAAATAAAAAAGAAGAAAATAAATTTAATGAGATTAAGTTGATTTGTGAAAAAAATAATGAATCAGATAAGTTTATGGATTATTTACTTAAATCAAACTTAAGATTAAAACTAGAAGTAGTAGATAAATAAAAATTAAAAATTTATTAAATAAAAAACAAATCCAAAAAAATTTGAACAGGGTAAATTTTTGGATTTGTTTTTTTTATTTCATAAGGAATTTTTTTATGGACATGTAAAAATCACGAAATAATTAAATATTATGGGTGAAATTTTTTAGTTTTAAAGAAGAAAAAAAGAATGAAAACGATATTATTTTTAAAAAAATTAAAAAAAATATGATGAATTATCTCCATTGTAAAGGTTTTACAGAGATGATAATATACAAACATATCAATTAACGTTAATTAATAAATTATTTGTTAACAAGATTTTATTTAAACTGAATATTTTTAAAGGAGAAATTTAATGAGCCCGATATCAATTACAATTTGTTTTATGATATTTGCAGCAGTCATGTTTATATGGGAAAAGATACCTCTAGCAGTTACATCAATGACAGTATGTTTAGGATTAGTTGTTACAGGTGTGTTAGATTCTAAAACAGCTTTTGCTGGATTTATTAATACTAACGTTATACTTTTTGTAGCCATGTTTATTGTAGGGGGAGCCTTATTTGAAACGGGAATGGCTAACAAAATTGGAGGTATAGTAACTAAGTTTGCTAAAACAGAAAAGCAACTTATAATAGCTATTATGATAATAGTAGGAGTTTTATCAGGAATACTTTCAAATACAGGAACAGCAGCTATATTAATACCTGTAGTTGTTGGAATAGCTGATAAATCAGGATTTGCACGTTCTAAGCTTTTAATGCCATTAGTGCTTGCAGCAGCAATGGGAGGAAATTTAACTCTTATAGGAGCACCAGGAAATTTAATAGCACAAAGTGCTTTAGAAGATTTATCATTGAAATTTAGTTTCTTTGATTTTGCAAAAATAGGATTACCGATGCTTGCATGTGGAGTTTTATATTTTTCAGTCTTTGGACACAAATTGTTACCTGATATAAAAAATATTGAAGAATCATGCGAGAAAGAAGATGAATCAAAATTTGATGATGTTCCAGCATGGAAAAAGAATATGTCCTTAGTTGTTTTAATAGGTACAATAATTGGAATGGTATTTGAAGATAAAATAGGTATACCATTACATATTAGTGGAGCCATAGGAGCCCTTATATTAGTGTTAGTTGGAGTTATATCTGAAAAACAAGCTTATGAATCAATTGATATGCAAACAATATTTTTATTTGGCGGAACATTGTCTTTAGCAACAGCTTTAGAAGAAACAGGTGCTGGAGCAACAATAGCTCATGGAATAATTGCTGCCTTAGGGGAAAATGTTTCACCAATGGTTTTATTAGCAGTATTATTTTTAATTGCTTGTATTCTTACTAACATAATGTCAAATACAGCAACAACATCACTTTTAGTTCCAATAGGACTTTCAATTGCCACACAATTAGGTGCTGATCCAAGAGCAGTTCTTATGGCAATAGTAATAGGTGGTTCTTGTGCTTATGCAAGTCCAGTAGGAATGCCAGCCAATACGATGGTATTTTCAATAGGAGGGTACAAATTCACAGATTATATAAAATCTGGGTTACCTTTAATATTAGTATCAGGAATAGTAAGTATAATACTTTTACCAATATTATTCCCATTCTATGGAGCATAAAATAGGAAATTAAAATTGGTATAAATTAAATATATAAAAATAAGAAAATAATTAGGAGGTCAATCACATGGAAATGGTTAAAAATAATGTAGTATTAACTGATGAAGCAAAAATGGTTGATACAATGGCAAAGTTTATAGGTCTTGTAGGTAAACAAATGCCAGATGACGTAGTAGCAGCTTTAGAAAGGTTACAAGCTGAGGAAAGTAACCCAATGGCTAAAGTATTATATAACTCAATGTTTAACAATATGAAAATGGCAATAGAATTAAATAGACCAACTTGCCAAGATACAGGAGTTATACAATTTTTCGTAAAAGTAGGAACAAAGTTCCCATTAATAGATAAAGTACAAGAAATATTAAGAGAAGCAGTGCTTCAAGCAACTAAAAATGCTCCACTTAGACATAATGCAGTGGAAACTTTTGATGAGTTCAATACAGGAACTAATACAGGTACTCGTACACCTTGGTTAGATTGGGAAATAGTACCTAATAGTGACAAAATAGAAATAGATGTTTATATGGCTGGTGGAGGATGTACTTTACCAGGTGCGGCAAAAGTATTAATGCCAGCAGCAGGATACGAAGCTATAGTTGAATTCGTATTTGATGTAATGACTTCATACGGATTAAATGCATGTCCTCCATTATTAGTAGGTATAGGTGTAGCAACTTCAGTTGAAACTGCTGCAATGTTATCTAAAAAAGCTCTTTTAAGACCAATTGGAACTCGTAACCCAAATGAAAGAGCAGCTAATTTAGAAAAACAATTAATAGAAGGCTTAGATGCACTAAAACTTGGACCTCAAGGTTTAACTGGTTCAGCATCTGTTATGGGAGTTCATATAGAAAATGCGGCTAGACACCCTTCTACAATCGGTGTTGCAGTAAACGTAGGATGTTGGGCACATAGAAGAGGTAACATAGTAATAAATAGTGATATGACTTATGAAATAAACTCACATAAGGGGGCAATATTATAATATGAAAAAAATATTAAAAACACCAATAACAAATGAAGATTTAAAAGACATAAAAATAGGAGATGTCGTATACTTAGATGGATATCTAGTAACTTGTCGTGACGTTGCACATAGACGTTTAATAGAACAAGGAAGAAAATTACCAGTTGATTTAGATGGATTAGCAATATTCCATGCAGGTCCAATCGTAAGAAGAAAAGAAGGAACTGAAGATAAATTTGAAATGGTTTCTATAGGACCAACTACTAGTATGAGAATGGAAAAATTCGAAAAAGAATTTATAAAAGAAACTGGTGTAAAATTAATCATCGGTAAAGGTGGAATGGGACCTAATACTATGGAAGCATGTCAAGAACATAAAGCACTTCATGCAGTATTCCCAGGAGGATGTGCAGTACTTGCAGCATCTGAAGTTGAAGAAATAGAACGTGCTGAATGGACAGACCTTGGAATGCCAGAAACTTTATGGGTTTGTAGAGTTAAGGAATTTGGTCCATTAATAATATCAATAGATACTCATGGAAATAACATATTTGAAGAAAATAAAGTTATATTCAATGAAAGAAAAGATTCTATAGTAGAAGAACTTTCTAAAGAAGTTAAGTTTATAAAATAGATTTTTTAAGGCGGATATTTAATTGTCCGTCTTTTTTTGTTTAAAAATACAATTTAACCTTTATATAACCCATAGCGAATGATTTTCGTATACAATTATATTAAGATATTTCAAAATTTAAAAAAATTGGAGTGTTGTTGTTATGCTTACAGTTATTAATTCTATTGAAAATGAAGTTAAAAATAATGACATGGGAACTTTTCATAGGTTCACTAAAGCAGCAGGGGCAGAGAAGATTTATGAAAGAAAAGAGTATATTATACTAAGAGTAAAAAAAGGCTACATAGTATACAATACGAAAAAGAATTTTGAAAATGGTCATACTCATCTTCAAAGTTTTGAAATGTCAAAAACTCTTATAGATAACATAATAAGAAAGAAAAGACCAAAAACTAATAATACATATTTAATTGAAAGTCATATAAGAGTTACAAAAGATAGTAAATATAAACAAATATTAGAGGAAATGTTAGAAGCAAAAAAGAATAAAACAAAGGACAAAAAATATCATAATAGAAGTTATTGCAATGCTTGCTAGAAATGAAAGAATCACCTATGGGAAACTAGAGGTGATTCTTTTTTGTATGTAAATATAAAAAAAGGTAATAATAATTTATTAAGTGTTTTTTATTTGAAAAAAGTAAATTTTTTTAAAGGAGATGATAGATTATGAAAAAGAAAAATAAATTATTTGGAATAATAGTTGTTTTAGGGATTATTGCATTTGTAGGGTACTTTAGTCCTTTGGGAAATTTAATGAATCAAGAAGAAACACATATAAAAGAGGTTATTAATAAAAATAGCATAACTAGTAATAATTATACTCTTTTAGTTAATAAACAGTATATGTTGGGAAAGGACTATGTACCTAAAAACTTAGAAAAACTTAATATAGATTTTTTAAGTGATACAAGTGAAGAATCTAAATATATGGTAAAAAAAGCAGCAGATGCTTTAGAAGATTTAGTTGAAACTGCAAAAGAAGAAAATATAACTCTTATAGGCTCTTCTGCTTATAGATCATATAAAAGCCAAGAGAGGGTTTTAAATCAGGAAACTAATTCAAAAGGAACAGTTTATGCAAATAAATACGTGGCAAAACCAGGTCAAAGTGAACACCAAAGTGGATTGGCAATTGATGTAACAAACAAAGCTAGATGTTTTGATAAAACTAGTGTAGAAGCTCAGTGGTTAGCTAAGAATGCTTATAGATTTGGTTTTATATTGCGTTATCCAGAAGGAAAAGAAAATATTACGGGATATAACTATGAACCTTGGCATATTAGATATGTGGGGAAATCTGTGGCAAAAAATATTTATAAGGGAAACATTACCTTAGAGGAATATTTAAAATAAAAGTAAAAAATTATGGGGGAGTGAAAGAAAATAAAATATAATATTTTTTATGAAGAAGAGGGCGAAATAGAAGCAAAATTAATAAAAGAAATATTAAATGAACTTAATCCAGTAAATATTTTAACTTCCATATATAAAGTAAATAATTTATAAGTATTTACACAATCTAAATATAGACATCATTTTATTTAGATTATAAAGAGGTGAGAATATGACGGAGAAAAGAGAAGTTAACAAATTTAATTTTAAATTTGAAAATACTTATATAGATTTACCAAATTCCTTTTATAGTGAAATAAATTTAAGTCCTGTAATAAGACCGGAGCTTATAGTTTTTAATAAATCTTTAGGAAATTCTTTAGGATTAAATAGTGAAGAATTAAAAAGTAAAGAAGGATTAGAGATTTTAGCAGGCAATAAAAAGGTTGAAAATGGAGAATATATTGCTCAAGCTTATGGAGGTCATCAATTTGGACATTTTAATATGTTAGGAGATGGAAGAGCACTACTTATTGGTGAACAAAAAACAAATGAATTATTGAATATTACAGGAAGACCTAGTGATAAATTTGATATTCAACTGAAGGGAAGTGGTAGAACACCCTATTCACGTGGAGGAGATGGGAGAGCAGTACTAGGGCCCATGCTTCGTGAATATATAATTAGTGAAGCGATGTATAATCTAGGAATACCAACGACTAGAAGTTTAGCTGTAATAAAAACAAATGAAAAAGTTTATAGAGAATATGTAAAAAAAGGTGCCATATTAACTCGTGTGGCAACAAGTCATCTTAGATTTGGAACTTTTGAGTATGTAGCTAACTTTTTAGGAAAAGATAGTGTTAAAAAACTAGCTGACTATGCCATTGATAGACATTATTCTCATATTAAAAATAATAAAGATAAGTACTTAAATTTATTAGAAGAAATAGTAAAAACTCATGCAAGTTTAGTAGCAAAATGGATGGGTGTAGGTTTTATTCATGGTGTTATGAATACAGATAATATGACCATAAGTGGTGAAACTATTGATTATGGACCTTGTGCTTTTATGGATATTTATGATCCAGATACAGTATTTAGCTCCATAGATGTTCATGGAAGGTATGCTTATAAAAATCAACCTAACATGGCATCTTGGAATATTTGTAGATTTGCAGAAACATTGCTACCTTTAATTGACGAAGATATGGACAGAGCCATAGATTTAGCACAAAAAGTTATAAATAAATTTACTGATTTGTATTTTGAAAATTGGATTTCTATAATGAGAGCTAAATTAGGACTTTTTAATGAAGAAATTATGGATAAAGCTATAATTGAAGATTTACTAAATATGATGGAAAAATACAAAGAAGATTATACAAATACTTTTGTATCATTGACTTATAGAAAAAATATGGACAGAGGTATGTTTTTAACTGCAGAGTTTACTAATTGGCACAAAAACTGGCAAGAAAGATTATCTAGACAAGATAAGTCCATAGATGAAGCTTATGAACTTATGAAAAAATCAAATCCAGTAGTAATTCCTCGTAATCATAAAGTTGAGAAAGCTCTAAAGTTAGCAGAAAATGGTGATTTAACTGTAATGAATGAATTACTGTCTGTTCTTAATAATCCATATGAATACAAAGAAGAATTAAAAGAATATACACAATTGCCAGATCCTTCAGACTTACCATATAGAACTTATTGTGGAACTTAAAAAATGACCCCGAGGGGTCATTATTATTTTACATAACTTCCAGAAACATATCCTGTCAATCCTTTATATTTAACTTTATACCATCCAGATGGCAATTTGTCTAAAATCTCTAGGGTAGTGTTTTTAGGTATAGTATATAAAACTAAAGAAGAAGTAGAAGCACTTTTTCTAAAGTTAAGATTAGTAGTAGTAACACCTTGATTTTTATTAGTTGAAGATGTAGAGTTATTATTCAGTGTTACATATTTACTAGAGATATAGCCTGTTTGATTTTTATATTTAACTTTATACCAACCAGAGATAGATTTATCTAAAATCTCAATAGAAGTATTTTTAGGAATAGTAGCTAAAATACTAGAAGAAGTAGAAGCGCTTTTTCTAAAGTTAAGATTGTCAGTAGTAGTACCCTTATCTGAAATAGTAGAAGGTTTATCTATAGATGGTGTATTATTTGAATCACTACTTGTTGTAGCATTCCAAGTTTTTAAACAAGTATAATTTAAATCTACAGCACCTTTTATACCAGGAACAGAGCCTTTTTCTGAATATTGCCACATGGAAAATGGCCTTCCAAAAGTATTATTAGAATTATATTGAGCAACCCATAAATTATTAGAATTTAGAAGATCATCACTAAAATAATGACTACTAAAATCTTTATTTGTATATATACCACTTATGTATCCTTGGGATTTTACTGTATTTAAGAATGAATTAGCTATTTGTGTACCTAAACTTTTTGTTATAGTTACACCGTTTTTACGAGCATAAGATACACTTTCATATTCAAAATCAAAGAAAACAGGATAATTAATACTTTTTTTATAAGGTGATATGGTATTTAAACACATTTGTGCTTCAAGTTTTGCTTGTGCAGCACTAGTTGCATAACTAAACCAGTAAACACCTATTTTAAGTCCTGCATTTATAGCACCTTCAATGTAGTTTTTAAATTGGCTATCAACAGTTGAATTTCCATATCCAGCTCTTATTATTACATAATCGACACCTGAATTTTTAACACTTTGCCAATTTATACTGCCATTCCATTTGCTGACATCAATACCTTTTTCTAAAGGATTTAAATTAATATAAGAAGAATATACATATCCTTCTTTGCCGTTATAATCAATTTTGTACCAGTTATTATTTCTTCCTAAAATTTCAACAGTACTATTTATTTTAAGTGTACCCATTAAACTATTTGAAGAAGATGGTCCACTTCTCACATTCAGATTATCTGTTGTAACGTTGCCACTTCCAATGGATTTAGGATTTGATAAAGTTGTAGTTTCTAAATTAGATACACTGGGTAAAGATCTACCCAAAGAGCCACCCATACTATAAGTAATTTCCTCTTCTGGATCTACTTGATATTCATCGAACTTATTTATTTCAGTCGAATTACTATTATTGTCATTTGTATTAATTTTGACTTTAAACTCATCATCAGATAAAATTGCAACTTCATCAGCTGATGAAATTATCATATTTTGCGAAGTGATAGCAACACCTAATGATAGGGTTACAAAAGACTTAGCTTTTTTAATCATGTTTTTACCCCTAACTATATAAAATTTTTATGTAAATATATGTAAAATTATACATTAAATAAGTTATTTTTTGTATATTTAAACAAAAATATAAAAAATAAATTGTAAAGTAAAAAGTACTATTATATATTACGAAAATGTAATGTTGCTGAAAGGTATATCCATATTTAAAAGATTAAAAATTTTATATAATGAAATCATATTAAGAGAAGTTAAAGTAATTAACTGGGAGGTAATATGAAAATGAAAAACATATTAAGTGTTGAAAAAATAGAAAAATACTATGGAAATAAAGATAACGTAACAAAAGCCATAGATAATATAAGCTTAAAAGTTGATGAAGGAGAATTTGTAGGAATAATGGGACCTAGTGGAAGTGGTAAAACTACACTACTTAACTGCATTTCTACAATAGATACTGTCACAACAGGAAATATAATAATAAACGGAAAAGACATAACAAAGTTAAAATCAAAAAAATTGGACAAATTTAGACAAAATGAATTAGGATTTATATTCCAAGATTTTAACTTATTGGATACATTAACTGCTTATGAAAATATAGCATTAGCCCTTACGATAAAAGGAGAAAAAACATCTAAAATAGATGGAAAAATAAAAGAAGTTGCAAAATATTTAGGAATTGAAGCTATTTTAAATAAATACCCTTATCAAATGTCAGGAGGACAAAGACAAAGGGTGGCATCTGCTAGGGCAATAGTTACAGATCCATTATTAATTCTTGCTGATGAGCCAACAGGAGCACTAGATTCTAAATCTGCAAGACTTTTACTTGAAAGATTTGAAAGCTTAAATCAAGATTTAAATGCGACTATATTAATGGTAACTCATGATGCATTTACAGCAAGTTATGCTCACAGAATATTGTTTATCAAGGACGGTAAAATATTTACAGAAGTAGTAAGGGGAAATGATTCTAGAAAGGAATTTTTTAATAGAATAATGGAAGTTATTACTCTAATAGGAGGAGATGACAACAATGTATTCTAAAATAGCATATAAAAATGTTAAAAAAAGTTTTAAAGATTATAGCATATACTTTTTAACTTTAACATTGGCAGTTTGTATATTTTATAGCTTTAACTCTATTGAATCACAAAATGCCATGATGGAGATGAACAAATCAGGCAAAGAATATGTACAAATACTTACTACTATAATATCTTATGTATCTGTATTTGTAGCATTTATTTTAGGAAGTCTTATTCTTTATGCCAATAATTTTTTAATTAAAAAGAGAAATAAAGAGCTGGGAATTTATATGACTCTTGGTATGTCAAAGAATAAAATTTCAAAGATATTAATATTAGAAACATTGATAGTTGGAGCACTTTCTCTTATAAGTGGATTGATTATAGGTTTTATAGTATCACAAGGACTTTCAGTGGTTGTATCTAAATTATTTGATTTTCAAATGACTTCTTATGCATTTATAATATCTGCCCCAGCCATAATAAAAACTATTTTATACTTTGGTATAATGTTTATATTAGTTATGATATTTAACTCTTTTGTAATATTAAAATACAAAATAATTGATTTATTGACAGTTGGTAGAAAAACAGAAGAAATAAAATTCAAAAATCCAATTATATATTTAATTACATTTATTTTATGTGTAATTTCTCTAGGAACTGCATATAAATGGGCATTAGATTTAGGAGTAAAGGGTATAAATGAGCCCAAATTTATTGCAGCCATAGGACTTGGAATTATTGGAACAGTATTATTTTTCTTTTCTTTGGCAGGGTTTATACTATATGTAGTTAAAAAGAATAAAAAAGTTTATTTCAAAGGATTAAACATATTTATAGTAAAACAAATAAACAGCAAAGTTAATACAAACTTTTTATCAATGTCAGTTATTTGTCTAATGTTATTTTTAACAATAGGTATGCTATCTACGGGACTTAGTTTTAAAGAGGCTTTAGAATCAGGGCTAAAAGGTTCTACACCATATGATGCCAGTGCATATATGTATGTAAGTCCAGAAGATAAAGCCAGAGATATAGAAAAATCTCTACAACTAATAGGTATTAAATTTGATAAAGATGTTATATTAGAGAAAGATCCAGCATATATTAAAGTCTTACCTTTCAATGTTCTATTTAGATTTAAGAAATATTCTCCTTTTTTTTGAGTATCAGTACCTATTTGAGGATAATAATCTGTAACTTTAAGAAAAACAGTATTAAAGTCCATTTTCATGAACTCCATATCTTTAGTAAACTGATTATCCTCTATTTTAGTTATATTAGGAGCTAAATAATATTTTTGCTTTGCAATTTGACCTAGCTTTATAATAGCCTTTATCAATGATGCAGATCTTTCTTTTTCAAAATCTTTACTTGATTTGTAAAATTCATCAACAATCAATATGTCTAACGAATCAATCTTATTTACATAGCATAGTGCTCGTTCTTGTGGAAATATAAAAATATTTCTTTCTGCTAATGGAATATCGGTTGTAGTTATTATATTATATTCATTTGCAAATTTCTTATATATTCGTCTACGCGTTTCATCAGTTAATGCTATTGTTGGGACAATTATTGCTACATTTCTAGGCTTCCGCAATTTAATAAAAGCATCAATAACAAAACTTTTACCAAAGCTAGTAGGTGCACTTACAGCAATATTCTTACCTGCTAACAAAGAACTTAAAAGTCTAAACTGTTCTCTATGCAAAACTTTTTCTTCGTTCAAACCGATGTCTGCCTTAAATAGATTGTAAACAAATGCATCTTCCCATTCAGAAGAATTAACATCCATATAAGGATACAATCCAACTTCTCTAATTAGAGAATTCAACAGAGGGAAGTATTGAATATTATTTCTACCAACATAATCTAATAGTTGAATTAACAAATCTCTTGCCTTAGGCTCATCTCCATCTATTAGATAATCATTTATTTCTGAACACTTATAAAACAAATCTTCATTCATAACTATTATTAAAGTCTAAAAATATTAGCACGATTCGTAAACATCTCAACAATTTTAGATTTCTTTGGAACAGGAAAAATCATTAAATGAAATTTGATTTCAGAATACATATACACATCTGTAGCGCATTTTTCAATTTGTTTCTTAAAATAAGAATTAACCCGATCAATATAAAAATCCCGCATAGATTTTATATAGCTTTCTTCGAGTCGTGTTGCCTTTGATGTAATGTTGCATTCATGTAATATAAGAATAGGTATATGTAATAAAGGCTTTATTTTGTCAATGGAAATATCTTTATTTAAAAGTTTCTTTATGTCTAAAACTATATTATCGGGTATATCTAATGTAGATAATTCATTAATGCCAATAATAATAGAATTTTCTTTTTTTATTTTGTCAGTAGACAAAGTATTATAAACAGAAGTAACAATTGATGTCAAGCGTGTATCGTCTATAGAATCATAAAATTTTGCTTCTCCTAACCACAATGAAAATTTATCGCCTGGCTCCAATACAATATGGACACTATCTGCGCCCTTTGCATAATCATTCACATTCTGCTTATAGTAAATTTTGGGCACAACAGGAAGCGCGTTATAATAATTACGCATTATAGCATACAACAAAATTTCTGCTATTTCTCCACCGGCGATGTCATTGTCTGTAATTCTAAGATTCTTTGCAGCCCGAACTAACATAGAAGAAGGACGGCTACCTAATGCCATTCGTTCTGCTTGGTTTAGTGCAGTTTGAGCAACATTATCCCAAATATAGTCTAGAAAATCATTAATTCTCCATGCACCATCTTCGAAATCCTGCACCATACATAAGGTATCCTTATTCTCAATCGGAGAGATAGACGTATCTGATAATATATCTGCAAATGGGCAAGATAGCACAATGTGAAACGGCCTATACATACGTACACTATTTTATATATTTATGATTTTGAATATAAAGGTACGGATTATTCCTCATATGTTTTTACTATCAAGACATAAAATAGTATCTTTGCTTAAAAATATTCACAATGATAATCACTATCGTATCTCTTATTGATCAATTTTTAAATATTAATATACCAACATACAAAGATTATCAGTTTTTCTCTTACTTATTTGAATCT
>ERZ827104.801-NODE-801-length-31282-cov-16.604157_pt1 | contig 31282 bp, 40 predicted proteins | sample MGYA00519781_ERZ827104 | MGnify/ENA primary metagenome ERZ827104 (study PRJEB31778, sample SAMEA3449257) | human gut metagenome | biome: human gut; feature: human-associated habitat; material: faeces | place: United Kingdom | collected 2010/2012 ...
TGTTGCGCAGTGTGCCGCCCACTTTGCGCAGCACCACGGCGTGGCAGTCCGGGTGCTTCAGCAGTTGCAAAATCAGTTCTATACTGATATAACTTGATTTTGTACTGCCGCGCCCGCCCTTTGCGACAAGCTCTTTTACATTGCCCGCCTTGATTTCACGGTGGACTTTTGCGAAGCAAGGGGAAACAACGCCAGATAGCTTACAAGTCATCTATGATTAGCACCTCGCTATCCTGCTGTTGTTCCGGCTTATCCTGCCATCCGAAATTTGCTCGCAAGCTGAACTGTGCGCCGCCGGAGCCGTCTTTGTCATACAGTCTTTCTTCGGCGTACTGTTCACAACGGGTCTTTGCACGCGTAATCGTGTCATTGAAATCTGGCTTATTTTGGTAATTCAAAAGCGCCTGCCTTGATGCAAAACCAAGTGCAAGCGCCAATCCTGTCACAGTAGGCGGCTTTTTATCGTCATAGATGATATAGCCGTTTTTATTTCGCATTGGTTCGCCGTTATCGTCTATGAACGGCTTTCCTTTACAGGCTTCAAAGTAGGCATCAATCTTTGCTTGCATTGCCTTTACGCTTCTGTATTTAGGTGGTGCTCCCACCGGATTTTTTCTTGATGCCACTTTATCACCTCGCTTTACAACACAAAAAGCCCACACAATTTGTGTAGGCTTATATCCCCCAAAACCCCTTTGCGCCGGAGGAAAAGCGCGTTCCCGCCCTGTCGGTGTATGCTGTGCCGACCTCACCCGTTGCGGGAAGCAAATCCGCAACGCTTTTTGATTTCCTCTATTTATATCCCGCGTAGGAAATCACAACGCGGCATCCAACCCGTTTTATATCCCGTCTGCTGGTTTACGGTTTCTGCTTTGATGTTATGGGTTTCGGCGATGCGTAACTGCGTCAGTAACGGAGTCCGCACAAGCAGATGCCGGGCAGACTTTTTCAGGCTCTCAAAGTCCCGTTGCGGTCTGCCATCGCGCCGCGCTCCTGATCGGCTTGCCGCTTTGCTTACAGCGTTCAGGTTATCTATCGCGTTTTGCCTGCGCCGGGCTTTCACCGGTGGGAGCGACCCAGCTTTCACCGCTGCCGGAATCGAACCGGCCCCATGCCAAATGGCTGCACTCTTCAGGTGCTGTGCGGCATATAAAAGGCGTGGCAGTTGCGCGTGTTGCACGGTGTGCAAGTTATAAGCAAGTTTATATTTAGCGTATCACCGTCTTATATTCAGAAACTTGCCACAAACTCACACGCTTTTGCAAGTTGCGTGCATCAGAGGCTTGCCGCGATCTGTTTAATAAGAGCCCCAAAGCATCAGCGTCGCCCAATTATAGGGTCGATTACCGCTAGGGGGTTGCCTAGCTGGGAACGGAATGCGCTTGCACTAGCCTATTTACCAGCATCATCGGCCTTGGTACTGCACATAGGTCTTGCACCTTTGCCACGCCGTTGCTTCAGAACGCAGCGCTCATACCATCTTGGTAACGTCACCAAGATGGTCAGCTATGCAGCATATAAAATGCCGGTCTTTCCCGGCTGTCAGTATCGAGAACAGGAGAATTGGAATGGTAAAGAAAAGAGATTTTCGCTATGGCGTAGGCTGTTCCGTTCCTACATCATCCAGCATATCTATGTTACCACTTGACAACGTCCCCACAGTTACCCTTTTTTCTTGTCCAAAAGCCAGAAAAATTTTCTTCTGCTTTCGTAAAACTGCCGTCTGCCGCAATACACAGGCTGGTATTCGTAAGCCGTTCCCTCTGTTACGTTTTTCAACAGAGCGCACCAGTTTAAGGGGTCTGCTTCTCTTGCCGCGTCCTCAATGATTCGGACATCTGTGCTTAACTTTAGCGCTCTGTCAGCCTTTCTAGCTGTTGGGTCTGACTTTCCGTTTCCGTGCGGCAAACCGTCATTTGAAACCGCATCAAGCCCTCTTGCACTAGCAATTTCCAACCGCATTTCAGCGTATCTTTTGCAAAAGTGCTTTAATTCAAGGTATCTTTCTTTTGAAATTCCATATTCATCTAGGTTGAGCGGTCTTTCTCTCATTTTTGCTCCTTTCTTCCATTTTCATGCAGCGCGGTAGCGTGCAAATATTGCCATTCTTCCACTCGCATGTCGCACAAAGATGTTTGCGGGCGTATTCATTAATTAGTTGCTGTTTTGTCATGGGGTTCCTCCGGCGGGCCTTCTATTCCGCCAAAATGCACAGCAGAAAGTACCACGGTTTTGATTATCTCTTCAATGAATTTTTTGAAGTCAACGTCATCTTCGGCAACGACTGGCATTGTTTTTAGGTCTTTTGTAATATATTTTGCTCTTTTCACTTTCCATTTTCCGTTCCAGAACTCAACCGAATACCCAGTGGTCGAAGTTCCTGCCGCGCCTGTTTTTACAAAATATCTTTCACGGCTAACCCAAGGGCTTTTATAGACTTTCATCTTCGTTCACCATCCTTGCGCCGCAGAACATACAATACTTCATACGGCTTGCGCTTGTTCTCCATTCTGTTTGGTGGCAAGCAGAACATTCATACTCGTTTTCTCCGCAAACATATCCTCGTTTTATCCAATGCGCCGTAGGTCGCAGGGATTCCGGGTCGATGGTTGGGCAGTCATCAATAGCTTCAAGCACTTTTCTACAACCCTCGCCGTAGAAATAAGCAGCTGTTTTGCCTGATCGAATCCCTTTGGTGATTGGGCACGTTGCATTGAACACTTCAAATTTTTCAGCATCAATTAACCGCATTGTCTTTTCCATCCCATTGATTACATAGTTTTGTGTCAAATGTAAACTCAAAAGCATTTGGGCTTTTCCCATTTAAGCAAACGCGGTCAAAATCGTCACAATATTGGCAGTTTTCGCAAGACTTATTCACCGTCATTACCTCCGTGTGTATGTTCCATGCTGATATCTTCTTTCCGCTTCTGCGTTGCTTCCAGGCCAGCAGATACGCCCAGAGCGTAGAATACAACAAACATGGCGGCAAGCGCTGCACCGCCGATGATATTTGCTAGGGTAGTCATTCTGATACCTCCTCTACATACGCCATGTCCTTGCGCAGATTGAAAAATTTCGGATTGAGAATACAAGCCGGGGCGACAGCATAGCTGGCGCACGCACTGCTTCTGCCCAGCTTACCACCCGCGAGCAAAAGGCGAACGATGCTCGCGTAGCCCGTGTCGGAATCCTTGTCGCCGCAATCCCACGGTGTGGACGTCCAAATCCATCTGTCGTAGTGTGGGATGTAGTCACGATATTTTCGGTACTCGTCACAAGTCAGGATGAAAACAGGGTCTTTAACTGTTCCATAAGCCTTGTCGCCGTTGTCGGCAACAAGGTAAACGGTATGTGACAGCAGACTTTTCATCTCGAAAAAAGCGTTCGCCATATCAGATAGAAGCTCACGCACATTACTGGTGCGGTAGTTATTCCAGTTGCCTTTCTCGTCGGCAAAAATATCACTTGGGCAGAACTTTACATCTTTTGCCCACGGCTTTGCCATAATGGCCAGCACGCCGCCGTCAGGGTGGTTCGGGTCAAGGCAGACCCACTCGAAGCCTTTGAACATAAAGTGTTCGCCGGGGCGCAGGGTTGTGATGTTAGTCATTGTCGGTTACCTCCTCGTTCCAGTAGTCGTCACGGCACCTATCGCAACGGCAAGTGATACTCGAATAGCCGTACTTGGCGCATCGCAATGGTTTCAAGGTTTTGTCTAATGAGCAAGGCAACAAACGAGTGATGTCGCTTAAATACGCATCTGGGTACTTCTTCAAGAACTCGCTCTGGCGGGTCTTGACTGGGTGGTCTTTTGCCCATTGCTCAACTTTTGAAACTGTTTCCTCGATGCTTTTAATTGAATCGTCGTCGGCATTAACCATGCAGCCCATGCCATTTTTATGAATGGGGCATTCTGTGCAGCATCTTTGATTTTTACATAATCTGTTTACCGTCTTGAAAAAATCAACTGCGTCCATAGTCTCACTCCTTATCCAGCCCGCGGGCTACATACTGCCCATAGGTCAGGCCCAGGGCGTCGGCTTCGCGGGTACATTGTTCGATCGGTTTTATTCTCTTGATTTCTTTTGACGCCACGATTTTCTTTGGCTTTTCAGCATTTTTAGCAATGCGCCTTTCCCTGCGCCGCTTTAAAACTTTCTCGCGGTTTTTGTGATATGCGGCACGGGCAGCAGCGTTTCCTTTGATGCGCTTGCACTCCTCGCAAAATCGCGTCTGCCGGTTGACGTTTACCATAATGTTGCCGCAGCACTGGCATGGTTTTGTTACAAAAATCATTTGCTTTTCTCCTTTGCCGCCCAGACTTGCACGCCGTGGTCGGTCAAATAGGCTTTTACCCACAAATCGGCGTCCGCGACATTCTGCACATTGTCAAGCTGCTTTTTATTCTCCGGGGTGTAGATACCATCGAGCTTAGGCAATACAGCTTCGGCGAGGGCTTTCTGAACGTGGGCAATAGTTCTGGGGGACAGGTTGGCTTGCAGCATGGCGCACCAGGCCTCGTTATAACAGCGTGCCGCGATGCGGTCTGACTGTTCCTCTAGCAGCTGCTTTGTGACGAGCTGCGCAGCGTTCATGGCGTCGGAGGCCAGCGCGTGGCGTTTGGCATAGCATTTCATGGGTTACACTTCCAATTCTTCGATAAAAATTTCGGTGCGGGGGTTTTCTTTGTCGTACATCACGCGGGAGCCGTCTGTTGCTGCTACGATGTTGCTGTTGTCATCTTTCAAAATCCTGGCATCAACTAGAATATCCATGATGGCACTTTCGAGGTTTGTTTTATCAACCTTGCGGCGTGTAGGCATGTAGTACAAGCATTTGACGTTGTAGCGGCCGTCCAGCGGATTTTTTGGCGCCGGGTTTAAATACATCTTGGCAGCTCTTGCGTACTTCAAGTAGGCTGCGCTTGGCAGAACTTTTGCGTACTTGCCCTTATGGCATACCGGGCAGTGAGCGCCTACGTATCCGATGCGGGGGCTGTTCTTTTTGGTGATGGGGGGAAGACTAATGGTGTACTTGCATCTCATAAACTGCCCCACTGTTCTGCCATTGCGGCGGCGATGCCGGGGAATGTTTTGCTCCTCACTTTTGCCGAGCGGCTGAAAGTGTCTTCCCATGTTCTTGCTTTCCCGCTCGGCATCACACCAAACATTGCGGCGTTGTCTGGCTTTGGCAGACCAGTTCCGCGCAGCGGAGGAAGGTTGACAAGCCATAATGACGTTGCTTTCGTGACGTAATTTTCCGTATCATCTGTGGACTTTGCGAACATATACGGCGAAACCGTTTGGTCTGGCTTGCGATATGCTGTATTCATAAACCCGACGGGGTTTTCTATTGCAATTCGTTCTGCGTTTGCTGTTAAGAATTGCATAAAAAACACAGCGCCCTTTGCTCTTTCAGCCCAACGTGCAACCACTTTTTCTGAAGGTGTACACCGTAGGGAAAAGCTGCGCGTTGCAACATTACTAAGATACGTGCAAGGCGGGTGTGCAATCAGCAAATCCCACTTGCCTACATCATGAGCCTTGCCGTCCATCGTTACGATTCGCCCCCCTCGATTGCCTTCAGGGCATCTCCTAAAATATGCCATTCTGGGTGTCCTCCCGACGGTTCCTGGATGTCGCAGCTGTACGCTTCATGTCCGCGTTCTCGGAACGCCTTGCAGACTGTCTGTGATTCTTCACAGGAAACTAATACTTTCATATAAAGTCCTCCACGCTCATTTGCCCTGGCAGTACATCTTCTTCCATCCACCAGCGGAATACATCTTGACCTGTACAGCCCATCATCCAGTTTCCGTCCAGCTTTCCGCGTGCTCTGCGCTCATCAAGCATCCTGTCAAAGGCTTGTATGTAGAGCTTCTTGTAAGCAGGCCAGCGTCGGAACTCCGCATACCGTTTCTTGCTTGCCATCGGGCAGCCGATACAGCCAACGCGGCTGAACCCACATTCATACAACGGATTGACAGGCACCTTTGCATCCTGTAAAAAGCTCCACACCTGATTATCCGTCCAGTCCACAATGGGGTTTACTACGCGCTTTGCGGCCACCTTGCACCCTTCAAAGATTTTGCTCGGCTCCTGTTCTTCGCCTTTCAAAACGATTTTGTTCTCTTTGTTCCGTGTGTACGCTTCAAAAACGCCTCTGTCGCGCTTTCTTCGGCTGCTTTCCGCCCACCGCACGCCGGTCGTGATGAATCGACCGTTTCCGCCCTGCTCTTTCAGCACAGAGCAGCAGTACCGCATGATTCGTGTAGGCGGCATCAGTTTTTGCGGGATTAAGTCCCACATGCTTGTGCGCTTGCCCTTATAAACAGGGTAGTTGATGGTGCATTTCACGCCCAGCGCTTCAAGCCGCGCAAATTCCTGTCGTACAAACCGCACTGTTTCCGGCGCGTCAGCCGTAGTGTGGTTATGCTGCACTTCAAACGGGATGCTCCCCCTAAGAGCCAGCTCCACGCATACGCTGCTGTCCTTGCCGCCGCTGGTCGTTACTACCAGTGGCGTTCCGTAATACTTCAGCGCCATGTCGCTTGCCGCTTTCAACCGCCCAATGGCGATCTTCTCCGGGTCGCCGCTTGTCGGCAGGGTCACAAGGCCCCAATCTTCTTTGCTCACGGTGCTATCTCCTTTACTTTCGCGTAGTACTTTTCGCTATGGGCGGGATGCGGATAATGTACTTGTAAATTTTAGCCATGTTCTGCACCTTAGAACGGCAAATCGCCCTCATCCTCAATCATAGCAAAGTCTTCATTGTTGCCAGAGGAATAGCTCGGTGCTGCACTTTGCGTTGTGCGCTGTGCGCTTTGCGTGCGCTCTGGGGCGGCTGCGGCGTTCTCTGGCGCGTTTTCCGTGCCAGGGTATACACTTTCCTTGCTTTGCCCAAAACTCACGTTATTGGCCACGATTTCAACGGCTGTGCGGTTCTGGCCGTTCTTGTCCTGATACTGGCGGGTCTGCAAGCGACCGTCAATGGCAATCAGGGAGCCTTTCTGAAAATATTTGCAGACAAACTCTGCCGTGCGTTCCCAGGCAACAACATCCAGCCAGTCTGCCTGACTCTGGCCGTTGGCGTCACGGCGTCCGCGGTCGCAAGCGATGCGGAACGATGCGACATTCTTGCCAGTAGTAGTCTGGCGAAGCTCCGGGTCGCGGGCAAGTCTGCCCATGATAGCAACAACATTCAGCATATTTTCACCTCAACATGAAATTCTTTCTCTATCGCAGTTTCCCAATATCGCCAGCTTGTAGCTTTCTGGTGCGTTATCGCCAAGCTGCAACACGCCAGCAGAAAACCACTTTGGCAGCGGGATACCAAGCTCCGTGTACCTGTCCCATGCAAGGCGCATTGCCCAATTATCGGCAACGTTGTATGCGCTGTATTTGACAGCAGCTTCCCGCACCTCGCTTACAGTTGGCTTGAATCGGTGCGTTTTGGAAAGCTCCTGCACGGCTTTCAGCGCGGCGCTGTATGAGACGTCGGCAAGCGACGCCGCCCAGGCTTTGGCGGTTTCTTCTGCATTCGTTTTGCTGCAAATGTTATCCCAGTAATTCATAGCAAGCGACAGGAGCGCCGCCGTCTGCTGATAAGTCATCTGCCATGCCTCCTTTTGCGATTTCGCGCAGCTTTTCTTGTGTGGTTTTCATCTGCTTCCGTTGTGAAGTTCCTTTCTGCTGGCTTCTGTCCTCTTTCTCGGCAAGATACGCCGCGCGGGTGGTAATGTTATTTTGCAGGCAGTCGCGCAAGATTGCCTGCGCATAGCCCCACGAACGCTTATTGTTGATAGCTGCCTGATTGATTGCCTCGCAAACAAGGTCAGGCTCTACCTGTTCAAGATAGCCCACAATGCTATCAAATGCGGCACGAGGAAGTGCGCCAATGTTCTGCTCGTAGCAATCTACGCATTGTTGCCAGCTTTCGCGCGCTTGCGCGGTAGTCGTAGTAGTAATATATTCTATTTTCTGTTTTCTATTTTCTATTTTCTCTTTTTGGTTTTGTTGGGTTTCTTTGGGTTCTTCTGGGTTTTGTTGGGCTTCTTTGGGTTCTTCTGGGTTTTGTTGGGCTTCTTTGGGTTTTCTCGGGCGACCGCCCTTTGAACCGTTCTTCGCCTGCTTTTCCAAAAATTCATGGTCAATATCAATGTTTCGCCGCATTACAGGCCACAGAACACGTTCACTCCCGCTGAACTTTGGCGTTGCTCCGTCTAACTCATAATCGAGCATTGCACGCACCAAACGCCCTACCTCAGCGTCACTGAGCGTCTCAAAATAGCATCTGTAATCGAGCCATAATTTGATATAGGCTGTTTTATCCATATTCAGTTGTCCTTTTCTTGATGGCAGTGCATATAGATGTATTCGGAATGCGCTGTCATATTCTGGTATAGCCAATCATCGGCTTTCTCTTTACTTAGATGCTCACGCATCACGCGCTTTTCATACACATACTCGCCGTTGATTTTCTTCTCGGCTATGCGGTCTTTGATGTCCGCTTCTGTGTAGTTAGCTTCGACGAGATAGAGATTATAGCCTTTGGCTGTTATGCCGTTCAGATTGCTCGTGTCGGTAGCATAAAACAATCTTTCAACAGGCGGCTGCGGCAGTTCCATGTGCCAGCAGCAGTTTTGCACATCGTGCTTTGTTTCCTGCGCCTTAATTCTGCACAGATTCTTGTAGTTGTACCAGCGTTCTGTTCGTATCACGTCAATCTGGCTCATTTTAACGCCAGCATTCACGAGGGCTGCACATAACCACACACAACACGCAAAACGCAATGTAGGCCGCTCTCTGGCGAGTTTGCGAAGCGTGGCGGGGTTGAAGTGGTCGCCGTGAATATGTGTAAGCAATACGAGCTTTAAGTTCTTGTAGCTATCTGTCAGCCGAGAAAAAGGGACGCCGCAATCAATCAATATTGAATTTTGAATGAGAACGGCGTTGCCCTGGCTCCCAGTTGAAATAATCTTGCAATCCATGTTACAGGCTGCTCAGGTCGATTTTCATCGGCTCGGCGGCTGCGGGCTGGGCTTCAACTGCCTGTTCGGCTTGCGGCTGTTCAAGCTGCGGTGCAGGCTGTGCGACGGCATCTAAGCGGACATCCTTTGCGGACGCCACACGCTCTGCAATCAACTGCCCGTCGTTATCGTGCGTGATGGTGTCGTCGTGTTCAAGGGCAGTCTGCATATCTATGCTCATAACGCCCCAACGGGAGATAAGCTGACGAAGCATGGTTTTCTTTGCCATGTCGTCAAAGTTCTTGTACCAAAACGAAGAATATTTCCACATTTCGCTCTGCTTAACGTTTCCAGCCAAAAGATTTTCGTACCCTTTGCGGCTGAACGCGGGGCTGTAGGTGTCTGCATGGTTCATCATTTTTTCCTTGCTCCAATACAGAACCTTGCGGAATCCGTTCATGTACTCAAAATAGGCCATGTACCCAACAGTCGGCAGGGCATCGCGCACATCATCGTCCTCAATGAATTTGAACCGTGCTTTTCCTGTTTCGGGGTCTTTGCCCTGGTATTCCCCCTGCTTGATCACCATAACATCAAGGTCTTTGTACTGACCACTGCGCAACGCCAGCTGGACATAGCCTTTGTAACCAAGCACGAATGTGGAGGTGGTGGTTTCCGGGCGAATCATGTTTCCGTCTCGGTCATACTTTGCCTTCTGCTTGAACGGCACGAGGTAATACTGACCCAACTGCGGGGAAGGGCTGAGGTTGAGGCTTTCGCCCAGCAGCGCACCCGCAAGAATCGTCCCTGCGTCACACTCCTGCAAAGCGGGATTCACCGCAACGGCGCTCGTAATGCTTGCCGTAAAACGCCGCGCACGGTCTGGGTCGCGCAAGGTGTTGTTGATAAGGTTCTGGTATCCCTGCGTATTGATCGCAACGGAAAACTTCGGTTTCTGTGTCAACTGCTGATTAGATGTCGTCATAGGTCATACCCTCCTGCAAAATAAACTGTTTAAGTTTCTTCAACTGCTCAATGGTGCCGCGAACTGCAAACTTGACTTCGTAAACGTCATGCGCGGCGGGCGTTTCTGTGAGCTGTTCTTCATCGGGGACGGGTGCTTCTTCAACAGGCGGCTGTACTGCGTCGGGCTGCGTATCTCGCGCTTCTGCGATAGCCTGCTGCACCTTTTCTTCTGCCGCCTGCTGCTGTTCCAGTGCAGCGCGGCGTTCTGCCTCTTGCTGCTTTTGCAGTTCTATTTGCTCATGCCGAGCGCGAACGGTACTCAGCGCCAGCGCAACATTCAGCGACTTCTTGTACTCGACCAGCAGTTCCGCAGCGTCCTCATGCTGGGAAAGCTCCTGCACTTCCGCAGAAATTTTGAGAACCGTCGAAGTCAAAGTCGTTTTCACGCCGCTGACGCTGGTCGAGAGACCGATTTTCAAATTCATCTGCTCAAAGCGCAGCCACGGCAGGTTGTTCGCCTTGCAAAGCTCTACGAAGTAGCTTTGAATTTCCTTTACCTTTTCGGCTTTCAAGCCAGTCTCGACCTCATCAATGCGGCGTTTCAGCTCCGCGTCGGCTCTCTTATAAGGGTCGGAAATGCACTCCTTGTAGACGACCTCAAACTGGTTGTACGGCTGCATGATGGCTTCCTTCACGCGCTTGCGCTGCTCTTCCATTTCCGCAAACTCTTTGCCAAGCTCGGTGCGAATCTTCTTTACATCGCCGCGCGTTTCTTCGGTACATACAAGCTGCATCGCATTTTTCGTGCGGCTCTCTACGTTTGCCTTCACAAGCTGAAGATGCTCCTCGATAATGGGCAACTGCTTCAGCGTGATAACAGGCGCCATTTCTCCCATGTGTTAAACCTCCATATTCTTGTAATGTTCCAAGCTCTGGCATAAGCCAGTCTCGGCAGAAATCGTTAAATCCAAAATTTTCTGGTACTTGAGAAAGTCGGGCATCGAACGATCATGAACAATCAGTTGCATAGCCAGAAAGTGTTTCTGGTATTTATCTGGGGCGTTATTTTCAAACGCCATTCGGATGTTTTCGCACGTCATTTTTTAAGTTCCTTTCGCTTTCTCCTTTATCGAGAACAAAAGGCGTGTTCCCACGGGTCAAGTTCCAAAATATCCTCGCCGGGGAAATCGTCCTCTGTCACGCAGTTTTCACAACCCACAATCTCGTTGTCGATTTTGTAAATGGTTTCACATTCCTGCCCGCAAATCGGGCAGCAGGGATGATCAGGCGTTTCCGGCAAGAAGGGGTTGTCTTGGTGACCCCAAAAGCTGGTCATTCGGATGCCTCCTGCTTTGCGTCCACATCGGAAAAATGCAGCTCCATCAAGTCAGCGATTGCGAGATATTCTTTGGCGTATTTGCTGTCGCCGTGGGTTTTCTTGACGATCTCGCGGAACTGCGCTAAATCACCGTAAAAGCAACCGCACTGTGCGCGGATAATTTTATCCTTGCAGCGGAAAAACGTGGTTGCGCTGAAATAACGTCCGAAACCTTTGACGACAGCGTAGTCCGCGTTGCCGGTGACCCTCGCGTTGTCGGCGACCCACGCGTCACCGGTGACTGTCGCGTCGCCGGTGACACACGCGTTGCCGGTGACCCTCGCGTTGCCGGTGACCCTCGCGTTGTCGGCGACCCACGCGTCGCCATCGTGGGAAAGGTTTTTCTCCTTCTCAATAAATCCGCCGAGTTCTCCCTTCTCGACGTTGCCAAAAGCGACGAGAGCCTTAATGCGGAACAGCTTCCTGCCGAAAACGTTCGTCACAAATTCAGAAGTAAGTTCATACTTTTTCATAGTGGTTTTCCTCCTGTTTCAAAATCGCCCGCACAGGGCGTTGGTAATGATGATACCGACGGCGGCGGCGACAAGCTGCAACTGCCCGACAGCGGCAACGGTGTACACGCCGCAGGCGACAATGCCGAGCTTGACGGCGGCGCGTTTAAGTGTTATAATAGTCATATAATTTTCCTTTCTTCTCCTGCCGTGTCGGTGTTGCAGCACCGACACGTCTTTTTTATTTCAGTTCTTCCCACTGGAAACGCCCCTTGCCGGAGTTGCGCCACTGCCCCAGACCGCGCATCGCGCCATAGTCCAGGCATTCGCGCACCATATCTTCCAGTTTGGGGTCAAGGCACTGGATTTCAAACTCGGCGGTGCTGCCTTCGGGTACGCTTTCGGATTTGGCAATGCTTACGCGCTCTCCCATCGGGGTGCTGGCGCGCAGCGGGCGTTCGCAGTAGCCCATACGCAGCCCGTGCAAGTCGTAGGGAATCTCGCGCGGGGTGACGAAAATAAGACCGTCGATTGCCTGCTTATACGCCTTGATTGCCGCGCAAGCCTTGCCGCCCGCGTATCCTGCCTTGCCAGCTTTGGCAAGCATCTTGCAGGAATCTTTCAGCATTCCCTTGATTTGGTAGTCGTAAATAAAGGGTGTGCCGTCTGCCGTTTTGGGGAATACCGTGATGCGGTCTTCTGCGTTCTGGGCTTTGATGTTGTCCACTTCTTCAGCGGTCAAATCATCGGTGGGGGCTTTGCTGGCAATATAGGTTGCCAGAAGTTCCTCGTTGCTGGGGCTGCTGCCCAAAACTTCTTCCAAAAGAGTGATTTTTACTTTCATGGTGGTTGTCTCCTTTTTTAATAAAATCGGTTGCTTTTCGGTGCCTATGCCAGTCTACGCAATGCCTATGCGATGCAGTGCTCCGCCATGCCGTTGCGGTGCCATTCGTCGCGTGGCTTCGCCATTTCATTGCCAATCAGAGCAAGCAGCACAAGGCTTTTCCACTGCTAATCAAATCGGTGCCTCCGCAAAACCTTGCCGGGCTATGCCGTTGCTTTGCATCTCTATTCCCTGCAGCGCCTTGCCTTCGCGTCGAATCTCAATGCTATGCCTATGCTGAGCACCGCCATGCCATTCCATGCCATCGCGTCGCAATGCAATGCCTTCGCGTCGAATTGCAGCACCCTGCCTCTGCCTTGAGAAGCTGTTCTGAGCTATGCTGTTGCTATCCATAGGGGAGCTAAACAGTGCCGATGCGACGTTTTGCGTAACGCCGCGCCGCGGGGAGGCGCATAGCCACTGCGAAACGATGCGCAGCTTCGCTTTGCCCCTGCTTATCGTCGCCGTGCCGCTGCCACGCCCCGCCGCGCAAATCCATAGCTAAACAAGGATTGCACGGAGTTCTGCAAGAACGCTGTCGATGCGCTCTTCACGGGTAGGCATAGCGGCAGAAGATTTGCGCACGCCAGCCACCGGGTAATACGTTGCAAATTCGTCAAGCGTGATGCCAAGTGCGGCGCACACTCTGCAAACTTCCGCCCATTGCCAATCCTGCCGCCCGTTTACGCGGTGCGAAAACACACCAGGGTTTATTCTGGCGGCTTCTGCAAGGCGTTTCTGGTTCCAGCCCTTGCTTTTGATTAGAGCCGTAAAAGCAAGGTTTGTCATGGTGGTTCCTCCTTTCTTTCCGCGATCAGTTCACTTACAGCCGCTTCCATCTTCTTCTGAATGTCAGGCGGTTTACGCTTGCTGTTCAGAATCAAACAGATATAAGGCTTGCCGTAACCTAGCTTTTTTGCTACATCTTCATAAGAAATGTCGTTGTTGTGCATTTTCCCAATCAAACGGCCAGTCCACGCTTCGGGCATTTTTTCACCTCCATAGTAAAAATTAGAAGTAAACAAAATTGACTGTCGCGACACAATATGCTATAATCTGAACTGCCAGAGTAAGGCAGAAAGGAAGGTGGTCGTCCTTGACCCAACTTTTGAGTATGCCAGTTCCAGACTAAAGAAATTGCGTAACGCGCTATGGCTTAAACGGCTGCCCCAAAGCTGCCAAAGGTTACGGCAAGTCCACAGAATTGCAAGTTCGTTTTGCAAGCAGCGGATGCGCATTGCACAAAGGACCGTGTACTTGCCCGCTCACATTGAGCGGTTCCGTTGCTGCAAACTTGTTCTGGTAAAAAACTTTGGGGAAAATCCGTCTGCTAACGAACAGCAGGCGGATTTTTTTGCTGTCGCGGCAGTAATTATGGTTGCAAAAGTTTACAAAGTATGCTATATTGTAGTTGTCAGATACATAAAAGCATTAGGCGCGGGCAATAGGTTGCCGGGGCTTTGTTTGCTGCAAACTTTTTAAACCATGACTATAGTATACAGCAAACTTTTTAAACCGTCAACCCTCCTGTGCGAACTTTTTAAACTTTAGCATTTTGCACAAATTGGAGGTCTTGTTTTGGCGTTTTACGACAAGTTTGTAAACCTTTGTGCTTCCATTGGGGAAAAGCCTACGCCGGTAGCTCAAAAATTAGGAATTAGCAAAGGTACAGTTGCGAGTTGGAAAAGGAGAGGAAATGACCCAACTGACGCATATTTGGCAAAGATTGCAAATTACTTTGGCGTATCTGTTGACGACTTGCGCGGGGATTCTGAAAACGAAAAAAAGCCCACCGCACAAGGCGATGGGCTTAGCGAATTTACCGAAAAGGAAGCAGCTATTCTTAAATGGTTCCGTTCTCTGCCTGAAGAAAAGCGTCGAGCAATCCTAATTGCTCAAGACGCTCCAAAAGAGCTTCTCGATTAGTACGCACAAGCTGTAAAAATGCTTTGTCTTCTTCTGTAAGTTCCATTGTAATACCTCCATACATTAATTATAAGGTTGTGATACTATGGGCTTTTTTGACTTTTTGAAGCCGAAACCAAAAGTAAATGTTTCCATAACTACACATGAGCCGACTAAAGATAAAATTGCAAAGCAATATGCTAATTACTGCAAAACACAAGCAGAAAAGCGGCACGCAGAACAGGAAGAGCGTGCAAACAATAATTTTCTGGCGCTTTCGGCTGATGATCTCACAGACAAAAACGGCCTAAAGCCAACAGAAATTTTAATGCTTTCTTATTTAGAGAAATATTCCAGTGGAAAGCCTGTTGCAAAGTTCTGGCATTATGATTATGGCGTTGATGACGTTTGGCTAATTATTAAAAAGCTGGAAACAATGGGTTTCGCCGAAAACGGGAAATTGACCGAAAAGGGAAAAGCAGAACTAAATGACAATGAATACGTTTATTTTTATCACAGAAAATCTTATGCTCATTGGGCTTTTACCTTGCCGGAGTTTTGCCGCGCCGTAAACGCTCAAAGAGACGTCCCATATCGGGATTTAATATGGGGCAAATACAATAAACTATATATGGAAGCAATTTCGTCTCCCAAAAAATGCCGTGATTTACGATATTCCATGTATGAGTTTTTGGTAGACGAAAAAAAGTTTGAAACGGCTTTTTCTATGTTACTTGAAATACCTTTTTATGATATGAATTGCCAATATCCTTTTATAGCTCCTAGTATTATGCAGGAACTAAAGAAAGCCCAAAAAAAAGCTGGCTTTACTGAAGAACAAATTTTTGATATGGCCAAAGGGCGATACGGCAAGATGCTTGTTGAAAACCCAACTGTTCCTGCGATAGATGCCGCAGGTATTGTCACATCCTACATTTTTGGAAAAGATGGTCTCGCTCAAAGAGTTTTGAAATCTTACAACATTGATTGCCGCAGGTTGTTTTCAAGCAACCATTGATTGTATTTTATACAACTTCTTGTAGTACTTCAACACTTTCACAAAAATTTTCATTTGTCAATGCCTTTAATAGGACTATAACACATTTCAAGCGCGAAAAAACATGAAAAAAGCAGCTCCGATGCTGTAACATCGAAACTGCTAAAAGGTGGGTTATAAAAGCGGACAGGCTCTAAACCCGCCCTTATTCTATCACAAAGAAAGGGGCAACGCAATATGAAACGCACAAATACCGCAAAATGGGTCGAATCTGCCAACCGTTGGCAAATCAATGTGCAGAAGGATGGAGTGCGAAAGACGTTCACCAGCGCCAAGCCGGGACGCACCGGCCAGCGGGAAGCCAACGCCAAGGCCGACGCATGGCTTGAAAAGGGTATACAGAATCGCAAACAGACTGTTGCAGAAGCGTATGTCCAATACATGGCCCGACAGATGAAGATTTCTTCTGAAGGCAACTGGAAGCCCATGCAGGGACGATATAACAAGTGGATTGCCCCGCGCATCGGAGACACGCGCCTAACTTCCCTAACAGAGCAGGCAGTACAAGACATACTGGATGATGCTTTTGCAGCAGGCCGCAGCAAAAAGACCATTAAGAACATTGCGGGCGACCTGCGGAGCTTTTTCAAGTTTTGCCGCCGCTCTGGATGGACAACATTTGAGCCGGAGGAACTGCACGTTCCAGAGGGAGCGCGTTTCAAAGAGCGAACCATTTTGCAGCCGACCGACATTATAACGCTTTTGAACGTCGATACCACCCTAAGCAGGGGGCACAGGGTATTTGACGAATATATACATTATTATAGGATGGCCGTTTTTACAGGAATGCGGCCAGGTGAGCTTTTGGGCCTTGAATGGGAAGACATTGAGGGCGGTGTAGCTCGGCTCAAGCGCTCCGTGAACATATACGGGAAAGAATCAAGGGGAAAGAATGAGAATGCCCCTCGCGCAGTTATCCTTTCGGCTCGTTCGCTGGAAGAACTTAACGCACAAAAAGATTTGACCGGAATGTGCCAGCGCGTCTTTCCACAGGTAGAAGAGCGGAACATTCGCCGCGCGTGGCAAAGATACTGCGCCGCCAACGGCATTACGCAATGCACCTTGTACGAGTTGCGCCATACGTTTGTCAGCATAGCAGCCAATTTGCCAACAGGCCAGCTTAAACAGGTGATAGGGCACAGCCAGAATATGGACACTTACGGAGTGTACGCCCACGCCATAAACGGACAGGATAAAGTAATAGCCGAGAACATCGAGGGCATTTTTGATGCAGCCATAGCATCTGGAAAAAGTACACAGTGAAAGTACACACTTTTTATTCTCGGGCTGTATTTGGTATGGGGATGGGAGTACGCACGGTACACATTTATTACGATAAATAATGAATATAATACCGTGCTTCGTAGAATAATCGGGGTTCGAGTCCCCCATCCTCCACTTGGAAAACCCCATACCGTAATGGTATGGGGTTTTGTCTTTTTTGCGTTTTTGGGAGAGGCGAGGGGACATCTATGAAGATTCAAAAAGTTGCACTGCTGGGGGCCGGGGCTGTCGGCTCCTACGTGATTTGGGGGCTTTCCCGCTACCCGGGCGTTCAGTTCGGCATCATTGCCGAGGGCAGCCGCGCCGAGCGTCTGCGCCAGGGCTGCGCAGTCAATGGCGAAATCTTGCGTCCCGTTGTCTGGACGCCGCAGGAGGCACAGGGGGCTGATCTGCTGATCGTCGCGCTGAAATATGGGGCACTGCCCGGTGCACTGGGCAGCATCCGCACCGCTGTCACCGAAAACACCATCGTCATGAGCCTGATGAACGGCGTGGACAGCGAGGAACGCATTGCCGCCGCGGTCGGCGCGGAGCACCTGTTGTATTCGCTCATCAAGATTGCCTCCTGCCATGACGGCAACTGCTATCGCTTTGACCCGGAAGCCACCATCGGCATCATTTACGGTGAACTGCAAGAGCCCTGCCAGAGCGAGCGGGTGCAGGCCGTGGCAGAGCTGTTTGCCGCTGCCGGGCTGCACGCCCGCGTCACCGAGCATATCCGCGAGGAAATGTGGAGCAAGTTCCGGCTGAACGTCTGCAACAATCTCCCGCAGGCAATTTTGGGTGCCGGGGTCGGCTGCTACCAGGACAGCGTCCACATGAAGGCCATCAGCGACGGGCTGCGGGCCGAACTGGAAGCGATTGCCGCCGCCAAAGGAATCGATCTGCGCCTTGTGGAGGCATCTTCCCGCCACGGCAGCGCCGTCCCGCCGACGGCCCGCTATTCGACCTTGCAGGACCTGGACGCCGGGCGGCACACCGAAATCGATATGTTCTCCGGTGCGCTGATCCGCATGGGCAAAGAGCTCGGCATCCCCACGCCCTACAACGAGTATACCTACCACATGATCAAGGCGCTGGAAGAAAAGAACGACGGGCTGTTTGATTACGACAAAACCAACCGTAGATCTACGTGGGCCACCTGATTGGCAAGCCTCTTTCTTTGCGAATATTTGCTATAATAAATAAAAATTCTTCACAAAAATCTCTTTACCGCTAAAGGGAGGCCCCTATGTTATTCCTGCAAATCCTGTTATACTGCCCCCGCTGTTTCTTTTGATGGTAAAGTTTCTGGCGCGGGACAGCGGGCGCAACTGCCTGTATTTTTACCCACAAGGCTACCTGGATGAGGCCCAGAAGCGCGGCCTTGCCACCGTGCTGTACCTGGCTATCGCGCCGGCCCCGCCGTGCTGCTCAGCCAACTGCTGGGCTAAACAGCCCCACTGTAACCCCACCTCTCGCCGCCCGGTGTATGCCGGGCGGCTTTTTCTTTTGGGGGCCGATGGACATTTCCCCGCAACTGCGCTATACTGTTGGCAGAACCGGGAAAGGAGATTTTGTTTATGCAAAACTACCGTTGGGCCACCCTGGGCTGCGGCGTTATCGCCAATGAGCTGGCGCAGGCGCTGGCTAGCCGCGGGCAAACACTGTATTCCGTCGCCAACCGCACCCATGCCAAAGCCGAGGCCTTCGCCGAGAAGTACGGCATTGAAAAAGTCTACGACCAGATCGACGATGTGTTCGCTGACCCGGACGTGGATATCATCTATATTTCCACTCCGCACAACACCCACATCCAGTACCTGCGCAAGGCACTGGCCGCGGGTAAGCACGTTCTGTGCGAGAAATCCATCACCCTGAACTCTGACGAGCTGGACGAGGCCATCCGCCTGGCCGAGGAGCACCACGTCGTGCTGGCCGAGGCAATGACCCTCTACCATATGCCCATCTACCGCAAATTGCAGGAAAAGCTCGACACCGGCGCGTTGGGCGAGCTGCGGCTTATCCAGATGAATTTTGGCAGTTACAAGCCCTATGATATGTCCAACCGCTTCTTCAACCGCAATCTCGCGGGCGGTGCGCTGCTGGATATCGGCGTCTACGCGCTGTCCTTCGTGCGGTGGTTCATGACCTCCGCACCGGACGAGGTCGTCTCCCAGGTGCGGTTTGCCCCCACGGGCGTGGACGAACAGGCGGGCATCCTTTTGAAAAACAAGGAGCAGGAGATGGCGTCGGTCATTCTCTCGCTGCACGCCAAGCAGCCCAAGCGCGGCACGGTCGCCTTTGACAAGGGCTATGTCGAATTCTACGACTACCCCCGCGGGCAGGAGGCCGTCATCACCTACACCGAGGACGGCAGTAAGGAGACACTGCGGGGCGGCAGCACCGCCGACGCCCTGCTCTACGAGGTTGAGGACATGGAGCGCGCCATTGCCGGGCAGGGCACGATGCACCTGGACTACACCCGCGACGTCATGCGCATCATGACCGACATCCGCCGCCAGTGGGGCATGACCTACCCGGAGGAGGAATAAGCGATGGTACAGGTCGATCTCATCACCGGGTTCTTGGGTTCCGGAAAGACGACTTTTTTGCGTAAATACGTGCAGTATCTTGTGGCACAGGGGCATAACGTCTGCATTCTGGAAAACGACTTCGGCGCGGTGAACGTGGACGCCATGCTTTTGCAGGACCTCATTGGGGACAACTGCGATCTGGAAACGATCAGCGGCGGCTGCGACTGCGACACCCACCAGCGCCGTATGCGCACCAAGCTCATCTCGATGGCAATGCGCGGCTTTGACCGGGTCGTCATCGAGCCCAGCGGTATTTTCGACGTGGACGAGTTCTACGACATCCTGCGGGATGAGCCCTTGGACCGCTGGTACCGCTTGGGCAGCGTCATTGCTATCGTAGACGCGAAGCTCGAGAGCGTGCTTTCGCCCCAGGCGGATTACCTGCTGGCGTCGGAGGCCGCCAGCGCCGGGCTGGTGGTCATGAGCCGGGTGCAGCAGGCCGGGGCAGGGGAGTGTGCCGCCGTGGTGGATCACCTGAACCATGCGCTGGAAGGCTGCCACTGCGCCCGCCGCTTTGGCGAAGACGTGCTGTGCAAAGACTGGGCCGCGCTGACCGACGCCGATTTTGCCCGCATTGACGGCTGCGGCTGGCGGCAGACGAGCTATGTCAAGCTGCATTTCGACGAGCATGAGGCATTTACTTCGCTGTATTTCCTCAAGGCGGGCCGCACGGTCGAGCAAATCAAAGCCGCCGCACAACTGCTTTTGCACGATGCAAAGTACGGGCACATTCTGCGCATCAAGGGGTTTATTCCCGATGGCGGCGGCTGGGTTGAGCTGAACGCCGCCCGGGATACCATGACCGTGCAGAAAATCGCCCAAGGACAGGAAGTTCTCATCGTGATTGGAGAAGGTCTGGAGAAAGAGGCGATTGAGAGGGTTATTAAGGGGTAATCCTTTTGCCTTCCCCCTTGGGGGGTGCCTTTCCAAAACACATCCCCCGCCGGAATTTTCTGGCGGGGGATGTTGTTATTCAGCGCACATTTTCAAAAAATCCTGCGTTTATTCCTCAAAGGCCTTGACCCAATCGTACTCCTTGTGGACGGCGCGAGGGTCGTTCTGGGCTTTGCGGGCCGTGTACTCGCCAATGACGGCGGCGGGCATCAGCAGCGCACGCTCCACTTCAGACTGGAACACCAGCTTGGGGTTTTTGATTTTCGGGTTCTTCATCAGGTCTTTCCAGTAGGTGTCATAGTCCATCATCACGGCCATGGCCTCATACAGCGGGGTCAGGCTCTCGTACCGGGCAATGACCTTGTTCAGTGCGTTGAGGAACTGCATGTTGGCCTTGCCTTCCATCATGCCGTCATCCTTACCTTTGACGTTGCGGCGGCAAAAATAGGCCGTCATCTGCAAAATATCATCGAATGCCTCCATCTGGCCGGTCGTCAGCCGGGCGGACAGAGCATCGCGGTCGATGTAGCGCAGCAACGCCGCCGTGACCTGCTTTTTCGTGGCGGCATCCTCGGGCACCAGCTGGTTGACCGGCTCGGCATCGGTCTCCACAAAGTCGGTCGTCTCAACGATATCAGGCTGCTCGGGCGCGGCATCGTAGCCGTCCAGCGGCTCCGGCACGCCGGAAGTAACGTACATACGGTAATTTTCCAAATCATCCAGAATGGCCTTGGACAGATAAGGCAGGGGGGCGCTCTTCGTGCGGGCCACCGGAATGACCCGGGTCGCGTAGCGGGTGGCTGCACCCTCAAACCAACGGCGCAGTCCGCCGCAGTTGTCGATGACGTTGTTCACGGTCTGGAAGAAATGCGCGTTGCCGCCATCGATCATCTTGTCGTTGCCGCGCGGCGTACCGGCCATCTTGACCATCGCGCCGATCATCGTGTGTACGGCCTCCATCTCGTCGGCGGTCAGCTCGCGGTTCAGCTTGTCCAGCTCGGCTTTGACCTCCAACTCCTGGCGCAGCAGATCCGGCGTAGCACCGTAGGAATAGGGGATCGTCGTCTCAGGCACCGAGACATACTCCAGCGTCAGGATGCTCGGATCGTCGTCCAGCGAGCCGGTCTCAGCGGGGGTCAGCTTCTTCTTGCCGCGGGACTTGCTGGACATGGACTTCGTGATCTCGTTCAGCTTGTCGTCGGCCACCTGCTTGTCCACAGGCTCGATCGTGACAGCCACGGCAATGACGCGCTGGCGGTCTTTTTCGTAGACTTCGTAGTCAAAATAAATGTCGGTGTGGCCGTTGATCTCGCTCTTGGCCTTGTCCAGCACAGTGCGGCGCACGTGGGCCCAGTTGGTGGCGTTGCAGTCCACCTGCTTTTTCAGCGTCTCGATGTTCCAGACCAGCGGCTCGCCTTTTTGCTTTTTCGTGAGATAAAGGTTCTGGTAGCTCTTGCACAGCTCATAAATTTTCAGGCTGTACTGGCTCTTCATCGGCAGCGTGTAGGTGATGTTCATGGTGGTGTAGAACTCTTTTAGCTGGATCAGGTGGGGCTTTAATGCCTGGTCCAGCGTTAAGACGATCTTTCCGGTGCCCTCGTCGATGGTCGCACCGGAAAGCCAACGGAACATCGTAATCTTTTGCGTGCCTGCCAGGCGTATCCACTGCACCTTCGCGTTAGCGATCGCGTCGATGTTGTTGCGCACCTGGGCATACATCGAGCCGTTGTGCGGGTCGACGCCGCAGAGTTTCAGGAACTCATAGATGGACATTTCGTACCGGGGCAGCTCGGTATCCGATGGCTTGATCATCGCAAAAATGTGCAACATCAATTTTTGCTGGCTCAATGTCAGGGTGGACATGGCGTTCTGGATCAGGTCATTGGATTTGCGCACAATGGTCTGGCTGCCGCGGCCGCTGTATGTGGCAACAGGGGCCTCTGCCTGGGTTTTGGCGGGGTCCTTCTTCGGCGGGCGGCCGGGGGATTTTTTCGGTCCGCGTATCGGGGCGTTGGGGTATAGCGAATCTATGGGGGAACTAGTTTTGTCTTTGGGTACCATGGCGTGACCTCATCTTCTTCAACACATTACACGTATGATAGCAGATTGTGCGTCAAGTGTCAATTATTGTAATATCCGACACATTTTGACGATGCCGCTCAAAATCCCTGCTTTTTCGTTCTTGGCTTTTTACTTTCTATTTATATATATTTAGAAATAATGTGTAGCTGTGTCGAAAATTACAACAGAAATGTGCCGCGGATTCCAACTGCGGTGTGCTGTAAATAACAACTGTTTTGTGCGCAAAGCTACAATGTGCCGGGCATAACAACCCGAAAAAATTATTTTTTGGGCAAGAATCGTGCGGTGCCGATTTGGCGGATTTTGGGAACTGTGCGCTGAATAACAACCCCCAGAGACGGGATTTTTGAAATTCTGGGAACCATTCAAATTGTGCGCTCGATTCCAACACCCAGAAATTCAAAAAAGATTTTTGCGGGAATTGTGCTGCGAATAACAACAGGGCAGAAAAATCGGAAATTTTGCAAAAATCCCGGAAAATTCTCAAAAAATCAAATTGTGCTGTGAATAACAACGCCCGGCGAAAATTCTTGAAATTGTGTCGAGGCTAACAATCTGCCCGGCAAAAGCAGAATTTTGCGGAATTGTGCGCTGAATAACAACCCAAACAGAAATTTTTGCGGGAATTGTGCCGTGAATAACAACAGGGAAGGCACGCTAAACAGTGATTTTTTGCAAAATGTGCCGCGAATAACAACACCCGTCGTTGCAAAAATAAAATTATACATACTGTAAATTGTGCGCTGAATAACAACCCCCACCCAGAAAATGTGCTGCAAATAACAACAGGGGAAAAGCCGGCAGAATTTTTGGAAATGTGCCGTACATAACAACCTTGATTTTGGCCCGGCAACAGAAATGTGCCGCCGATAACAACCCTAAAAAGCCCGTGAATTTTTCCGAATTGTGCGCTGGATAACAATAGATTTTGCAAAAATCCTGCCGCTTGCCCCGGCAAACTGTGCTGTAAATAACAACAGCATTTTTCGCAAACTGTGCGCTCGATAACAATACTAAACCCTAAAATCCTGAGCCGAACTGTGCTGCCGATAACAATACAGTGTGTAGAAAACTGTGCCGGCGATTCCAACACCCAAAATTGCACCCGGCTCCTGAATTGTGCCGCGAATAACAACCCCAGCAGAAAAATTTCCGGGTTGTAACGCTGCGCACAATTCGGATTTCCCCTTTCTAAAAATGTATGCTACAATAACGGCAGAATTTTTTTGCAATTTCCTCTTGACCCTGACGCTGCGTGATACTGTATGCTGAAACTACCGCGAAAGGAGAAAGCGCTATGATGACTGTAAAAGAGGTCAGCCGCCTGACCGGTGTGAGCGTGCGCACCCTGCAATATTACGACCAAATCGGCTTGCTGCACCCCGGCACCCGCACCGAGGCGGGCTACCGCCTCTACGATGCCACCACCCTGGAGACCCTACAGCAGATTTTGTTGTTCCGTGAGTTGAAATTCTCGTTAAAAGAGATCGCCGCGATCCTGCAAAACCCGCACTTCGACCGGGAAAAGGCGCTGGAACAGCAAATCGAGCTGCTGACCCTCCAAAAACGGCATCTGGAAAGCCTCATCACTCTCGCGGAAAACATCCGACAACAAACAGGAGGAAATGCCATGGATTTTACCGCATTTGACACGAAGAAGCTCGACGAGTACGCCGCAAAGGCCAAACAGCAGTGGGGCGCAACGGCGGCCTACCAGGAGTACGAGACAAAGAACGCCCATGAGACAACACAGGCCCAGCAGGAAAACGCCCGTGCGTTGATGGCTCTGGTCGCGGCGTTCGGCCACATGCAGACGAAAGACCCGGCTGACCCGGCCGTGCAGGCACAGGTGCAGAAATTGCAGGCGTTCATCACTGAACATTACTACACCTGCACCAAAGAAATTTTGCACAGCCTGGGCCAGATGTACGGTGCGGGCGGCGAATTTACCGCGAACATCAACGCAGCGGGCGGCCCCGGCGCGGCGGAGTTCGCCCGGAAAGCCATCGAGCGATACTGCTGCGGGTGAGTTCCAAACTTGCCCATTGTATCCCGCCGCGATTTGTGCTAGTATCAATAGCAGAAGCCAATAGAGGAGGAAACCAGTATGTTCAGAACCATGCGCCGCTTTAAACAGGAGCTTACCCGGGAGGAATGCCTGGCCGTTCTGCGCAGCCAGCCCCGCGGGGTGCTGTCACTGCTGGGGGAGAATGGCTACCCCTACGGCCTGCCCATCGACTACTGGTACAATGAGACTGACGGAAAGCTCTACTTCCACGGTGCGAAGGAAGGACACAAGATTGACGCCATCCGCGCCTGCGATAAGGCGTCCTTCTGCGTACACGACGAAGGACAGCGCGTGGCAGGGGAGTGGCCGCTGCATTTTTGCAGTGTCATCGTGTTTGGGCGTATCGCCCCGGTGACGGATGCCGCCCTGACTGAAACCGCCTGCCGCCGCCTGGCCGAAAAGTTCACCGACGATGCCGCTTATATCGACGCCGAGATCGCCGCGGCCAGGGACCGGGTGCTCTGCCTGGCCCTGACGCCTGAGCATATGACCGGCAAGCGGATCAAGGAGAGTTGATAGGACACGATGAAAAAGACAATCGACACTGCGGCCCTGATAAAAGAAGCCGCCATCCTGACCGGGGGTGTAGCCATCATTGCGGCTGCCGTGTATTTCTTCCTCGTGCCAAGCCATGCGTCGGTCAGCAGTATTTCGGGCTTGGGCATTGTGCTGGCAAACTTTGTGCCGTTGCCACTGTCCGCCATCACGATGATTTTGAACGTCGTGCTGCTCATCATCGGCTTTTTCACCTGCGGGCGGGAATTCGGTGTCAAGACCGTCTACACCAGCGTCATGCTGCCGGTGTTCATCGCCCTGTTTGAGCGGCTTTTCCCGGATATCGGCTCGCTGACCGACAGCCAGGAACTGGACGTGCTGTGCTATATCCTTGTCGTCAGCGTGGGATTGAGCATCCTGTTCAACCGCAACGCATCGTCGGGCGGGCTGGATATCGTGGCAAAGATCATGAACAAGTACCTGCATATGGAGCTTGGCCGCGCCATGTCGCTGTCCGGTATGTGCGTGGCGCTCTCGGCGGCGCTGGTCTACGACAAAAAGACCGTGGTGTTAAGCATTTTAGGCACCTATTTCAATGGCCTTGTGCTGGACCACTTTATCTTTGACCACAACATCAAGCGCCGTGTCTGCATCATCACTGAAAAAGAGGAAGCGCTGCGCCGCTTCATCCTCAGCGACCTGCACAGCGGCGCGACGGTGTATGAATCCTACGGTGCCTACAATATGCAGAAGCGGCGGGAAATCATCACCATCGTGGACAAGAACGAATACCAGAAATTGATGAACTATATGAACCAGGAGGATCCGCAGGCCTTCATCACGGTCTACACCGTGTCGGACATACGGTATCGGCCGAAAGTGTGAAACCCCATGCAAACCCAAACCGCTGCCAAACCGCAGCAGGATATGACCGCCCAGCTGGCCGAAGGGCAGATCTTCCCGCGTATCTTCCGCGAGCGGGAGACAGAAGTTTAGCGCAGGATCGCAAAATTTTTGAAGAGATAAAAAAGTTCGCAAAAAAAGGAGAGTTTTTTCAAAAAAAGCGTTGACAAATCCCACCGGGCACGCTATAATATATGAGCGTTGAGGGCAGACGCCCAAAACAAAACCCGATGGGGATTCGCATAATGGTAGTGCAGCGGACTCTGACTCCGCCCGTGGGAGTTCGATCCTCTCATCCCCAACCACACCGCAGCAGCTTAGCTGCTGCGGTTTTTCTTTCCGGGGTGTAGCGCAGTTGGTAGCGCGCTTGGTTCGGGACCAAGAGGCCGTGGGTTCAAATCCCGTCACTCCGACTGAAAACCGCCAGATATCGTTTGATGTCTGGCGGTTTTTATTTTGCATTTAAAATAAAATCAAAAACACCGATAGCCTTTCCAGCCGGAAAAGCCATCGGTGCATTTTTTTACTTCAAATTCGGTCGATCCTGGTCGCCGTCCGCTTTGAACATCACGAAATTCTCAGGCTTATTCGTGAAATAATAATACTCGGTGTTCTCGTGCAGGGGCGGGGTCAGGTAATTGGGAATGATGCAGCCGTCGCCCTCGATGCGCTCGGTGAAGCCGGCCGCAAGCCAGACGTCGGCGGGGATGCCGGCGTTGTAGCAGTCCATGTACTCGGCACCCGCGTGGTTTAAAATCGCGTCCAGCGCGGCACCCAGGCGGGGCAGCACGGCGTCCTCGCCGATGAAATCCACCAGCCGTACGACGGCGGCACAGCCGGTGTCCTGGGCGGAAACCGTGCGGGTCACGACGTAGGCCAGCAGCTTGCCGTTCTCCTGCGCGGCCCAGACGTCATACTTGAAGTGCGGGTAGTGGAAATACCGCCGCCGCATATACCACACATCCTTGCGGGGCGTGTGGGGCGTGGCGGGCATCCCCAGCGAGATCAGGTCGGCGGCGTCCGCCACCTTGGCAAGGCCTAAATCGCGCTGCACAGGGGGCAGGAAATACCGCAGCGGCTTTGCCAGATAGTAGGCGCGGCGGCGGCCCAGGCGGTAGTAGTGGGGCAGACGTTCGGCCTTCCAGCCCAAAAACTGGTAAAATGTGCAGGTGTTGGGGCGGATATTGTTGCAGGCCACCACGTCGGCGTTCAGTAGGCCGGGCAGGGCGTTCATCAATTCCAGCCCGACGCCGTTGTGGCCCTTGGCGGCCACCCAGACGCTGACCCAGATATCAGGCTTGCGCTTGGTGTTGGCCAGTATGTACCCAGCGGCGCTGACGTACCGGCCGTCCTCCTCCGCTACGGCAAACTGCGGGATGCCGCTGCGGCCGGCATAGTAGTGATGGAACAGCTCGGGCCGATTGAGCAGCGGCAGACGCATATCAAAATTTTCGTTGATGAAGTCAATGATGGCGGTATCCTCACCCAGGCGTGCCAGCCGGAAAGTTGTCTCAGACAATGGCAGACCCTCCTGTGACCGGCAGCGTTACGCCGGTAATGAACCGTGCCTCGTCGGAGAGCAGGAACGCCATGGCGGGGACAACATCGGCGGGCGTCGCGTTGCGGCCCATGGGGTTTTCTTCGGCGGCGGCCTGCACGATGAGGTCAGGGGTATCCTTTAAGAAATTCGTCTCCATCATGCTGGGGGCCACGCAGTTGACCGTGACGCCGAAGCGGGCGTACTCGACGGCCAGGCTCTTGACCAGCCCGCCGATGGCACTTTTCGCCATGACGTAGGCGGCGGTGTTTTTGGGCGGGCAGCCAATGGTATAGCTGGTCTGGATGAACAGCACGCGGCCAAACTTGGCCTTGGCCATGGCGGGCAGCACGGCGCGGCAGATGCGCACGGCGCTGTGGACCTGAATTTCCAAATCGCGGTCAAAACGGGTCTGGTCAAAGGCCTTGAACTTGGCGTTGACGACCGGCAGTGCGGGCAGGTGGATGAAATGCGTCGGCGCGGGGGCAGACGCCGCCAGCACCTGCACAAAGGTATCGACTTTGGCGCGGTCGGACAGGTCAACGTCAAAGGGGCACACCTGGCCGGGAAAGCGGGCGCAGAGGTCGGCCAGCTTTTCCAGGTCGCCGCAGCCCTGGGCCAGCACAGTGGCGTCGGGGGCGGCAGTCAGCAGCCGCTCGATCAGTGAGCGGCCCACATCGCTGGTAGCGCCGGTGATAAGATAGGTATAAGACATGGTTTTTCTCCTCTTTATTTCGCTAACCCGGCCTTGATAATGCCGCGGGTCACGCGCTTGCCGTCCTGGTTGGTGATGACGGCCTTGATTTCGGCCTCGCTGCCGATCTCACTGACGTTCACGACGGTGCCCTTGACGGTCAGCGTGTCGCCGATGAAAATGGGTTTGGCAAACTTGCACTCCACGCCGTGCAGCAGGCAGTGCTCGCCGGGCAGGTAGACGCCCGCCAGCGTGGAGAAAAAGCTCGCCCCCAGCATCCCGTAGACGACGCGGCCGGGGTAGCCGCGGCCCTTGGCGTAGTCAGCGTCGATGTGGATGGGGGAGACGTCCCCGGTGATGGCGCGGAAGGCGTCCATCATTTCCGGCGTGACGGTCACGGTAAACTCCTCGGTCAGGCCGGGGGTCATTTCCGCCAGCGTGTAGTGGTTCATGGCAGGCTCCTTTGGCAAAAGCATTTGAAAAAAGGCGGCAGGATGCCGCCCCAAAACGATATTGAGATTTACACCATCCGTGCGACCAGATCCAGCAGGTCGCCCACATCCTTCAGGCCGCGGACGTCGGCCAGCTTGAACTTGATGTTGAACTTCTTCTCGATGGCGGTCAGCAGGTTGATCTGCTCCAGGCTGTCCCAGTCCTCGATATCGTCGGCGCAGGTGCTGCGGGTGATCTCAAGGGTGTCATCGTCAAAATTATCGCGGAAAATATCCTGTACCGCGTTCAGAATTTCCTGTTCAGTCATACTGTAACTCCTTTTATATTATGGTAGTTACCTATAATATAGCATAAAAGCAGAGCAGACGCAAGATTTTTACAGCCCATAATCCTCCAACCGTCTCTGCAATTCCACCTCATCCGCTACCTGCACGCCCTGCTGCAGGGCCAGCACGTCGCTTTCGGGCAGAAGGTGGGTGTAAATATCCTCATAGATCGCCAGCGGGCCGGTGCCGTCGGCGGTGTACAGCGCCACATGGCCACCGCTGTCTTTTAAAAGGTAGCGCGCCGGGGCAGGGGAGGGCTGCCCGCGCAGAAACCACACCATCCCCGCCGCGATGCAAAGCACCGCTGCTGCCGCCAGCAGCGAAAGATACACCCTGCGGATTTGTCTGTTTTGCATAATAATTCCCCCTTGCGTGGATAGTATGGGCACCATTGCAGACAAAAACACCGAAAGTTGTGAATTTTACGTCCGATACTGTACTTTTGGCCCCAACTTGTGGTATAATTCATTCTATAACATTGTGCGATTCTGTGTTACGGCCTTTGCCGTGCGCTTTGATACAGACCAAAGGAGGCGGTTCCCATAGAACCCAAGCAGCAGCGCCATATCTCCACCGAGGGCGTAAAGACCACCGCAGGTGCCACCGGCCAGCCCGGCGCACCCGCACCGAAAAAAAAGAAAAAACCGAAAAAGCGCCGCAGCATCATCGGCATGATCTTCAGCTTCATCGGCTGTATGCTCTGCCTGTGCATCATGGCGGCCAGCGTGGGCGGCGTGCTGCTGTCCATGTATATCGTGCAGGTCACGGCAGATGACGCCGAGACCCTTGACCTGGACAACCAGAAAAACAAGCAGACGACGATCATCTACGACCGTTACGGCGACGAGTACGCCCAGCTGACCCGCGGCGAGGACCGCATCTGGCGCGAGCTTTCCGCCATGCCGGACAACCTGAAAAACGCCGTCGTCGCCATCGAGGATAAGAACTTCTGGACCGAACCTGGCATCAACCTCAAGGGCACCATCGGTGCCGCGCTGAACGCGTTCACCGGCAACCGCATCTGGGGTACCAACCGCGGCGCGTCCACGCTGGAACAGCAGCTCATTAAAAACCTGACCGGCGATAACGAGCAGGACAATATGCGTAAGGTGCGCGAGATCTTCCGTGCCTTGGGTCTGGACAACAAGTACAGCAAAGAGACCGTCCTTGAAGCGTACCTGAACACCATCCCGCTGACCGGCATTGTCCACGGCATGGAGGCTGGCTCGCTGCAATACTTCGGCAAGCATGTCGAGGACTTGACCCTGTCGGAGTGCGCCGTGCTGGCCTCTATCACGAAGAACCCGACGAAGTACAACCCTGCCACCAACCCTGAAGAACTCATCAAGCGCCGCAACCATGTTCTGTACGAGATGCAATCCCAGGGGTATATCACCGAGGCTGAGTTTGAAGCCGCGAAGGCCGAGACCATCACGCTGGTGGAAAGCTCCGCCGCGACCGAGAACGCGACCCGTTCTTCCAGCAACTCCTGGTTCACCGATGCGCTCTACACCGAGCTGCTGAGCCAGCTGCAGGAGGATCTGAACTACACCGCCGACGAGGCGAAGGAACTGATCTTCTCCGGTGGTCTGCGCATTTACTCCACCGTTGACCCCACCGTGCAGGCGGGCATCGAGAAAACGATGTACAACGAGGACGACCTGATCCCTGCCCTGTGGCATGAGGAGCCGGTCTGCCTGCGCGATTATCCTGCGGATTCCAGCAGTTGGGACGAGGTGCAGTACGACGAGGCTACCGGTCTGCCCATCACGAAGGACGGCTATGCGGTCTACGGCCAAGAGGCTATCCCCATCTACGCCGATGAGGAGGGCACGACCCTCAAGATGGGCACCTCCACCGACCCCGACTACCCCAACGACACCACCGTCTACCTCTGCGTGTATGAGAAAGTCCGCACCCAGGCTGCAATGGCAACGCTGGACTACGACGGCAGCATCCTGGGCATCGGCGGCGGCATTGGCGAGAAGAAGTACGACCTGGGCTTCAACCGCGCGACTTCTCCCCACCAGACCGGTTCTACGATGAAACCCATCGGCGCGTATGCGCTGGCGCTGGACTACAAGCTCATCAACTATTCTTCTCAGATTCTGGATTCGCCCTACTACTCTGCCGAGGACAAGAAGGTCCTGAAGGATCAGTATATCGGCGTGATGAGTCCCTATTCCGAGGCAGCCCAGTCCCGCAGCGATGTCTGGCGCGCCTGGCCCACCAACTACGGCGGTGCAGGCGGCCAGGGCAACCCGATGCTCGTCTATGACGCCCTGCAGCAGTCCTACAACACCGTGGCTGTCTGGGTCGGCGATATGGTCGGCGTGGATTACTTGTACAACTTTGTGC
>ERZ827104.806-NODE-806-length-31122-cov-5.720539_pt1 | contig 31122 bp, 6 predicted proteins | sample MGYA00519781_ERZ827104 | MGnify/ENA primary metagenome ERZ827104 (study PRJEB31778, sample SAMEA3449257) | human gut metagenome | biome: human gut; feature: human-associated habitat; material: faeces | place: United Kingdom | collected 2010/2012 ...
CCCCCTACATCGATTAACCTTGAACGAGCCGCCCACAAAAAATTACACACCCTCAATGCCACTTCTGAGCCGCCCTCTCCCCCTGCCTTCACGATAAAGCTCAGTAGTACTCGACTTCTTTCACGTCGTTTGAAATCAGGGTGCCGGAGCGGCTGTCGATGATCCCGCGGATATTCTCAAGCGCCCCGATCGCGGCGGTGTTCCCCGTCTTTTCGACAAATTCGCAGGCCGCCGTAACTTTGGGGCCCATGGACCCGGCCGCGAACCCCATTTCACGGAGGTGAGCGGGTGAGGCCCGGCGAATCTGCTTCTGATCAGGGGTTCCCCAGTTGACATAGACGCCATCGACGTCCGTCGCGATCACGAGGTAATCGGCATCAAGTTCGGTCGCGAGAATGCTGCAGCAGTAATCCTTATCGATCACCGCCTCAACGCCTTTCAGGTGCCCCTCACCGTCTGTCACCACCGGCACTCCGCCGCCCCCTGAAATCACCATCACGCCGTCATCCACAAGACGCCGGATTGACTCAATTTCCACAATGCGCACGGGGCGGGGGCTCGGGACCACACGGCGGTAGTATTTGCCATCCGCCCTCACGACCCAGCCCTTTTCGTCCGCGAGCTTCTCTGCCGTCTCTTTGTCGTAGACCGGGCCGATGAATTTTGTCGGGTTCTTGAACGCTGGGTCATCTGAACTCACAATAGACTGCGTGATCACGCAGGCGACATTGCTTCGGGGAAGCGCGTTCCGGAGCTCCTGCGCGAAGAGGTACCCCACCATCGCCTGGCTCTCCGCCCCCAGAATATCAAAGGGATACGGTTCCACGGTCTTCCCATAGGCTTCATTCTGAAGCGCGAGGAGCCCCACCTGGGGGCCATTTCCGTGACCAAGCACCAGCTGATGATGGGCCGCGACTTCCTTGATATCCGCGCAGGCTTTACGGACATTCTCAATCTGATTCTCCGCCGTCATGTTCTGACCGCGCCGCAGCAAGGCGTTGCCGCCCAATGTGATAACGATTTTCATATGAGCCATCCCCTTTTTAGTCTTGAATTCCGTTGGGGGATCCGGGCGGGGTCCTTTGACTGAACCCTTCCCGCTATCCCCTGCAAAAAAGTGTATTGAGGCTAGATCGATGAATTTCAAGACTTTTTAAAATAGAGACAGAGACTCATTGAATCTTTTTTTAATTGGAAAATTTCCTCAAAGAAACAGCGTCCTTTAATAAAAGAAATTTAATTCCGGGGAGAAAACGGATGATTCTCTCGCTTCCTTAAAACCTCTCGCTGCTCTTTGCAATTAAAGGGAACAGAAAAAACAAACAGCCGGCGTCCCGAAAAGGATACCGGCTGTCTTTATAAGGTTTAACGGTTACGCCAAAGGCGGATAAAAGACCGGCCCCCGATTGCTCGGGGGCCGGTCCGTTTTACTGCACGCCTCGCGGCGCGTTGATCAGTTCCGCTTACTTACCGGCGGAAAGCTTCTCAACCAGAGCTTCGAGCTTCAGGAGACGGGTCTCCTGAGACTCGAGTCTCGTACGGGCAGCGGTGAGCTGAGCCGTCAGATCCGCGTTCTCCTTGGAGAGAGACGAGATCTTAGCTGCCATCGTCTGGGGCTTCTCAGTCGTCAGACCGGAAGTACCGAAGCGATAGCTGAAGCCCACGTTACCCATGACGTCGCCCGCGGTGACCGAACCGCCAAGGCTCAGCATCATGTTCTCAGTCGGACGGTAGTAGATACCGAGAGCACCGGCAGCAGCGCCGCGATAGGCACCGGCACCGATGGAGACCGAGACGTTCTGACCCTCAGCAAACGGGAGCGGCTGCAGAGCGGCAAGAGCGGCCGACTGAGCGCCGACTCGATTGATGCGGTTCTTCAACCGGGTTGTATCCCCGCGCAGAGCGGTAATGCTGTTCGTATTAGCCTCAACCGCCTGATTAGTGGCATACAACTGAGATCCGTTGACCGCTTCGGTCGAAGTCGCGGAGAGCTCGCCCTCCTTGACATTACGGATCGTGAGGTTAGCGGCATCGATACCGTTCGAGGTGAGGCTCGGACCGCCCGCAATTTCAACACCGGTGGTGTTGAACGTGAGGTTACCGAACTTCGCGTTCGTAGCGGTAATGGTGCCCGTGTCAGCCGCCATGGTGATCTGATCACCCACGGAGACGTCGCCCTTGATCTTGGCAGCGGATGCCGTAAGGCCATCCGTCGTCAGAGCGTTGGCTCCGTCCTTTCCGACCGTAACGCCATTCGCCTGGTAAGACGCGGTGTTCGTACCGTCCGTGACAGAGAGACCATCCGTCGTAACCGTGGAGGTCTTCGTGCCATCCGCCGTCTTGACACTGAGTCCATCAGTCGTGACGGTGGAGTTACCGGCCTTCAGCGTCTGGGCCGAGACCGAATTCCCGGTGATCTTGGTCGCGTTCTCACCCGTTCCAACCTGGATCGAGGTATTGGCCGTAACCGTATCGAACGTTACGTCCTTTGCGGTGTCGACTGTGACCGCGTTGGTATCCGCGTTATAAGAGAGCGAGACGTTGGTTGATCCGGCGTTGAAGGACACCGTGGCATCCGTTCCGATCTTGTCGGCTTCGGCATTGCCAACTTTGATGTTCCAGCCGGCGTCTGCCTTGCTGACATAGCTGCCAGACACATAGCTGTAGACCGCGCCGCCAGTGACCGCTTCCTTATTATTTGCCTCGATCGTTCCGGAGGTCAGATTCGAGATCTTGCCGTCCGTTCCAATCGAGATTCCGCCAATCGTGGCCGTATCAGCCTTGACATTGCCAGTATCCGCGTCGAGCGTGATTTTCTTACCGACTGTCACGTCGCCTGTGAAGGAACCAGTAGTAGCTGTCAGACCTTCGGTCGTGAGCTTATTGGCCCCCGTGCCGATCACAACACCCGTAGAGCTGAGTGTCGTGGTGTTGGTTCCATCCGCCGCCGTGACACCAGAAGCCGCAACGGTTGTCGTGACCTTAGCGTTAGTCGCGTCAGTCACCGTAACGCCGTCGGTCGACATCGACGTCTTGCCCGTGGTCACCGTATTCGCGGTTACCGCGCCGCCTTCGATCTTCGTCTGCTGGCCGGTGGCAGTACCCACCGTGACAGAATCAAAGGTCGGGGTCGCGGACGTGGCGTAAGTAATCACGCCTTCATTCACCGAGACCGACATGTTTTTGCCGGCAGCGAAGCCGAGATTGCCGCTGGTCGAGACATCCACCGTCGTCGCAGACTGCGCGCCAGTTGTTTGAACAACAGCGGACCACTTAGCAGCAGCGATCGCATCGAATACGGCATCGCCGGTGACCGCTTCCTTACTGTTGTCTGCAACTAATCCAGAAGTCAGGTTAGAGATCTTGCCCTCTTTTCCAATCACGATTCCGTTGATCGTGGCAAGGGGTGCCGTGACGCCGCCGCCGGTGGTTGCATCCAGGGTGATCTTCTCATTGCCCGTGCCGACTGTCACATTGCCAGAGAACGCACCAGACGTTGCCACGAGACCCGAAGAAGTGAGGGAGTTCGTGGTGGTGACATTACCAACAGTGTTCTTGATCACGATGCCGTCGTTTGTCACCGCAGTCGTCAGAGCCGGAGTTTGCAGACCATCCGTCACCAGGAGACCCGTGGTGCTGACAACCGTTTTGCCGGTCGTCAGAGTGCCGTCGGAGCCATTGAGGACAACAGGATTGTCACCATCAGCCGTGATGTTGCCAGTCGTCGTGAGTGTCGTACCTGAAATGCCACCCGTAGAGCCACTCAACGTAATGTTGTCGCCCGCCTGGACTGTTGCGCCCTTTACAGTACCCGTGCTCGTGGTGATATTCCCGCTCACCGCCAGACCGCCAGCGCTGGACCACGTGTCGCTCTCGCCAACCTTCAGCGTGCCGCCACTAATAGTCCCCGAAGAAGTAATACCGGCAACACTAATACCGCCATTTCCGTCCGCCGTCAGCGCAACATCGCCAACGTTAACCGTCGTACCGGTCACCGTAGTTGCCGCGATACTCGTCAGCCCGGTCACATTACTCGCCAGCCCGATCGACAGAGTATCTGTACCAGAAACTACAATATTGTCGTCCGTGGTTGTAACAGCAACCGTACCCGAACCAGGGGAAGCAACATTGATAGTCGCACTGGTCACAGCCCCTGCCGACGCCGCCATCGTGCCCAGCACCACAGCCGTGATCAGCTTATATCTGCCCGGAAAATCCTGATTCAGCTCTGCCTGAATCTCAGATTTTTCAGGTCCCGCCTTGATCAGGGCGTCTTTCACGCGTCCCGATGTCTTTCTGACGGTCTTTCTGAACATGAAAATCTCCTTTGCTTTTTACATCGGCGAATTATAACTTCAAGTTGTTATGGTTCGTAAAGAACAGACTCACTTCGTTATTAAACGTCGTAATTCAGCTCTCTATGCACGGAATTCATTATAGACTAGGTATTTTTATTTTTAAAATAACTTATCAGACCAGACGCTTTTCTATGTTTCGTTTTTTGCAAGAATACTGATTCATATATTTTTATTTAAAATTGCTACACAAAAATACGTTTGCTATATTCGCTATTACATTTATTGACAGCACAGCTGAAACCCTTGATTTGTATCGATTACCGGGGTCTTTTAAAGTGTAAATACGGTTTACATTTATGATCGGAAGATTCAGATAGCTTTGATTTATTGATGGACGGATAAACCCGTAAGCGATTTCCCGATTCGCACGCGGCTGATAAAAATGAGAACAATCCGCATCACACGGATTCAGGGGATGCGGCGCGTTTAATCGATTTCTTCTGATGTATTGCCGGGCAGAACTTGTATATTTTTCAATTGGTTCCGCATGAACCCTTGAAATTTCCCTGATTTTCCGGGTCCACGGAAAAAATTTTTCCGTGCTCTTCACTTTTTTTGATTTAAGTGCGGGAAATGGGAGTCTTTCAGCGTGCGGCACGAATCGCTCCCTCCCTTTTCCTGTCGTTTGATCGATTTCGAGCCGACTGTAAAGCGGACTGTAAAGGTAGTGTTACGGCTCGTTAGGATCCCGGAAGCTCGACCCCTTGCTTTCTCCTCATCCCCTCGCCATCCCCCGCCGGCATTGGCACCGCGGGGCTTTCTCTGGTTCCCGGTCGCCTCGTTTTCTTTTGTCTATCCCGAACGCCTTTATACTCATCCACCATTGAGACTTCACTTCTCTCAGGCCCCTTTTCCGGATCCCCCTCGTTCCGGCTGAAGGCGATTATTCCTTCTTTCGAAACCGCCTCAGAGCCGTCATTTTTTCGTGCGTTTCAGCCCCTGCCGGCTCCTCTCTGCGGTGTCATTTCCCAAGCCGCGGCCCCAATTTTCTCCCCCCGCTCTGTCCTCCCCTCACCTGTCATCTTGTCTGACAGGAGTGCGCCGCGGGAGAAATCCACCGTCTCTCTCTCCGGTTCTCACCCTGCATAAAGAGCCGACCTTTATCTCTCGTCCATTTCCCCACGGCGCCTCGAGCGTGCTTCACCGATCGCCGTCTCCTGGCAGCGGATCATTCATTCCGCTTTTCAGGTGACACCATGGGCCCTGCTCTCTTCTGAGGAATCCTCTTTCTCTCATCGCTTCTCCTCTTCATTCGGTCCGACTCGGGAATCTTGTCCTCCCCCGCAAAAGCCCCCTGGCGGCTTTACTCACTTCTCTTTCCATCGATTCCCCGAGGCTCTCCCATCCGACGCAGCACACCGCTCTCTTCTGAATCTCCCCCAGCATCCCGATTCTTTTCCTGCAGACCTCGTTCCCTTCCGCGGCCATGAATGGACGCTATTCCCGTGTCCGTTTTCCCCGCCGCCGCGGACCCGCCTCTCACGACCGCTCTTCCCCTCACGCGTTCCGGGAACAAGGCCCCCATGCCTCCTTCAAACCGCTTTTCCACCGCTCCCCCGTTTTTCCTCAGTACCCCACCCCCCCGGTTTCACGTCCTTATATCCCGAAGCTGTCGTTTATTGGCGCGCGGAAGCCCATGCCAACCTGACAAGTCTGTACAGATTGATGGGGACTAAAGTAGATTCAGACCGGGAGGAACTCCCGTTTTAAAGAAACCGGAAACATAACCCTCTTCTTTCCCATCCTCACACCCCCGCCAGCCTCGATCCTTTCCTTCTCCACCCTCTCCGCTTTTTTCCCTGACTCTTTCATCCTGGATCGAGAAGCGTCCTCTTCACATCACGCGCTCCTCTTAAACACGGCAAAAAAGAAACTCGCATAAGAAAAACCGGCGATCCCGCCCGCGGTACCCGGAAAGTACCGTTCGACGGAATCGCCGGCTCTTCTTCGCTTTCTCTTTTCCCACTGAAGGGATGCGGCCTTCAGGGGAAAAAGGAAGCGTCGCCCATCAATCAGACTTCAAAAACCCATTTCAACCCCTCGCACACACGGTTCTCACGCATCCGCCGCTGCCGCCTCATTTTCTTCGCAGCATCCTGAAGAAAAGGGGGAGGACGGGAAGGAGCCCCCTCTGCTCTCGAATCCCGTCCGCCCTTTTTCAATACCTCTGGGCTTTGCCTCTTTACTTCCCTTTCTTAACTCAAACTCCGCCTCAAGCTTCTGAAGCCGCAGTTCCTGATCCTTCAGTTCCGCTTTCTGATTCCGGATCGCGGTCTCCTGGCTCTCGATCGTCGCCTTCTGTTCCGAAAGCGTCTTCCCCTGGGTTTCGATCGTCTTCGCCTGAGTCTTCTGGAGTTTCACGCCCTGCGTCGCGAGTTTCTGATCCTGCCCCTCAATCCGCGTGCGGGCTGCGGCGAGCTGCGCCGAGAGGTCGCGGTTTTCACTGTCGAGACTCACGAGTTTCGCCTGCATCTGCGCCGGTTTCTGTTCAAGAGACTCACCCCCGAACCGATAGCTGAAACTCATGTTCCCCATGACGTCGTCATTCCCCACCGCGCCGCCAAGCGAAATCATCGAGTTTTCGGTGGGCCGGATAAAGATACCGACCGCGGCCGCGCCAGATCCGTGATACGCGCCGCCGCCCACCGACACCGACACCCGGTGATTCTCATCAAAGGGAAGCGGGTGGAGCGAGGAGAGCGCCGCGGCTTCCGCCCCCACGTCGTTGATCCGGCGGTTCAGTTTCGCGTCGCTTCGCGCGAGGTCGTTAATCGCGGCCGCGTTCGCGGAAACCGCCTGGTTCGTTTGGTATAGCTGAGACCCCACGACCGCGTCCGAACTGGTTGACGAAATTTCGCCCGCCTTCACGTTCGTGATCCTGAGGCTCCCCGCGTCGATCCCGGAGGACGTCATCGAGGGGCCGCCGGACACCGAGAAACCGGAGCTTGTCACAGCCGAGTTCCCGACCGTGAGGCCCGACGCCGTGAGAGACGTGTCACCCACCGTTACCCCAGAGGAGGTCACCGCCGTATTCCCAACCGTCACACCGGCGGAAGTGAGCGAGGTGTCGCCGACCGTTACCCCAGAGGAGGTCACCGCGGTACTGCCAACCGTGAGGCCGCTCGATGTGAGTGACGAATTCCCCACCGCGACCCCGTCTGTCGTAATCGACGTGTTCCCGACGGTGACGGAGTTAAACGTCGGATCATCGACCGTTGAGAAGATCAGGTCGTTTCCGTCTGTCGTCACCGTGATGTTCTGACCGCCCCGGTACACGACGGTATCGGTCACGTCGTTTCCTGAGAGCTCGACGTCGTTCGACCCGAGATCCGTCACGGTCGCGCTGCTCGTCGCCGCAAGAGACTTCACGCGGACCACTGGTGTCGTGGTGGTTGTAGTGGTTTCGTTCAGATGCGCTTCTTCCGTCGTCAGCGTAATCACGCCATCTGTAATCGTGAACCCGGTCACCTTCGTATAGGTGGCATCCGACAAATCGGTGCCGACTGTCGAGATCGAGGTCGTGAGGTCGTTAATCAGGTTCCAGACCTGGCCCCCCGTCACCGCGTCGGTGCTTGTTTCGCTGATGGTGCCTTCACCGAGATTCGAGATCGTTTCGCCCGCGGCATTGATCCCGGAGGTCGTAAAGGACGCGCCGTTCGAGAGCGTGACGCCAGTCCCCGAAATCGTGGTGTAGCCAGTCGATTCGCTCCCGAGCATCGCGGACGTGAAGGCCGGTGTGAGAGACGTGGACACCGTGATCGTGGAACCGGATGCCGCGAGGTCAATATTGTCCCCTGCCGCGTAGGTCACCGTTCCGGAGGTCCCGACCTTGAAGCTCGACTCCGTGTCTCCATCTGTCACCGCGGCGGTCCACCCGGAGGCGGCGGTCGACGTGTAGTTGGAGGTGACGTATTTGTAGACATCCGAGCCGTTCACAGCGGTGGTGCTGTCCGCTCCGATCGTGCCCGACGCGAGATTCGTGATCGCGGCCCCATTCATGTTGATCCCGATCGGACCGATCACGACGCCGCCAAGCGTCGCGCCGTTCGCCGTGATGAGGCCAGTGTCCGCGGCGAGCGTAATCCCGCTCCCCACGGTGACGTCGCCCGTAGACGCGATCGAGGTCGTCTGAAGGCCGCTTGCCGTGAGCGAATTTCCGTCGCCCGCCGAGAACCCGTCCGCGGTCATCGTGGCGGAGCCATTCGTATCCGTGATCGTGAGCGCGGATCCGGTGAGAGACGAGGTTTCAGACCCCGACCCCACCGTGACCGAGTCCGATGCGGACACCGTGCTGAAGGTCACCTTGTCGGCAGTAGCGACGGTGAGCGATCCGGTGTCGGACAGCGTAATCGCGATGTTTTTCCCGGACACCACGTCCACGGTCCCGTTTTGGCCCACGCGGTAGGCGGAGCCCCCGTTCGCGGTCACCGTCCACCCGGCGGCCGAGCTCGTCACATAGTTGTTTGTGAGGTACTGATACACCTCAGACCCCGAGACCGCCGAGGTGTCGCCCGCCTTGATCGAGCCTGACTCAATATTCGTGACGAGCTGCCCGTTGGCATTCAGGCCTTCGGCCGTAATCCGGATCCCGCCGATCGTGGCGCTTCCCATCGTGACGAGTCCCGAGTCGGCGGAAAGCGAAATCGACTTTCCGACGGTCACGTCGCCTGCCGCCGTAATCGTGCCCGCGGAAAGGTTCCCGGACACCGCCGCGGACGCCGCGGTGAGCCCCGCGGTGGTCAGTTTGTTCCCGCTATCCACCGTGACCCCAGTGGAATTCATCGTGGTCGAGCCAGCGGTCACCGTGTCCGCTGAGACGGTCCCGGCCGATACCGTCCCGGTCGTCGCGAGACCCGACGTATTCACCGCGGTGTTCCCCGAGACAAAGCCACTCGCGGTCACGGTCCCCGCGGTCTCAATCGACCCCGCGGTGAGCTTCCCGGCGACAGACGCCGAGCTCGCGGTTAAGCCGGATGTTGTGAGAGCGTTCCCGGAATCCACTGTGACCCCAGAAGCATTCACGGTGGTCGTCCCAGCGTTCACGGTCGTGGCGTTTACGGTTCCCGTCGTGATCCCGGACCCGGTGACCGCGGTCACCGAGCTGCCCGACCCGACGGTGAGCGAGTCGTTCGCTGCCACCGTCTGATAGGTGACATCCTCCGCGCTCCCGATCGTGACGGTACCGGTGTCCGAGAGGTCAACGGTCGTGTTATTCCCGGCCGCGATCGTCACCGTTCCATCCTGGGCGATCCGGTAGGTCTTCGTCCCGACTTTCGCGGTCCAGCCGAGCCCTGAGGTTGTGGTGTACCCTTTCAGCACATCCGCGACCGCGCCGCCCGTGACGGCGGACGTGTTCCCCGATTCAATCACGCCGGACGCGAGATTCGTGATCGCGGTGTTATTCGCGTCAATCCCGGAGGTCCCAATCGAGACTCCGCCGAGTGTCGCCCCGGCCGCCGTGATCTGACCGGTCCCGGACGCGAGCGTAATCGCGCTGCCGACCGTCACGTCACCCGACACGGCGGCCGAACTCGCGGTCAGGCCGGACGTCGTCAAAGCGTTCCCCGAATCCACGGTGACGCCGGTCGAATTCACCGTTGTCGTTCCGGCGTTAACCGTCGCGGCGGTCACGGTTCCGGTGGTTGTGAGCCCTGAGTCCGTCACAGCCGTATTCCCAACCGTGAGACTGCCGGTCGAGGTGAGATCCACATCCTGCACGAGCCCCACACTGAGTCCCGTGTCGGAGGCCGTCACCGCGAGCGTCCCCGCGTTTTTGACCATCAAAGAACCGGTGTCGCCCGAGAACGAGAGGTTCGACGCCTTGAGCTGCGCGACGTTGACGGCGTCCGTGTCCGCCGTTCCGGCTGCCACCCCCGTGATCTGACGGGTATAGCCATTCGTGTTGTTACCGATCGAAAGCGCCCCGAGGTTCGAGAACCACGTCGCGCTCTGGATTTCCTCCCCATCCGGGTTCCAGCCCCGGACACCAGCCCCGGTGTCGGCGGCGGAGTACATGCCAAGCGCCACACCGCCCATCGCCGTGGCGTTGGAGTACGTCCCGATCGCGACCGAGTTACCGCCTGTCGCGGACGCCCCTCCGCCGATCGCGGTGGTGAAAAGCTCATCCGCGTGAGCGCCGTAGCCAATCGCGACCGCATAGTCCCCCGTGGTCCCGTTATCGGTACCGAGGCCGACCGAGTAGCTGCCGCCGATGTTGTTGCCCGTGCCGAGCGCCACCGTGTAGTTCCCGGTCGCGTTGCTTCCGCGGCCGGCTGCCAAGGATCCGGTGCCGGTTGCCGTGCTCATGTAGCCGATCGCGGTGGATTCATCGCCCGACGCGGTCACGAAGGAACCGAGCGCGGTGGACACCGTCCCCGTCGCGTGATCGTTCGAGCCGAGAGCAATCGCTTCTTCGCCTTCAGCGCTGCTCGAGTACCCGAGAACTGTGGATTGTTTGCCGGACGCGGTATCGCCTTCGCCCACCGCGACCGCGTAGTCCGCGGAGGCGTTGGAGAGCGTCCCTACCGCGAGCGAATAGTCCCCAGTCGACGAAGACTGCGTGCCTAGGGTCAATGCAGAAATCCCCGCGGCGCTGGACGAGAGCCCAATCGCCGTGGCCCCGGTGCCGGAAGACACCGCGCTGTAGCCTATCGCGGTGGAGTCCGAGCCGGACGCTCCAGCCGAGGCTCCGACCGCGGCGGCGTCTGTCCCGATCGCCCAGGCGGAGTGCCCGATCACGGTAGTGTCCGTGCCGGTAGCCGCGGCGCTTGATCCGATCGACACCGCGGATCCGCCTGTGGCGCTCGCCTGCAGACCGATCGCGACCGCGGAATACGCCCCGGCGGATTCATTACCCGCCGTGGTGCTCGCGCCGATCGCGACGGAGTCCATCTGGGCCTTGGCTCCGGACCCCACAGCCGCGGCGTAGGTCCCCGCGAGGGTCCCAGCGCCGATCGCGGTCGAGTCACCGCCTGTCACGTTCGCGTTCGCGCCGATCAAGACAACGTCTGAACCGCCGTAAGACGCCACCCCGGTCGGCGTGATGATGACGGAGTCTTGATCCGTCGTCGCTATATTGTTGCCGATCAGAATGGAGTTTTTCGCCGGGTACACGTCGTAGCCCGTTGTGATGGCGCTCCCGATCGCGATCGTGCCATCCGACCCCGCGACCCCGGTGTTTCCGTAACCGAGAATAAAAGCGTTATTGCCGTTAGAAGTGAGCGTAAGGCCATCGCTTAATGTGAGCGCGGTGCTGGTGAGGCTCGATTCCGCCCCGGTTTCACCGGCGTACAAGGTGGTTGCCTGAAGGCTGCTCCCTTCCCCGAGCGCCACGGCGCTTGCGAGTGACAGCTGCACGACATCCGCGTCCGTTGCCGCCTCACTCACCATCGCGACGATATTGGTGTCGGTCGCGACCGTCACGGTGTCGCCATCCGTCACGAGAACCGTGGTCGGGGTCCCCGTGGTCACCGAGTCTGAAAGCGTAAACGCCATCGCGGGGGAGCCCGCGGCGAGCGCCGCGATCACGAGCGCGCTCACGATCGTACGGGCATAAGGGAATGACGACACGTGTGCCGGTCGGGCCTGGAAACCCGTCCCGTGTTCACTGAGAGCAAAAGCCCGCTCAGGCTGCGCCGTATCACGGTCCGCCGTCAGTCTTTCTTCATCCATTCTCAGGAGCTTTTCATTCGTTGTCATTTTTATGCCCCTCCGCATCCAGGGTGTGCCCACGCAATCAGCCTTTCATCAAAATGACGGGTATTCACTTTGCTTATTTCTGTCAGGTTGTCTGACAATCTGTCAGACGCCGGCTCTAGGCGGTTTTCCTTATTCGGTAACAGAACCGCGGCCGGATCACCTGCCCCTGGAAGCCGCCGGGTAACCGCTTCCGTGACAGAAATCTGGCTGATTGGTCCACCGAAATCCGTGTTTTCTTTTTGTTCGGTCACAGGCTGAATTTCGATACCCCGTGTTCCATAAAGCTCAACTTCGGTAAACTTATTCAGCCTTAATATTACCCTGTTTCCCCTTTTAAATTATGGTGTTTTACCTAATTAAACCGCTTGTAAAGCAAAGTCTACACAGTTGATGTAAGACAATTTGTGTACACGGTATTTAATTTCCGTGGTCTCAATCCGGTGTTACAAAAGATAGGGTCTGGGAGCGTCGCTCTTCAATTGATACCCGGATTTATTGAATAATTTGCAATAACGAAAAGGATTCTCTTACCGCGATACGGTCGGACGAATTCGATTTATCTTGTTATTAAATGAATAAACAACTCTACAAATAATGAAATTCCCGGTCTTTTTCATCGAGACCGGGGACTTTCCCTCTCATCAGATTGCTTTCGTCTTTTACAGCCAATACCGATCGGTTTTCTGACGCTTCTGCTCTCAGAGGCTAACCCCCGGCGGCAGCGGGGTCACCCCCGGGGCTCCTGCGGATCCGATTGAGTTTCTTTGGAAAAACTCGCGGTGGCCTCGTGTTTGCCGCGGGTGACTTGAGGCTTGGAAATTAAGGTTCAGCTCTGAACCGCTTTTCGCCTCCTGCTTTACTCTTCACGCGGCATCCGACTGCCGGATCTTTCCCGCCATCCAGAGGGGACTGGAAGCGCCCGTTTCGGGCTTCTGTAAAGGAACGTTAGCGGGGAGAGGTGAGCCGATACCCCGGGGCGTCAGCCGGATTCATAGAGTAGCGCGGGGACGGCAGCGTCTGATCGGTTTGAGACCCGCTTCGCCGTATCCCCCTATCCTCACGCAGTGGTCAGGCGAAACCGCGGCAGAGCCTCTCAAAATCCGCTTCCGCCGCATTGACACTTATGTTTTTATCTCGATCCCTGAATTTCAGGGATTTGCATTATCTTCTCTGTTATGTAAAATAGTCTCAGTTCGGGAGTGTGGGTAATAGAAAACCGTTGAAGGAAATATCCACGGCCTTGCAGACTCGCGAGGTTTTTGGGCTCCCGGATCCAATATGAATGAACGCTGATCCCTCCCCCGTGAGGGATTTTTTATGCCTGGCGTCAGCCCTGACACCGCCCGTCTACTGCGTCGAGACCACGCCTGGACGCGGATCCGATTGGATCGGCAAAGCCTCCATCCCTTCACGCGTTTTCGGTTTGAGGGGATTTAAACACATCAAAAAATCACGAAAGAACCGCGTTTTCGTTATTTCCCGGTCCGAAAATGGGCGCGCAGAGCCATGGATCCTCCTTTCCCCTCCGAAAGAGTCTAAAAGAGAGATGAGCGGGTCCTCAGCAAAGAACTTTCCTCGTCGAAAAATAGGAGGAATGCTTTGGGGTCGTTTTGAAATGGAGACAAAGGAACAAGGCGGCTCTCACACCGGCGGTGGCAGCGCGTTTGATACGAACCTCTTGTTCCAGGAGGCAGACACCTCGAGATTGCCCACGTGAATCCACGGCAGGGTCCTCGAAAGGACTGCCTCTATTTTTTGTCCGCAGTTTTGGTGCTAATGCCTGAGTGAACTCTGGGGTCTGTGTCTATGCCGTCCAAGGCAGCGTGTTCGCTTAAGACACCTAATTTTTTTGTTCCGTTATAAAATGGACACAAAGGAACAAGGCGGCTCTCACTACAGCGTGGTGTAACGTTATGATAAAAACCCTCTTGTTCCCGGAGGCAGACACCTCGAGGTCACCCCTGTGTATCCACGGCAGAGCCCTCGAAAGGACTGCCTCTATTTTTTTCCGCGGTTTTGATGTTGAGAAAACTCCGCTTTCGGCGTCGATACCGACGAAGGCAGTAAATTCGTTTCCGTCACCCGAACCTCCATCCACTCACGAGTTCTCGGTTAGACCCGATTTAAATCGATCGGAAAAACGCTTTCCCCCAGTCTGTCTGAACAAACTTCAGAGCCCTCACCTCTCAGAGACAGCCTTCCATAAAGGCAGCTTTCCCCGCTGGTGGCCAACAAAAAACCGGCCGCCCTTCTTTAGTAAGGACAGCCGGTTTGGGTTTTTAGGATCGCTTCTTCCCGCCAGAGCCGGGAGGAGAGACCGATAGATGCTGCTTACTTCACGAGCGCGAGCGTCTTCACGATCGCCTCAAGTTTCTGCAGACGTTCTTCCTGGTACTCGAGCTTCTTCTTCTGAGCTTCCAGCGCCTGTTCCTGAGCGTCGATCTTCTTATTCTGCTCTTCGATCACCGCGCTCTGGCTTTCAAGCTTCTTCTTCTGATTCGCGAGCTTCTCGTCCTGGCTTTCCATCCGCGTACGGGCGACAGAGAGCTGAGAGGAAAGGTCGCGGTTTTCAGAGTCGAGCGACGCAAGCTTCGCCGCCATCTTCTGCGGCTTCTGAGAGTCGAGTGACTCACCGCCAAAGCGATAGCTGACAGAGATATTTCCCATCACTTCATCATTCCCCACGGCACCGCCAAGCGACACCATCGAGTTTTCGGTCGGGCGGAAGAACACACCCACAGCCGCCGCGCTCGATCCCTTATAGGCACCGCCGCCGATCGAGACCGACATCCGGTGATCCTCATCAAAGGGGAGCGGATGGAGCGACGCGAGGGCCGCGGACTGCGCGCCGACGTTGTTAATCCGCTGATTGAGTTTCGAATTCGCCTGCGAGAGCGACTTGATCGCGTCGCTGTTCTGCGCCACGGCCTGGTTCGTTTCGTAGAGCTGAGACCCCGTCACGGCCTGGCTGCTCGTCGCTGAGATTTCCCCTGCCTTGATGTTCGAGATCGCGAGCCCCGCGGCGTCGATGCCTGACTTCGTCATCGACGGGCCGCCGGACACGGAGAACCCATCCGAACTCATGCGGGCCGAACCAACCGACACGCCAGACGTCGTCATCTGGGTGTTCCCCACCGTAACGCCTGTCGACTTCACGGTCGTCGTTCCCACCGTGAGGCCGGAAGCGGCGAGTGTAGTCGAGTCACCGACCGCGACGCCGTCTGTCGTCATCTTCGTGTTCCCGGTCGTCACGCTCGTGAAATCCACGTCATCCGCGGTCGCGATCGTCATCACGTTATTTTCCGCGGTGACCGAGATGTTCTTCCCGCCCTTATAACCGATCGAGTTCGAGGTCGTCGGGTTGGACGACACCGTCGTATCGTCGAGGAGCGAGGCGACATCGAGCGTCAGCGTATTCGTGCTGCTCGTATTCGCGCTCATCGTGGAGAGCGTATTCACCGCAAGCGCCATCCGGGTGGAAGGCGTCGTCGTGAGGTTCGAGGCGAGCGTCGAATACGTATTGATCACAGGCGTCACATTCGACGCGACAGACGCCGTTTCCTGCGTAATCGTGAGCTGGCCGTCAGACACCGTGAAGTTCGTCACCTTCGTGTCCGTCAGCGTCTGGATCTGCTGCGCGACGGAGGTCGAAAGGGACTGCATGGCGTTATAGAGCTGACGCCCCGTGATCGCGTCCGTACTCGTCGCTGTGACGAGGCCGGACCCGAGATTCGTCATCTTAATCCCGCCCGCGTTGATGCCGGACGTGGTGAATTTCGCGCCGTTTGAGAGCGTGACGCCGGACGCGTTCACCGTGGTGTAGGTGCCGGTGGCGCTCCCGAAAAGACCCGTCGTGAAGGTCGGGGTAAGCGACGTCGAAATCGTGATCGTGTTGCCGTCCGCCGCAAGGCTCACGTTGTCACCCGACTTATAGGTGACCGTGCCGCCGTTCGCGACGGAAACGGACTGGGTATTCGTGCCGTCCGACACCGCGGCGCTCCAGGAGGTGTTGGAGGCCGTGTTGTAGTTCTTCTCAAGGTACTGGTAAACGTCGTTACCCGTAACGGCACTCGAGCTCCCGGCCGAGATCTGACCCGAGCCGAGGTTCGAAATCGTCTTCCCGCCCATATCGATGCCGGAAGAGGACACCGAGACGCCGCCGATATTCGCGGCAAGAGCCGTGAGCGCGCCGGTTTCGGCGGAGAGCGTGATGTTGCTTCCCACCGTCACGTCACCCGAAATCGCGGCGGAGGTCGCCGTGAGTCCGGAGGTCGTGAGCGAGTTCGAGCCATCTCCCACCGTGAGGCCGGAGGCGGTGAGCGTCGTGGAGGAGGATCCGTTCGACACGGTGATACCGGTCGCGGAGACCGTCATCGTGCTCGTGCCGTTCGTGACCGTGAGGCCGTCTGACGTGAGGGTGGAGGACTTCGAACCGTTCTCAGCAACGACTGAGCCCGTGGTCGTGACACCGTCATCCGTCACCGTGGTGCTGCCGGTCGTGAACGATTCAGAGGTGATGCCGTCCGCCGCAATCGTCGTGACCGTATCCCCCTCGCCCACCGTGACGGAATCCGTCGCGGCGAGGGTCTTCGCGGAAATGTTTTCCGTCGTCGCGACACTGATCGTGCCGTCATCCGCCAGGGTCACCGCGATGTTGTCGCCGGAGGCGAGATTCAATTTGCCGCCTGCCGCGACCTTCGACTCTTTCCCGTCCACGGTCGCCGTGAAGCCGGAACCCGCCGTATCCGTGTAGTTCTGCTGCAGGTACTGGTAGAGGTCCTTCCCGGTCAGCGCGTCCGTGCTGTTCGCGTTGATCGCGCCGGAGCCGAGGCCCGTGATCTTGGTGCCTGAAAGCTGAATACCGGACGCGCCAAGCGACACACCGCCAAACGTCGCCGCGTTCGCGGCGATCGTGCCGTTCGCGGCGGAAAGCGTAATCGCGTTTCCGACCTGGACGTCACCCGTCGCGGTAATGGAACCCGTGCTGATCGAGCCCGCGGTGAGGTTGCCCGCGACGTTAGCGGACGATGCCGTAAGGCCGTTCGCGGTCAGAGCGTTCGATGAATTCACCGTGAGGCCGTTTGAATTCACGGTCGTGGTGCCGGCGGTAAAGGTGCCTGCCGAAACCGTATTCGCCTGGACAGAACCCGCGTTCACCGCCCCGGAGGTCGTAACGCCAGCGTCTGTCACCGTCGTGCCGCCCGCGGTAAAGGTGTTCGCGGAAACCGTCTTAAAGGCACCGGTGTCAGCCGACACGGAACCCGCGTTCACGCTGCCTGCCGTCGTAAGACCGGCAGTCGTGAGCGTGCTGTTCCCGGCGGTCACGGTATCCGCCGTGACAGAGCCCGCGGTCACAGAACCGGCGGAGACGTTGCCGAACACGGTCGCGGCAGAAGCCGTAAGGCCGTTCGATGTGAGGGAGTTCGCGCTTCCGACTGAAACCCCATCCGTGTTCACCGTGGTGTTCCCAGCGGTGATCGAGCCCGCGGACACCGTCTTGAAGGTGCCGGCGTCCGCCGTGACAGAACCGGCGGTGAGAGCACCGGAGACGTTCGCCGCGGTCGCCTGAAGGCCGTCAGACGTGAGCGCGTTCCCGGTCGAACCGACCGTGACGCCGGAATCCGTGACCGAAGTCTGGCCGGCGGACAGAGCCGAAGCGGACACCGTACCGGTCGTCGAGAGACCGGCGTCCGACACCGTGGTGCCGCCCGCGGTCACCGTCCCCGCCGTCACCTGATCCGCCGTGACGGAGGTGAACGAAGCGGCGTCCGTCGTTCCCACCGTGATCGAGCCATCCGACCCCACCGTCATCGCGGTGTTCTTCCCGGACTTGAGCGAAAGCGTCCCGCCCTGGGAAACCGTGGTCGAATCCGTGCCGTTCACCTGAGCGGTGATGCCGGCGTCCTTCGTCGCGGTGTAATTCTTCGAAAGGTAGTCATAGACGGCGGAGCCTGAGACGAGGTTGGTGTCAGAGGACGACACCGCGCCGGACGCGGCGTTCGTGATCGCCTTCCCAGCCATATCGATGCCGGTAGAAGAAACCGACACCCCGCCGATCGTGGCGGACTTCGCGGTGATCGCGCCGGTTGCGGCAGCGAGCGTAATCGAGTTCCCCGCCGTGATGTTCCCGGAGGTGGAGACCGAGTTCGCCGCGACGTTCCCCGTCACCGTGGCGGAGGACGCCTGGAGGCCAGAGGTCGTGAGAGCGTTAGCGGAGTTCACCGTGACGCCCGACGACGTCATCTGGGTCGAACCGCCGAAGACCGTATCCGCGCCGACTGACGACGCGGATACCGCGCCCGTCGTCGTGAGACCGGAAGACGTGAGTTTCGTCGCCGTCCCCACCGTGACGCCGTTTGTCGTCATCGTGGTGCTCCCCGCCTTCACGGTCGGAGCCGTGACAGAACCCGCGGTAAGAGCGCCGGTGACCGTCGCGGCGGATGCCGTGAGACCGGAAGTCGTAAGAGCGTTCGCTGAATTCACCGTGACGCCCGACGCGTTCACCGTCGTCGTGCCGGCCTTGAGAGTGGCAGCGGACACCGTGCCGGAGGTCGAGAGACCGGCGTCCGTGAGTGTCGTGCCGCCCGCGGTCACCGTACCAAACGTACCCGTATCCGCGGTCACGGAACCGGCTGAGAGGTTGCCGGCAACCGCGGCGGAAGCGGCCTTGAGGCCGGACGCGGTAAGCGCGTTCGCGCTGTCCACCGTGAGGCCGTTGGAATTCAAAGTCGTCGTACCGCCTGCCGTCACCTGGGCCGCGGAGACCGAGCCCGCGATCACTTTGCCCGACGTCGTGAGACCGGCATCCGTAAGCGTGGTGCCGCCCGCGGTCACCGTGGACGCGGAGATCGAGGAGAAGGAGCCGGAGTTCGCGGTAACGCCATCCGCCGTCAGTTCACCCGCGATTTCAGCGGATGCGGCGGTGAGTTTGCCGGCGATAGCAGCGCTCGACGCGGTGAGACCCGTCGTCTTCAGGGCGTTCGCGGCATTGACCGTCAGACCGTCAGAGGTCATCGTGGAAGAGCCCGCGGTCACGGTTTCAGCCGCGATCTGAGAGGCGGAGACCGTGCCTGTCGTGGAAAGACCGGCGTCCGTTACCGTCGTGCCGCCCGCGGTGAACGACCCGGAAGTCACTCCAGACCCCGTCACCGTGGTCGTCGCGTCACCCGTCCCCACCGTCATTGATTCGGTGGCGTCGAGGGTCTTCACCGACACCGCGTCACTCGTCCCCACGGTGATTGAGCCATCCGTTCCCATCGTGAGCTCAACGTTCTCGCCGGACTTAAGAGAAAGCGTGCCGTTTTCGCCGACCTTCGTGGAGTCGGTCCCATTCACCTGCGCGGTGAAACCCGCGTCAGCGGTCTGGGTGTAATTCTTCGCGAGGTAGCTGTAGACCGCGGACCCGGAGACGAGATTCGAGTCCGTGGAAGCCACAGCGCCCGACTTCACGTTCGAGAGAGATTTACCGGCAAGGTCAATACCCGTGGACGAGACCGAGACGCCGCCGATCGTGGCGGACGTCGCCTTGATCGCGCCGGTCGAGCCTGAGAGCGTGATGCCGTTCCCGGCCGTGATGTTGCCGGAAGTCGACACCGAATTCGCCGCGACATTCCCGGTCACGGTGGCGGAGGACGCCTGGAGACCGGAAGTGGTCAGGGCGTTCGCGGAGTTCACCGTGACGCCGGTGGACGTCATCTGGGTCGAACCGCCGAAGACCGAGTCCGCGCCGACGGAAGAAGCCGAAACGGAGCCCGTCGTCGTAAGGCCAGAACTCGTAAGCTTCGTCGCCGTGCCGACCGCGACACCCGAGGTGTTCACCGTCGTGTTCCCAGCCTTCACGGTCGGAGCCGTGACAGAACCGGCGGTAAGCGCGCCGGAAACCGTGGCGGCGGACGCCGTGAGGCCGGACGTGGTGAGCGTGTTGCCGGACACCGTGGTTTGGCTGCCTGTTGTTCCAACAGTCAGCGTCCCGGTCACCGCGGCAGCGCTCGCGGCGAGCCCGGTGTTCGTGAGTGTGTTCCCGGAACCCGCGTCAAAGCCGGTCGGCGTCACCGTCGCGGAGTTTGTACCGTCTGTCACCGTGAGACCGGAGGATGCGAGTGTCGAACCCGTGGTGGATGTACCCGCCGTCACCGTACCGGACGTTGTGAGACCGGAATCCGTTAGCTCCGAGGCCCCGGTCGAGAAGGATTCAGAGGTCACCCCGGTTCCCGTGATCTGGGTGTTAGAGGTGTCATTCCCAACCTTAATAGAGTTCGCCGCGGTTACCGTACTGAAGCTCGGCGTTTCCGTGATGCTGTAGGTTACCGTGCCGTTCGCGAGCGACGCGGTGAGGTTATCGCCCGCGGCGTAAGTCAGACCTCCGTTCGGTTCGACCTTGTATGTGGTGCTGCCCACGGTCGCGGTCCAGCCGGAATTCGCGGTCGTTGTGTAATTCTGCAGTTCAGACCACACCGCGCCGCCCGACACCGCGTCCGTGCTGTTCTGCGCAATGGAGCCAGACTGGATATCCGTGATCTTCTTTTGGTTCAGATCGATGCCGTCTGAAGTGATTCCAACACCGCCGATTGTCGCGGCGGTCGCCGTAATCCCAGAGGAGCCCCAGGTGTTCCCGGTGCCAAGCGACAGCGCCGTGGCATTCACGGTTCCCGTTGTGATCGTGTTTCCGGAAACGGTGGTCTTATTGTCAGACGTCCCGACCGTCAGCTGCCCCGCGATATCCGCTTTCGACACGGCGAGGCCCGTGTTCGTGAGTGTGTTACCTGAACCGGCGTTAAAGCCGGTCGACGTCACCGTCGCGGTGTTTGTGCCGTCTGTCACCGTGAGACCGGAGGACGCGAGCGTTGAACCCGTGGCGGTTGTGCCAGCCAATACCGTACCTGTCGTCGTGAGGCCGGAATCGGTGAGCGCCGAGGCCCCGGTCGAGAAGGATTCAGAAGTCACCCCGGTTCCCGTGATCTGGGTGTTCGAGGTGTCATTTCCAACCTTAATAGAGTTCGCCGCGGTTACCGTACTGAAGCTCGGCGTATCCGTAATGCCGTAAGTCACCGTGCCGTTTGCGAGCGACGCCGTGAGGTTATCGCCCGCGGCGTAGGTCAGCCCTCCATTCGGTTCCACCTTGTATGTGGTGCTGCCCACGGTGGCGGTCCAGCCGGAATTCGCGGTGGTTGTGTAGTTCTGCAGTTCAGACCACACCGCGCCGCCAGAAACCGCGTCCGTGCTGTTCTGCGCGATAGAACCGGACTGGATATCCGTGATCTTCTTGCCGTTCAGATCGAGGCCGTCTGAAGTGATTCCAATCCCGCCGATGGTCGCAGCGGTCGCCGTGATCCCAGAGGAGCCCCAGGTGTTCCCGGTGCCAAGCGACAGAGCGGTTGCATTCACGGTGCCTGTGGTGATCGTGTTTCCGGAAACGGTGGTCTTATTGTCAGACGTCCCGACAGTCAGCTGCCCTGCGATATCCGCTTTCGACGCGGCAAGCCCCGTGTTCGTGAGTGTGTTCCCGTTACCGGCGTTAAAGCCGGTCGAGGTTACCGTCGCGGAATCCGTCCCCTCTTTCACGGTGAGACCGGAAGACGAGAGCGCTGAACCCGTAGTGGTCGTTCCAGCCAATACCATTCCGGTCGTCGTGAGGCCGGAATCCGTAAGGCTCGAAGCCCCGGTCGAGAAGGATTCAGAAGTGACCCCGCTTCCCGTGATCTGAGTGTTCGAGGTGTCATTCCCAACGGTGACCGACGTCGCGGCCGCCACGGTTGTGTAAGAGGGATTCGCGGAAGTCGAAATCGTGAGCGTTCCCGTGCTCGAGAGCGCGGCGCTGAGGTTCGAATCTGTCGCGTAAGTCAGCGCACCATTCGGATTCACCTTATAAGTGGTCTCGCCCACCTTCGCGGTCCAGCCGGAATTCGCGGTCGTTGTGTATTTCTGCAGCTCAGTCCACACCGCACCGCCTGAGACGGCATCCGTGTTGTCCTCTGCTATGGAGCCTGACGTAATATCCGAGATGGTCTTGCCGTTCAGATCGAGACCGGATGTCGTGATGCCGACGCCGCCGATTGTGGCGGCGGTCGCCGTGATTCCAGAGGCTCCCCAGGTGTTCCCGGTGCCAAGCGACAGAGTCGAGGCATTCACAGTGCCCGTGTTGACCGTATTTCCGGAGACGGTGGTCTGACTGCCTGTTGTTCCAACGGTCAGAGTCCCGGTCACCGCGGCAGCGCTGGCGGCGAGTCCGGTGTTCGTAAGACTGTTTCCGCTCGTTCCCACGGTGAGACCGGCGGCGTTGAGCGTTGCCGTGTTGGCATCCGTCCCATCAGTTGTCACCGTGAGGCCAGAAGACGCCAGCTCCGCTCCGGCTTGACCGCTGCCTGTCGCATTCAGTGTCCCGGTAGTCGTGACCCCGGCGTCACTCAGCGTGGTCGCCCCGGTCTGGACCGTTTCCGTGGTGACCGTGCTGCCAGAGATCGAAGTTTCGCTCCCGGTCGATCCCACTGTCACAGTTCCGGAAACCGCGGCCGATGTCGCTTCGAGCCCTGAGGTGGTCAGCGAATTCCCGGTTCCCGCGGTGAACCCGGTCGAAGACACACTCGCCGTATTCGTGCTGTCCTTCACGGTGAGACCCGTGGAGGCGAGCGTCGAACCCGCCTGAGCGGTGCCAGTCAATACCGTACCGGATGTGGCAAGCCCCGAGTCCGTCAGAGAAGAGTCCCCGGTCGAGAAAGTTTCTGCCGTGACAGACGTATAGGACGGTGTCGCGGAGGTCGATACCGTGAGAGTGCCGGTATCTGAAAGCGCGAGGCTCAGGTTCGAATCCGTCGCGTAAGTCAGCGCGCCGCCTGGAGCCACGTGGTAAGTGCTCGTTTCCCCAACTTTGGCGTCCCACCCCGCGCTCGATGTCGGGGTATAGCTCTGGAAATAAGACCAGATCGCGCCGCCCGACACCGCATCCGTACTATCCTTCGCGATGCCGCTCGTGCCAGCGCCGAGCCCCGTGATCGGGCTGCCAGCCATATTGATGCCGCTCGAATTCCAAAGCATCGAACTCCCGACCTGCACCGCGTTGGTGTTCAGTCGGGTCGCTTTGATAATGCCGGTAGAGGCCGTAAGGGAAATATTGGGATTCCCATTCGTCAGGCCAAGAGAAATCGCGGTGTCAGATATCGACGTATTCCCAATGGTGAGGGAGCCCGTGCCTCCCAGATCCACGTCTTTCACGAGCGACACGGTGAGCGTGCCTTTACTGGAAGCAACCGAGATATTGCCGGTCGACGCGGTTTCACCCGAGTCCGCCCCGCCCTTGATCGTCACCGTATTTGCGTTCTTCACCATCGAGGTGCCCGTGTCACCCGCGAAGGAGATATTGGAATTGATCAGCTGCGCGACGTTCACCGCGTCGGTATCTAATTTACCTGCGGCGACATTCGTAATCTGACGCGTGATCGAATTCGCGGAAGAACCGACAGAGAGCGCTGCGCGGCTGGATCTCCAGGTGGAGGAGGAAGAGCTCGAATTCGCGCCGCTCGGGTCCCAGCCCTGGACGCCAGAGAGGATCAACGCGACGGACTCACTTCCGATCGCGATCGAGTTCGCCTGATTCGCGGTCGCTCCCATACCGATCGCGGTGGAGCCCGCCCCGCCTGCTTTCGCGGTGTAGCCGATCGCTGTCGCGGACGCCATAGTTTCATTGCCGGCAGTTGCCCCATAGCCGATCGCGGTGGATTGTCCCGAGAGGGCTTTCGCCTGATAGCCGATCGCGGTGGAACCGTTAAGCGAGCTGCCGGCCGCGCTCGCCTGATAGCCAATGGCAGTCGACCCCGTCATGGTAGCCTGGCTTGCCTGACCGATGGAGACCGATGACGTGCCGGTCGCCTTGGCGCTGTCGCCGACTGCCACCGAGTCTGAATAGGTCTTTGCGGCGGCCGCCGCGTCAGAGTACGCGTACGCGCTGCGGCCGATAGCGACCGAGTTGGTGCCGGCTGTCGATCCATAGCCGTAAGCCGTGCCGCTTCCATACGCCGTGGTATTCGTGCCAACCGCGGTGCCGTAGTTCGCGGTTACCTGCGCGTTGTCCCCAATCGCGACGAGTCCGATGATGCCGTTATAGGTGCCGCCTGTCGGATTGATGATGACGGAGTTCGAGGAGTCTGAGCTGATCCCGTTCCCCAGCATAATGAGGCCGGTCGCCGGTGTGTCCGCATCCCCTGCGGTATTCCCGTTCCCCATCACTATGGAGTTCGTCGCGTTGCCGACAACCGAGTTGTTGTACCCGATCACCGGAACAGACTGCCCGGCGCTCGTGTACACCATGCCGTTATCGTAGGTGAGACCGGTGACGGTCAGCGTCACGGTTCCAGTGTCAAACGTTTCGGAGGTGACGGAACCGGCCGACAGCGCGCCGGCAATCGTCGCTGCGGACGCGGTGAGTCCAGAGGTTGTCAGCTGGTTATCCGCTGACCCAACCTGGATCCCGTTTGACGTGACGGTCGTCGTGACCGCAGTTGGGCTTTCCGCGGTAGTAGGTGAAGTGACGGTCAGTCCGGAAGACGTGAGCGACGCCGTGGCCGCCGCGGTTTGCCCTTCGGCCTGAACCGCGTTTGCTGTGAAGGTGCCCCCCGATGTCGTCACGCCCGAGTTATCGAGAACCGTGGCACCCACCGTGAGGCTCCCGGTGCTCCCGAGGTCAACATCCTCTACGAGTGAGAACGAGAAAGTTCCTCCATCAGATCTGACGAGAATATTGTCATCCGTGACAGCATCAGTGGTCGACGCACCTCCCTCAAGAATGAGGGTCTCGCCATTCTTGATGACCGAGTCATCACCCGTGTCGCCCTGCACCACAATATTGGAATTCTTGAGCTGAGCAACGTTGACAGCATCTGTGTCCGCCGTACCCGCGGCGACATTCGTGATCTGGCGGGTAATAGCGGCCGTGTGATACGCGTTTTCATTCGCCTTCGCGCCGACCGACACCGCGCCGTCAGTCGAAATCCACGCGGCTCCTGAAACATCTTCGCCGGTCGGGTTCCAGCCCGTAACACCGGACGCGGTCGATGCCACTGAATTGATGCCAAGCGCCACTTCGTTTTCGGCAGTCGCGATGGATTCGTGACCGATCGCGCTCGCCCCAACTGCTGAAGCGATTGCGCCGCGGCCAATCGCGACCGTATCTTCAGCGGTTGCCTTAGCGCCGTACCCTATCGCTGTCGCGCTGTCCCCGGTCGCGTCAGCATTCGTGCCGACTGCGACCGAACCGCCATTCAGGGTGAGATCATTGGTCTCAGTATTAATAAGACCCGCTTTGCTTCCATAGCCAACCGCGGTGCTGTTATCCACCGCTGTCGCCTGATAACCCAAAGCCGCGCTGTTTTCTCCGGCTGCCGCTTCCGCCCCGACCGCGGTCGCGCCGTTATACGTCACATTGGCTCCGGACCCGATCACGGTGATATTGCTGAGACCGCTATACGTGCCGCCGGATGGGCTGATGATGACAGCGTCCGTCGCGTCGGTGGTGACCCCGCTCCCGAGCAGAATGAGATCAGAAACCGATGCGGTCGACGAGCCAACAGTATTTGTGCTGCCAACCACGATGGTGTTGGAGAGCGTGCTCCCGGAAACTGAATTCTGGTAGCCAATGACGGGTACCGTCGCCCCTGCGCTCGTATAAGCCACGCCGCTCGTGAGTGTCAGAGCGGTACCGGTCAGAACCGACTGGGATTCGTCTTCGCCCACATAAATGGAGTCTCCCGCGGAGACTGTACCCGTGGTCGATATGCCATCCGGCGTGAGTGAAGAGGACGAATCCGTGCCGCCTGTAATGCTGAGACCTGCAGAGCTAAGCAAAGCCTGCGGAGTATAGGTATCCCCTTGCTCCTTCGTCCCGGTTATCGTGAGACCGGAGGTCGAAAGAACAGAATTCCCCGCCGTAAAGGATGTCCCAGTGACCTGGTCATTCAAATAGAGATTGATCGTGTTGGTTTCGTCATTTAACGACATGACGATATTGGAGTCCCGCGCCACGGTGATGGTTTCGAGCACCTGGATCTCCATCGAACTGGTCTCAGTTGCTGTCCCCGTCTCGGTCGACGTCTGCAGCGTGAAGGCGTACGCCGGCACCGCCGGAACCGTCACAGCGAGCGCCGCGATGACGAGCGCCCGGATGAGACTCACCTTGCCAGGGAAGGGATCTGATTTAGGCTTACTGGATTGGAGATTACGGGGTGGACGGTCCGGGGTCAGCCGTCTTTTACGGCTGTGTCCCGCCGACAATTCTTTTTCAGCAGTCCCCAAGAGCCGATTCTCTTTTGTCATACCAGCTCCTCCCCCTCTCTCTGTGCGGGGCCCAGGTCTGAGCAGCCAGGGTTTCAGGGTCTACACGGCGGGCATCACGTGTTTACAGATTCCGAAACCTGTCAAATACGAGAAAACGATCCCTTTTCAAACTGGAAGCGCTTCCCGCAGCTCATCTCTCAGTGTTTTAAAACACATCTTTTTGATTATCTCTGGGCCGTTAATGTATTACATAAGTTACTTTGTTTTCAATTTTCTCCGATCAGAAAACATATCGATTGGTCAAAGAAAATTTACAAAAGTTAACTCAGACTCACTTATATTATCTCCTGTTTCTATGGGATTTTCATGCTTTTTTCATTCCATTCCCGCTGAAAACAGGGATTTTCTTATTTTGTGATTTGCTATGAATTATTCCGTGACAAAGTATCGTCTTTTCCACCGGGGTCAAAGACGATGCATAACAGGCAATCACACCGATCCTGGGTAAGATTGCCGCTTCCCTTCCGCCCCGTTAAACCATACCGGTCCGCTCCTTTCATCCGGATATAATCCCGTTGGGATCGCTTAAAACCCCGCGGTTGTAAAAAGTCATCCGAAAACCAATGCTCTCAGCCCCCAGGCCCAGAACGTCTGACGCGGAATCCACGGAATTCACGCCTTGGTCTTCCTTAAACGGCCGCAAACGCTCTTCTCCTGAAACGTGGACTTTTAAATCCCGCCATCCTCCGGAACCTCTCCAGATCCGATCCTGAGGAAACCTTTGGACAATCTAAACTCCCTTCCCTCTTTAGGGACTGATTTCACGCTATTCCTGGGTTTTAAAGCGCGTTATTCGCTCTACCTTGGTATATATTGGCGGGAAAAAGAGATGAACCCCTGGGACTCCCCTTCGCGATTTCAGAAGAAGAACCCCCGCGAACCTTAAAGCCAATCAGATAAACCGCCCGGTGACGCTCGCCTTCGTGCGCTTGATGTCGTCCGGCATCCCTTCCGCCACTATACGTCCGCCCTCTTCTCCGCCGCCCGGACCCATATCGACGATCCAGTCCGCGTTCCGGATGATATCGAGGTCGTGCTCAATGACGATCAGCGTCGCGCCGTGGTCGATGAGAGACGAGAAAACGGAGAGAAGCGTCATGACGTCAAGCGGGTGGAGCCCGATCGTCGGCTCATCAAACACGAAAACCGAGTCTTCCTGCGTGCGCCCCATTTCGCTCGCGAGTTTCAGCCGCTGCGCCTCCCCTCCTGAGAGCCCTGGGGTCTCTTCTCCGAGCGTCAGGTAGCCGAGCCCAAGCTGCGAAAGCACTTCAAGCCTCGGGCGGACGTTCTTCATATCACGGCAGAAGGTGAGCGCCTCTGTCACATCCATCGCCATGAGTTCGGGGAGCGACTTCTCCACTCCCTCTTTATTCGCGACGCGGATCGATTCCGCCGCCTTCGAGTACCGGCTCCCGCGGCAGCCCGGGCAAGGAATGTCAACATCCGGGAGGAACTGCACGTCGAGACTGATTTCCCCCGTGCCGTCACACACCGGGCAGCGGAGCTTACCGGTGTTGTACGAAAAGTCGCCCGCCTTGAATCCCGCGGCTTTCGCCGCTTTCGACCGACCATAGATCTTCCGCAGCTCATCATGGATCCCGGCGTACGTCGCGACGGTCGACCGAACGTTGATCCCGATCGGGGTGGAGTCGATGAGTTTCACGTGCTCAATCCCGGGGACCTCCACCGCCTTTACGTGCGGCGGGAGTTTGCCACCGGACAGCATCGCCTCAAGCCCTGGAATCAGGGATTCGAGCACCATCGTGGTTTTACCCGACCCCGAGACCCCGGTGACCACTGTCATCCGGCCCTTTGGAATCGAGACATGAAGGGGCTTCACGGTGTGGATCGGGAGGGTATCGAGGGTGATCTCCCCTTCCGAAAAAATCTCGGGCTTCGGGATCACCGGCCGGATGCGGCGCTCATAGGTCCCGGCGAGGAACGGGCCGATTTTGGAATTTTTGTTCCCGGCGATCTCATTCACCGTTCCTTTCGCGATCACGTTGCCGCCTTTCGCCCCGGCGACCGGTCCCATCTCGATCACCCAGTCGGATTCCTTCAGGATCTGCACATCGTGATCAACGAGCACCACACTGTTCCCATCGTGAATCAGGTCGTGGATGACATCCGTGAGCCCCACGATATTCGAGGGGTGAAGGCCGATCGAAGGTTCGTCCAGCACATAAAGCACGCCGGTTGTCCGGTTCCTGACCGCCCGCGCGATCTGCATCCGCTGCCGCTCGCCGGTGGAAAGCGTGTTTCCGGCTCGATCGAGCGACAGGTACGAGAGCCCGAGGTCGACAAGCCGCGCCGCGACCGCGAGGAACGATCCGCAGATGCTTTCCGCCATGGGGCGCATTTCAGGTGGCAATGACGCCGGCACCCCCTTCACCCAGGGGATGAGTTCCGTGAGTGTCATCCGGCACGCGGCATCCAGCGTAATCCCCCGAAGCTTCGGGGCCCGGGCGGCTTCGGATAGACGGCTCCCTCCGCAGTCCGGGCAGGCGTCGAACTTCAGGAACTTTTCGACGCGCTTCATTCCCTTATCGTCCTTCACCTTGGCGAGCGCGTTTTCCACCGTTTTCACCGCGCTGTAATAGGTGAAGTCGAGTTCCCCGGCGGAATTGGAGCCGTTTTTCGGCCGGTAGAAGATGTGCTTCTTCACCATCGGGCCGTTATAGACGATGTCTTTTTCTTTGTCCGTCAGATCCCGGAACGGGACATCGGTCCGGACCCCCATCGCGCGGCAGACATCTGTCATGAGTGACCACATGAGGCTGTTCCAGGGCGCGACCGCGCCTTCATCAATCGTGAGCGACTCATCAGGCACGAGGGTCGCGAGGTCCACGGTGTGCACGATCCCGGTGCCGCCGCAAGTCGGGCACGCGCCCTGACTGTTAAAGGAGAGCTCTTCCGCGGACGGCGCGTAGAACGACTCACCGCACTCCGGGCAGACGAGGGGCTTCCCCGCCGCCACCGCGAGACTCGGCGGCACATAGTGACCGTGGGGGCAGCGGTGACTCGCGAGGCGCGAGAACATGAGGCGGAGGCTGTTCAGCAATTCAGTCCCGGTGCCAAAAGTTGACCGGATCCCCGGCACCGCGGGGCGCTGATGGAGCGCAAGCGCGGCGGGAATGTAGAGCACCTGATCCACGTCGGCTTTCGCGGCCTGCGTGAGGCGGCGGCGCGTATAGGTGGAGAGGGCCTCCAGATACCGACGGGAGCCTTCCGCGTACAGCACCCCAAGCGCGAGGGACGATTTTCCGGAGCCCGAGACACCCGCGATCCCGGTGATTTTCCCGAGCGGAATATCGACATCAATATTTTTGAGGTTATGGACGCAGGCTCCGCGCACCTCAATATGATCCGGAGGAGTCTCGGTCTTCGACGTGTTTAAACCCTTTTTCGCTGCTGTCATTTTCTGCCGCTCGCTCCCCTCTGATTCTGTTTCTTCAATGGGAACCGCAGAAAAGAGACTCCGCCTCCTCTCCTCTCTATATAGAGAAGCGCGCCTCGATCCCCTCTCCCGCCGTTCCCACGTTACGAAGACAGGATACCAGCGTGAAAACGAAGTTCAAGAACCGCACGCGGCCGCGGGATCCGGAATGGCCTCTGGCGGGGATGCCTGGTTCCCGGTCTCCTCGATACCGAAAACCTGGTCCGAATCCCCTTTTAAAGACACAGTATTTCATTTTGCTCTCTGCGTTAGGAAAAAACGCTTCAGAGATTTTTCTCACGCGCCGCGGCCCCAAAAATCCCCTCCGATCCCTCACAGATCACGGTTTTTCAGCCTCTTTACATGCAAATTCCGCAAGATGCCAATTAACGCTATGTCCGAAAGATATGAACCGGACTAAAGTAATACATAACGGGTTGCAACTTTTGGAGAGTAACTGAATGGCAGATAAGAAAAACGAATCCAAGGCGATCTCTGACCGCGTGAACAAGGTCGCCGCGAGCCAGGCCGCGAAGGCCGTAAGCTCCGCCCGGGCAGTGAAGGAAGAGCGTAAGAGGCTTCAGAACGAAGCCGCGGAAGAACTCGGTGTCTCTGAGAGCCCGAAGGACGGCGCGGTGAAGAATGAGCTCAGCATGGAGCGTGACGTCCGCTACACGACGCCTGAAGGCGCGATGAAGTTTGAGACCGCGGACCGCTCGAGCTCCGCTGTCGGCCGCACGACGAACTTCATCCGCGAGGTGGTCCTCGAAGACCAGTCCCCCTCGGACCGCGAGAAGATCCTGCAGGGGCTCCTCTCCGCTGAAGTGAAGGACGAGAAGGGCCGCGTGGTGAGCACCCGGGGCCTGAACCCTGATATTGAGCTTTCCGAAGACTGGGAAAAGGGCGGCTACCCCTATAAGAACCACCTTCGCCGCAAGGTCTATGAAACCGAAAAGTTCAAGCTCCAGGTGGAGCTCCTGAAGCTGCAGGCCTGGGTGAAGAAGACCGGAAGCCGGGTCGTGATTCTCTTTGAAGGCCGCGACGCGGCAGGCAAAGGCGGCACGATCACGCGCTTCATGGAACACATGAACCCCCGCGGCGCGCGGCTCGTCGCTCTCGATAAGCCGACCGCCGCCGAATCCGGCCAGTGGTACTTCCAGCGCTACGTGAAGCACCTCCCGACCGCGGGCGAAATCGTGCTCTTCGACCGCTCGTGGTACAACCGCGCGGGTGTTGAGCGCGTAATGAGGTTCTGGTATAGGTGGCGTTTTTCGTAGCACTAGGACTGGGAATGTGTCGGGACTTTAA
>ERZ827104.812-NODE-812-length-30938-cov-5.386944_pt1 | contig 30938 bp, 23 predicted proteins | sample MGYA00519781_ERZ827104 | MGnify/ENA primary metagenome ERZ827104 (study PRJEB31778, sample SAMEA3449257) | human gut metagenome | biome: human gut; feature: human-associated habitat; material: faeces | place: United Kingdom | collected 2010/2012 ...
CCCGCCGCCTGTTTGTAAATCTTATATTCCCGCACGGCGATGTGATTCGGGAATTCCTCCTCCAGTGCCTCAAACAGAAGGTCTAAGGGAGATTGGTAGTCATCATCGTCCTCTTTGGCTCCGCCGTTTTCGATCATGTAAATGAGCATTTCAAAATTCTGCTCCTCTGGCGGCGCTTCGTGGATCAGATACAGAATGAGGGCCGTATCCAGCGCAATTTCCGAGCGCTCCCAGAACGGGTCATTCTGCTGCGCGCCTTTGGGCGTGGTGTTTTTGATGAAATTGTTTACCAGTTTCATCACATCTTTATCGTCCTTGATGTAGGCAAAGGCATTGAAGCTGTCTGAATGGGATGGGTCGATCAGGTCGAACACCTTAATAACATAGCCCTTTTGGAGGAGCAGCGGCGCTACCGCCCGGAGCGTTTCCCCCTTGGGGTCTGTCACAAGAAAGCTGCAATTTGCCTCCATCAGGTTCGGCTTCACAAAAAAGCGCGTCTTACCAGCACCAGAGCCACCGATCACGATTTGCAGCAGATTGCGGCGGTGCATTTTGCCGTTCAGGCTCATGCGGACATTCTGCGTCAGGATGGTGTTGTTGCGCGGGTCTTTGTCCCGGTATTTGGCGTTCAGCCGCTTGGCGCTGCCCCATTTGGCGGAGCCGTGTTCTTCTCCCGGCCTGCGGTTCTCGCGGGTCGAGAGGTATAGCGCCACGGCAAAGCCATAGGCCGCCAGTGCCCACAGTATAAATTTCGGCGTATGTGGCGTCCACCGCACAGAAAAGGGATGCTCCATCAGCCACGAAAACCGCCCCATCAGTGTAAACACCGTCATTCCTGCTTTGTACTCCGTTGCCAGCAGTGCTGCCAGCCAAAGCACCACAGGGACAGGCAGAAGCCACAGCAGCGGACTGTCATTCTGATTCCGTCTCATGTGCGCCTCCTTGCACAGCGAAGGGCCGCTCCCTTTTCGGAGCGGCCCCAATAATGCGGCTCAATTTGAGACACATTTCGACAGCATCAATACCCGGTGCGGGGTAGCTTGGGAACAGTCGGTTTTCCATAGACCGAAATGACCCAACGGCTGACTGCCTGCACCCATGTTCCGTTATAAGTTCCGCCGACATCCGCCACATTGACAAAGGAGCCAGCCTGAAGTCCGGCCACGGCCTTACAGTAGAGATAGGGGCTTTCCACCTGGGCAAAGCCTGCCGGAGCTTGTCCGAATACGAACATAACCTCCGTCACGCGCTCATTGGCGGCCAGCCCCAGCGCCACAGAGGATGTAGCCAGCGTGTAGTTCTTTCCAGTCGAAAGGTTATCGGCCAGAGTGCGATAATCGCCGCCGTTGACGCGATAGACGATTTTATAAGTGCCGGGGAAGTTGTAAGTGCCGGTCACGACCTTCTCCAGCCGCACCTGCGCGGGGAGGGTATCGCGCCAATAGAAATTGCTCAGGCTGACATTGGAGGTATTGGCGATCTGCGAGAACGCAAAGCGTACCGGCTGATTTGCCATGATCTCCTTGGGGCCGGTCTTGGTGATGGACACGCCGGTGGACAGGCTCTTGTCCTCCACTTCAAGGCGGGCGATCTGGCCCTCATATTCCAGATACACCGTCAGTTCCTTTTCACTGATGCCGTAATGCTCCGGCGCTTTCACCTCGCGGACGAAATAGCGGGACAGCGGCAGCTGCTTGGAGATGGCCAGTCCGCGGCTGTTGGAACGAATGGTATCGACTACATTCCCGGCCTTATCGGTGATCTCGAACACCGCGCCCTCCAGCAGTGTCCCGGCAGGCAGGCCATTGGTGGAGTTGTAGTCCGCAGAACGCTTTGTGATTTGGATCTGTCCGGTGATGGGGGTATTCTCCCATTCGACCTCAGTAGTCTCGCCGGGCTTCACATAGACGGTCTTTTTCTGCGTATCCCGCACATAGCCCTCGTTTTCCATCTCGCGCAGGAAGTAGCGTCCAGCGGGCAAGTCCTCAAACCAAGCGTAGCCGCGGTCATCGCTGGTGGCCTGTGCAACCGGTGTATTGGTGCTGTCATAGAGCAGGAAGGTCACACCGGGGATTTCCTTTCCGTCTACGCTGGAAATTTTATGGATCAGGATGCCGGAAACGGGCGTGTTATAAAACCATAGCTGCTGGGTGTCATTTGTGCGGACTTCGATGGTCTGGCTTCGGAACGCATCGTCGATGCGGTATCCCTTGATCGTTTCCTCCTCGGTTACGATGACCGTGCCGGTAATGCCGCTTAGGATGATCTGCCCGCTGCGGTCAGTAAAATAGATGCCTTTGCTGGATAGCACGCCATTGTCCACAAAGCTGCCGTCGGCATAGGTGATCTTGAAACGAACACCCTCCAGCGGTTTCTTTGTCACGGAATCCAGCTTATTGATGATGAGATTTCCCTGTGGCGCGTTGCGGAGCGTCACCGTCTGACCCGCCTTGACGGTTGCGGTCTGCGGGGCATCGTCCAGCAGATAGCCGCCCCTTGCGCGGGTTTCCTTCACCACCAGCGTCGTGCCGGGAGTGATGTCCGTAATCGTGAAAGTACCTGCGCTGTCTGTCACATATTTGCCGTTGGCGTCACCCACCACCGTTCCGTCTGCGGTCGTCACCATAAATTCCACATCAGAAAGGGGCTTGTGGGTCGCGCTGTCGATCTTCTTCACCAGCAGGTTCCCCTTGGGAGAATTTCCAAAATAGAGCTGCACCACATCCTGCTGCTTGCCGCTGATGTAGACCGTCTGCGGTACGGAGTCGATGACATGGCCGCTGTCACTGGAGAGTTCTTCGACGATATAAGTGCCTTCTTTCAGCCCCGTCACGGTGAAGCTGCCATTGGCGGAAGTCTTGTAGGTGCCGATGACCGTACCGCCTGTGCCGGAGGTGCCGCCGAGGTATTTCACTTGAAATACAGCGCTGCTGACTGCTTCGCCGGTGACGCTGTCGTACTTCCACACGACGAGGGCTGAAAGCGGAATGTTTTCAAAGGTCAGCACTTTACCGGTGCCAGACTTGATGTAGACCTCCTGCGTGGCCTCCTTGATGGCGTACCCCGTGGGCGGCTCCTGCTCCGTTACCTTGTACCAGCCGTCCCGCAGGCCGGTGAGCTGAAACTGGCCGTTTTCATCGGTGTAGTAGATGCCGAGGTCGTTGATCTCGCCGCTGCCGGTATTGTTGCTGGCGTAGGTAACATGGAACTTTGCACCCTGCAAGGGATCGCCGGTCACGCTGTCCACCTTTTTGACCGTCAGGCTGGGCTTCTTGTGATTCTCAAAATAAACCGTGTGGTCGCGGTTGGGATAGAGCGTTGCAAGCTGAGAGGGCGCGTCCAGCAGATACGGGGACGGCACGGATTTTTCCGAGATTTCGTACACGCCGGGGAGTAGGTTCTTCAGCTCCGCCTTGCCCTCGCTGTCTGTCTTGATCTGATCGACGCTGTGACCGTCTGCGGCGCGGACTTCAAACACGGTATCTGCGATGGGCTCACCGGTGTCGGCATCGTGCTTATATACGATGAGGTTGGGGCGCTTCTGGTTTTCGATGGTCAGGGTGCTGGTTCGGCCTGCGAACAGCTCCATGTGATACTCCCGCAGGTCGAGGATATGAGCGGAATCCGTGGCGGTTTCCTTGACGGAGTACACGCCGGGCTCCAAATCGGCAATCAGAATTTCGCCCTGCTCGTTGGTTGTACGGTCAAGATAATGCGTTCCATCCTCGATCTTGGCGATACGGAAATGAACATTTTTCAGGCGGCTCCCGTCCGAGCTGGTCTTGATGATCTGCAAGGAGGGCTTGATGGTATTGGTGAATACGAACTGTGCGTCCTCGTTGGCATCAAGCTGGATGATACGCTGGGCCTGGTCGATGATATAGCCCTCACAGGCTTTTTCCGTCACCACATACGCGCCGGTGGGGAGCTTGGAGAGGTCGATCTCGCCGTTCTGGTCGGTGGTAAACTCCTTGGGGCCGTAGTCGCCCTTGACGGACTTAATTTCAAAAACTGCATTGGGAATGACCTTGCTGGGGTCGGTGCTGTCCACTTTGATAAGCCGCATACCGGGCTTCACATCGTTGAAGAACAGCAGCTCCTTGATGCCATCACCAGCAGACAGCTCCACCTCCTGCGGTGTGGTGTCGAGGATGTGGCCATCGCTGCCGGTATCCACCTCCACGGCGCGGTAGGTGCCGGGAGCAGCGTCGGTCAGGAGGATTTCACCAAACTCGTCCGTGCGGAATTTGCCGAGAGAAACGCTATCTCGGAAAACTTCAAAGGTGACATTGGCCATCGCCACCATGTTCTTGCGGTCATACTTGATGATCCGCAGACCGGGCAGTTCCTTGTTTACCAGCGAAAAAGTGGTGGTTTCGCCGGTGGCTACGGCAGCCGTATAGGTGGCGTCGTCCTTCAGCCAGCCGGAGGGGGCGGTGATTTCGCGGATTTCATACGCACCGGGCTTGATCTCATCGAAAATGGCATAGCCCGCAAAATTGGTTTCAGCGGTGTAGGTCACGCCACTCTCGATGTGCTTGATCTGCACCATGGCACCGGGCAGGTGCGCTCCGGTGTCGGACAGCTTCTCGATGCGAAGCGTTCCGTAAGGCTCGTTCCAGCAGGTCAGCTCCGCCACCTTGCCGTACTCCACCTTGATATTCTGTGCGGGCGTATCACTAAGCAGGTGGTTCAGGGGTGCCACACGCTCATACACAGTGTAATTCCCCGCCAGCGTCAGGGGGATGGTCACGGTGCCGTCCGAGCCGGTGGCGAAGGTGCCGACGGTGGCTCCGTCCGGATCGACCACCTCAAAAATGGCACCACTGAGCGGGGTATCCGTACCCTTTTCCAGCTTAATAATCTTCAGACCGGTGTCGGGTGCTTCGGTTTTCTCACCGTCGCTGTAATTACTGTATGTGGACAGCTTCATTGTGGTAGTTGGGTCGGTGTCGCACATATAATTCTGGAGCTGGCCGTACTTGTTGACCTCGGCGCAGGTGGCATAGAACACCGCATATTGATAGACATTGGTAGAGAAGGAAAGCTGGACGCTGCCGGTTTTGCCTGCCACCGCAGCGGCGGGATATAGGACTTTGAATTTCCCATCATAGCCATCTCCGGTGCCGGAGGTGGTGATCGTCGTAATATCCTTGTTGTTCATGTCCACGATGCGCGTTCCTGCGGGAACAGAAGCAGGGTCCGAGAATGCAACACGGATGGCATAGTCGCACACCCAGGTATCCGAGTGGACCGTAAACACTTGCTGCTTGTACTGCTGCCCGTCTACCGTAACGGCATAAGCAGTGTCCCGGTCAGCCGCTGCGGTGACGCGGGGCGAGTATATCTTGTTCCACGCCGTGCCACGCACATAGATGTCCTTGGCGGCGGCGAGAATAGCCTGCGCCCGCTGAAGCTCCGCACCGGTCAGGTTAGGGTTGATCTTCAGATTGTTGATGTTCCAGTTGGGAAGCAGATAGCACCACAGCGCCATTTTAGTCGCATAGTAGGCGTGATATTTGTTTTCCAGCTTCAATTCCGAAAGGCCGCGGGTGGGATAGCCGTTGGCGATGATGCCCATGACCTTCGGGTCGCTGCCTTTTTCCTTGGCCATGTATTTGATACTCTCGCCGGGGGCCACGGTCTGCGGCACACCCGTTGTATTCGGATTGACGCAGTAGGCAGGGATCTCCTTCGTTTTTCCGTTGGCACCCACATAATTAAAATAGGTGTAGACCAGTTCCCGGATGCGTCCGTTGATGGAGAGATACGAGAGTTTCTGCTCACCGTTGTAAATATTGACCTCGCCCAAAGCCTCCTCCTCGCTGCCGGCGGCAAGGACCGTGACTGGGAGCATCCCCAGCACCATTACCAGCGCAAGGAGCATGGAAACCATTCGTTTTTTCATGTGCATTTTCTCCTTTTATTGATTTTGGGAAATAGAGAAGGCGGTATGCTTTCGCATACCGCCCGCGTTGAGATATGAAGTTGTCAGCTCACATAGATGCTGTACTCAGTGTATTGAAACACGCCGTTTTTGTAGACATCCCATGCCTCCAGAGAGTAAGTCCCCGGAGGGCAGGAATTGAATAGCTCTGTGATCTGCTCCGCGCGCCACGGCCAAAAGCTCTGCGGCGTTACCTCTGCGGGAATGGTCAGGTTGATCTTCACCTTGTCATTCCCGCTGGGGAATTTCACCGGCTGGCCGTTCTGCCATGTTTCGGGGTTGTCCCCGATGGCATTATACAAGGTATAGAGCATCCGGCGTGTTTCGTAGAGATTGCGCTGGAATAGGCAGTCCTGCCCGCCGCTTGTGAAATGGCGCGCCTCTGCCTGCGGCATTTCCGGTTGGGGCAGCTTGCTCCAATCACAGGTGGCGGTGGGCAGCTCTCCCAGCGGTGCGCTGGAAAAGGCGTTGTTGTTCCAGCGGGACACATCTTTAATGGTATAGTTCGTCCCGTCGTCGCAGCGGATCACATCGCCCACCTTGGGAACATACCGAGAACCGTCTGTGGGGGCTGCGGCAGTCTGCTGGGGTGCGGTTCCGGTGTAGGGCTTTCCGCTTTCCACCTGCACACAGCCGTTGTCGCTGTCCCAATAAACATTGAAACAGACCTGTTCGCCAATGTCCCGCAGCTTCACATAGTTGTTGCCGTTGATGACATAGGCTTCCATCTGTACTTCCCGTCCATCGACAAATACGCGGTGGGTGCTGCGCTCTGCCATGATCCCGGCGGCGTAGGCTGTGGTGGTGACGCCCACCACCAACAAGCCGGTAAGAAAACCTGCCGCAAAACTTCCTCGTTTCATAGGGTGTACCTCCAAAGTCTTTTGATGGGTTCATGGTATCGTAAAAGTTGGTGAGTGTCAAAAAATATGGAGGCGTTGGAGCTCAGCAAAAGTTCTTTACATCAATGACCATCATAGTATCTCATCATTTTTCTCGTGCCTGCACACACCAGCGGTAATCCGGCTGATTCTTCACGCAGGTGACAAGGGTGATGATATTTTCCGTGCTGTCGCTCAGGACACTGGTATCGTCCACGCCGATCTTACTGACAGAGTACACCTCATAGCTGCGTGTGCCGAGCTGGGTGGTCAGCTTGATGGTGTCGCCAATGTCGAGGGTGTGGATCTTTCCGAAGTGGTTATTGACGCCCCGATTGTGGCCCGCAATCGCCACATTGCCTTCCCAAATGGAGGTGTTGGCGAAATGTCCTGCGCCCTTGCGGAGTGCGTCCGCGTTTGTCCCCTGATACACCTTGACAGACAGACCGAGGGTGGGAATTTTCAGCGTACCGAGATAGCCGCCGCTGTAATAGAGGTCTTTCGTGACTGCCGTGTACTTCACCGGCGTGTAGGAGCCGGTATTTCCACCAGCGGTGCTGCCGGAAGCGGAGGGAGGCAGGACGGTCACGCCGCCTGTGCCGCTGACCGTTCCCGTGGCCGAACCGCTCACAAGGTTTGGCGTCAGCAGCTCTCCGGCATTCAGCGTATAAGAGGTAGGCGAGCCAAAAGCAGGCGGGATGTAGGCGGCGTTTTTGCTCCGGTCGGTGTTTGCAGGCTTATCCATCGTGACATAAATGGTTTCGTCCGAGGTAGGGCGTCCGAACAGCCCTGCGTCTGGGCCGTCAAAGTGGTACTCCAATGCCGATGCAGGCATGGAAAAAGCCGCCAGCATACAGCAGGCGGCCAGCAGCGTGGTCAGATATTTCTTCATGCGGCGTACCCTCTTTTCTTATTGATGTAGTGGCGATAGCCCTTATAACCAGCGTAACCGCATCCGCCCAGCGCCGCAGCGCCCACGGGGATCAACAGCCACAGCCAGTTAAAATCAACACCGCTCTTTGCCGATGCCGCAGCGCCGACGCTGGAAAAAACGGCGGTGTAGATCACCGTATCACAGCTTGTGCGGGTGACGTCACCCTTATAGTCCGCCGTGACGGTGTAGCCGGTGGCGTATTTGCTGGTGGCGGTGCCGGTGTAGCTTGCCACAGCGGTATAGCGAATGGGAATGTCATAGCCGTCCGTGGGATCGACAGCCGCCTCCTGCCAGCTTACATCGGCAAGAGTCAGGGTGCGGCCATTTTCATTCACAGACTTGGGAACAAGGGACACATCGGCGTCGGAGAGATTGGGATAGGTGCGCTCCGCCGTCACCGTGCGGCTGCTGGTCCCGTAGCCCGCGGCCTCCACTTGAATGGTAGTATGGTCAAGGGACAGGACGCCCTCATAGCCGTCCTCGGTCTTGACCTCCAGCTTCGGCTCCAGCATTTTCAGAATTTCCGCCATATCTTTGGCCTTGCTCTCCAGCGTGACCACCTCGATATGCTCCCGCGTGTCCATTTCTGTCTGGTCATTTTTCAGCAAGTCAAGGAGCGTATAGGTGCGTCCCTCACGCTCAAAGTCAGCGGTGGGGATCGTGGCGGGATCGTCCTTTGCGGTCAGGTAGTAGACCTTTTCTAATCGGTACACACCGTTTTCCTCGCTGGCCCTGACCTCGGCGGGATAGGCGGAAATGCCGGGGAGCGTATCTGCGGCAGAGATCATTGTGGATACCGTATCGGCTTCTGTCATGGGTTCTGCGGCCAGCGCCGCAACGCTCATGCTGCACAGCATCAGCGCCGCGCAGAGTGCAAACGCAACTTTCTTTTTCACGCTTCGTCCTCCTTCCTCAGCGAACGGGCCAGTTCTGCTCCGGCTGCTTGCGCTCCTGCGGAGAGATTTCACGCTGGATGTCATTTTGCAGCTTACGAAAATACTTTTGCAGGCTGTCTACCACGCCGCGGCGATCCTGCACCTCCATACCGTCAAACACCTGCGCCACGCGGCTCACATCGGGCTGCGGGGCCTCCACGCCGAAATTGCGGCAGAGCATATAGCTGACGCTCTCGGCGTCCATGGCGCAGTCCTCACGGGTATAGTAGGGATAGCGCCCGTGGTCATGGATACCGGCGTGGACGATCTCGCGGGAGAGCGCCGCAAAGATCTTGCTGTCGATCAGGCGGCTGGATACCGTAATGCTCTGCGTCTTAGGATCATAAACGGCGTCCTGATACATGGTGCTGCTGGTGACCACGGGAACGGGGGAGCTGTCCAGCAATCGGCGCAGGGCGGCGTCCATTTCCGGCGTATTGTCTTTCAGGCTCAGCGCCGGAACACCGGCCTTGCCGTGGGTCTGGGAAATGTCAAACACACGCCCGATCTTATAGCCGTGATACTCACGCCCGTCCTTCACATAGGTATCCGACACGCGGATCTTCATGCCGTTCTCGTCACGGTTGACACTGCGCCCCAGTCGGTTCCAAACCTCCAGACTGTTGATGTAGGTGATCTCCGGGTTCTGCGCCATTGCCAGCAGCACATTGGACGCACTGTATCGCGGGTTGATGGCCTGCGTATCCAGATAGTGGAGGTAGGCGCCGGGTTCACTGGTGACGTGCATGACCGCATCGTCGGAAAGCTGCCCCAATTCCTCGCGTTCCGCTGTTTTCTTTGCCTTCCAGTCCTCGTCCCTCTGCTGCTTCTGCTGGATCAAATCGTCTAACTTTGCCATGTTCGTTTCTCCTATTCAAAATCAATTTATTCCCGCGTGGGCATAGCCTTTTGAATGGCTTCCCGCACGGTGTCCTTGGTGGGGGCGGTCCCGTCCCGTTCTGCTGCCGCTTGCAGCGCCATCAGGCGGCTGCGGACGGAGGGGCGGGCGTCAGCCTTCTCCGTAGCCGGTTCCGTAGACGCTCTCACACCAGTCCCGCGCTCCTTGGAGCTGCTCTCGGACGGAGCGCGGGCGTTCTCTTTTTTTGCGGCAGCGTCCTCCTTCACCGGCGCGGGATAGCCCATGCGCTCAAAAATGCGGTTGATCTGCTTGGCGTCCCTTGCCTTCGCCATGATCTCCACCGTGCCGGTCTTTTCCACCTTATTGACGATGGGGTAAAACAGGACGCCGTAGCGCTTGGCCTCCATCTGGAAGCCCTTCAAGTCCTCCTGCTTGACGGAAAAAATGGTCAGCTCCTCGCCGTCGTGGATCAGGCGCTTGAGGTTGGTCTTACCGGCAAGCTTCTGATTGTCGTTGGCAAGGGCAATCAGTAAGGCGGCAAGGTTCTTGGCCCCCAGCCCCGCCAGCTTGAGAGCGCTCTCGGTGATCTGGATACCCTCACGCACCATCAGGTCAGCGGTTTCACCGTTGGTACTCATGCTTGTGTTCCTCCTTGTTCTTTAGATTTTCCTGCCGTTCAGCCTGCGCCTGCTGACACTGTTGGGATACCCTTGGAATGTCCGATTGTATCCTGCGGCACAGACGCAGCTCCCCGCGCTTTTCACGCAGGGCGGCAGTCTGCTGTTGGATCTCCGCGCTGTACTTGGCTTGTGCTTCTTCATCGCTGGTGTTCCTCCTTTCTTGATAAAGTGGTTTTCTCTGTTCCTCCAACAAGCGAATGTCCCACTCCAGCACACGGATACGCTGCTCCAGCTCCGCTTCGGTGGTAATTCCGCTTGATAAAAGATATTTGAATTGCTGCTCATACCGCTCCAAATGAATGACCTCCCGCTTGACGGAGAAGGGCAGCTTGGGCGGCAGCTTTTTCCGCCTGCCCCCACGCAGCAGGTAGAGGTAGCGGAGATAGAGCGCATGAAAGCCTGTGATCTTCTTCTTTCGGACGGTGGACAGCTTACCCTTCACGCGGTAACGCTTGACGGCATGGGTGACGGTCGGCGGGGCCATGCCGCCGTGCCGCTGGCGGGAGAGCCGCAGCAGAATATCCGCTTCGGTGTAGCCCTCGCCCAAGCTGTCCAGACGGATCGCCCGCTTTGCGCCGGGTGGCTTGACCGTGGTGTATTTCCGATTGGGGCTGCGGCGTACCTCGTAGCCGTTTCGTCGCAGGAGCATGAGAAAGGAATCGTAGGTGTAGGCTTGCCCAATGATCGTGTCAATGTCGGCGCGGATTACACCGCGCACGGTGGGCTTGCCGCCCTGCTCCGCCTTCCACTCGGCGTAATGCTTGCCCTTGCCCTGCGGGGCGATGACGGATAAATCATTCTCCCGGCATAGCGCGTCCGAAGTGCCGCGCACATCGTTGTAATAACTCTCCGGGCTGGAATGATACTTGTGGCCGTCCGTGCGGGAAACAGAATTGACCACGATGTGATTATGCGGGTGGGCCTTGTCTAAATGGGTCCCGATGACGGCTTCAAAATCCTCACCGAATAATCGCCGCGCAAACTCGCACCCGATCTCATGGGCCTGCTCCGGCGTCACCTCGCCGGGTGCAAAGGATTGAATGAAGTGATAGCCGAGGACGCCGCCCATCTTTTTGTATATCTTTTTCGTTTTCTGCATGGCAGCAAAGGCGGTTTCGGCAGACCGGCAGTTCAGCGTGGTCACAAAGCGCACGGTATCGGTTTTCTCCGGGTCAGCGGTGTAGACGATCCTCTCATCCAGCTCGGTCTTTTCCCCATTGACGGCATACTTTATGCGGTCGTCCAGCCTTGCGCGGATGGCGAATACTTTGGTGTATGCCATGTCACAGCCGCTCCGCGATGTTCCAGATCGTTTCCTGCGCCGCCGTGATCGCGGCGATGTCCTCACCGCTGGCAAAGCCGCGGGCATTGACTGTGCGGGCGATCTGATTGATGTTATTGCCGATGGCGGCGAGCTGGCGGCGTATTTCAGCGTATTCGTTGGGTGGCCTTGGCCGCATTTTTTCACCGGCGATCAATGTGCGAAGATAGACCTCCATGGGGAAACCGGAAATTGCCACCTGCTCCTTCAGATGCCGGTGTTCCGTTTCGTTCAAACGGAGAAGAATAGAGATAGATCGTTTTCTGATAACAGATTCCTCCTTGAAATAGGATGGGGTCTTAGGGGATTTACCCCCTAACAAGCGCATTTGGATAGCCAAATGCTATGCTTGCGACTGCAACGCAGCCGCAGGCTGCGTGCAGCCCTGACCCAGCCGAAAAACAGATCAGCGCGCGTCCCCACCACGGGTTCTTACTCTGCCGCTGATCCCTTTCACAAGCTGGAGCTGGTCGTTGTAGTCCTTTCCGCGCCGTGGTGGGTTGTCGATGATCTCATACTCGGAAAGTCTCTTTTGTATGGCCGCAGACGCCGCCCGTCCCGGTTCATCGTTGTCCAGGCACAGCACGATCCGTGCCACGCCGGGATTGTCCTTCAGGTATTGCTCCAGTGCCGCGGGGAATCGGATCGAGCCATCCTTCCGCGGCTGATAGATGCCGGAGAGGGACAGCGTATTGGCGGCGCGCCATTCCTGCCCACGCAGCTTCAGCAGCGTCAGGTAAGAAAGCGCGTCAATGGCGGATTCAAACACACAGAGTGTTTTGCCGCCGGCGCAAAGGGAAACGGCAAAGGAAAACCGCTTATCACTGCCGGGGACTTCACCGGCAAAGGTGGTATCCGAAAGAGTCCCACGCAGCGCACCGTAGGCGGGGCTGTCCCCGTCGTAGCCCACGAATACGCAGTTATGATGCTCTGCGTCCTCATAGAGTTGCCCGTGCTTGATGCAGTGGTTGATGATCTCAGCGTCAATGCCGCGGCTCCGCAGATATGCAAAAACACGCCGGTTGTCGGCGTGTTTGGGCGGGAGGGTAAATTCAGTTTTCAGGAGCGGTGCGGTTGGCTCTGATTTGGTCGGCACACAGGGCAATTCTCCGAGGATGCGCTGAACGGCATCCAGAAAGGAAAGTCCATCCACGCGGGTCAAATAGTCCAGCGCATTCGTGCCGCCGATGTTCCGCGACCACCAGCACCATTTCCCGTTGGAGATTTTCAGGGAATCGTGGGTGCGGGTAGTGTAGGTGCCACTTCCAACATAGACCAGCTCGTCCGGTTCAAACCGTCGCAGGTAGGTCAGCAGGTCCATCTCGCGGGCAGCGGCGATCTGGTCTTTTGATAAGTAAGGCGTAATGTTCACCTCCTGGGGACATGAAAAAAGCGCAAGCATTTCTGCCTGCGCTTCCAATATGATTTATTTTTGAATGATTACGCTCTCTGCAAGTAAAACTCACTTTCCGCCACACGGATTACGAAATCATATTCCAGTCTGGTTGCCTTGGACATATTGATGTTGTACCGTTTACAGACTTGACGCAAGTGGGCAAAGTACTCTTTGTCCTCTTTTGTCAGTGGAGCTACCCAGCCGGTTTCAGCAGCGTGCTCCTCAATACGCTGGAGATATTCAAATCTTTTCTGATCCATCATCTACGCCCCCTTCAAGATAATCTGCAATAATGTCTGCTGCGGCATCCTCCCATATTACCAAACGAAACGGGTCATAAGACGCGACCTGTCTCGCTCCAAATGCTTCCGTATAATAAGCCAGAAGTTCACTTGTTTTTGCTTTGAATATCAGAACGCCGTCATAACCTGCGTTCAAGGAGATCTGTACCGCATAAGCAAACAAGGCCCTTGCAATTCCAATATATTTCTTTACCTTCTTTTCGGCATGAAGAAGATTTGCATTGCTGTGACCGGCATTCTCCAGATAGATGATTTCAACGGCTAAGCCATCCTCATCCAGCTCATATGACATCAGTCCCAGCAGCTCATCATTGTCTGAACGGTGCAGTGCGACCTTATTGGGAAACTGGCTCGCATAAGGTGTCGTCCAGTCGGTTTGCCAGTCCTTGGTCACTGCCATATCCTGCTCGGTCGCAGTCTTTACGGTTGCGGGAATTTTCTCCCTTGAGGCGGCGTCCACTACGAACAAATTCAGCATGGTCATCCCACCTTTCACAATGTAGATTATCATAATCGAGCACAAAAAACAAGCGCACCGCGTCAGTTTGTCGCAGATTGGCTTTCGCCATACGCCATCACAGCATTGACCAGCCGTTTAAATCTATCCTGATATTCAGGAGCAAAAAAAGGCCGTCAAAGATTTCCACGTGGGAATAGTAATACTTGCTGACTGCTTCAGTAACACCCTGCATATCCTGAATAGCTTCATTGGCAAAAGGGTCGCATATCCAAATTTGCAATGTGAACATTTTTCACATTGCTTTTTTCATCTACCTCACCTTCAGCAAATACATTTTTTATATGTTTCGTGATACCGCTGCGCTCTCGTTGAAACAGTTCCGCCATCTGCGCCTGCGTCGGCCAAACGGTTTCGTTTTCATGCGGACATCGATTTTTGTCAAACCATCCTCGGTCTGATACATAATGATCTCCGTCTGTTCAGGCTGGATGCTGCTTCCGCTGATTGCTAAATCATCCATGTATCGGTTCCTCCTATTATTCTTGACTAAACATAGTTTCATGAGCAGAATACTCCTGCGCTGCCAACCTGTAATGGGAGGCCAGCAGAGCCTCTTTCATTTGCTCGCCAGTCGAATCGCCGTTTGCCCAGCAGTGTGAGAGCATCTTGGTATATTCCGAAACAGGGACGCCTTCGATGGCATTCAAGGCATCTGCCAGCTTTACCGCCTGAATTCTGCGTTCTTTTGCTCCATCCGTCATGATAACATACTCCACCGGACTTTTTCAGTATTATACCATGCTGGGGTTATTTTAGAAAGCTCCTTTAGAATTGAATTTACGCAATGTCCAACAATTACCGCTCCGGCGTGTTCTTTTTCACTGCCTTTGGCTCCACGCTGCGCTCCGGCTTAGCCAGTTCTTCCATTGCCGCATTGATCACGCAGGAGTGATTGTCCACAGCGTAAATGTCCGTATGCCCGCCCATCTGCTTCTGGAGCGCCGCAAATCGCCCCGCAGCCTGACGCGCCGGTGGCTAGAATCGCTCATCTCCCGTGCGCTGCGCCATGGTGCAGGCCAGCACGAACATACAGCGGTCCTTGCCATAAGCCGCTGTCCACTCTTTCAAAAAAGCAGACAGCTTTCCATCGTTGTAGGCGTTGGTCGCACCCTTCTCAAAGGCTCCCGCACAGGTCAGCGTCCGATCCCTGCTGGCCATCCACTCAAAGGCCTCTCCGCGAACCACAGCCTCAGAACGGGTATTAGGATATATGGGCTGTGCGGGATCTCGATATTTTTCTTCGACTCTTTTCCGCAGAATATCATCCGCACAGCACGCAATGCTGTCACGAAAGGCATCCATCTCATCCGTATCGCGGGAGAGCCAGTCCGTATAAAGCTGTGACAGGGGATGCTCAAACTCGTTCAGCACCGTAAGCTGCCGCTCGGAGAGGCTTGTTTCATCCTCAAAAAGTATCAGCAGATTATCACGGCAAGCGATCTCGTAGGCGCGGGAAATAATTTCGTCAGGTGATTTCATTTTCATCTCTGCAAGGAACGCCGCATTTTCCTGTGACATTTTTTCGTATAATTTGGTTTCCAATTCGTCTTTTGTGGACATGATTTCCCTCCATTTTATCGTGCCAAACCCGCCCGCATCCGGTGGGCGTAATTGGCAACACTGTATCGTTTCATATAGGCGTTTTCGCTGGGGGCCGGACTGTCAAAGTCCAGCCCCTCCATGCGGGGATCATCGGTGCCGTCCAGCACCGCCTCCACCGGGATCACGCGGAGCCTGCCGGAGCATTTCAGCTCGCCGCCAAATACGCCAGCGGCACAGTGAAAGCCACGGTCGCCGCACACCCACAGCAGCTTCTTTCCTGCAGGAATATCCCCAAAGGGCTGCTTCAAAACAATAACGGAACGGGGTTCCGCCCCGGCCACCTCATAGTAGCCGGACTGCTCCGCCTTTTCATAAGCGCGGATCAACTTCTCAAATTTGCGCTGCGGCTCAATATAGAGCCAGCTTTCCTGATAACCCATAATTTCCTCCGTTTTCTATTGGTTTTACCGCTCCATCTGCGGTCTGCGGCGCTCCGGTGGCCTTTGATCCTCGTCCGGCTCGGCGTCTACGATCTCCGGCTCCTTGTGGTCTAAATTCAGCAGGGTATTCAGTTCCTCCAGCCGTGCCGTTTTGGTCGTAAGTTCCTCTTCGCGGGGAAACGGCTTTTGTACCTCTGCCTTTGCGGTTTCCAACTGCGTTTGCAGATTGGAAAGCTGCTCGCGGCAGGTTTGCTCCTTGATGGGCAGTCCCTCCAGTGCATTGTCCATGCGCTGTAAATTGCCGAACACATCGGTACCCAGCGTGACCGTATGGCGGAGCTGCCCGATCATGGTCAGGCGGTATTCCCGCGCAAAGGTATCGAACGCCAGCTCCAGCGTCAGACCGCGATAGCTGCCGATCTGTGTCGCCTCTGGGGAGAGCATCGCCTGACACATGGTCAACAGCGCTGCGCCCGCCTCCTTCTTGTCGGCATGGGTGACACCCGCCAGCGTAAGTGGGGAGAAGCCGTCCGCGTTTGGGTGGGTATTTCCCTTGACCGTGGCAATATCCGCGCCATAACCGGCGATCCGTGCCTGCGTTTCCGCGATTTGTTTCGGAAAGCCCTTGCTGATGGCGTCCTCCAGCGCGTATTTCTGAGAAAGGTGGTTGGCTTTCAGCAGCTTCAGCTTGGACACCTCAATGTCAAGATCCATCTTTTCCTTGATCATGGGGTTGCCGCTGGCCAGCGCCTTGATCTCGGCATAAGAAAGCGCCTGTTCGTCTACATCTTCGGCAGAGCGGACAGGCGATTTGCTGGTCATGATTTGGCTGATAAATTTCTGCTTGCTCTCCACAAGCTGGTAAAGGTAGGCGTCGAAGGTGCCCTCGGTGACATAGCTGTAAATGTCTACCTCCGGGTTTTCGTTGCCCTGCCGGATGATGCGCCCCTCCCGCTGCTGAAGGTCGGACGGACGCCACGGACAATCCAGATGGTGCAAAGCGATGAGCTTTTGCTGGCAGTTGGTGCCAGCGCCCATGCGCTGGGTGCTGCCCAACAGGATACGCACCTGACCGCTCCGCACCTTGCCGAACAGGTCTTTCTTCTGCGCCTCGCTCTTGGCGTTGTGGATGAAGGCGATCTCGTTTTCGGGAATACCCAATTCCAGCAATTTTGCGTGAATATCATCATAAACGCTGAAAGTGCCGTCATCCTTTGGGGTGGACAGGTCGCAAAAAATCATTTGGGTGGAGCGTTGGCCAGCGGTGCGCCGCCAGATCTCAAACACATTTTCCGCGCACTTGGCAGCTTTGCTGTTGGGGTCGCTGGGGAGCATGGGGTTGACCAGCCGCTGATCCAGCGCCAGCTTGCGGCCATCGTTGGTAATCATCAGCATATTGTCCACGCTGCTGTCCACCTCGCGGTTGCGGACTTTCTCAGCGCGCTCCGCCAGCGACGCCACGATCTCTTTCTGATACTCCGATGGCTTCAAGGCGATATTGTGGTAATGCGCCTCCGGCACCGGCAGCTTCAGCATATCCGCCGTCTGGATGTCCGCCACATTTTTGAATACGCTCATCAACTCCGGCAGGTTATAAAACTTGGCAAACCGCGTCTTGGCCCGGTAACCGGTGCCCTCGGGAGACAGCTCGATGGCGGTGACAGTCTCGCCGTAGTTCGCCGCCCATGCGTCAAAGTGCTGCAAGCCCTGCTCCTCCAACGCAGACATCTGCAAATACCGCTGGATGGTGTAAAGCTCCACCATGCTGTTGGAAATGGGGGTGCCGGTGGCAAAGATAATACCGCGTCCCCCAGTGATTTCATCCAAATAGCGGCACTTCATAAAGAGGTCTGAGCTTTTCTGCGCCTCGGTCTGGGCAATACCGCCCACATTCCGCATTTTCGTGTATAAAAAGAGGTTCTTAAAATAGTGTGACTCGTCAATGAAGATGCGGTCAACGCCCAATTCCTCAAAGGTGACCACATCGTCCTTGCGGCTCTGGTCATTCAGCTTGTCGATCTTGGCTTGCAGGCCCTTCTTGGTTTTCTCCATCTGTTTGATCGTGAACTTCTCCGCTTTTTCTCGTTTGGCTTCGGAAATGCCCATCATAATTTCGTCGATCTGCTGTTCCAGAATGGCCCGCTGGCGCTCTACGCTCATGGGGATCTTCTCAAATTGTGAATGGCCGATAATAACGGCATCATAGTCGCCGGTGGCGATCCTACCACAGAATTTCTTGCGGTTTTTGGTTTCAAAGTCCTTACGGGTAGCGACAAGGATGTTCGCTGCCGGATAGAGCTGCAAAAACTCAGTGGCCCACTGCTCTGTCAGGTGGTTGGGCACCACAAAAAGAGATTTTTGACACAGGCCCAGCCGCTTGCTCTCCATGGCGGCGGCTACCATTTCAAAGGTTTTTCCCGCGCCCACCACATGGGCAAGCAGGGTATTTCCACCGTACAAAATGTGCGCGATGGCGTTGACCTGGTGCTTGCGGAGTGTGATCTCCGGGTTCATGCCTGAAAAGCTGATGTGACTGCCATCATACTCACGGGGACGGTTGCTGTTGAACAGAATATTATAGGTCTTACAGATGGCTTCGCGCCGGTCAGGATCTTTCCAGATCCACTCAGCAAAAGCGTCTTTAATGAGTTCCTGCTTACTCTGCGCGATAGCAGTCTCTTTCTTATTCAGAACGGCAATTCTGCGCCCTTCTTCATCGTATTGGTAATCAAAAATGCGGACATCCTTCAGGTTAAGTGTCGTTTCGATGATCTCATAGGCGTTGACGCGCTTGGTGCCGTAGGTGCTGATGGCCTTGACATTGCCGCGATCCTTGCTTTTGCCTTCGATGCGCCATTCACCGGTGATGCCGGAATAGTGGACCTTCATGCTCCATTGCGCGCTGCGGGGCGTCCCCAGCGTTTCAAAAATAAATCGGCGGACATATTCGGTGTCCAGCCATGTAGCGCCCAGCCGGACGGAGATCTCGCTGGCGGTGAGGTCGGTGGGCTGCACCTGCGCGAGCGCATCGGCGTTGATCTGATACTGCGGGTCCTGCTCCGCCTTGCCTTGGGCAACCGCCAATTTCTGACGCACATTGCCGGAGAGGTATTCATCTGCGGGCAGGTATTTCTCATGTCCATCGTTCTCGCCGGTGTAAGCGGGGTTCAAAAAAATCACGCCCTTGAGATCAGAAAACAGCGTTTCTTCGTCCTTGCCGGTGAGCCTGCTCATATAGTCCATATCCACATGAGCCTTTTCCCCGATGGACAGCGCCAGCGCCTCCACCGCTGTGTCTACCTTTTCAGCAGGTTTGTGGCTGCGGATGGTGCGCTTGGTGAACAGGTCAGCCTTCCTTTTCAGGTTCCGGTCCTCGTCCAGAATTTCCAGCGAACAGAGCAGGAAGTAAGAGCTGTCCTGATCGAAGGCGATGGCGTTGCCGCGGGAGTTGATGAGTCCATATTTCCGGGTGAAGGCGTCATAGAGAGCATTCAGCTTTGCTTGCTGCGCCTTGATTTCTTCATCGGGATAGTCCTCGGTCTGATATTCCAGCAGCGTCCGCACACAGTCCCGCAGCTCGATCATGCCGCGGATTCTGCTCTCTGCCGTCTTGGATACCTCCACCGGGTTCATACGGCTGTTTTCCCGGTAGTAGATCTGGTCGTCCACCAGCGTATAGGAAAAATTGCGGACAGCGGGGTCGGCCTCGATGGAATGATCCTCTCCCTCCAGTTCTTCCTCCCGGTCATAAGTGGTGATCTCACCGTGGACATTCTGAACGGCTTCCGCCAGAAGTGCTTCCAATGGTTTCTCCGGGTACGGCTCACAGGTGGGCGTGGGGCCGAACGGCCCGGACACCATCTTCATCTCGCCCAGCACCATGTCGGGATGGTCGATGAAGTAGCTGTTCATCTGGATGCCGTCCTCGTTGGTGGCAAGGTGTACCCATTCGGGTTCTATATTCACCATTCGTTCCCGCTTTTGCAAAAACAGGATGTCTGAAACGACCTCCGTGCCCGCCGCGGCCTTGAACGCATTGTTGGGCAGGCGGATGGCCCCCAGCAGCTCCGAGCGCTGCGCGATGTATTTTCGCGCGCTGGCGGTGCGCTTGTCCATGGTGTAGCTGGAGGTCACAACGGCGATAACGCCGCCTGGTCTGACCTGATCCAACGCCTTGGCGATGAAATACTCGTGGATGGGGAAATTCAGCCGGTCATAGCGTTTGTCCGGCACATGGAACTGGCCGAAGGGAACATTGCCGATGGCAACATCAAAAAAGTTATCCGGGAAGGCGGTTTTCTCATAGCCCTGCACCGCGATACTGCTTTTCTGATAAAGCTGTCTGGCGATGCGGCCAGAGAGATCATCCAGCTCCACGCCGTAGAGCTTGCTGCCGCTCATGCTTTCCGGCAGCATACCGAGAAAATTGCCAATGCCGCAGGACGGTTCCAAAATGTTGCCCTGCGTGAAGCCCAGCTGCCCCAGGGCGGCATAGATGCCGCGGATGACCACAGGCGGCGTGTAGAACGCCGTCAGCGTGGATTCACGGGCGGCGGCGTATTCGGCATCGGTAAGCAGTTCTTTCAGTTCAGCGTAACGAGGATTTTTCTCGTCAAAGAAGTCCGCCAGTCCGCCCCAACCTACATACTGCGCCAGCACCGCCTGTTCCTCCGCTGTGGCGGCTCGGCTCTCCGCCTCCACGGTTTTCAGGGTACGGATCGCGTCCAGATTGCGCTGAAAACGCTCCAACGGTGCGCCCTCTCCGATATGGTCATCGGTGATGCGATAGTTCCGGCCATCCGCGTCCAGCGGATAGGCAAGCGCGTTTTGCTTTTTCTTTTTCGGCGGGGTGAGTACCGCAGGCGGCTCGTCCGTCTGCGGCTGCGGCGAGGCCAGCGCAGCGGGGTCCGCCTGCTCCATGTGAGCGCGGACATAGTCGATGGATTCCTTTCGGAAGATGGGAAAGCCCGTCCCGCCTTCAAAGGTCACATCCCGCAGCGATACATTTTGTGTATGATCGTCTACGCTGTCCACTTCAAACTGCCGCCCATCTATGGTCAGGCGTGTGCCGATGGAGAGCGGTTCGGGGACTTCCGGTTCCATGAACATTACGGACTCCGGTGGCGTTGGCATGGTTCCCTCGGAGGGTGTCGCAGCTTCCCGCACCAACGCCGCTGTCGGCTCATTGGGTGCGGTCGGTGTCAGTTGCCCATCATGCCGGTGATTGAACAGGCTGAACTCACCGTTTACATAGGCATAAAGTTGAAAATGAGTTTCATGGACAAATTCATAGTGGCGGTCATCTTTTTGCATTTCACCCAACCGGGCATTCAATGCGTCCATGAGCCACATTGCAGTGGACCTATCCTGCAATTCTTCTTCAATCAGCGGTACCGCCTGATAATAATCCATGCTCATGTAATAGGGACGCGGCACATTGTCCGGTGCATTGTACAGACTGGAGTAAATGGCCCGCGCCACCTGTCTCCGCTCATATTCCGGGATCTTTGCGATGGCATCCTCGCCGGGGAATCGTTTCTGCGCGATCAGGCGCTCATACTCCTTGACCACATTGGGGATGGTCAGATGGACGGTATCATATTTCTTGAAATTATAGTCGCGCTCATACTCCAGCCCTTTTGATGTTTTCGTGTGCTGGTATCCGGCGCGGGCTCCGCCGCTGTACTCACCAAAACTGCCCTTGATGAATTTTTGGCATTCCTCCGGCGTGTGGGGATAGCAGAAATGGGAGTACACCGCCAGTCGTCTATCAACACTGTCTCTTAGGAAGAACTGGTCGATCTCATCCTGTGTGATGAACATTTTGCACTGACGCAGGAAATTGGGCTGTGCGGTAAAGTGCCGCTCCGAATATTGCAAGCCATCGAGAATAGTACCGATGCGGTGGGTGTTATAGCCACTGACACGGAAACGCATGATGTCCAGGGCCGCGGCGTAGGCGTCAAGGAAAGTGTGATATTCCTGTGCCAGAGTCTGCAGTCCACCCTCTGTCTTAGCGAACGCCACCATATCCTCGTCCAGTTCCGGGTAGCCCTTGTGCTGGTCATGGATCGCCAATGTCTGTGGGAAAAGGCCCTGCCCGCGGCCATCTTCGTTCAGGTCACGGGCCGTCATTAACATGGCGTCCATTGCTTCATGCAGCACCTTGTCCGGAGCCTGCGCCAGTTCGGATGCGGAGAGATATGTCCCCGCCTCCAGCAGTTCCAAAATCCGTGCCGACGCCTGTTCCCATGTGACCATGGTTTTGCTGTACCCGGTGCGGACGCTGTCCCCTTGGGCGAGGTGGACGCCATCCTCCATGAACCACACGGCGTATTTGCGGCCTTCGTACTCGATACCGCGCCCATTTTCCGTGCCAAACTCTCGGCGCAAAAACTCTTCATTTTCCTGCTCTGGCCGTTCCCGCATATAAAATACGGCGATGCGCTCCGCGCTGTTGGGCTCGTTTCCGCCTGTGCAGAGTGCCAGGTCAATGGCCTCCTGCGGCACCGTGCGGGCCGGGGCCAGAATGCCGGAGGGCGCGTCTGCCGGAGCCTCGTACACCGGGGCGTTTCCGCCCATGTCGAATAGGGCAAGCTGCTCTGCGACGATTGGGGCATTTTGCAGACCCAGCTTGATCTTGTATTCGCCGCGCTCGATCAGGCCCTCGGTCATTTCGGTGATGACCGACCATGAAAAAACGGACTCCGATGTGCGGGAGAGGTAGCTGCCCTCCCACATCAATAGTCCGTCTTTTTCGGCGTGGTAGCCTGTCCGAACACCGTCGGTCAGTACCTCCACCCATATATCGTTGTAGCTGTTTTTTAAGAACTCCGTGCGTTCCGCAAGGCTCTTGTGCGCTTGAAAGTATTCAAAAATCTCCTGTCGCTTGTGCTTGCGCCCGCCGTTGTCCAGCAGATTCGCTTCAATGAGGTGCATATCCAGAAAGGCGGGCAGTTCTGCGGCATTTTGCTGTGCGGTGTCATGCTCCAGCGCAAAGGCTACTGCCTGTTCCTGTGCCTTTTCGTCCGGGTAATCACCGTAGACGCGGAGGCACTGGTGTGTTTCGGCATCATAGACGGCAGCGCCGTCATAGGCAAAACCATCTTCCTCCATCGTACCGGCAACATAGCCCTGCGCCGCGGCCTCCGCTTCTTCCAGCGTTTGATAGTCCAGCTTATCGTCAAAGCCGTTTTCAAAATGGTGATAGGCAGCGACCTGATAGGGTGCGGCCATCTGCGCGGCGTAGCGGTCAATGGCTTCTGTGGTCAGCCATTCCGGTTTTTCCGGAAGGGCATCATACAGCTCCCGCATTTTCTTGATCTGCGCGTGGACATTGCCTGCCCACAAATGCTTTTCACTCCGGCCCCCAGCGCCGAGGAAATACTCGCAGTCAGCGCGCAGGCGGTCCAGCAGCACATAATCTCCGCTGTGATCCGTCGAGTCCCCGCCAGCCAGCTTGGGATAGGTCTCGCCTAAAAGTTCCTGATGCAGCCTGATATGGAATGCGGGCATATCGTAATAGAGCTTGGCAAGCCGCAGATCGCCGCTTTCGCTGACGATGCGCCGGATCGCCTCCGCCCCCTCCAAGAATGCGTTCTCCCGGTCTGAATTGCGGCAGGCGTTTCCAAACGTCGCATCTTTCATCAGAGCGTCGCCCACGGTTTGTTTGTACTGTGCAAACAGCTCCTTTACCGTGGGTTGAGGGGAGTCGGCAGAGGAAAAGGCAGGAAGCTCATCACTTCCTGCCTTTGCGGTTTCTTCTTGATTTAGCTGTAGATCAGGTCGTTCATCACCAGCTCCTCCGCGCTGTGCTTGAGATTGTTCATCAGGCCCGTCCAGCGCAGGGGATCGGTCGCTTTCAGTTCCTCCGTCACGCCCTCGGTCTGTGCCATCTGCGCCACGGTCTGCTCCACCATTCTCTGTGCCGTCTGCTCGATCTCCGTCAAATGCTCCGTCAGCTTGCCGCTGGTTTTCAGGTTGGTGTAAAGCACCCTGCGGTGCTTCTTCAGGTACTCTCTCCGCAGCTCCGCGTACTTGCCCAGATGTGCCTCCGGCGTCTGCGGCATCAGCAGGTTCGGCACCTGATAGCCGTTCTGCATCCGATAAGTCACTTCCATGATGTTCGCTCCTTTCGTGTCCTGTTGTTTCGTGTTCTGTGCTGTTATCATATCCGCTTTTTTCACGGTTTGCAAAAAACTGATCCCGCTGAGCCTGCATGACCGTTCGGCTGATCTCCCGCAGGCCCATCTCTGCGATGTCGCTGGTGGCGATGCCCAGGGCGTTGATTGTGGGCGGTGTGTTGAATTCGTAAACATGGGCAAATTCGTCAGCGGTGAAATAATCGTCTGCCCGTAAGCCCAGCCGGGTCAGCAGCATATAGGCCACGCTGACCTCCAGCGCATCCCGATAGAACACCTCTAAACTGAGGTCGTCCAACTCTTCCAGCAGACTGTCCTCGCGGCACTCCCGCAAATCTTGCAGGTAATCCGTGATGTTGTCCGCTACGGCGTTATGACAGGCGGAACGCACGGCATCCGCCAGATTTTCTTTTTCGGACAGGCTGCCGAAGGTGGCCTCCAGCGTTTCGATGACCTCCGGCCCAAAGGCCGGGTGCATCGTCCAGATAGGCAGTGGACGGGCAAAGCGGGACGCATGGGTGTCCGAAACATCAAAATAGAGCTTCAGGCAGTTTTGTCCGTCATCACCAAATACGGCAATACTCTTGGCCCCGCGATTGACCCAGCGTCCAAACTGACGGTTCCAGCGCTCCATCTCAAGGACCGCCGTGGCGTCCGGGCGCTGGGCGTAGATCAAAAGCTGCTCATCGAAGGGGCATTTGTAGTTATAGCAGGCTGCGCGGAGAAAGCCCGTCCAGCTTTGATAGCTGCCGGTAACGCTCTGCACGGTCTGGTCATAAAGCTCTGTGATAAGCTGAAATTTGGTTGGCAAGGCTCGCACCTCCTATCTCTCCGGCTCCGTTCGTTTTTTCGCTTGAAGCCGGTCATTCTTTTGCTGCTCTTTTTGGGCCTTTTCAAACGGTTTTCGCTGATAGCAATAAATATAAAACTGGTAATCACCTTTAACCGGCGTACAGCGGAGCATATACACATACTGTTTGGTTTTCACCATGAAGCCGCAGGAAGGAAACATCGCGCTCTTGATGGCGCAGATCCGCTCATACCGGTTGCAGTAGCGGTTCATACTGTCGAAGTCCCGCAGCGGGGAGTCCGGCTGCTCCCGCAGCCAGTTTATGGTACGGTCAATGTCGGCCTTAAACTCCGGTGCGTTCAGCCTGTCTGCCTGGTGGGGCCACCATGTTGTATAAAACTGCTTGCCGCTTCCAAAATCACCCCGCAGGTGTCCCACGCAGCCCACGGTCTTGTCCTGTTCCTCACTGCGGGAGAAGTAGAGAGCGTGCAGCGCAGGCTCATTGACGCTGTAAAAGTCAATGACATCCTTATCGCTGGCGGGATATTTCTCCTGAAATTCCGCAAGGGTACGGCATCCGCTGTCCTGAAAGGAAAGGCTGTCGCTCTCCAGCGGAATCCACCCATCAATGGGAAGCTGGAATGGCTCACGGGTGAGAACGGTGCCATAGAAGTTGACCATGAGGTTTCGGGCCAACTCCCTCGGTTCCCCCCAATCCTCATCCCCATGGCGCAGCTCGTAGCGATATACACCCTCCGGCACGGTGGCTCGGTCAATGCGGCATTCTGTAAATAATGCCGGTCTGCCAAGAATCGTGACTTCCTGGTAGGTCACCTTCTGCGCGTCATAGCTCATCTGGCTTCACCTCGTTCTCTGTGTTTCTTTTGCACTCTCTGTTGTGCTAAAAACTCCGGCACCTCTTGGAAACCGAAGGTATCGGCGTAGTAGGCAGTTTTCTTTCCGGCCTGTGTCAGTACCACCACATCGCTTACGGACAGGGAACGCATCTGACGGGCAAAGGGGCGGTGGTCGCTGTTGTGCTTTGTCCAAAGATGCTCCAGCGAATTTTCCTTTGCGTACATACCGGCGTAAGAACGCTGATAATCAGCGTTCTGGAGTTTTCCCTTTGCCTCCGCGTAAGATCGGAAACAGTAGTCTACATCAGCGATTGCGGGGATCTGGTAGATTTCATAGGTGCCGATCTCGTCGCTGATTTTCGGCGTTCTGGGAACATAAGTGTTGCCGTTGCGTTCCTGCATCTCGGCAAACTCGCAAATATGATAGGTGGAGTTGCCGACGCAGACATGGTAATCGTCAATGTAGGCGCAGGACAGGATCATCTTTTCACCGTCAAAGCGGGTAATGACGATGCTTTCCCCGTCCTTGATGGTAAAGAGCGTGTGGTATTCGCTGTCGATGAAGCGAATATCACGCTTGTCTTTGTCGGGATTTGGAAAGGCGAACACGCCCATGATGTTTACGGGTTCACGGTTGGTCATCTGGCTTCACCTCTATCTTTTTTCGGCTCAGTACGCTTTTTTTCATATTCTCTCAGCTTTTCTTTCGCCCAATCCGGTATCTTTTCTGGATTGGCAACGCCGAGGACATCGGTAATGTCCCACCGGCATCGTTCACCGGAATACAATTCCTCGAAGTAAACCGCACGCCCGCGTGCGTCGGGTGTGCAGCCAAATCCACTCAGCGCGAAGCCGAGTTGACAGTCTGCTGTGCGGTATTCTGGAGCAAGGCTGGTGGGGCGGAGAACGATCAGCTTGCCTTGCAGAGATTCCTCTGATGGAGGAAGGCAAGCCCCCGCGCCTAAAACGGCATAGGGGACATTTCGGGCCGCACGGAATGCTTTGACTTTTTCGACCTGTGCCTGCAAGCGATTCAAAAAGGTTTCTGCAATTTCCAGATAACTCTTACAGGCAAGTGCTTCGGGATACATTGTTTCTCCGAGAAAATTGTACTGCTGATAGCAGGTCATATAGGTTTCGTCCTTTGGATTGAACCCCATAAGCAGAACGCGCCCACCCATACGAATGGACTGTATGATCTCGTAGTCACCGGCTTTGTCGGGTTCTGCGCTTTTCTGCTCCCTGTACCCAAGCCGCTCCGCTTTATCCCGCAAGATAAGGTCTTTGAGATACGCGCCCTTTTCGGGCTGCTGTTCAAACCAATCTCGGACTTCTCCATCGCCAAGGGAAAGCTGGAAAGTAAATCTCATGATTTTGCTGCGATATTCGTCATTCTTTTCTTTTCGTTTCTGATAGTTCGTCATCTGGCCTCACCTTGTTCTTTCTTCAGCGCGGTGTGCTGGTGTTCTTGCTGCGTTATATAATCTCTCTGCTTTTTGTACTCATTTCCGGCCCGTTCACAGAAGTCCTCGATGCAGGAAGCACGGTCAGAGCGGTAATGCCCCCAAAAGAAGTTGGGCGGGCCGTCGCCATCATTTTTACAGTTGCGCTGCCATGTGACAAAGGGGGCAGGGGCTTTTTCACATTCGCCCATGACAAACTCGGCGCTGCCGACGCGAATGCGAGCTGTAATACGGTATTCCTGATTGACCATTTTACCCACTACATAGCTGCCTTGTTCTAACTGGATGGTGCAGCTCCCGTTTTGTGCAAAGGTCGCTGTCACCGGCATGACCGGAAGCCCGCACACCAGATCCGACAGCATGATGAACTGCGACCTTTGGCCCATCAGCTCTTGCGGCAGTTTGTCCATGGGCAGATAAAAGTGCTGCTTGCCCATAATCTCATAACGCAGCAGAAAGCTGTTGATGGGATAGTAGACGCTCATGATTGGGTCTTTGATATGTCCTTGGACGATGTTGGAGTTTATATATTTGGCGTTGTCCAGATACCATTGCGGGTTCGCGCCCGGTGTGTTCCAGCCGAATATGGAGCCTGCCAGCATGGCGGCCTCCTGAATGTCTGTAATGCCGCGCCGCGCATTGTGGCTGCTGGCGATCTCGCGGTTTTCTTCGCGTTTCCCGGTGTCCCACTCGGAGGGATAATAGCCGCGCTCACCGCACCGGATGATAATAAGCTGCCCGCTGGACGGCAGAATGGAAAAACAGGTTTCCGGCAGGTCATTCCTGCGCATCGGTTCGTTCCTCATCGCACCTGCTCCTGTTGCCGCTTGCGGTGCCAACCTTCCAGCAGCTTGATGATGACATCCTCCATCTGCTTCGGGGTGTAGCTGGCGGGGAAGTATTTTTGCAGACGGTCGTTGCGGATGGTGACCTTGCGTTCCAGCGGCTTTTCCTCCCGCATGATGAGGTCGATGATGTTATTTTCCAATTTTCCTTCGCCGCTGAGCTGCTTGAGCCGCTGGGCCTGTCCAAGCGATGGGGATACCTCGTCGCGCTCCATGACCAACAGGAGGTAGGTCTGTTCTTTTTCGGACAGGTGGGAGAGGAAATCCGCTGCGGGAGCAAGTTTCAAAAAGCCTTTATCTACGGCCTCAACAAGCGGAGGAATAAGCAAATTCAAACGAACATACCGTTGAATTTGCGTTGCACTCTCCTTGACTTGTTCACCAAGAATACTTACAGAGTAGTTTTCTTTCAACTTCTCCCCATTTTGGGGAGAAGTGCCGACTCGCTTCTGGCCCTGCCGTTTCATGGCGTCCAGCTTCAGCTTGTAGGCTTTGGCTTTCTCACTGGGCAGTAAGTCCTCACGGTTGATGTTGTAGTCCACCACCAAAATGTCCGCTTCCTCGTCGCTGTAATTGCGGACGATGACGGGGCGGGTATCCAATCCCACGGCCTTCGCGCAGTAATCGCGTCGGTGACCGGAAATGATCTCATACCCGCCGATTTCACGGGGGCGGACGATCAGCGGTTCCGCGATGCCGATGTGCTCAATACTGTCCATAAGCCGCACCAGATCTGGCGTGGGGCGGTCAATTGTGTACGGCTGGCGGGAGTATGGGAAAACCTCTGCTGCGGGGACGATCTGAATCCGCTCCTGCCGGTCGGCCTCACGCTCCGCGTCTGTTTTGAACAGGTCATCGTACCGGGTCAGCTCGATGCCGCTTAATTTGCTTGCCAATGCTCAACACCTCCCTCGACAGATTTTCATACGCCAGCGCCGCCTTGCCGCTGCGGTCATGGTCGTAAATGCTTTTGTTTTCCACACTGATCTCTGCCGCCTTGATGGACCGGGGGATTTCGCTTGCGAACACATGACCGCCATAGGTCTTGCGGACAAGCGCGTTGATCTCCCGCGCCAGCGTGGTGCGGCTGTCCACCATCGTCAGCACAATGCCGTCCACCTCCAGCTTCGGGTTGAGCTGCCGTTTCACGCGGGTGATGGTTCGCAAAAGCTGTTCCAGCCCCTTTGCGGGGAGATATTGCGCCTGAACAGGAATGATTACGCTGTCCGCTGCGGTCAGGGCGTTGATCGTCAGCATACCGAGGGACGGCATACAGTCGATGAGCGCGTAATCGTAGCGCTCTGCCACGGTGGACAGATATTGCCGCAGTACCGTTTCACGGCTCATGGTGTTGACCAGCGTAACCTCCAACGCTGACAGTTCGATATTCGCGGGGACAAGGTGGACGCCGGATGAGTGGTGCAGAATGCCCTCGTCGGGGGTGATGGGCTGCTCTGCGATGATCTTTTCCATCAGCGTGGAGAGTGTGGGGGATAATTCGTCAGGCTGCGGCCAGCCCAACATCTGCGTGAGATTGCCCTGTGCATCGGCGTCGATCAGCAGGACTTTTTTACCTTGCCGAGAAAGACCAATGCCGAGGCTGGCGGCTGTGGTGGTCTTACCCACGCCGCCCTTCTGATTTGCCAGTGCGATTGTTTTCACGGGTTCGATGCTCCTTTCAGTCGTAAAATGGGTTTCAAAAAAGCAGAGCTGTTCGCTCTGCCTATCCGCTGTCATGGAAGTCGTGATTCACTTTGGCGCGGTAGTAGCTGCCGCAGGTAGCTGGGGCGTTGAACAGCATCTCCAGCAGATAGGCTTTGATGTTGCGAATGTCCGCGGTGCTCTCCCGCAGGCAGTCCAGCACATACTCGATGTGGGAGGAATCCAGCTTCAGAAAACGCTCCTTCACTAACGCCGTATAAAGCTGCTTTCCGCCGATCCGCATGAAGCTGTCCTGTGTGCAGAGGACCTCCAGCATGAGGTCCGCGATCTCGTCGATGTCGTCGTAGGGATGCTGCCGGCGCAGGTGGTCGTACTCGATATTTTCCCGAATCTCTTTTCGGTATTCCTCGATCACCTCCTCCGGCTGCGCGCCCGGATGGATAGATGAATCAGTATTACTCAACTCAGTATTATTCTTATCAGTCTTATTACACTCGGTTTTTCCGAGGTCTTGACTTCTGATTTTCCGAGGTCCAGACTTCGGTTTTTCAGAACTCTTGACTTCGGTTTTTCCGAAGTCTGGATTTCGGCAGCTCGGAAGCTCCGGTTCCGGTGTATCCTCGCCTGGTTCGTCCTCTATACCCATGAAGCGGAGAACATAGATTTTCGCCGGTCTGCCCAGCCCCTGCTTGACCCGCCTTATGAGGCCCACGCCTTTGGCACTGTCCAGCTCCGCGAACAGCTTGACCGCCTTATCCGTCTTGCAGCAGAGCTGTTCGCACGCCTCCTCCAGCGTAAAGTAGATATACACATGGCCATCATCGTCCATCCAGCCGTTTCTCATGGACAGGCTCATGCGGTCCAGCATGAGGCCGTACAGCAGCTTCGCGTCGGTGGAGATCCGCCGAAAGTACGGCTCGGTGATCAGGAGCTTGGGGATGCGGAAAAAGGCGTATTGCTCGGCGTCCATGCCGAGATGGTATGCAAAGATCGCCTGCGGCATATCTGACACCTCCGTTCTGCCACAGTTTTTTATATCTCTCAACGGCGGTCTGTGGTATAGTAAAAGGGAGCATTGACGCGCAATGCTCCCTTACCGTAACCGGACCTGCCGGTGGATTCTTATTCAGTTTGACTTAACACATCACTGTCAGCCGTTTGTCAAATAATTGTGTTTCCCGCATGGGGTTTTCCCTTGATTTTGCCCTTATCAGCTCACGCGGTCAAGGGTAACAGCGTATAAAGGAAGATAATTTCGGGTGGTTTTGATTTCTCAATAAACCCAGTGATTTCAATGCTTTGCGCCGATTTTGACGGTTGCTTATAACCGCTAATAACAGATGAAATATTGGGGCGGTGCGAATCAAGATTTATGGAGGAATGATAGTGAGTTATATTACAATGGAAATATGGACTGGAATAT
>ERZ827104.817-NODE-817-length-30827-cov-6.796763_pt1 | contig 30827 bp, 27 predicted proteins | sample MGYA00519781_ERZ827104 | MGnify/ENA primary metagenome ERZ827104 (study PRJEB31778, sample SAMEA3449257) | human gut metagenome | biome: human gut; feature: human-associated habitat; material: faeces | place: United Kingdom | collected 2010/2012 ...
TACGAGAATGGTTCCAGAACGCCCAAAGCGGACGTGACCGCTGCGCTGGCACAGGCGCTTGACGTTTCGCCCAAGGCGCTGGATGTACCGGACATTGACTCCTATATTGGACTGATGCACACGCTGTTCACGCTGGAAGACCGCTACGGTCTTGAGGTCTGCGAGTGTGAGGACGAGGTGTATCTGCGCGTTCATATCCACAAAGGACGCGACGCAGCGGAGCTTCACAAAATGCTTGCCGCGTGGGGCGCGGTTGCCGCCAAGTTGAAAGCGGGGGAGATCACCAAAGAAGAATACGACCGCTGGCGCTATTACTATCCGAAATACGACACCTCCGGTCAGTGGCACAAGATCACGCCGTCGCAGGAACTGAGTGACCTGCTCCTTGCCGACCTCAAAGAACATAGCGAAGAATAACAAAAGGCTCTGCAGACCTTCTTTTACAGAAAGTCAGCAGAGCCTTTTTCGCTCTCAATATAGGATTGGATGCGACAGCAAACCTGCAAACCATTCGCTCGCCAAAATAAGAACAAACAAAATGGCTTTGGTATCTGCTATCATTTTGCTATCAAAGAGGAAATGAGATTTTCAAAAAGTAAGTGTTTTCAAGGCTTTGCAGCCCATCATATTCACTTTTTTCTCATTCCCACTCGATCGTGGCGGGCGGTTTGGACGTAATATCGTAGACGATGCGGTTGATGCCCTTGACCTCGTTGACAATACGCACGGAGACGCGGTCGAGCACGTCGTACGGAATGCGCGTCCAGTTCGCGGTCATGAAGTCCGTCGTCGTGACGCTGCGCAGCGCGAGCGTATAGTCATACGTGCGGCCGTCGCCCATGACGCCGACGGAGCGCATATTCGTCAGCACCGCGAAGTACTGATTCATTGTCTGCTCCAGGTGCGCCTTGGCAATCTCGTCACGGAAGATGAAGTCCGCATCGCGCAGGATGTCCAGCTTGTCCTTGGACACCGCGCCGAGGCAGCGGATGGCCAGCCCCGGACCCGGAAACGGCTGGCGCATAACCAGATACTCCGGCAGGCCGAGCTCGCGGCCGAGCGCGCGCACCTCGTCCTTGAACAGCAGACGCAGCGGCTCGATGATCTCCTTGAAGTCCACATAGTCCGGCAGTCCACCGACATTGTGGTGGCTCTTGATGACGGCAGCGACGTTCGTGCCGGATTCAATCACATCGGGATAAATCGTGCCCTGCACCAGATAGTCCACAGAGCCGATCTTCTTGCCCTCTTCCTCAAAGACGCGGATGAACTCCTCGCCGATAATCTTGCGCTTCGTCTCCGGGTCAGAGACATCCTTCAGGCGCGTGAGGAAACGCTCTTCCGCATTGACGCGCACAAAGTTGATATCCCAGTTTTGGAACGCGGCCTCAACCTCGTCGCCCTCGTTCTTGCGCAGCAGGCCGTGGTCGACAAAGATGCACGTGAGCTGATTGCCGACGGCCTCCGCCAGCAGAGCGGCCGCGACCGAGGAATCCACACCGCCGGACAAGGCCAGAAGCACCTTGCCGTCGCCGACTTTGGCGCGGATGGTCTCAATGGATTTGCGCATAAAGTCGCCCATCGTCCAGTCGCCGGTTGCGCCGCAGACCTCATACAGGAAGTTGCGCAGCATGGCCTGGCCATACTCCGTATGATTGACCTCCGGATGGAACTGCACGCCGTAGAACCCGCGCGCTTCGTCGCAGATACCGACCGTCGGGCAAGCGTCCGAGTGCGCCACGAGCCGGAACGACTCCGGCACCTTGGCCATGTAGTCGCCATGGCTCATCCACGTGATGCTCTGCTCCGGCAGACCGCGGAACAGACGGCAGTCAGTATCGAACCAGGTCTGTGTCTTGCCGTACTCGCGCGCAGTGTCTTTTCCGGCGGCGGTCACTTCCCCGCCGAGATACTGCGCCATGAGCTGGCAGCCATAGCAGATGCCGAGGATGGGAATACCGAGCCGGAAGATCTCCGGATCCACCTGCGGCGAGCCCTCGGCATAGACGCTCTGCGGGCCACCGGTGAAGATGATGCCGATGGGATCAAAGGCACGGATCTCCTCGATGGTCATGGTGTACGGCTTGACTTCGCAATAGACATTGCACTCGCGCACACGGCGCGCGATGAGCTGGTTATACTGGCCCCCGAAATCGAGGACAATGACAGACTGATTTGGCATGGATGACGCTCTCCTTATTCGACGGTAACGGATTTGGCAAGGTTTTTCGGCTTATCGATCGCGCAGCCGTTGGCCTTTGCGACATAGTACGCAAAAAGCTGCAGCGGCACAATCTCCGCCGGGACAACGAACAGATTGTCCATACGCGGCACAAGAATGACATCGTCCGCCTCGGAATAGATGGCGCGGTTGCCCTCGAGCGCCACGCCGAGCACGCGCGCACCGCGCGCCTTGACTTCCTTGACATTGCTCATGGTCTTGTCAAACAGCGGCTCATAGCACGCAACGGCAATGACCAGGCGGTTTTCCTCAATGAGCGCGATGGTGCCGTGCTTGAGCTCGCCGGCCGCATACGCCTCCGAGTGCAGGTAGGAGATCTCCTTGAGCTTCAGCGAGCCCTCCATGCAGACGGCATAGTCCACATTGCGGCCGATGAAAAACAGGGACGAGTTGTCCTTATAGCGCTCTGCAAGCTGCGCAATCTGCGGGTTGAGATCGATGGCGCGCTGCACCATCTGCGGCAGGATCATGAGATCATCCGTGAGTTTGGCAGCCTCTTCCCTGCTCAGGCAGCCGCGCTTCTCGCCCAGATAGAGCGCAAGCAGATACAGCACCGACACCTGCGTGGTGTAGCCCTTCGTGGTCGCAACGGCGATCTCGGGCCCGGCCCAGGTGTAGATCACATCGTCCGAGATGCGGGCGATCGTGCTGCCGACGACATTGACGATCGAGAGCACGTACGCGCCCTTGGACTGCGCCTCTCGGATGGCGGCGATGGTGTCTGCCGTCTCACCGGACTGCGAGATGATGATCATGAGCGTATGTTCATCCACGATCGGATCACGGTAGCGGAACTCGCTCGCGAGGTCGGCATCGACCGGGATATGCGTGAGCTTTTCGAGCGCGTATTTGCCCGCCTGACCGGCATAAAATGCCGAGCCGCAGGCAGTAATCATGATCTTATTGAAGCCCTCGAGCTGCGCCTCGGTCATCTTCAGCTCGTCGAACACGACGCGGTGATCTTTCACACGCGGGTCGAGCGTGGACTTGATGGCACGCGGCTGCTCCATGATCTCTTTGAGCATGAAATGCTCATAGCCGCCCTTTTCGGCAGCCTCAATATCCCACGCGACACGGGAAACGGGCTTTTCGATCGGTTTGCCGGTGCAGTCAAAGACCGTATAGCTGTCGGCACGCACCTCGGCGAGCTCTCCGTCTTCAATATAAATCACGTTTTTGGTGTGCGACACGAGCGCCGTGACGTCGGAAGCAAAGAAATTTTCGCCCGCGCCGACACCGATGATGAGCGGGCAGCCGTTGCGCGCGATGAAAAGCTGACCCGGGCAATCGGCGCACAGGATGCCGAGCGCGTAGCTGCCCTCCAGGCGGCCGAGCGTTTTGAGCACCGTGTCCTTGAGATTTCCGTCGCCGGTATAATACATATCCAGCAGGTGCACAATGACCTCGGTATCCGTCTCGCTGTGGAACACGAAGCCCTTGGCCTTGAGCATCTCTCGCAGCTCCATGAAATTTTCGATGATGCCGTTTTGCACGATGGCAAATTTTCCGTCGTTGCTCATGTGCGGGTGGGCATTCGCCTCCGTCGGCGCGCCGTGTGTCGCCCAGCGCGTGTGGCCGAGGCCAATGTAGCCATGAAGATCCTCACCATCATGCGTTTTGGCAAAAAGGTTCTTGATCACGCCGCAGGCCTTGGCCAGTTCAATCGTGCTGCCGTCGAGCACGGCGATGCCGGCTGAGTCATAGCCACGGTATTCGAGCTTCTGGAGCCCTTCAAGAAGGATCGGCGCAGCCTGCTGCGCGCCGACGTATCCAACGATTCCACACATAGTCGGTTCTCCTTATTATTTTGAAAAGTCGTCGTTATCGCAATTCTATGCCGGCATTGTACAAATACGTACAAAACGCCAAAATAGCATTCTAAATTCTATACCGATATCCCGTCCGTGTCAAGTTGGGCTTTCAAATGTGCGTCCGGAGCAGCATCTGCAAGCAGAGTTACGCCGGGAAGCTGGATCCTTTCTCAAATCAGAGCTTGCAGGACGCGCAGCAAAACTGTACCGTGGTTTTTCTGTGCCCAAAAAGGCAGTAGCTTGGGGCTACATGCCTTCATGCCCCGCGTGTGCGGGGAAAAGCCGTCCACGATACTCGTCCCGCTGAACTTTTTAGGATCACCCCCGCGTGTGCGGGGAAAAGTCTCTGGTGGACGTGGACGGGAATCCGCATCGAGGATCACCCCCGCGTGTGCGGGGAAAAGGGCAGCTCCCGGCACTGCGAGATGTCGCAAAAAGGATCACCCCCGCGTGTGCGGGGAAAAGCCCCCGGATGGATGCAGCCACCGGGGGGGATGTAGGATCACCCCCGCGTGTGCGGGGAAAAGATCAGATCGTCGACCTTGGATGTGTCGTAAAAAGGATCACCCCCGCGTGTGCGGGGAAAAGACGGCGAGCGACGACGTGTATATCCCGGTGACGAGGATCACCCCCGCGTGTGCGGGGAAAAGGCACATCCATCGCCCGCGGTGGCACGATCTGGGGGATCACCCCCGCGTGTGCGGGGAAAAGCCGGTCGAGGCGTTGACGTAGTTGCCGGTCGCGGGATCACCCCCGCGTGTGCGGGGAAAAGTAATTACTAAACGCCCTCTGCAGTGCGCCGCGGGGATCACCCCCGCGTGTGCGGGGAAAAGACTAAAAAAGCCTTAAAAATGAAGGGCTTTTGATCCCTATACCGTCAGATTTCATTCAGTTTCTCATAGACCCGAAATGTCGCAACGCAATCCGGGATCGCTCGGTGCTGCTGCGTATGCTCGATGCCAAAATGTGCCATCAACGTATCCAGCCGATGATCCGGCAGGTCGCGCAGTTTTCCGCGCGCCAGTTTCAGTGTATCGCGGATGGGTATGTTTGGCATGGATATACCAAAGCGGACACTGGCCTTTTTCAAAAACGCCAAATCAAAATCCAGATTATGCCCCACGACCGGACTTTGTCCAACGAATGCCCAGAATTGCTCCAAAAGTGGCTGCAACGCAGCGCCCTGCGCCGACACCATGTCCTGCGTGATGCCAGTCAGTGACGTGATCTGCGCAGGAATCGACCGCTCAGGCCGCACCAGGGAAGAAAATGTATCCGCGATCTCATGATCGATCACGTGAATCGCACCCAGCTCCAGTATCTCGCTCGTGTTGCTGTCAAGCCCCGTAGTTTCCACATCGATCACGACGTAACCGAGCTGCTTGGCACGGCGCTGCTTTGCCGACTGCTTGTTGCGGTCCATCTGACTGATCGCTGCCTTGCTCAGCGGCAGCTTCTCCCCTTCCGACAGCGGCGCTGCAAGCGGGCGGCGCATCAGTGTGATGCCCTCATAGTCGATGGGCTGCCAGGTCGTGTTATGGACATGAAACGACATTTGCTGTTCGTTATTCGCCGAATACACCATCGTCGCCCGGCCTTTGGGAAGATGTTTGCAGATCCGCTTCCACAGTTCCTCCCGCACGCGCGGATTCAACTGACCGACATAAACGCCGGTATTGATCTCCAGCAGCCATTTTGACAGGTCACCGCGCAGACGCGGCGGGCAATCCGTCACCGTCACAACGATCATGGCTCACCCTCCGCACCGTACAGGCGGCCATTGGCGACCTGACCGCGCCTATCGTCCCAAAGATAGACCGCATTGTCGTCCTCAGGCTGCTCGCCGTCGTCCGAGAGCAGGGTCCTGATGTCGTGCACCATTCGCTCCATAAGGTGATACTGAACCATAGCGTCGCGCGTTCGGCGGCGCATTTCGCTGCCGATGTTTTCCCTGTCGACCGTGGCCGCCAGTTCAAACGCCAGCGGGATCGTAATATCTGCCTTATACAAGTCCGCTATATCATAGACAAAGGAGCATTCATGACCCGTATGGACAAACCCCAGCCCCGGAGAACAGCCAAGTGCCTGAATGACCGCGTGCGCAGCCCCGTACAAGCAGGCGTGCCCGGCAGACAGCGCCTGATTGACCGCATCACCGCCGTCAAAATCATCCGGGTCGTATGTTCGCCCGCTCCACGGAACGTTCCACTGCCTTGCCGACCGCCGATAGACGCTGCGGATGCGCACGCCCTCCCGGCCGCGAAGCTGCTGAAGCGTCAACGCAGACACATCCTCGTCGGGAAAGCGCATACTGTACATCTGCCGCACCACGCCAAGACGCAAGCGGGTGTTGCTGACCAGCGCGGCCTGCCGGATCAGCAGGCCGGCCTTATGCGTCAGTGCTCTGCCGCCTGCATAGTAGCGCACGCCGTGCTCCCCTACCCAGAGAACACTGACGCCGGCGTCCCCGATGAGCTCCATGGCGCGGTGCGTCACCTTTGTCCCCGGTCCGAGGAGGAGCACGCTGATCGCAGCCGCGGGCACAAACACCGTCCCGCGGTCATCCGTCACGGTAATGGCGCTGTCCTGACGATTCAAAACACAGTGCTCAAAATAGAGGAACGTCATGCGATCGCCGATCTGAGGCAGCGCCTGCAGTTCCGGGCGGATCATACCGGGCAGGTCACCCATGGGACTGTCTCACCCCGACCAATGTCATAAGCCCTGCACCATAGGCCTTGCCCGGGCCGATGCCGTGACAGAGCGCGTCACGAAAGCGCTCCGTGTCGCGAACCTCCAGGACGCCCTCGTAGGTGACGGCCAAGAAGGTCACACGGTTACCTGTGCTGCCTTTTTTGAAACGATACCACTTCACATTCGTGACCGTAAAAGCATCCTCCTGCAAAGCAAAGCCGTGCTTTTCACTCTGTCTGCACAGCCACGCAAGCTGATGCTCCGTGGTGCTGTGCGCACAGACGCGCCCGCGCTGCCCCGCCCCGGCCGGTATACTGTACGTCGGGTTGGCGCACAGGCGAAACTGCCAGCGGCTGCCCGGCTGAATGCGGGAGAGCAGCGGATCGTACAACTTCGTCTGAACGTGCTCACCCGGCGGCGCGAACTGCGCCGCTGCCTGCGTGAGATCCGGCGGTGTCTCACTGAGGAGCAGGAGATATTTCTGGCCGCCGCGGCTGTCGATCCTCCAGAGGTTTCGCTGGCGCGGGCCGGGAAACGCCGCTTCGATCGCCCCGTGAAATTTGCTTGGCGACGCCAGCGCAGCCAGTGTTTGACGGTTTTTCTGATCCAAAAGCATTTGCGTCAGATACATATCGTGTCCTCCAATTCTGCCATGGGATCATGCTCCGCCGCACCGTGCAGCACGCGCTCGGTCACGCGGCGGTACGTATACTCCCGGCGCGCCGGATCAAACGACAGCGGAACGTCGCGCACGAGCCCGCCCGGCTCCCCCGCTGCAGCATCCAGCACAAGGCGCGTCGCACTCGACGGTGCGTCGGCGAGCAGTGCTGCCTCCAGCGGTTCATCCGTGATTTTTAAAAATACTTTGCCGACCGGCGGGCAGGAGCGGCGACCCAGATACAGCGAGAAGGCCGGTGCTTGCAGCGCCTTGGCGATCCGCACGAGCAGCGCGTGATCCTCGCTCTCGAGCCCGGCCACGAATTGCGCATCCGCGAGATAGTAACGGTAGGTCACATACGGCGTGCCCTTTTCCGGCCGCGCCGTATGAAAGTCGCGCAGCAGCGCACCCTCCCGGTCAACGCGCACGCCAAAGCGGAGGCCGTTGAGCGTCCGCAGCGCCTCCCGATCCTGCCGCGCGATGCCCAGCGCCGCCGCGACCAGACCGATCACGCCGCTCTTGCTCGGTTCCCGTCCCGTGCGCCGCACATCGAATTTCGAGTCCGTCCCCCATGCCTGCAGAGGGCCGGCCAAGCGCAACAGTAGCGTACTCATTGCTGCTCCTCACTGTCCCGCAGCCACGCCTCCAGCGCATCCAGAAGCGCGGTCACGGAGCGCGGCTCGGCCAGCGCCTCCAGACAGCTGCCAACGGTGAGCGAGAGCACCGGTGCGGAAGCAAAGTCTGCGTACGTCTCCTGCGCGTAGGCCACCAGCGCGCGGATCGAACCGTCCACATAACCGGAGTTCCCCGCACGAACAGGTTTTTCAAACGCGCCGGCCAGATTGATGGGCTGGTCCTTGCGCACGGTCACATACACAGCATCCGGCCGCGTCCAGTTGGCAAACGTATTCTGCTTGCCGGTGGGCATACTGCGAATGAACGCCTCCACGAACGCGCGCACCGCCTCTGGCGTCTTTTGACCGAGCATTTTCCGGAGGTCGCCCACGTTCACGGTTGCATAGCGATACAGCGTGGACGAATTGAATTCCACCGTGCCCAAATGCCCCGCACCGGCATTGTCCTCCGGCGCACAGTCGTCGACAGCAGTGAAATAATCATACTCGTTCTCCACAGCGTGCGTCGAGATCGCGTGCGCGACCTGTGCCGTTGCGTCGAAATTCAGGCACGGATCGTCGGCGACCATGCGCCCGAAGAGCGCCAAATCCACCGTCGGGTAATTCTTGAGCGCCGCTTGGCAGGCCGCTTTGTCGAGCTTACCGTCCTCCGGCTGCAGCGCGATCTCCGCCAGCGCCTGGATCTGACCGGGGCTGATGAAAAACAGCGCGCTCGTTTTGAGCTTTTCCTTATCCGCTTTGACCTTCACGCCGGCAGCTTCCAGCACCTTCTGCGCAAGCTGCTGCGCTTTTTTCTCAGAGAGATCGGGCTGCAGCTCCAGAATCTTTCCGGCGATGAGGTCAACCACCAGCTTCGTCCGCTGGCCGACATCGCCCGCCGAGAGCATCTCCCGGAATTTCAGGCGCATGGCGTGCTTCCATGCCTGGCTGGACACTCGCGCGCGCGTTACGCCACCATAGACGGCGGTTTTCGGGCTGCCGGTATCGTCGCGGTTCACGCAGCTCGGCGGAACGGTCTGAAGTACATGGACGTCTACGTAAATTCTCTCGTTGTTATGCATGGTCGTCATCCTTTCCCTGTTCTGTCCGGAACGCATTCCGGTAAAAATCCTGTCCCCAGCGCAGGCGGACTCTTGCCGCTCCGTCCGGCGTCTGGAATTCGTACAAATCTCCGGCCAGCTCCACATAATCCAGCGGGATGTCTTCGCTTCTCAGGAGCTGGATCAGCCCGCGCAGATGATGCAGACATTCCGGCATGCTCCGCGCGGTGGCGAAGGCGTTAAATCTTCTCTGCACCGCCTTGAGCCGATCCGCGTCGTTTCCGGCAAGCCTGCGGATCGCCATGCCCAGCTGCTGGCCGTCCGCGTGCATCGGCCGCTGCGCGCCCTGCTGATGCAGCGCATACAGCGTCAGCGCGCCCGACACCGCCCACTCGGCCCATGTGGGCTCGCCGGTGCTGCTCATCAGTTCCTCCGGAAAGTCACGAAACAGCAGACCCCAGAGTTCCGGCAGGTCTCCGGGCGCTTGTCCGATGCCGCGGCGCAAATTTGCCAGATCCGCGCGGATCAGGTGCGGATTGGGCTCGTGCTGCCACGATTCCAGCCGTCTGCGCACGTAGCTTCTCACCTTTGCTTTTTGGTTACTCATCAGCTACCTCCTCATTTGGCCTCGTTATCTGAAAGCATTTGCGAACGCTACCCATAAAACGGTCGTACTCTGCGGATGAGGACACAAAGATTTCATGATCGGTCTTCTTGTCCTTCAGCCACCGCCCGGTAAACGCTGCCTCGCCTGCGTTTCCAACCATCTGCCTGCCCTGCTGCAGTGCGATCCGGTAACCCGTTTCATTCCATTGCAGAGCTTTTGCGGCGCGTAGCTGCTCATCATCGCCCAACGACGGGTCAATGGAGCAGAGCCAATCACGAAACGGCAGATCGACCGCAGCATAAAATTCCTGCGCCGCACGTCTGGCGCTCGCCGCCTGCGTCGCGCTGTCCGCTAATCCGCCTTTGGTCTTAAATATACCCTCGGCAAGTTTGCCGATGAGCCAGGCCGCCCGCTCGGTCGTCTCAATTTCTTGGCCGATCAGCGCAGACCACAGCCTGCCGCCATCATCCAAAAGATCAACACGAAAGTCCAGATAGTCCCGGAGAATATCTTCGACGAAGAAATCCTTGTCACCGTACTTGACCCCCGTGGTACGAAAATGGATCATCTGATTTCGCACCAAAACTCGTTCCTTTTTGAGCAGTGCGATCCAGCTTACAACACCAGGAGCTCTCCCCGTGCCTTCCATTCCTGTAATCATGCCAAAATCGCGCCACATCAGCCGATCCGGATCCATACGCTTCGGCTGGTCATACGGCGGCTCATTCGCCTTACCTTTTCTCCGTTCCCATACGGTCATCTGCTCAGCCGTCGCATTGATTTTCTGGAAGAAATCACCTCCGAGAAGCCGATAACCGGACACGCCGGCTTTATCCCGCTCCAGCAAAAGGCGGCGAGATTGCAGAGTCAGAAGCTCCGCTTGATTATCCGGTATCACGATTTCCGTTCGCTCGTCACACTTGGGGTGCGCCCTTTCCCAAACAGGATTTGGTTCGCTCCAAAGCGTCCGGTCTTCCCGCAGCAGCACAAGATTGAGCATCAGCGTCTCAAAGAGTGTGCTGCCTTCAGCGAAAATCAACCCCAACTTTCCAAGCCAACCGGCTCCTGGCGAAGGCAGTCCTTTTCCTTTCGGCTTCGCTGACGTATCATCAAATCCGTTCAAATACAGCAGCCAACGCGCCGACTCCGCATAACTCAGCCGCGCTTTCTGTGCACCTGCGCGGATCTGAAACAACCGAACCTTGTTGCTGCTTTCCGAGAGCTCGCCGTTCAGCTTTGCCGCTGTATAGGCCGTCCCCACCGCTGCGGCCGGGACTTGATAAAACGGGTGCTCCGGATGAAAGAGCCAAAAGCGATCCTTCCACGTCTCCAGGTATGTCCGGATCGGCTGCTCCGGGAAGCGTCCGGCGTTCCACAACGCCTGCCAGCGCCCGACAGCCGCTTTGCGATCCTCGATCGGGTCGTCCTCGCCGACCGGGTCTACGCGGTAGAACACCGTCTGCAGGATCGCTAACAGCAGGCGCAAAAGCGCCACATCCTGTGTCGGCAGCTCGCCTGCCAGCCGCTGATACCGATGGCTGTATAAGAGCACCTGCGTCAGTGAACGCTCAACGACCATGCAGTCCTCGGTCATTACCCGGATCCAAGGTTCATCCAGCAGATTGAATTCTATTTGTTCCATGCGTCTCCTCCTCTTCTGTTAATCCGACTTGCGGATCGTATCGCAATCTCTTTCCGGCCAACTGTGCCGTGCCGTCCGCATCCAAGGCCAAAAATAGCTCGCCCTCCAGCATCGGCGCCTGCAGCCACAGCGGCAGAGCCTGGCGCGTTTGATCCTCAAGCGCTTTCAGCACCGCATCCACGCAGTACCTCGCGCTGAAATATGACGGCAGCCGCAGACGCTGTGCCGCGACCCAGCGCGCCTCATCGGCGCTCGGCTGGGTATCCGCACGCAGATACATCCCCTTTTGTTCCCCGGAGAGCAGCAGCATTCCGTCTTCCGACCGCTGCACGACCAGTACCTCAACGGCAGCTGTCCCGTCTCGAACTGCCGCCTGCGCCTGCAGATCTGTAAACTGATCGATATTGTCCATCATACCAACGAGTGAATCATAGTCGTCACACTGTGCCAGCAGATAGTCCTTCGCCTTGCACTTTTGGCGCTTTTGCGCATATTGATAGGTCTCATATGCAGCGCCGGTCTCCTCATCCGACTCCGGTGGGAAGCGCATCGCATCATAAGTCCGCTGTACCAGCGGAGAAATGTCCTCCGGCAAACGAATGCACTCCGGCAGCAGCCGCCGCGTGCGCAGCAAAAGATAGTCACCATACACAGCCTTGCTCCCGGCGTCCAGCTCTTCAAGCGCCCCCATGACCAGGCAGCGCGGCACTTCCAGCCCCTGCGGTCTGATACGGGTATGCCGGTGCAGACGGCCGATGCGCTGCAGCAGCAGATCCATCGGGCACAGATCCGTGATCAGCAGATCAAAATCCAAATCCAGTGACTGCTCCAGCACCTGTGTGCCGATCACCAGCACGCCGCGCCGCATTTGCGCATCTGTGTTTTTGCCGACACGCCGCAAAATTTCCTGCTCATGCTCCAGCCGATCTGGCGCCAGAAAGCGGGAGTGATCCATCAAAATCACCGCATCCGGGTAAGCTTGCCGCAGCTCCTCGCGCAGCATCTGCGCCCGCTTTACCGTGTTGACGATCAGTCCGACGCAGCCGCTCTTGAGCGCCTCGCCCGCCGCCGCAAGCGCCTGCTCCTGCTCCACACGCTGCACACAGACATCTCGGCTGCACCCCTGCGCAGAGACGGCAGCCATATGTACCGTCTTATTCTCCGTCCAGCTCAGCAACGGATAGTCCTGACACGCGGCGATCGCCGTATCTACAGGCTTTTTCACCCCGAGATAGGCGCGCAGCAATTCTGCCCTGCGCTGCCCCGGGAGTGTGGCCGACAGCAAAATAACCGGCACATGATAAGCGCCCAGCCAGTTCAGCACACGATCCAGATAGGTATTCATATACGCATCATAGGCATGGCACTCGTCCAGAATAACCACCTTGCCGGTCAGGCCAAGCTGGCGCAGCATCACATGTTTTCGGTTCAGCGCAGCCATGAGCAGCTGATCCACCGTGCCGACCACCAGATTTGCCAGCAGCTTCGTCTTTCGGCCGCGGAAGAAGGCATGTGTCTGCAGCGGGTCGGCATCCGCTTCGCCCTGCTCGATCTGCACGTGCCCGGATTCCAGACACGCAAATTCCGCGTTCAGCTCTGCCTGACCGTGCGCCAGCTCCACTGCAACTCGGACCGCGTCCGGCTGATGCCGCGCCCACTGTGTCATACGGGTAAACATTGCATTGGACGTCACCTGCGACGGGAGGAAAAACGCAGCGCCGCCCAAGCCAAAACGATTCATCAGAATTTCTGCCGCAGCCAGTGCCGCTTCCGTCTTGCCGTGTCCCATCGGCGCTTCAAGGATCATCACGCCCGGTGTTTTCACCGTCCCTGCGACTTGCTCCATCTGCCGCTGGACGGGATTTGCCGAAAAGCCGAAGCGCCGCTGAAAATAGTCCGCCGTGCTCCAGTCGGCAGAGACTTGCCACGGCCGCGGCAGATCCAGTTTCTGCAGCGCTCGCTCAGCGCGGCGCGGGTCACATCGATCCGGCTGCGCGTCCATGGAGATAAGCGGGAAATAGGCCGTATTGCTGGCGATCCAGTCTGCCATGATCACTAAGCCGCTCAGCGCCATCTGCGCCGGTACCGAACACGCAGCATCGCGTGCCGGTGCACCGCATCCGAGCACATCCTCCGCCCAGCGGATAACATTCCGCTGGACAGAGCCCCACAGCGTATCACTGTCACCCGAACCGCTCCAGCCAAACGCAATAGGCGTTTTCTCACAATAGCTGGTAAGCATATATTCTTCGGTCCTGCCATGATGTGCACCGACGACAGCCGCAAGGTCATCCGTGAATCCTTCGCTGCGCAGGATCTCAGCGCCGGCTGCCGCATGCGGAACATTCACATCGAGCTGCTTTCCCTTTTGAAACCGGATCTCCAAGCCGGCCGCTTCCAAGCGTTGACGCAATTCCGGCTGCTCAAGCGTGATTTTGCGCTGGAAATTTGGGGTTGCTTTCCCGATATCGTGCAGCAGCGCCGCCCTAATCGCCAGACGGAAAAACTCCTCCCGTTGCAGGCCAAGGCTCACGCAATACTGCTCCGGCAGCCAGCGAGCCGTCAGATATTCCATGACTGCCGCCGCATCGCGCAGATGGATCAGAAGCGGCAGCCAAAGCTGCGCGTCATCCGGCGCGGTCTTGGCGACCAACGCACGCACGGCACGGGCAATGTGCTCCGTTTCTTCCCCCGCGTCATTACGGCGCTGCGTGTAAACACCGCTCACTGTCTCATATGTCATTCCCACCACATCTTTCTGGTTCAACGTAATTCGATGGTTGATGATTCCAATTACACATTCATCCGATTTGTAATATAAGGAATTTTGACAAACGTAGACAAATCATCCGCTCGCTCGGCGGAATCGTTTTCTGCCTTCCAACATACAGCATGATGTGTCCGATAAAACGGTCATTGAATGTAAATTGCGAAGCGAACAGCTTGCGGAAATTGCATTTTCTGCTCTGCATACTTCCATCTTGTCCGCAGAAAGTAGTAGCGGGTCAGGAAGGCAAAAACGAAATGGCCATCCAAGAGCATCAATCTCGGCAGCCCAATGCGCACGAGGCGATGAACCGCTTCAAGATGGAGGCCGCATCCGATGTTGGTGTACTATTTACATATTACAAATTATCGAAACATTCTGGTAAGGCGCACTACGTGTACATACATAGACAAATCAAATACGGGCGGTGCCGCTGCACCGCCCGCAGAAATCCAATTTTCAAGACTTTTTTGCAGTCCAACGTGTAATATTCCGAAAGCCGTTCATAACATATTCCAATGTTCGCCGTTTGAGTTCTGATGGATAACCAACGACTTGTATATCCACCAATGCTTTCGAATAACGACAATAACGAACCCATAATAAAAACGGACTCGTTGCCTTCTCCTGAATGCTAAGTACATTTTTCAAAAACAGCGCCTGATCATGACTCCATGAATAAATACTCCGCAGCTTCAAAACTTCTCCATCCTGTGTCTGAAGCAAAAACGATATCGTTCCATATTCCATTCCTTTGGATGATACGATGTCGAATAGATGCTGCGCGTCCCATAACGGGTAAACTGATTGAATTGAGATTTGTCCTCCTTTACACGAACGAATACACCAGTCGCCACACATATCGTCTGATGCTTTTTATCGTACAGGCTCTTGATCAAAAGCGGAGCATCAAAAAAAGCTGCTATGACTGTGCTGAGTCGCAAACACACAAGCACACACATCTGCATAAACTTGGGGTCATTACCATAGAAGACAAGCATCAGCCAACTAGGAAACTGAAGCAAAACATAATCGAGCACGCAAGCAACAGTGCCCTCGTAGATATACGGCCTGACTACTTGATATACAGGGTTTTTCTCTTTATCTTGCTGTTCTTTCATGTGCCGCACCTATCGCAGATCGCTCCGCTTCCTTCCTATAAGGATTATAACTAAAAAATACAAAAATACAAATACCGCAACCTGCAATAAGGAAACAGGGCCGCGGAAATTCTGCGACCCTGCTTTTTCAAGTTTTGCTCCGTTTACTGCATGCCGTTTTCATAGGCGGCGATCATCTTTTTGACCATCTGGCCGCCGATGCTGCCGGCCTGACGGGACGTCAGGTCGCCGTTGTAGCCCTGCTTGAGGTTCACGCCCACTTCGGACGCAGCCTCCATCTTAAAGCGGTTCATCGCCTCGCGCGCATTGGGGTTGACGAGGTTGTTGCTCTTGGAAGTAGCCATTTCGTTTTCCATCTCCTTTTCTCGTTTTGGGTTTCTTGACCCGCTACTATTTTCTGCGGACAAGATGGAAGTATGCAGAGCAGAAAAATGCAATTTTTTCAAACTTTTTTGTCGGCATTTGCTTTTCTTTCCGGCCGCTTCCGCGCGCGAGCATGCGCTCACCACATATGCGTCATTTCCCGGGATAGGCAGCAAAAAACGCCTCAATCACCGCCGCCGACGCCGTGCACGAGCCCTGGATCATGGTGGGCTTGCCGCCGCCGCGGCCGGAAATGGCAGCGTTGATGGCCCTCGCCTCCGCGCGCAGATCGATCGTGCGGCTGCCGATGATATAGCGGTAGCCCTCGGCATCGCTGCCGGTGAAGGCAGCGCAGACGCCGCCTGCGCGCAGCATGCCGGCATTGACGAATTCGCGCATGGCGACCGGATCGTCAAAACGGTCGATGACGCAAATGCTGCCGGGTGTCTCGCGGAGCATCTGCAATCTTTGTTCATTGAGCCGCCGCTCCAGCTCCGCGGCCGCCGCCTTGCGCTGCGCGATCTCGTCGAGCAGACGCTGCACCGCCGGGACGACATCCGCCTGCCGCACGGAAAGCTGCGCCGAGAGCGCCGCGACCTGCGCGCTTTTTTCCCGATAATCCGTCTCCGCGTCCGACCCGCACAGGATCGTCACGCGCACGCCGCCGCGGTGGCGCATGACCGACGTGAACTTGATCGCGCCGATCTCGCCCGTGTGCGACACGTGCGGCGCGCAGCAGGCGCAGACATCGTAGCCCTCAACGGTGACGATGCGCACATTCTCTTTCAAATCCAGCTTGCTGCGGTATTCCATGTGTGCCAGCCGCTCCGGTGCCGGATATTCCGTCCGGATCGGCACATTGCGGTACACGGCCTCGTTTGCGAGCCGCTCGATGTGCATGAGCTGCGGCCATGTGAGCTCGCCGTTATAGTCCATCGTGATCGCGTCTTCCCCCAGGTGGAAGCCCACGTTGTCAAAACCATATTCCCGGTGGATCAGCCCCGAGATAATATGCTCACCCGAATGTCCCTGCATGCGCCGAAAACGCTGTGGCCAGTCGATCCGGCCGCACACCTGTGCGCCGGGCGCGAGCGGCGCGTCCGTATAGTGGACGATCGCATTCGGCAGGAGCTGCACATCCAGAACACGCGCCCCGCCGAGCGTGCCGGTATCGGCCGGCTGCCCGCCGCCCTCCGGGAAAAACGCTGTCTGGTCGAGCACGACCGCCCAGCGCGCACCGTCCGGGTCACAGTGAAGCACGGTCGCGGTAAAATCGCGGCGGTGGCTATCGAGATCATATAATTTTCTGGTCATGGTCAAATCCCCCATTTCTCATATCAGTATAGCAGGTTTTTTCGGCAATCTCAACGCTTGCTTATTTGTGCCAAATATCGTATTCTTGTGCCACTAACAGAAATAAGGTGATACCTATGAATCAAAAGCTCAGAAACCTCGTCTACACCGCCATGCTCATGGCGCTGTGCTGCGTGGCGACGCTCGTCATCAAAATTCCGACCGTGACCGGCGGTTATCTCAACGCAGGTGATATCGTGGTCGTGCTCTCCGCCCTGCTGGCAGGCCCGCTCTACGGCGGCGTGGCGGCCGGCTTCGGCTCCGGCCTGGCGGATATGATCTCCGGCTACATGAGCTACGCCCCCGGCACGCTCGTCGTTAAGGGCTGTGCAGCCGTGGTCGCGGCGCTGATCTTTCGCGCCTGCCGCAAGAAGAACTTCGGCTTTGCGCTGCTGAGCGCCATCTGCGGCGAGATCGTGATGGTGCTGGGCTACTTCGTGTTTGAGGATTTTGTCCTCGGCTACGGTCTGGCCGCCGCCGCTGAGATCGCCGGCAACGCCGGACAGGCGATCGTCGGCATCGTGGGCGGTCTGGCGCTGTACTTTGCACTGAACAAAGTGCCGCAGATCCGCGATTTCTCCGAATCCGCGCTGGCGAAAAAACAGAAATAATCGTGAACCACATATGCAAAAGCAGCCGCTCCCATGCTCGGGAGCGGCTGCTTTTTCTATCCGGCTCATACCACGCGCACGCGGATGACCTCCGGAATGCGGTCGATCTTTGCCACCTGATCATCGTCAAGGTGGCCGTTGAGGTCGATCATGGCATAGGCATACGCGCCATAGGCCTTGTTGATCATGTTTTCGACGTTCAGGCCCGTGCTGCAGGTGATCTCCAGGAACTGATTGAGCATCGTCGGTACATTCTGGTGCAGGATGCACACGCGGCTGACTCCCATGCGCTCGAGCGTCGCATCCGGGAAGTTGACGGAGTTTTTGATGTTGCCGTTGACAAGATAATCATAGAGCTCGCGCGCGGCCATGACGGCGGACTTCTCCTCGCTCTCCGGCGTGCAGGCGCCCAGATGCGACAGCGCGATGATATTCTCCACGCCGACGACCTTCTCATTCGGAAAGTCCGTGACATACTTGCCGACACGGCCGGAGGCAATGGCGGCGAGCATGGCGTCATCGTCCACGATTTCGGCGCGCGACTCATTGATGATGCGCACGCCGTCTTTCATCTTGGAAAATGCCCTGGCATCGAGCATGTGGAACGTCTGATCCGTGTACGGGACGTTGATGCTGATGTAGTCCGCCTTGGCGTAGATACCGTCGAGGTTCACCTCATGCTTGACATCGCGCGACAGGCGCCACGCAGCGTCCACGGACAGGTACGGGTCATAGCCGCAGACATTCATGCCCAGAGACACGGCGGCGTTGGCGATCAGCGCGCCGATGGCGCCGAGACCGATGACGCCGAGTGTCTTGCCCATGAGCTCGGGGCCGGAAAACCGGGATTTTCCCTTCTCGACGAGCGCAGGAATGTCCTTGCCCATGCCGTTGAGGCTCTTGACCCAGTCAATGCTGCCGAGCACATCGCGCGACGAGAGCACGAGCGAGCAGAGGATCTGCTCCTTGACGGCCTCGGCATTCGCGCCGGGCGAATTGAACACAACGATGCCGCGATGGCAGCAGTCCTCGAGCGGGATGTTGTTCGTACCGGCACCGGAGCGCGCGATGGCGATCAGGCTCGGCTCGAACGCATAGCTGTGCAGATCGGCCGAGCGGAGGATCAGGCCGTCCGGATCCTGTATGTCCTCTCCGACGACGCAGCCGCGCTCCTCGAGCTTCTGCAGGCCACAGGGAGAAATGTGGTTCATGGTTTTGATTTTATACATGGTGTTCTACCTCAAACTGTTTCAGATAATCTACGAGCGCGTCCACGCCCGCCATCGGCATGGCGTTATAGAGCGAGGCACGCATACCGCCGGCAATGCGGTGCCCCTTGAGATTCAGCAGGCCGCGCGCCGCGGCGCCGCTGATAAATTCCTTGTCGAGCGCATCGTTCCCGGTGCGGAACGTGACGTTCATCTCCGAGCGTGCATCCGGCTGTGCGCAGGCATGAAACAGCGCGCTGTTGTCGAGAAAATCATACACTTTCGCGGCGCGCGCATGCTTGAGCTCCTGCATGCCCGCAACGCCGCCCTGCCGCTCAAGCCACGCGAGCACAAGGCCGAGGATGTAAATGCACCAGCACGGCGGGGTGTTGTACATGGAGTCCTTATCGATCATGCGCTGATAACTGTACATGATCGGCGTGATGGGCAGCTCATGTCCGGCAAGGCCGCGGTCAACGATCACGACCGTCAGGCCGGCAGGCGCCATATTTTTCTGCGCGCCGGCAAAGATGACACCGTATTTTGACACGTCGACCGGGCGCGAGAGGATATCCGACGACATGTCGCACGCAAGCGGCACGCGGCCGGTCTCTGGCACATACTGCCACTCGGTGCCATAGATCGTGTTGTTGGCACAATAATAAAAATAGGACGCATTCGGGTCGAGCCGCAGCTCGCTCTGCTGCGGGATGCGGGTGTGGCCGCAGGCAGAGGTATCGGCCGCGATGTGCACCGCGCCGTATTTTTGCGCCTCCTTGGCCGCGTTGCCGGAAAAATGGCCGGTCACGGCATAATCAGCCGTCCCCTGCTCCCCCATCAGGTTGAGCGGGATCATGGAAAACTGCGCCGTGCCGCCCCCCTGCAGAAACAGGATCTCATGTGTGTCCGGCACGGACAGCACGCGGCGGAAACGCGCCTTCGCGTCCTGAAAAATATCGGAAAAGGCCTGACTTCGGTGACTCATCTCCATCACGGACATGCCCGTGCCGTGATAATTGAGCAGCTCGGCCTGCGCCTGCCGGAGCACCTCCTCCGGCAGAACCGACGGTCCTGCGGAAAAATTGAACGTTTCGCTTCGAGTCACGAAAATCGCCTCCAAGGGTCAAAATTCATCGCATACAACACATTTTGTCTGGATTGAGAAAAGTCTAACACGTTCCGTTGGATGCGTCAAACCAAATCCCCCACAAGCATTTGATCGGAAACGGCAGAGATTTTGACATTTTTCACAAGACCGCGCAGATCATCCCCCGCCGCGCTGACCAGGCAATAGTTATCCGAGTGGCCAACCCAGCGTCCGCCGTGCTCCGTCTCGAAAAGAACCGGCAGCGTCTGTCCGACCTGCTGCGCAAGATAGCGCTGCTTGCAGGCGTCGGCCACGCGCTGCGCTTCATGCGCGCGCGCGGATTTCACCGCGTGGCTGAGCTGCTCCGGCATGGCATCGGCCTTCGTGCCGGGACGGCGGGAATACGGAAACACGTGCACGGCCGCAAAGCCGACCCGCTCCAGAAACGCGACCGCCGCCGCCTGATCAGCCTCCGTTTCACCGGGGAAGCCCGTGATCATGTCCGCCGTGAGCGCACACCCCGGGAAATACCGCCGCAGCCGCTCGACGCAGGCGAGAAACTCGGCCGTATTGTATTTGCGGTTCATGCGCGCGAGCGTGCGGTCGCAGCCGCTTTGCAGCGAGAGGTGAAAATGACGGCAGACCTGCCCGGTCGCCGCGGCGCGGCGGCAGAAGTCCTCCGTGATGACCGTCGGTTCGATCGAACCGAGGCGCAGACGCATCTGCGACGCGGCAGCGGCGACGGTCTCCACGGCATCCGCCAGTGTCAGCTCACCCGGCAGATCGCGGCCATAGGACGCGATCTCGATACCGGTCAGCACGAGCTCACGGTAGCCCTCGGTGGCCAGGTGCGCGGCCTGACGCGCCATCTCCTCGAGCGGCAGGCTGCGGATGCGGCCGCGCGTATACGGAATGACGCAGTAGGTGCAGAAATTGTTGCAGCCGTCCTGGATCTTGAGCATGGCGCGCGCGCGCCCGTAAGCGGCGCCCGCCGGCAGCGGCTCAAAGTCGAAGCGTTGGAACGGATTATCCACGCACGTGACCGGTGTGTGCTCACGGAACGCGCGCAGGATATCGTCCACGAACGCCTGCTTGCTGCCGCTGCCGTGCACCACGTCGGCACCGATGGACGCCGCGTCCTCCGGGCTAAGCTGCGACCAGCAGCCGCACACGGCGCACAGCGCCTGCGGGTGCTCCTCGCGCAGCTTGCGGATCATCTGGCGCGACTTGCGCCCGCCCTCCGCCGTGACGGCGCAAGTATTGACGACGATCAGGTCGACCGGTTCACCGTCCGCCGCGGGCGTAAAGCCGTGCGCGTGCAGGAGCGTCTCGATCGCCTGCGCTTCATACTGGTTGACCTTGCAGCCGAGGGCGGTTATAATGTAGTGCATAAAAACATCTCCAAATCGAGGTAAGAAATCATGGTTTACTTAGACAATGCCGCGACGACCCGCGTCTGCCCGGAGGCGGCGGAGGCGGCAGTACATATGATGACAGAGTGCTTCGGCAACCCGAGCACGACTTACAAGCTCGGCCGCGAGGCCAAGGCCGCCGTGGACAAGGCGCGCGGCCAGATCGCCAGGGCGCTCGGCTGCCGGCCGGACGAGGTGTACTTCACGTCCTGCGGCTCCGAGGGCGACAACTGGGCGCTCATCTCCGGTGCGCGGTATATGCACCGGCGCGGCAGGCACATCATCAGCTCCGCCGTGGAGCATGACGCAGTGCGCAAGTCGCTGGACTTCCTGGAGCAGGATGGCTACGAGATCACGCGCCTGCAGCCGGACGGCACCGGCGCCATTCCGCTCGATGCAGTGCGCGCGGCACTGCGGCCGGACACGATCCTCGTGTCGCTCATGATGGTCAATAACGAGACCGGCGCCGTCAACAATATCGCCGCCGTCGCCCGGATGCTGAAGGCGGAAAACAGCATCGCCCTGCTGCACACGGACGCGGTGCAGGGCTTTTTGAAGGTGCCGTTTTCGGCCAAGACGCTCGGCGCGGATATGATCACCATCAGCGGCCACAAGATCCACGCGCCGAAAGGCATCGGCGCGCTCTACATCCGTGACGGGCTGAAGCTGCCGCCCTATATCCGCGGTGGCGGACAGGAACGGGGCATGCGCGCCGGTACGGAGGCCACACCGCAGATCGCCGCCTTCGGCACGGCGGCCGAGATCGGCAGCGCGAACATGGCGCAGGCCACGAAAACCATGGCCGGGCTGCGCGCCCACGCCATCGACCGGCTGACCGCCGAAGTGGAAGGGCTGATCGTGATCGGCGGCGGTGCACCGCACATTCTCAGCATTTCCCTGCCCGGCTATCGGAGCGAGGTTTTGATGAATTTCCTCGAAGCACGCGGCATTTATACATCAAAAAGCTCCGCCTGCAAAAAGGGCGGGCGGAGCCATGTACTTGAGGCGATCGGGCTGCCGTCCAACGTGATCGACGGCGCGCTGCGCATCAGCTTTTCGCGCTACACCACACGGGAAGACATCGACGCGCTGTGCGATGCACTGCGGGATGCAAAGCAGTCCCTCTTCCCGTCACTTCACTGAATCGTCGTTCGTATCCTTGAGCGTTGCAGGCGGTGCTTCCTTCGGCAGGCGCACCGGCTGCATCGTGGCATCGTCGATATAATCCAGATCCATATATTCTGCGGTCTCCGTTTGGAGGCCGCGTTTTTTCAGCCCGCTGTTGACGAGCTTTTCCAGTCCGGCGTAGATCACGACGAACACCGGCACGCCCAGCAGCATGCCGATAAAGCCGAACAGGCCGCCGCCAAGCAGGATGGCGAACATGATCCAGAAACCGTTGATGCCAGTCGAGTTGCCGAGGATCTTCGGGCCGATGATGTTGCCGTCGATCTGCTGCAGGACGATGATGAAGATGACGTAGATCAGGCACTTCATCGGTGACACGAGCAGGATAATCAGCGCCGTCGGCACCGCGCCGATAAACGGGCCGAACACGGGGATGACGTTCGTCACGGCGACGATCACACTCACGAGCACGACATACGGCATGCGCATGATCGTGCAGCAGATATAGCAGATAACGCCGATGATGGCCGAATCGATGACCTTGCCGCTGATAAAGCCCATGAACGCCGTGTCCGTGAAACGGATCGCGTTGAGAATGCGCCGGGATGCCCTGACGGAGAACATGCTGTAGAGCACCATCTTCGACTTGGCGAGCAACAGCTCCATGTTCGACAGCACATAGCAGGCGACGACGAAGCCGATGAGCACATTGAGAATCGCGCGCAGGACGGCATAGATGCCGGTCGTCACGCTCGTGACCACCTTGCCCATGGACGGCAGCAGCGCAGTCTTCGCCCAGTCAAGCAGACTGTCCGACACGTTGCCCGTCGCGGAGATGAGAACCTGCTCCACTTCGGGGTTGTTTTCAAAGAACTTGTTGATCCAGCCGGTGACCGTGTCGTAATACTCCTGCGAGTTGAGCACGATGCTCTCCACACTCGTATAGATCTGCGGAATGATGAGCCAGATGAGGGCGGCGATGATGACCAGAGCGACCAGAATCGAGAGCGCAACGGACAGGCCGCGTGCAAGTGAGGTGCGCACCGGTTTTTTCGGGCGGATCTTTTTGAGCAGCGGCTCAAAAAGCTTGCGCTGAAACACCTTCGTCAGCGGCCAGAGCAGGTACGCGATCACAAGGCCCCAGATGATCGGGCTGAGGATGCCGAGCAGCGAGTTGATCGTGTCACCGATCGACTTGCCGTGCTGCAGCAGCATATAAAACAGGATGCAGCACGCGGTCACGGCGAACGCCGTGATGCCCCACCCCAGGTATTTGTTCTTCGGATCAAATCGCTTCATTCTCATTCTCCCATTGCATGTTGTCCCCGGCGGCACACACCAGAATGTATGATATCAGACGGATTTATTTTACTATTATGTTCCCGCACCGTCAAGCCGGTAAAACCGGGCTTTTCGCATATTTGCGACACGATGCGCCGCATCTTGACACGCTCTGAGCGCTTCGGTGTGTAAAAGCCTGTGCACAATGTGGGAATCCGGACTGCTTTTCCGCCCCGGCACGGCATAGGCTGATAGGGAGAATCGAACGGAAAGGGCTGAGCATATGAAACGATGGATCTGTCTGCTGCTGACAGCAGTGCTGCTGATGACGCCGGTCATGGCGCTCGAGCGGCCTACGGACGAGGAACTGCAGGTCTCCGCCCCATCGGCGATCCTGATGGAGCGCGCAACCGGCACGGTCTTATACGAAAAAAATGCCGATGAGCGCCTGTCCCCCGCCAGCGTGACAAAGATCATGACGCTGCTGCTCATCATGGAGCAGCTCGACGGCGGACAACTGGCCACAAGCGATATCGTGACCGCCAGCGCCCACGCCAGCTCCATGGGCGGCAGCCAGATCTGGCTCAAGGAGGGCGAGCAGATGACCGTCGACGAAATGCTCAAGTGCATCGCCGTCAACTCCGCCAACGACTGCGCCGTCGCCATGGCGGAGCATATCTCCGGCTCCGAGGAGGCCTTCACCAAGCGCATGAATGACCGCGCGAAAGAGCTGGGCATGGAAAACACCCAGTTTCTCAACTGCACGGGTCTGACCGATGATCCCGGCCACTACACGACGGCGCGGGACATTGCCTGCATGTCGCGCGCGCTGCTGGCGCATCCGCGCATCCGGGACTACACCACCATCTGGATGGACACCGTGCGCGACGGCCGCTTCGGTCTTGCCAATACCAATAAGCTCATCCACGCCTACCCCGGCGCGACCGGACTGAAAACCGGCTACACCAAGCAGGCCATGCACTGCCTGTCGGCCAGCGCCGAGCGCGACGGCGTGGAATACATCGCCGTGGTGCTGCACGCCGAGAGCTCCAAGGCACGCTTTTCCGATGCGGCTGCGCTGCTTAACTTTGCCTTCGCCAACTATTCGCTCTATTCCATCGTGGCCAACACGGTCATCCCGCCCGTGCGTGTGCGTCTTGCCGAGGCCGACAGCGTGCAGCCGGTGCTCTCCGGCACGGACACCGTCGTCATGCGCAAGGGAACGGCCGCGCCGCAGACGAATATCGTGCTCGACGAGGATCTGTGCGCCCCGCTGGCGCCGGGCACACAGGTTGGCACCGTGAACGTGACCGACAGCAGCGGCGACACCTATGCTTTGCCGCTGATCGTGCCGGACGGGGTCGCGCGCGTCTCGACGGCGCACCTCTGGCTGCGGCTGCTGCGCACGCTGTGAGCCGACGGATTTCCGGTTGCGAAATCCGGATTTTCGTGTATACTGGAGGTATCCTTTAAGAGAGAAGGTATCACGATGATCAAAGTGGATCTCTCCGGCGCGGCCGGATTTTTTGACCCCGCAGGCCCGGACTATGCCGCCGCCGCGCAGGCGCACCGCACGCTGCTCGAGCACACGGGCGCGGGCGCGGATTTCACCGGCTGGCTCGAGCTGCCGGGACGCATCCAGAACGGTGAGCTCAAGCAGATTCTCTCTGCGGCCGCACGCATCCGCGGCCGCGCACAGGCGCTGGTCGTGGTGGGCATCGGCGGGTCGTATCTCGGCGCCAAGGGCGCGGTGGAACTCCTGCGGCCGCGGCCGCAGCCCGGCGATCCGAAGATCCTGTTTGCCGGCAACTCCCTGTCCCCGGACGCGCTGATGCACCTGCTCGAGGAACTGGGCGACCTGGACTTTGACCTGAACGTCGTCTCCAAGTCCGGCACGACGCTCGAGCCCGCACTCGCATTCCGCATGTTCCGCGGTCTGCTGGAGGCAAAATACGGCTCCGAAAAGGCGAAAAAGCACATCTTCGCCACGACGGACGCCCACCGCGGCGTGCTCAAGCACATGGCCGACGAGGAAGGCTGGGAGACGTTCGTCGTCCCGGATGATGTCGGCGGGCGTTACAGTGTGCTGTCCGCCGTCGGCCTGCTGCCGATGGCCGCCGCCGGGATTGATGTGCAGACCGTGATCGGCGAAGCCGTCGAGGCCTTTGCCGCCATGAGCGCGCAGTCGCCCGAAAACCCCGCCTGGCAGTATGCCGCCGCGCGCCAGCACCTGTATCAGCTCGGCAAGACGACCGAGATCCTCGCCTGCTACGAACCGTCGTTCCGCTTCATGGCCGAGTGGTGGAAGCAGCTCTACGGCGAAAGCGAGGGCAAAAACGGCATCGGCATCTTCCCCGCCTCGGTCGAATACAACGCCGACCTGCACTCCATGGGACAGTATATTCAGGACGGTCCGCGCACGCTCATGGAGACCGTGGTCTCGTTTGAGCAGCCGCAAAACGAGTTCACCGTCCCGTTTGCCATGGGCGACCCCGACCGGCTCAACTATCTTGCCGGCCGCAAGCTCAGTGATATCAGCCGCATGGCGCAGGAGGCCGTCAAGGCTGCACACATCTCCGGCGGCGTGCCGAATCTCGAAGTGCGCGTACCGAAACGCGACGAGGCCGGCTTTGCCTGGCTGGTGTGCTTCTTCGAGCTGGCGTGTGCCATTTCCGGTTATATGTCCGGCGTCAACCCGTTCGATCAGCCCGGCGTCGAGGCATATAAGAAGAATATGTTCTCCCTGCTCGGCAAACCGGAGGCAAACTGAGAAAAGTTATCGTTGCAGTCGGCGCGAAAACGTGCTAATCTAGGCATAGGGTATCGCCCTGACTTTCAAAAGGAGTGTGATTGACATATGGTTCAACTGATCATGGGTCTCAAAGGTTCCGGCAAAACGAAGCGTTTGGTGGAAATGGTCGCCACGGCCGTCCGCGAGGAATCCGGTTCTGTCGTGTGCATTGAAAAGGATAAAAAACTTACGTATGACATTCCCTATCAGGCTCGCCTGATCTACGCCTGCGACTATGCGTACGCGATGGGCTCTTATGATTTCTTCAAGGGTTTCCTCAGCGGTCTGCATGCCGGCAACTATGATATCACCCATGTGTTTGTTGACAACTTCACGAAAATGCTCTCTGAGGTTTCTGAGCCGCAGATCGCGGAGTTCCTGGCATGGCTGAACGATTTCTCCGAGCGCGAGAACATCCAGTTCACCCTGTCCCTGAGCATGGATCCTGCGACGACCGGCAGCGAGATTACAAAATACATGATCTGATCGTAAGCAAAACCGCCGCTCCGAAACCGGAGCGGCGGTTTTTTGCGCTTTATTCGGCGAGCTCGCGGTACATGGCCGCGGCATCGTCTTTTTTCGCGTTTTCTGTGACGGCGAGCACCTCCACCTTCACGGTGCGCTGACCGAAAGCGATCTCGATCACGTCGCCGACCTTGACGTCATACGACGCCTTGGCCGTCCGGCCGTTGACCGTGATGTGCTGACCGTCGCAGGCATCATTTGCCACCGTGCGGCGCTTGATGAGCCGCGAAACTTTCAGATATTTATCCAGGCGCATACGGTTCCTCCTGAAAAAACGCTCCGGGCATGTCCCGGAGCGTTTGCGTCGTTCTTATTTGGAAACGGCATCCTTGAGCACTTTGCCAGCCTTGAAGACGGGCACGCGCGTCGCCGGGATCTCGATCTCTTCCTTAGTCTTGGGGTTGCGGCCGATGCGGGAGCCGCGCTCCTTGATGTCAAACACGCCGAAGCCGACGAGCTGCACCTTTTCGCCGACCTCGAGGTTGGCGGTGATGGTGTCAAACGTCGCGTTGACGGCCTTCTCGCTGTCCTTCTTGGACAGACCGGTCTTCTCGGCAACCGTTGCGATCAGTTCTGCCTTATTCATGATGGTAATCCTCCTACTTCTTGTTTGTGTTGGCATGTGCCATAATATAGAATTCCGCACCGGTCTCTCACTGCCGTGCAGATTTCTTTCCTTCGTTGTCCGCGCAGGCAGCCTTGGCCTGCTGCCAGAGCGACTGCATCTGCGCAAGCGTGCGCTGCTCGAGCGGCACGCCGCTGTCCGCCGCCGCAGCCTCCATGACTGCAAACCGGCGGATAAACTTCTCGCACGCGGCATGCGCCGCCTGCTCGGGGTCGATGCCGGCAAAGCGCGCCACCTTCACGGCGGCAAACAGCAGGTCACCCAGTTCCTCGGTCACGGCGTCCGCGTCGCCGGAGGCCAGCGCCGCGCGCAGCTCCTGCGTTTCCTCGGCGACCTTGTCGAGCGCCGCGTCCCCGTCCGGCCACTCAAAGCCGGTCTTGGCCGCTTTGGCCTGGATCTTCTCGCAGCGCCAGAGCGCCGGCAGGCTGCGAGCCACGCTGTCCATCGCCTCGGCAGTGGTCGTCTGCGCGCGTTCCCGCTGCTTGATCGTGTCCCAGTCCGGGGCATCCGCATCATCGCGCCGAAACACATGCGGGTGGCGGTAAACGAGCTTCTTGCAGGCAGCATCCGCTACGTCGTCAATATCAAAATGCCCGGCCTCGCGCTCAATATCCGTGTGAAACAGCACCTGCATGAGCACATCGCCCAGCTCCTCCTTCAGGTGCGCCGTGTCACCGGCGTCGATGGCCTCGCAGGCCTCATACGTTTCCTCCAGGAAGTTGCGGCGGATGCTTTCATGCGTCTGCACCTGATCCCACGGGCAGCCGTCCGGCGAGCGCAGGAACGTGATGAGCGCCACAAAGTCGCGCAGGTCATAGCTTTCTTTGCAGAGAAAATCTAACACAATTTTGCTCCTTCTGCAACCCTTTTTTGAAAAAACCATTGAAAATTCAGGATTTTTCGGCGTTATGTCATCTGATATGCAAAACTTTCGCAAGCTTTTCCCCTTTCGGGATCAGCTTCAGATCGGCCAATGTGATGGCATGCGTTTTCACGACCGCAACAAGATACGTCACGACCGCACAGACGATCGAGACCAGCATCGCCAGCGCCATACGTCTCCAGCTCAGGCCGCCGCCCATGACGGCAGACAGCCCTGTATACACACCCCAGGCCACGACCGCCATGATCAGCGTGCTCAGCAGCGGACGCACAAGCGCTCTGCCGACATTCGGCCGCTCGCGGAGTGTTTTGCACAGGAAAATGTGGTTCATGGTGCAGATGACGAGATAGCACGCGAGCGTACCGATCGGCGCGCCGGTGATATTCAGCTCCGGCACCGCGATCAGAAACCAGTTGACGGCGATCTTCGCAAGACCGCCGGCCAGCATGGAATAGACCGGATAGATCTCGTGCCCGGTTGCCTGCAGGACTGCCGTTGTGATCAGCGAAATACACACGAACACCGACGCGACACCCAGCAGCATCAGCAGCGTAGGGCCTGCCGTGTTGCTGCGCGGATAGAGCACGTTGACGATCGGGTAAGACAGCACGGCAAGACCGATGCCCATCGGCATGGCAACCGCCGCGGAAATGCGCAGCGCGGATTCCGCAATGGTTTTCGACTGCGTATACTTGCCCTGCACGACCGCCGCCGCAATGGCCGGGACAATGCTGATCGTCATCGGCGTCACGAAAGCGGCCGGGAGATTGTAGAGCGTCTGCACCTTGCCGTAGACGCCGTAGAGCACGTTTGCATACGTCTCGGAATAGCCAAGCGCCGTCTGCAGGCGGTACATGATGAGCTTCGTGTCCACGAGATTGATGATGCTCAGAACACTGGAGCCGAGCGCGATCGGAATACTGATGCGCAGCAGCGTGACGAGAATATGCCCTGCGGAATCCGGCACATCCGGATCCGCGACCGACTTTTCCGGATAGTGGCGGTGATAATAGATCGCCACATAGATCAGCGCAAAGGCGCCGCCCGCCGTGACGCCGAAGATGGCTCCCGCCGAGGCGACCGGCAGACTCTTGCCCGCGCGCGTAAAACTCCACGCAAGCACAAGACCGACCACGACCTTGCCCACGACCTCAAGGATCTGCGAGACGGTCGTCGGCTTCATGTTGCTCATGCCCTGCGCATAGCCGCGGTACGTGCTCGTCAGGTACACGAGCACGAGCGCCGGCGACAGCGCCCAGATGCTCTGCGCCGCGCGGACATTGTTGAGCATTCCGGCCAGCTCCGTCGGGAACAGGAACATGACCAGCCCGAGCAGCAGACCGAAGATCGCAAACGTCAGCCAAGCGACGCGGAAGATCTTGCGCGCCTGCATAGGACGGCCGAGCGTGTCCGACTCACTGATCATGCGCGAGAGCGCGACCGGCATGCCCGCCGTCGCCATGGTGAGAAAAACATAATAGATATTATAGGCAACGGAGAAATAGCCGTATCCCTCGTCGCCGAGAATATTGCCGAGCGGGATCTTATAAATCGCGCCGAGGACCTTGATGACCACAACGCCGGCCGTCATGATGGCCGCGCCGTGGAGATAGTTCTGCTTGCTGCTTTCCTGCAAAGCGCACTCCCTCCCCGCTGAAATTGCATGTGCTGGTATACTTTACACTACCGGACAGAAAAAATCAAGGGAATGCAGTGCATTCCCTTGATTTGCGGTTTGTTTTTCCGCTCACGCCTTGCGGACGGAGTCGATGTGGCGCGTCAGGTCGAGCATCTTGTTCGAGAAGCCCCACTCGTTGTCGTACCACGCCATGAGCTTAACGAAGTGATCGTTGAGCGCGAGGCCGGCCTTGGCATCGAAGATGCTGGTGTGCGGGTCGGTGATGAAGTCGGAGGAGACGACCTCGTCGTCCACATACTCGACGACGCCGGCCATCGGGCCTTCCGCAGCGGCCTTGACGGCGGCGCAGATCTCATCGTATGTTGCAGCCTTCTCGAGGCGGCAGGTCAGGTCGACGATGGACACGTCCGCGCTCGGGATGCGCATGGAGGTGCCGGTCAGCTTGCCCTGCAGAGCCGGGATGACCTTGCCGACCGCCTTGGCGGCGCCGGTGCTGGTCGGGATGATGTTGCCGTGCACGCCACGGGACAGACGCCAGTTCTTCTTGGAGAAACCGTCGACGACCTGCTGGGTGGCGGTATCGGCATGGACGGTGGTCATGAGACCCTCGACGATGCCGAAGTTGTCGTTGATGATCTTGGCCAGCGGCGCCAGGCAGTTCGTGGTGCAGGAAGCGTTGGACACGATCTTAATGTCCGGGGTAT
>ERZ827104.826-NODE-826-length-30648-cov-17.669728_pt1 | contig 30648 bp, 26 predicted proteins | sample MGYA00519781_ERZ827104 | MGnify/ENA primary metagenome ERZ827104 (study PRJEB31778, sample SAMEA3449257) | human gut metagenome | biome: human gut; feature: human-associated habitat; material: faeces | place: United Kingdom | collected 2010/2012 ...
ACTTTGGAATGGGTAATAACCCAATGGTTGGTGCTACAGTAGCAGTTGCCGTTTCTGTACAGCAGGCTGCTGATGAGGGCAAATTCTAAATAGAAAGCTTGATTTTATAAGGAATTGAGGACTTTTAGATATTTTCTAAGAGTCCTCTTTTTTATCTCTGAAATTATAAAACTGTGTTGATTTTTGCTCTGTGGACACATTATGGACACGTAATCTAAAAATGTGTCCATGAAAAATCTTCTTGAAAATGTGTCCATGAGATGATATACTCTTTGTACATTAATAAGGAGGTATTGTATGACTGATATAATGATTGATAAACGTACAAATAAAGATGGTACATTCTCATATCGTTATAGATTTGAAGTAGCATCAGTTGATGGGAAAAGAAAATGGAAGTCTAAATCTGGCTTTACTACAAAGAGAGAAGCTAGAGAAGCTGGTAAGATAGCACAGCAAGCATATGAACATGTGGGACAAGTTGTTGAACCTTCAGATATGTCATATGCCGATTTCTTAGATATGTGGTTGGAGAAAGACTGTAAGCTCACTTGCAAATCTTCTACGCTTGTTGGGTATGAAAAGAAGATTAGATTATATATCAAACCTGAAATCGGCTCATATAAGCTAAAAACTATCACCAAAGATACTCTACAAGACTTCATTACTAAAATGTATGATGAAGGCTACTCAATCAATACAGTAAACTCAGTTAAAGGATTATTAACAAAATCATTTACTTATGCTTTAGACAGACATTATATCGTATCAACACCTGCAATAAATTTAGCAGTTCCGACAAAGAAACAACCAAAGAAAACTACAAGAAGTAAGAAACACGTATATATTCCTCAAGAAGTTATGCAAAAAATATTTGAAAAATTCCCTGAAGGCTCGTCAGCTTATATCCCTATTATGATTGGTTATCATACAGGATTACGCTTGGGAGAGATATATGGACTTGTGTGGAAAGATATTGATTTTGAGAATAAAACACTCTCAGTTAATAGACAAGTTCAATGGGAAGCAGGCGAAGCAAGATCAGAAGAAGAGAAGAAAAGAACTAATGGCACATCTAAATCTAATGGATATTGGTACTTCTCCAAGCCTAAATATAATTCTTTCAGAACAATAGAACTTGACGATGTAATATTAGAAGCTCTGAAAAAAGAACACGACAAACAGTTAAAAGCAAGGGCATATTTTGACGAATATTATAATCATTATTATTGTGAAAATGAAATGACATATACCAAAACTGATGACATATTACCGATGAATAAAGTATCTCAAGAAAAGTCACCTTATGAAGTTGATTTTATTTGTAGACGAGAAGATGGCTCATATATCAGCCCAAGAACAACACAACATACGTCCTCTATAATTCATAAACAGTTGCATTTTCCTCAGTATGACACACATAGTTTAAGACATACTCATGGAACAATATTGTACGAAAATGGAGCTAGTTTTATGTACATTAAGGAGAGGTTAGGACATAAAAATCTACAAACAACAATTGAGATATACACAAATCATTATACAGATACAATAAATAAAAATGGTAACATTGTTTTAAATAATGCTTTTAGTAAGGAGAATGTATGATATACTTAATCAATAATGTACGACAATATGAGAGACATTTCTGGAATTGTTTATATGGTGTTGCTTCACAAGAACAAATTCAAAGAATATTAGATGGATACAAGGTTATCATTAATGAATCTGAATATCGAATAATAGAAGAGGAAAAATCGTAAAAAATAGGGTATGTAGATTAATTTCTACATACCCTTTAAATTTATATAATTATAATATATAGCCAGAGTTTAACTACATATAATACTAAACTTGCCAATATAGGAATTACCAAAATTGAGGGTACTTATAATTCTTTAGCAGTTGCTTCTAAAAATAGCAATACAACAACATTTACATTTAATAGTGAATTTAAACAAACACCTTTTATTTGTGCGACTGTTCAGCATTCATGGGCTGATGTAATACAATGTACAATAGATAGTTGTTCTGCGTCTAAAGTCGTTATTAAAGTGTATAATGGTTCTACTCAAAATGTAAATGTAACAGTGCATATTATCGCAGTTGGATATATTTAATTATTTACAATATAATACATATTTAGGCACATAGTATTGATTATTTGATTTAAGAGAAACATTTTTAAACACGCCAGTTTTTGTTATTGTAAATGTCAAACTTGATACATAACCATCAGGTGATATACATGTTACAGCAGTATTCTCCACATAAACACCTTCAACTATTTTAGATATTGGAATAACAAAAGTTGAAACACCATAAGATTTAACGTTATGACATTGCAACATTATCATTATCAATTTTTTATTATTAGGTAATTTGGAGCCATTCCAATTATCCCATTCGTCATTAGCTAAACTCTGGCTATACAAGACAAAAACATTCTAAGTAGATATAACTTATAATTATATAACGTAAAAAATAGGGTTGGAATTAACCAACCCTAAACTTTTATATTTTCAATATCAATTTACCATGAACATAATATTCAGGTCTTTCTTCTTTATATAATTTCCATCGAAGAATATCATCAAGAATTATAACAATACCTGATAAAAACATCCAAATCAAACTAAAAAATAAATTTATTTGACCTCCGATAAAACTAAATGGAAGAGAAGAGTAATCCCAAATATGTAATCCACATTGTAAGTTCCAATAAAAACCACCAATCGCTTCTGACAATGTTGTAATTAACATGCCAATTATACATTGAAGAATAAAATCGGTTTTGATGTCAAATAAATTGTTAATCAATCCAATCATTATTCCTATAAATCCTGCCAACACAAACATTCTCCAATCAGATAATTTACCTTTATATAGACATTCAATGATAAAATATATTAAACCATATACAATAAATAATGTAGAATATTTTATAATCCTTTTCATAATTCTACCTCATATTATGCATTTAATGTTACAACTTTCTCGACTATCTTTTTACTCTGGTTCATTATCTCATTATATTTATCAAGATATTCGCCAGTCAACTTATCACCATACTTAATTGCAGCTATATCATCAGTTTTGTCAACATCGGAAATTGATAAAATATATAACTTAAGCTGATTAAAATATGTCTGATTAGTTGTTAAATTCATTGTCTCTTGAATATAAATTGCAGAAATAGTATCATAATTATATAAACCACATGATTCACCATCAGCATGATAAGGAACTTCCATTCCAGTTTCTTTTGAAAGATTCATTGCATTGAGCATGTTACTCTGATCCTGAACTGTATATGAATAATGTTTTCCATTAACCTCCACACCATTCTCAATAGCAGTTTCACAAGCATTAGACATTTCAGAAATTTTATTATTTTTTGTGAATTCTAAAGCAAGTTTTTTCTGCTCGGCAATTTCTTCATCTGTTAATTCTTTTTCTGGTTCTTTTTCTGGTTCAGTATATACAATACCTGTTGATATATAATATGTATTTTCTTCATCTGTGTTTTTATATTTAGTGGTAAAATTTGAAAAATCGCCCATAAGTTCATCATTATTTTCATTAATAAGATAAAATCCTGAAAGAGCTATATCTTCAGTAATGTTTTCAACTTCCAATTTATATATATCATTAGAGATATATGATAATTTTCCAATTGAAATAATTTCATTTTTATTAAATTTTAATTTATCCATTACAAATCCTTTCCGCAACGAAAAGATAATTTATATTCATTTTGTAACCAGAGTTTAGAAACATATAATACTAAATTTACCAATAGCTTAAGTAATAAAATAATTAAAATCAAAGTCTCAACAACATGGAATTCTGACAGCAAATATTATAATAAAAACGATTTTTCTACATTAAGTCCATATATGAATGATAAATACTTGTTATTGAATGTTATCAATAATTATGCAAACACTTCAAACCAAGTATACGGTATGTCTTTTTGTATAGTTAAAGGATATAGAGTAACTAGCGATTATGGTTCAATATGTGTTGTAGCTGATACTTCATATAATCAAATTTTAACATTAGATTTTTTATTTTTAAAACTTTAATTTTATCTACCATAAACTCTATAAATGCACTGACAAGTTGTATCTTTGCCAAGTATTACACTGCGAAGCCACGAAGGTCTGTTTTGAATACTATTTCTTGCTGTATTGTAGACTATACACCATGAAGTGTAATTATTACTATCATAGTAATTTCCGTCTAAAAATAAGAATTCAAGATTCTTAGATTCTGATACTGGGACTGGGAAAACGTAATCTCTTGTAATATATGAATCCCCTGAATAATATAACATAAAATTTACTCTTAATTCTTGATAATTTTTAATATTGGATATTACATGCTCATTAACATCTACAAATTCTCCGATTTTTTTCCAATCTTGCTTATTTGAAAGATCACCTAAACTCTGGCAATATATTCTTTACGAGCAAAAACCTTTTTGTCTTATAGTAGCCTCTATCTTTGTTTGATCAATAAGAACATATCTATTAACACTTTCCAAATCTGCATGTCCTAATAATTTTGCAATCACACCTATATCTGTATCACGTTCTGCTAATCTGGTTGCAAAAGTTGCTCTAAATAAATGTGGATGAACTCTGGTGACACCACTAATTATACCTAATTTTCTTACCATACTTTCTATTGCAGTTTTGCATAATCTTGTAGGGTGTCCTTTCCTAGAAGCAAATAATGGCGTATTAGGTGCATATGTGCAATATGTACCATTCATATTTATATCTTTTCGTTGCTTTAAATATTCGTTTAATCTCATTGCTGTTTTACCAGAAAATGCCACTGTTCGTTCTTTATTTCCCTTACCCAAAACTTTACAAGTATAGTTTTTAAAATCTACATCTTCCAAATTAATTCCACATAATTCACTAACTCTAACACCAGTATCAAGAAAGAAGTGAATTATCGCTAAATCTCTTGAATTTGTAGTATTTATTTTTAGTAATTCAATTTCCTCGTCTTTGAGAGGAACTTTGATACATTTTTTATATTTTACAGGTTCAACAATAGACATAGGATTATCAGCTATCTTTTTGTGTTTATATAAATAACTAAACACAGAAGATAGATATTTTCGCTTAATATCCATTGTCGAACCTTTTACATTATTTTGAATCCTATACTTAACCATAAATGACAATACATCATCAGTTGTTATCATATTAATTTCTTTATGACAAAAATCACATAACTGATGAACAACTCTGATATATTGGTTAATTGTACTTTCTGTTTTTCCACTACTTAATTTGCCAATCTTAAAATACTCCATTAATCTATCCGTAGTCTCACCATTAACCGTTGTAACTTCAGTAGAAGATATGGTGTCAACTGAAAAATTAAAACTAACCATCCAAAATGTGTCTTCTAAAAATTTTAAATCCTCTGTATTGAATCTTGTCATCCATACTTTCATACACTTCATTAACATTTCATCTTTCGCACTTACCATATTAAAAATACCTCCTCTATAAATAGAATATACGTTCTGGTATTATATTCTCTGTTTATAATTGGAAATAATTGGTAGAAACGAACAGATGTTCTTAAAAGCTGTATTTTTACTAAACCAGAGTTTAGGTAATCTGCATTTGATTCATTTAGAAAGTCAACGAATTCAGGGAACAGGATATTCATTTTCATATATTAGCTATAAAACTGGATACAGACTTATAAATGTTATAGTTAATTATAATACTTCTAGCCAAGGAAATTATCGAGTAAATACAATTCAATATGACGATACAAATAAAGTGTATGTGGTATATTTAAATCAAACACTTGCGTCAAGTAGTTATTTGGTTGTTGATTTAATATATATGTCTGAATAAATCTTACTTCTTACCAAATACATGATACATTATAGTAAGATTAAATTTACCACTTGTAGCTGCACCAAGCCAATATTTAGCTACTCCTCTTGGGACATCAATAGTAGCGATTGTACTTGTCATTATTGTACTATTACACATAGGCTGTATTTGAACTGTATAAATTTCACTAAATTTATTTGACAAAACAAGACCATATGGCTGTCCTGTATTATAATATGTATATCCTAAGTTAACAGATATATCAATTGAATTAAAGGATAAAAAACCAATTTCTTCAATATAATCTCCTGATAAACGATACCAATCTTTTCTGGTGGTTGTTGATGTTTTTTGTTTCCAGTTTTTATCGCTTAAACTCTGGTTTAATGCAGCTACAGTAGTAGCATCAGCAGCATATCCAGTCTCAGTCGCACTTGTACTTGTAGTTATTCCTTTTATTGCGCCCACTTTTGTCTGAGCAGTCTTCCCATCATTGAATTCAACAGTATTTGAGCTTGTCCATCTTGATAATAATTTCTTACCAGAACCAGTCTCTATATAATTTTTAACTTTTTTGTATCCAGATAAAATTGACATTTTATGTCCTCCTTTTTAATCTATAATTTAAAAGAGACAGGGGATTATACCTGTCTCTAAATTTAATATTCAAGTAACCATTCATCATTTGTTGATATAGCTGGCTCAGAACTTTGTACAATTACTCTTGGTGGAGTATAACCTAATGCAGAAGTTACCATAGACTTAGTAATACCAGTGAGATAATTACTATGGGAATGATTTGCAGGCGCAGCGCCTACTTCTGATGCGGTATAAGAAGGTTTACTAGAAGCCTTTGCCCACGCACTCACATCACTTGCAGGTCTTGCATTACTTAATCTGCTATCATTACCTGCACAAGCAGTATCAGCAGTAGTGCCTAAAGGTCGCCATGTATTCGTATCGGTGTTAGTTGATGAAATAGTAACTGTATTACCAGATTTACTTACTGTTGTTGCGCCACTACCTTGAATTAAAATATTACCATTGGTATAATTACTAGCTGTTGTACCAATATTTGTAACAGTATTTGTATCTGTTAAAGCAATAGTAGTATTGCCATTCTGATTCATTGTAAACGTACCTTTAGAAGTACCGTTCTGAGTAATAGTAACTATACCATTACCGACACTTGGAATGGTCGGTTTATTCTTAATTACTGCATCACCACTTGTTGCGTTCCAATCAGGTTGTGGTCGCCATGTATCAGTGTCTGTAAATTTTGCTCCACTTGGAACATCTGCATTTACAGTATGACCATTGACTGTCGATGAGTTTCCACCATTGGCAGGCATACTTGTTGGAAAATCTGTAATCTGAGATTTAGTATGTGTATGAGAAGCACTAGCATAGCTACCTTTTGCTTGATACTTATCATCGTGATTGTGATTAGCACTTGCATACGAACCTGCTACTTGCGCTCCAATATTCGCTCTAGCATTGGATTTTTCGGTATCTGTTAATCTCTGAGAAGCAACAGTAGAAACAGCTTTAAAATTCCCAACATTGCCAAGCCCAATTTCACTTGCAGAATATGTAGGTTTTGTTTTCTGTTTTGCCCAACTAGGTACATCACTTGCAGGAAGTGATGTAGGATAAGATGGGAGAGTGACAGTAGTACCAGACTTATATTCTGTAGTACCGATTTTTACGCTCTGAACTGCACTATCAGCTTTATTTCCCTGTGCTAATGTGGCTTTAGAAGATAGAGCAGTATCAAGTCCTGTTATATCTGAAGTTGCATGAGAATGATTTTTCTCAGCAAATATATTTTTCAAATTTGTTAAGAAGGTTTTTAATCTTCTCAAACTTATTCCATTTGTTTCATTAATCATGAAAACCTCCTTATTAAATAAGGACAGAGATATTTTTCTCTGCCCCTTAACTGTTTTAATTATGCAAAAAGACCATTGATCTCCTCATCTGTAGCCTCAATATATGTTGTTGACACAATTGTATCTACTCTTTTTGCTAATGCATCAACGTTACTCTGAGCATCTGTACCAGCCTTTTTAGCGTCTGCAATAGCTTTAGTTGTAGCACCTTCTGCTCCAAGAGATGCCTTATTTGCAGCCACATCAGCCTTTAAGTCTGTTATATCAGCCTCCTGAAGTGCTGTATCAGCCTTTGTTCCCTGTTCAGCAGTTGCATAATTCTTAGCAAGACCATCAGTATACTTTTTAGCCTCGCTAATTGCCTCACTCTTTGCTGTTGCAATAGCGCTTGAGAAATCAATTGCTCCAACTTTCTTATCAATATAAGCAACGATTGTAGCAGAATCCTCACCTTCTGGAAGTGTACCTACTAATTTTGCAAGATTGGCAATATCTGTTTTATTTGCCTGAATAGAAGAGTTCATTGCAGATGCTCCGCTTTCATGGGTTGAAATCCAATCAGAAATCTCTTTCAGTGTATCATAAGCGGCTGGTGCATCAGCTACAATAGAAGCTACTGCGTCAGCAACTTTCTTATCTACAGAACCCTCACTTGTACCGTTAAGTACACCAATAGCATCAGTATTAGCCTTAATAGACTTCTTTATTTCTGTATCATTATACTCTGATGCTGTAATCTTACCTTCAATCTCTGTTTTAAGTGCTTTAATCTGAGCCTTTACAGAACCTTCAACTGTGTCTTCTCCATCCAGTTTATCAACAACATCTTTAACCGCTTTGATAGTCTTGTTGACCTCTGTAAGATCTGTCTCTGGAATTGTGATAGAATATGCTGGTAATACGTCTTCTCCAATTGGCTCTTCAACCTTATAGAATTTTAATGTTCTACCTTCAATTTTTACTGATTTAATAGATTTTGCGTCAGCGTCATTAATATACTTTTTAACAAGTCCATCATAAAGACCTAATTGCTTAAGTGTAATAATTTTTACTTCTGTTGCCATAATTTGTTTTCCTCCTAAAATAAAAAATATAAAGTTCTATATAAAAAATTACCACTGAATCAGTCGTCATTAATTATTGAGAATAAGTTATCAATCTCAGAATCATCAGCAATTAGACTATTTATCTTTTCGTCAATTTTGCTATCTAAATTCTGTTCTAAATATTCAGTTGTAATTTGTTTTACATAATCAGAGATTTCATTTCTTGTAACAAAATCTAAAGCTTTAATCTTCGCATCAAAATCTGTCTCTGTAATGTATTGATTTTCAGTAAGATAATTAGATGTAATAACATCTTCAATACTTACTTGTCCATTAGACAATACATAAATTACTGTCTTTTTAGCTTGCACATCTTTAACATATATTTTATCATTTTCTTTTTCTACGACAAATAAATGATTAATAGAAGAGGAGAAGATAGTAGGATACTCCAAAAATATTCTATACTCACCTGATACAGAATATAGTCCATTATCAAGTTCTCCAATAGTCAATGGATTAGCAAGAGAACCAGTTTTATTTATGATTGGTCTATGAACGAGAGAATCATAATCTATCTTATTTCCATTATCAGTTAGTGATGTAATAATATATTCGTCATTAGATTTATTAACTATATATCCATGATATACACCAGAATCATTGTCGGCAATTGCAACAATCTGACCTTCATATGTGTCTGTATTAGAATTTAATTTCTCTTTGGCAGAAATAATACTGTCAAAGCAATATATTCTTGACTTGATATTTAAAAGTGACAAATCATCTTTAATAAGATACTGTTCATGAGTATCTTTAGTAAATACCACATCATACTGATCGATTTCGCCATTTTTAATTCTAGTAGAAATATCACTATAATCTAAATAGGCATACTTAACTCTATTCTCAGCCATGATGACCTCCTTTCCTTAAAAATATTATTATAATATAATTGGAACTAAGCCATCTTTGGTCTGTTCTGCAAGAGTATCACCTAATTCATTGATTGTGATTTTATCACCAATCGGGTTGTCGTTGGCAGTTAAATAAAGTTCTGATGTCTCTTTATCCAATTTAATATTATCAGCTTTGGTTGAATTAATCTTATCAGCCAGATTTGAAGCCACTTTTATTCCTTGTTCAATTAATGCAATTCTTTGATCCAAATCGGTTAAAGCATCATCAATTATTAATTCGCTCCATTTTTCAATAGGCGTTACAAGTAATGAGCATGAAGTTGTATGTCTGATATATGTTTTATATGTATCTTCATCCGTTTTAACAAATGTCATTTCCATAGAAATATTTCCAGAAAATAGCGTTAAATCAGATGTTACTTCAAAATCAAACTGTAAGAATCCCTCTTTTCGAGATACTTCATTTGCATCTAAATGGATAGACCTATATTTTTGATTTGGTGGAACGATTTCAATATAAGCTGCAAATTCACTCATATCATATCCTTCATACATCTGAGGAACAAAAATAGTAATAGTATGGATATTCTTTGAATGCTGCATAATTCTTTCAGGAATAGTAACAATCATCGAATTATCATTATTTACTAAAACTGTTGCCATAATAGTTTCTCCTTTCTCGTTTTATTCATAATCTAAAAGCCACTCATCTCCAGTTGATAAAGTAGGCTCTGACGACTGATTAACTACAACATGTTTTGTGTCCACTAAAGCTTTTAGTGCCTTACCTTGCTTGGCAGATAAGGAATCTGTTGTAGATTCACTTGTAAGATTGTCTTGTATTCCACGCCAAGTATTAGTATCTGTAAAAACAGCATTACTAGGGACAGATTTTCCTAATGTATAAGTGCAAGCAACAGGCTTACCGCCAGAAAAATATATTGGCTGAGTAGTAGAACCTGCTGATGTATCAAGTTTTATTGCGCTATTAGCGCTACCGCCTACTGAAGTACTACCAGCGTAAGAGTGTGTATGTGTTTTATCTGATTTGTTATCAACAATTGATTTAATTGTAGATATATCTGAAGGTGATGAATAAGGGATAGTAGCAGCACTTATATTGGCTACAGCTCCCGTATCACCTTTAGGGATAACCAGATTAAGAACAGGATTTTCATTTGTGCCTGTTATAGTGGCACTTGCTTTAGAACCAGCAGAACCAGTAGTAACCGTACCCACTGATAAAATAGGTGTCTTACCTACTGGAAGAGTTAAGTTAAGTTTTTGCGCTCCAAAATTTCCGCTAATATTTGCAGAAGCATTATCTGTAGGTTTCCCTGTTGTTACAGTACCAATACTTATTTTATTTAATAAGTTAGGAGAGGACGAAGTTTGTCCCAAACGATTTGTAATATTTACTTTATAAGAATCTGTAGCAGTAGTAGACGAGATATTAACTTTCTCAGCTTCTGAAATTTTTGCTTCAGCTTTTTTCATCATCGTACTATATTCTGAAACACGATTTGTTTCTGCTGTCGCACGATTTTTCTCAGCATTTACTCTTGCTGTCTCAGAAGCGATACGGTTATTTTCATTTATTTTACGAGTACTTTCGTTAGAATTACGAGTGTTCTCCGCAGTCACACGATTCGTTTCATTTGATTTTCTAGTATTCTCATTACTAATACGAATATTTTCGGCACTTATACGATTGTTTTCATTTGTAATCCATGTTTTTTCTTCTTTTTGGATCTGCAAATATAACTTTGTTAATGCATTAAATTCGTCAGAATTAATAATCCGCTGATCATCATAAACACTTTTCTTAATGTTAATTTGAAAATTCATTGTAGATAATACCTTTGTTTTATCTACGTTATATAGTTTTATCTCTGCCTTTGCAATTCCACCTGAATAAAGCATACTTTCGGTTAACTCGACTGTAATCGAACCGTCTAAATTAATAGTAGCTGTATTAAATACCGCTCTATTATCGGGTGTTATCATTTTTACGTTTGCTTTGCAATCAGATGGAACTTTATATAATTTGCCACGATCATAGCATTTTACATTAATATATCTACTATTTTTATCATATTGTTTTGCATATATAGTAACAATACGATCCTTAAAAAAATCAAGAGAGATATTTTCGGTGGCAGCGTTCAATGCCATATTTACACCTGCCTTTCTTTATAAAGGTGCTTATACACACCTTTATAATTAATTTTTGTCTTCAACCATTTCATAATCATCAGAACTAGATTTTTCAACAGATTCTTTTGTCTCTGTCTCATTTTTATTCTTTAATGCATTTATATACTGATTTTTTTCATTCTCAAACTGTGTATCAGCAAGATGTCCAATCTCTTTAGTTATCCCATCAAGAATAAGATACATCACACTAATCGGTAGTTCTGAATTGGAAATTACTTGTGTAAGAATTCCTCTAAATTCTGCCATTTTATAAGATAATGGTTTTTCTATATTATTTGGTTTCTCCATGTTTTAAATTCTCCTTTGTTTCCTTTGTTATTATATCTGATAAGATATCTATATCTCTCTTATCTATTGTTCCGTTACAATCAATATCAGCATTAATATATTGTATAAGGCTATAATTAAACGAATTATGAATAATTCGATTAATTGTAATACAGTCTAATGCGTCTACATTTTTATCCATATTTACATCACCCTTATATATATAAAATGGGATAGTGAATGAAAGCAACAATAGAAGAGAATACAAAATTAAAATGATTTTTGATAATATTTTCATAATGCACCTACTTTGAAATAGCAGTTTCTAATGCTTTAATATGATCTGTCAATTCTGCTATCTTTTGCTCATCATATGCTATACGTAATAATAGAAATTGGTTATAATCAACTCCATAATAATCTGTTGAATAATCATCAAATTTTTCTTTATGGGTTAATACAATTCCCATTTTGTCAGTACAGTTATTCTTTTCGAGACTAGCAATTACATCTTGTGCAACGACACCAAAATTCAATTTTTCTTCTGTGTCTATTTCAGGAACATAATTATATTTGATAAAATCAACTTCTCCAATACTATTAATATATTTCTGTGTTATAGGGGATATATTATTTTTGAGACGTTTATCAGAAGTGACCGTTGAATTTGTGGCGGTCATATTTTTTACAGATACACCATCACTATAAACTGCAAACATCGTAGAAGTATTTTTTTTTGAACCATAGAATTCAACTGTTCCAAAAGCAGTTAACATATTCATAGTTCCACTTTCAACATTAAATCCTTTTACACCATAGTAGGAAGTTAGTATATCATCTTGAAGGAATGAAATTGATCCAATATTAGTAGGATCTATCAGAATCTTTCTTTTATATTGATATTTGTCTTTTTGATCAGATAATAGTTGATATATAATCACACTATCATAAATACTAATTCTACCATCGCCATCAACGTCCAATTTTATGTAATCATTATGAGTTGGAGTTATTTTATTTAATATGATATTTTCGATGCGCTCTCTGTCTGCTTCAGTAAATTGAGATTTGACATATGTAACCGTACCTTCAGATACATACTGACAACCTGACAAAATACCACCTTTAATAGTTCCTGTCGCAGTAATATTACCACCAAAAGTACCACCAGTAGCATTAATTACACCAGTGATATTAGCTGATGAAGCAGTCAAATTACCATCTTTATCAACTACAAATGTACCATTACCATTATTAATAGTATTACCAGTTATTGTATTTCCTGAAATGTTCGTACCAGATATATCTCCACCAATAATTTTTGGAGAGATTACGTAATCTTTTCCAACCTGTGTATACCCAATAGATGTTTTCAAATCTTTTAATGATTCTGTTATAGCAGTATTAGATTTAGTTAAACTATCATTTAATCTTTTTTCAGAATCTAAAATATTTTGTTTACTAGCAATATTCTCTGTTCCAGTTATGTTATCCCAAGATATTTTTCCATCAAGTATGAGAGTATTCCCATCATATTTAAGTTTGCCACCTGCTAGACTAAAAGTTCCGTCACGTAGATTAATATGTGTACCCAATGGATTATTATCAGAAGAGGAATAATTGTCGGAAAATATATCTCCACCAATAATTTTTGGAGAGAGACAAAAATCAGCATTTACACCATATTCCTCATATGATACTCCATCCAAGATATATCGTTGTTTACCTAAAGCAGCTCTAAGAGTTTTCCAATTATCTGTTGTAAATGCTATAACATTGTTTGTAACTCGAAGTTGCTCACCAGAATAATCCTCGGCTATATCATCATAAGTTCTACCCAATAATCCATGCTTATCAATAGTTATAGAGCGATTATCATCAGTAAATATATTATATAGTGCTGAATCAAACCCTTCTTTTTGCATATCAACTATTTTATTATTAGCATCATTTCCCTTAGAACTTTGTCTTGATACAGAGGTATAACTTGTAGCCATAGATTGAGCTGAATTAAGAAGACTCCGTATATCATTCATTCCACTAGCAGTTTTTGTTACATCACTGAATTCTATATCAATAGTCTGAGATGAACCAAAATTAATCTGAATAGTTACTAATCGAAGACGATAAACTTTTTCTTCAACACCAACTCTAATCCAATTACCTAACTTGAAATGTTGTAATAGAGGTTTAAACTCTTTAATAGTCAGAAGATTATAAATAGATGTGCTGATAGAATGTTGATATTCGCCAGAACGAATTAATTCTTGTTTGGCTGTATCTAAAAATTCTTGTGCATTTTTAAATAAATCAGTATTATTCAACCCATCTGAAATATAATTTTCGTTAGAATAAGTATCAACTCTTCGATATGCACAAAAGGTTTTGTACAACTCTGCCCCAAGATATTTTTCAAAGTCTAAATCAGCTTGTATCTCTTCCTTACGTTCTTCATTCAAATCCATTGTATGTTGATATTCTGTAATCTGACTTTCTCGATTACTAATTTCATCCTGACAAGCATTTAATTTATCATAATATGGTTTGTAAAACTCATTATATAAACTTGATTCAGTATCATCTGTTTCAATTCCTTGTTCAATAAGAATATCAATAATTGTTTGACACATATCATGAAAACTTGTAAGCCTTGACAATCCATAGTAGGTTAGGGCTTTTTTAAAATCGTCTAAATTTTTATTTGTGAATACATCATAGATAGTTCCTTCTTCGTCATTATCAGAAACTATCTGTTTCATGATTTTTTGATTAAGAAATTCTTCGTAGTTATCATATACTTTTAAATTGGTAAGCATAGAAGAGTAAGCGACATCATTTTCATCAGAATAATTTGTTACTTTAAATCTTCCTGACCAATAACCATAATTAAATCCAGATGAATCAGTTCCTGAATATATAAATGTACTTCCGCTATCTACCTCAATCTTAAAATATCCACTTTTTACATATACTTTTGCATAATTCTTTAATGCCGAATTTACTGTAGCAACGGAAGTTGATCTAGATACTTTGCTCAAAGCTATAGGACTGAGATTAGCCATAGTAAGTAATTTAGCTTGATCTTCAGCTTTGTCTACAGATGATATATCTCCCTTACTAGAACTGTCTTGATCTCTATGATTTGGATCTAAAACGCCTGGCATCATTTCAGATTGATAATATTGAATCCAATCTATACAGTTATATATACTTTTCATTATTTTAGTATATTCTAAAGTATAACTATTGTATTTTTTATTATAAGAGTCTAACTTCTGAACCAATTCTGTAGGCATATCAGCTTTTTGCTCATTTGAGAAATAATAAATATATCTTGAACCATTAGGGTTAAGATTAATAATTGCTGCGGTCATATCATCATCGCCTGCTTCAAGCCTAAAACAATTCTTAATACTATCTACATCTGTTGTAAAGGTAACAGTATCTGATAAATTATCCTTGTCAACATAAACAGTAGTATCTTCACCATATATACTTAAATCATCGCTTCCACATTCAGGGCATAAATCATTATATTCTCCTCTATATCCACATTTATTACATCTGGTATATAAATCATATACATTTATTACACGATTAACTGAGTCAAATTTAAAAATACAATGAAACTCATTAGCACAATCTCCTGTAAGAAAATCATACACATTTGTTCCATCTATGCTAAATGACCTCTGTAAATTCCATAAGCTTTTATCAACATGTCCTATGGTATAATGTGGAACTCCATCAAGTATTCTATGTAAAAAACTCTCATCTTTCGCTTGTTTATATTCTTGACTATTAGGATTCATACTAGGAATATCTTTGTAGAATACAGTAGGTAAAATATAATCATCTCTTTCTATATCTGTTTCTGTATTTATTTCTATATTATTGAGAGGTGCTTGTCCTAATTCTGCCTCACATTGAGAAGTGCATGTCACGGTTTTAACTTGATTATTACCATCTGCATTAGAAACTTGAATCTGAAAATATTCATCCAATTCTGGAATATATACTAATTTTAAATCAACTATATTATCCCAATTTATTTCTTTTTCACCTTTTAATGTTTTATAAACATCAAAAGAAAGTTCATCAGCCGAATTCTCATGTAGCCCACAAATCATTGAATCATAATCTATATTCCTTAATTGTCCAAGGTGAGTATGATTTCTAGTTGACAATACAATTGAAAAATTCGGAATTTGATCATTATAAAATTGTAATTGTTTCATTATTTATACCACCCCAAACTTTCTGATAGGCTCATATGTAATTTTAATTTTACATGGAAGAGAAGTAGTAAATACATTCTCTGCTTCAAAACTATCTACATTGGATATGTAAAGCCATTTGTAATTAAAATCGTTATATATACGTTTATGTATATTATTTTGTTTATCCGATGTAATTATCTTATTTTCACCATCAAGAGTAATTATTTCTCCCGATATACAATTATTAATAATTGTATAATTTTCATTTGTATATATGTTTTTAATAATAAGATTTCCATTTTGTTTTGGAATAATCTCTGCATTTAAATAAAGTTTCCCTTCTTCATCTGATAAATCAAATATAGAGAAACTATTATTAGAAGTTGTTGTTTCAAATTCATATTCTTCAATTTCTCCATACCCAAATGGAGCATCTGTTGTAAGAGTGAGAGATAAACCTATAATCCGACCACCATATTTAATAAATTGAATATTAAACGATCCATAATAATGGATGTTAGAGTATTCATAATCATCAAATACAGGAGTAAATCTTAAATATTTTTTACGATTCAGCCACATAGTTATTTCTCGTAATTCTTGCTCTTGTATATAGTTAGTATCATTATCTGACCTATCACATAGAGTTTTACATATTTCAAAAGTAGTAGAAAATACTTCGTCATATTGAGTAGAGGATATACGTCTTTTTGAAGTTGTGTTTGATGTTACAGTATTCCATGTGATATTACTTCCAGCAGATACAGTTTCAACTCCTGAATCTGTTGTTATATTACAAATCATAAACCCAAAGTCGGATAACATTCTACCATCATATTCAAAATCTATCAGAAACATTGCGTATCCTCCTTGCTATATTATTTATTCATGGCATTTAAAACTTTTTCAAAATTTTTCATGTCATTTTTATATTTCTTCATAAGTTCAGAACACTTTCTGCGCTCATTATCAAAACCTTCTTTGGATTTATTAGCACTATCAATAGCCTTATTAAGCATTACCTTTAGTGGAGCAAGTGTATTTATCAATTCCTTTATTCCATTAAAATCGTTATCTGAAACATATTTGCATAACTCAATTTCAGATTCAAGTGTTGCGACCTTATCTTTTAATTCCTTATTTTCCTTATCTAAACGAGCTATTGTACGTCCTTGTAGCTCTATTTTTCTATCTGGTCTCATATTTCTCCTTTATTTAAATAGGACAGAGATATTTCACTCTGTCCTAAATTGTTAAAATCTATATTTCCCTAAACTATTCTTACCCATTGCAGTATCAACAGTTATAGATTGTACGATTTTTTCAAAACGTTTACTTTTCTGAAGTTCTGTGACAAATTCTTCTGGGTTATTTACTCCATTCATAGTAATACCACCAAAATCTACTTTTACATCTACACTGGAGTTAGATGCCTTTTGTGTAAACTTAGGTAATGATGTTGAAGCAATATTGTAGTTTTGAGGAATATATTGTAAAGCATCTTTTAACATAATAAGTTTTTCTTTAGAAAGAATTTCTTCACCAGTACGAGCAAGAACAAATCCATCTTCACCAGCACTACGAATAAGCTTTCCAATAGTACCACCTTGTTTAAAACCATGCTTTTTCATTTCAGAAATCATCCAATTATTTTGTGAAGCCGATCCGACATATGTACCAGAACCACCCATTGCCTTATAATAACCAGCTCTAGCCGATTTAGATGAATCAAAATTATGGAGCTTTAAGCGATCTACAATACTGGAATTTATGCGTAATTTTGACTTTGGATAGCTGTCGGCTTTATGTACAAACCAACTTCCCCAACCAGAACTACTACTAGAAGATCCACTATTATTAGAAGAGTGACTATTAGAACTACTACTTGAACTTGAACTAGAAGAACTTGCTGGGTTGGAAATAGCTTGTTGTGCGGCTTGCTGTTTCTTTATCTCTTCTTGTGCCTTTTTATCAGCAGCATCTTTCATAGCTTGTAACAAATTCTTGATAGCATCTATTGAATTTCTGGTTGTTGTCATTTCATTTGGAAATGTTTTATCATAGAAGTTGACCATATTAGTACCATTAGTACTATCTACATCCATTACTTTAGATATTGCATCAGACACGGTATATCCTACATCACCAGCTTCTTTCTCAATAACATCATTGATTTCACTAGCACTTGTATTTGTTTGGTCAATTACATTCTGTACTAATTCGTCTAAGTCATCAAGACGACTGTTGATCCAGTCCTCAAGGTCTGATTCAAAAGTATCTACAATATTTTGCTGATCGCTAATCCACTGATTATATTCTGAATCAGCCAAATCCTGTTTGGCATCCTCCAATTTGACTTTAATCTGTTGGATTTGTGCTTTAGCTTCTTCAGAAGTATCATTTTTGATAGCTTCTAATTGCTTTTCATATTGTGCAACGGCTTTTGTCTGCTCACGAATTGTTTTAGCATAATCGTAAAGATCTTTCTGGGCATTTAACGCATCAAGATAATTATCCGCTATTTTTTTAAGAGCTTTGGATAAAGCATCATATCCATCAGAAACTAAATCTTTAATAGCAGATTTTTCATCTTCAGCCGATTTAATCATGTCTCTTTGCTGTTCAAGAAGTTCTTGTCTGCGCTCAATAAGTGTAGTATTAGCTGGATCATTAGCAATTTCAGCATCAATTTTCTTGATTTCTTTTGCATAATCGTCAGCCTGAGTCATATACGCATTATAATTTATTGCATGTAATCCTTCGACAGCTTTTCCAGAACTTGTAATTTTTCCATTATCAGAATTAAATAACTTATTTTCTGTAGTAATCAAATTTATAAGCCAGTCTGATTCATCCTGTAATTTAGAAATATAGTCTTCTTGTTTGTCAAAGAAATCCCACTTTACTTGTCTTAAATTGTTCTTGTACTCAATAAGAGATTTATTCGCATCTTGAATAGCTTCTTCAACTGAGTTGATAGAATCAGTCATACTATACCATTCTTCACTATATTTGGCTATATTTCCTGCTTTCATTGCTTCGTTACGAGCAGAAGTAAGAGAAGAGTACTGTAATTGAAGTTTAGAAATATTAGAACTTTCTGTAGATATAAGAGCATTATAATATTTCTGACTTGCGATATAGCCTTGTGTTTCAGCCGTATCTATCATCTTATCATACACATTGATACTATGATCAATCTGCTTAAGCTGCGCTTCATATTCAGAGTTTACATTATCAAACTTAGTCTTAGCTAACTCTGCAAGCTTATCTTGTAAATCTTGTACTGCGTCAGAAGCTTCAAGGGCTTTATTGTAGTAATTCTGGTATTTTTCAATCTTATCATTCAAGTCATCATCTTGAATAGTAGAGACATCAATTGTACCATTACGGACTAATGAAGCATATCCTTCTGGCAGACCAACTGAATTTGCCAACTGCATATATTTATTATATGCCTGTTGTTCGGCTGAAATTTGCTGATTAACTGTGCCAAGTTCTTGAGCGAGTGCATTATTACGTGTACTCCAAGTCTTGTAGGTTGCCGATACAGTCTTGCCAAGATTTGAAACTTGTCGATTGATACGTGAGATAAGTGTCTCAATCCAATCGTAGTCCTTCTTTGTTGGCTCTTTCTTTGAATCTGATCCTGAACCTGAACCACCGCCTGAACTTGGGGATTTTGAGCCACCTCCAGATTTGCCAGCTTTCCTTGAAGATGGAGAAGCAAGATTTCCTCTAAGATTTCCTGCTCCTGTATTCCTTTTTCTGCTACTTACGTATCTAGGAGAAGTGTTCTTTTTAGACGAACCGCCTCTCATCTGACTATTAAGCGCACGTTCCTTATTTGCAAGCACAGATGCTCTACTATTGCCACTTATTTTTCCGCTACTACCGCTAATACTATGTCCACCGCCACTATGAGTTGCTGAAAATGTAGGAACATTACCACCTAATTTATTTAAAAATCCTGCAACTTTATTCCAAGCCTTTTGGAATGGTGATAAATTTCCATCTACTGTAACAGAAGCTTTTCCTTGCGATATTGCTGCAAGTAAAGAATTCGCTGAATTTTCAGCAGGAGAAGTATCAGCACCAACAGTAAAACTACTTGAAGAATTTTCAACATTTTGCTGTGTTTGAATAACATTATTAACTGCTTCAGTTGTATCACCAGAGAAGTAAATCATACCATCTTGGTCTTTTACATAATAAACTTGTGTCTCTGGATCGCTAACGTCACCATAATAAGTAATTGTTCCATCCTCATTTTTGATGGCAGTGATTTGTTGTTCAACACCATCAACATTAGCAGTAAAAGTAATGGTTGAATTTTCCGAAGCATCTTCTAAGAGATTTTCAATGTCTTCTTTATTTTTTACTTTAGCATCAATTTCTAATTCATGTGGCTGTGAAAAGAAGTCATTCCAATAATTTTGGAAGTCTTCAGCACTAGCATTATCAAAGTCAATGTTATTCTTTGTACCCCAATCATTAAACTGTTGAAGTAACTTTTCGTATTCTTGTTGCTTTTTGTCTAACTTTTTTTGAGCAGCGATAATGTCTTCATCGTTACCGCCTTCTTCAACGATTTTACTGATAGCTTTTGATTTCTTTTCAATAGCGTTCTGATATTTTTCAAGATATTCATTTGTAACATCATCAGTGCCAGTATGATCTTCAAGTTTACTAATAGCTTGGTCGTTGAGTCCAAGTAAATTGGCATAATCATTACGACTTTCATTACCACCATTTGCCATTTTACTTCTAATTTGATCAATCTGGTCGTAAATCTGTTGAATATCATACTCAAACTTAATTGGTATATCAAAACCTTGTTGCATCGTAGACATATCCTGTTGGAAACCATCTACTTGTGTATTCCAATTCTTTAATAATTCACCAAGTCGGTCTTTACGAGAACCGTCTTGCATATTATCATAAAGTGCTTGGACAGATGCCAAATCGGTTTTTACTTGCTCAAGTTCTTGTGCTGAATCTTCAACACCATCTAACTGAAAACCATAATCAGACATGGTTTTAAGCATTGTTTCTACAACTTCGACATTTACACCTAATGCTTTTGCAACTTCGGCTGTACTAGAAAAATGTGTCTGAACTTTTCCAGTATCTTTGTCAATATCAACAAGAGATGAATCTGCTGTTTTTAAATCCTCTAAGAAATTCCAAATAGAAGCCGTTTCATCCTCTGAATCGAACCATCTTGATACTTTATCATAAGCGTTTTTCCATGCATCTACATAAGCATTTGCAGAAATTTCATATTGAGAAGTATCAATTTTATCAGGTGACATCCATTGAGCTACTGACTGGAAGTCGTCAGTTCCAATAAATCCACCATCATATAATTCTTTCGCTTGTTTTAAATATCCTGCGAGAGAAGTCCAATCGGTACTTGCATTATCCGACTCAAATGCTTTCTTTACAGAATCAAGTGTACCGCCCAATGTATCTACAGTGTCACTTTCTGTTTTCTTTACCAATTCTAATACATCTTTGTATTCGGAAGCAGCGAGAGAAGTACGTCCAAGTTCTTGCTGTTTTGCAACTAACGCTTTTTGGAATTCATCAGACTGAGCATATTTTAATTCATCTTGTGTAAGAGAATTTACCCAATTAGTAATAGTATCTATATCTGATGCACTACCACTACCATTTTTAATGACATCTTTTTCAATATCTTTAACAACTGATTTTTCAGTTGCCTTAACTTCATCCGCTTCAGATTTAATAGCATCTAAATTAAATGGAATTTCAATCTTATTTTTCTTGCAATATGCTTTTATATCAGAGATAGCAGTGCTAATTCGTTTTTCATAATCGCCAATAGATTCGTCTTCAGTTTTTCCACCTAATAGATTAGCAGTCATGCCTCCTAAATCATCAGAGTCAATACCGTCTTTCAATGGAGAGATTACATTCTTACGAATCCATTTTTCCATATCAATATCAGAATCAAACTGGTCTAAAAACTCACCTGTTACGTTACTAGCAAAAAGTTTTGCATCAGTTTGAGCTTCTTCTGATAAATCCTTAAAACCGGAAGTATTGGTATTAAAATATGCGTCTAATATAGGTTTTACTTTTTCAGATTCAGTTTCAACTGTAGCATTACAAGACGTAAAAGCATCTCTGATTTTATCTTGTAATTCAGGAGTTAAAGAATCAAAATCAACAAATGTATCAGTGTTAATCTTTAAACTGTCCTTAACACTTTTATCCTCTAATATTTTATCAAAAGTATCTTTGCCTAATGCATTGGCAAGGTCGACAGTATCAACAGGACTACCATCAATACTCATGACACTTCCTTTTGTCCCTTGAAGCTTTAATTTTCCATTAATAATATTATTTATTAATTTTGCATTTTTACTATCATCTGATATAGCTGTTTTGAAATCGTCGAATGTATCACTAGATTTAGAACGTATATCAGCATAATAGGCTTCTTGGTTCTTTTTGTAGGCTTCTGTGAGTTCATCAACACTACCTTTGTTTTTAAGAATAACATCATTTTGATCGTTATATCCCTTTATCATTGTAGGGAACATTTCTGCAATCTTTGATGTCATATCTTTATACTCTGAAAATTCATCAGTAGTTAATGATACATTATGACCAAATTCGTCAATACCTTGTGATAACTCTTCAAAACGTTTTCCATTTTCATTTATCCATGACTCTTGCGTTGAAAGATTATCTTTCTGCTCTTTTACAGAAGAATTAAACTCTTCAAGAGCATCTTTTGCATTGTCAACTCGATGAATATAATTATCAATACCAGTGATAACTGCCTGAAAAGCAAAAGCTGCGAGAAAACTTGCTACCATATTACCTGCAATAGCAAGACCTTTGAGAGCAATGTTAGCAGTTTTGGCACCAATGGTCATTTGCTCTAATCCATTATTGTAAGCAATAGCAGACTGTTTTGCTGCATTCTGAGCATTTTTTACATCATCAAGAGATACTTTAGTCAAGTCATTTTCTTGAACAAATTTTACTTGCCATTTTTCGCCTTCTTTTAGGCAATTAAAATAATCCTGCCAAGTTTTTTGACCAGCTTCTATTTTTTCTTTATTATTAAGAAGTGAAGCCAAAATATTAGATGGATCTTGGTCATAAACAGAAAGGTCTTTTAATTTATTTTGTATATCAGATTTAGTAATAATAAATTTATCACTTAAATCTTTCTTAACAGAAGAATTTTTCCATGCATTCGCAATATTAGATATTGTATAATCATTTGTTGCAATTAATTCATTAGAAACTTTTTTAAATCTATTTCCAATATCTTCAAATGATTTTCCAAATATTCCAAATTTTGATGAAAATGTATCTTTATCACTGTCAAATGTTTTGAATATCATACTATATTATTAATACAAGCTGTTTGAATACTTGTCGAATTTTATTATATGTGATACAATTTTCATAAATCGGAGGTATATTATAATGTTAATGTATTGTAAAAAATGCGGAAGAGTATGGATGAAATTTGGTACTGAAAAAAACGATTGTGATATATGTGGATCAATTTGTTACCCTATTCCAGATAAATATTTATTAGTCTGGAATGGTGAAATTGACCATGATACTATTGATAAAAGCAAAAAAGACCAATTCATAGAAGAGTGCGTAAAATCTTCACCAGAATTTGATGAATATCTTTTTAATAATAGAGACAGAATTAAAGCACAAAAATCTGCCGAATATGAACGAGATATGGCTATCGGTGATGCAATACGTCAAGGTGCGGATGTTAAAACTGCTTTTCGTAACGGTGGTCAAAACATGCCAAAATGTCCTACCTGTGGCAGTTTAAATGTTCGTCATATCTCAGGCGGTGAAAGAGTGGCATCTATTGGATTCTTCGGTATCTTCAGTAAGAAGATTAACAAGACATTTAAGTGTGGTAATTGTGGTTATACATGGTAATTTGTTAATCTTTCACAAAACATACGTTTAGACTATCCTTTATATAAATGTGGTAGTACAATGGTACTAACAAATAAAACGTTTTTATTTTTTATAAAGGAGGTTGATTGATATGTTTTGTCCGTGGTGTAAAAGTAGTAATATTATTAAATTGCAACCAATAGTTATTAGCAATAAGGTAAGAGATAAATCAGCAATTCCTACATGGAGTCCTGATGATAATGAAAAAGAAGTATTTCCTGCATTTAATTATCAATGCAAAGATTGTGATACCAGATTTAATGTAGACCATAATTGACAAATGAACACATATAAGAGCGAAGAGTAGTGAGAAATTGCTACTCTTTTTGTTTACACAACAAAAATAATACAGAGCCATAAAAATATGACTCTGTATTACCTCTTGCGATAAACGCATGTCAAAAGACAATTGTTTAATTCCTCCTGATGTCACATATCTATCAGCTAATGGACACCCATTTCTGTTTGATATGGTACAAGTCAAGGCTAATGGACACCCATTTCCTTGTTTGTAAGAAGTATTATATCAAATAATAAACTTGTTGTCAATATTAAAATAATTTTACTAACCCATATGAATTAGTATTTTCTTTGTAGCCATCATATATTTTTGATTCTAAAACATTCCACATAGAATGTTGAATTTTATACCCATTGATATATCTTATGCAATTATATGCAACAATATCTGCCATTTGTAACCCAATACTGTTTTCTTCCTTTACAGTAAAACTCGTTGTGGTTATATATTTATCAATTGCTTCTGGAATGTAAATGTTAGTGCCATTTTGCAAAATATTAAAATAATGTTTTTGTATTTTTCTATTCTGTGTTTCTTCTCTTGATTCAAACACTATACTTCCACGAGCCTTATTTTTTATTAAAAAATGTATATAACTATTTATTACAGAAGAGAAGAGTATCTCATATATATCATGAGATAATTCAGGATATTCCTTAAGATACTCCTTTACATTTGTATATGCAGTTATTACTTTAAAATCTGTTTCATCAATACTTTTTCTTAGTGAAGTCCAAAACTTAGTTTGCATGTCAGTATTTGAACATAGAATCTTAAAATCTTTCTGCTTTTTAAGAATGTCAGTATAATGAAATACAATGTTGGAATTTCCTAAAATAGATTTTGTATTTTGGATAGATGGTATTAAATTTTTTTTATAATCATTTCTTGATATTATAATACCACCAAGTAACAAATATGGATTTGTTTTTGTTTCTGCGCTTTCATCTAAAAATAATATATAATCTGAGTTTGTCATAATAATTCCCCAATCATTAGTATTTAATATTACCATTATATACCAATAATCGACAGAATACTATTCAGAACGTATGTTTACAAACGAACATGAAAGAAGAGTAGTCAACCGACTACTCTTTATATTTACTCTGTTTTATTCAACATTGTTTTTATTTCATCAAAGCTCAATCCTTTTTCCTGAATCAGCTCGTCTAACTCAGAAAGTCTCTGCTGATGAATCTGTGATTCAAGCTCTTTCTTTGTTGCTTTTAATTCTGTAAGAGTAGCTTCTGTTGCTTCAATTTCTGCTGTTACTTTTGCCAACTGCTCGTCTAATGTAAGTTTCTTTTTACCTCTTGCCATAATGATTGACCTCCTATGTTTTATATAAAAATAATAACATTAGACAAGAAATATTGCAATATATATTATACATAATTCGTTGCAATCGACAAAATGTTCTGTCTGTTAACAAGTGTAAAGACTATACGGATTCCCAAACCAAGTCTTTATCACAAATGTTCACCAAGACTAGAAAAATCTTTCGTAAATAATCTACTTTTTGTATAAGCCAAATATTTATTTCTCCTTTTTCCATAATTGAGGGCAGGTCATCACGACTGCTCTCTATTTTATTATTCTCTGTTTGAAACAGAAAAAGTATTTGCAAATAACAGAATATATGCTATGATATGTTTATATCAAGCAAGATATATTCCTTACAAAATGGCATTGCTCAAAATAGAGTAGTGTCATTTTTATTTTTTTTAATTGAAATCGAGATTTCTTAGTTTTGTGTGTTTCTTCAAACTTACGGTACACACAAACCCTACTGTTATCCTATTAACAATGTGCTATTTAATAGGGGAGAGTAGTAACACTCTTTTACGCTTTTATATCTCAGTCACGAGAGTAGTACGATAACTACGTATGGAGTCCCTTTTACAAGCTATTAATAATAACTCAAAATCGTTTAGACTCTCTGAACACCTCCACTATAATATTCTCTATTACAGTAGAATCCGTTGCTGATTGCCGATTTAGTCCATTAAGGACATGATAATTAGGGTTTCCCCATATATCCAAATAACCTCCATTTCTGGATTTGACTTTTCTTGTTGTCACCAACATCCTTTCGGAATACATTCACGCTCGCCATTTCTAGCCACGTTGTAGTGTGTTATTTTATATATACGGTATATTTTATTTCTTCCCAGCACTATGAGATAGCAACTCACAATTACGATTTATTTTAAAACATCTATAGGTTGACTAGACCTAATCTTCCCAACTCTTGATTGTTGTCTTGAGTTAGGTGGGCATATTCAAAACAATGATTTGAAAAATTACGCACTCACGTAACATTTACCGATGTTTTTTAAACTAAGACCTGCTCCAATTCCTGTGAGAATAGTTGGTAACAATCCAACTGTATCTACAAAATCAGTAGCACCTTTAAGAAGTATGGATAATAAATCAATTCCATTCTTGATAGTTTCGGAGTCGATTACTTTAAACCAGAATTCCTGGGCACGATTTTCTAATTGTGCCATTTTGCCATCAATACTATCAAGATAAGAGTTTAATTCTTTTTCTGCTGATCCTTCTGAATTTTGAGCATCTTCATACACCGAACGAAGCATATCTCCATTCTGAAGAATACTTGCGGCAATGTTCGATCTATTTTTTCCAGCTATAGTCTCCAGTAAAAGATTAAGATTATTTGTTCCTAATTCTTTATCTTTTTTTACAATATTGTCATACAAATCTGCGAGTCCTTGCATGATTTCATATGTACTTTTATAATTTCCATTAGAATCAAGAATATCAAAACCTTTTCCATCTGACGATGCAGCTTTAGTTGCATCCATGATTGTATCTCTAAGTTTAGAAACGGTAGTAATCATTCCATCTGTTTCTTCGCCTAAATCTGAAAGCTCCTGTTTAGCTTCCTCTGTACCAACCAATCTAAGAGAAATCGTCCTTAAACCTGCCCCTACCTTAGATGGATCTTGAGTTATAGCATTGCCAGCCGTAGTCAACGAAACAGCTTCATTAAGATCGTTGTTTGCAGTTACTAATGCACTTGCAGAATCTTTAAGAGCAGTTGCTAATCCATCTGTCGAGATACTATAATTGTTGCCAATATTATTGAGAACATCAATTATATCCATTTTATCAAGATCTTTATACGCCTGACTCATTGACACAAGAGACTCAGTTGCTTCGTCTATTCCTTCAAATTCTGATACATTTAAAAGAACATTGGCATCCTTTGCACTTTCAGCAGCTTGATTCATTGATTCTCCGAGACGCATCCAATCTGCTGTGGAATTTTGTATCTGTTTTGCAGTTGTACCAACCGCATCTGCCGTATCAAATGTTGTATTCTGATAATTTTTTAAACTTTGCAAAGATTCATCAGATACTTTTCGCATTTCTGTAAGAGCAGTATTAAGTTCTCTTACAACATTAAAACCTTCTTTACCAAGATTAATAACATCATAAAGCCCAAACATACCTGCCATCTGAGCAGCAATCTGATGGAATCCGCTATTCTTTAAAGTATCAAAGAAACTTCTGCCAGCACGACCAGCTCTGATTTCCGCATTTTCAATATTAATGATTTCAGATGTAATCTCTTTCAGATTCCTTGGATTGGCAGACTCTAATTCATCTCGCAACGCTCTTAATCCAAATTTTGCTTCCTTAGAGTAATTTGTACACTCATCTAAATCCTTATTAATTCTCTGAACTAATTTATCAATGGCAATCTGGCTTGTACCTTTTTCAGAGGCAGAAAGTGACTTAAAAGAATCAGAAGCTTTTTCACATGCCGTAGCCAATCCTTTTAATTCAGCCTCTTGTTCTACGGTAACTTCACTAACATTTTTTAATGTGTTTCTGTACTCTACGAGATTTCCAATTGCTGTATTTAGCGCAGTTAAATTTTTGGTATATTGTTCACTTGGAGTAAAATCAGGAGAATAGGTTTTTCTTTGATCATAGATTTTCTGATACTTATCAATAGAACCTTGTAAAGAATCAAGAGTAGATTCTTTGAGTTTTTCTTTTAAATCTGTAACAGTTTGATTTATCTGTTGCAATTTTTCGTTAGAAGCAGTTAATTTCTCTGTTGGAAGAATATCATTTCTCTGTAATTCATGAATATGTTCGAGAAGTTTTATTGCCTCCTCATTATCTGTACTCAAAGCATTATTACTTGCAATTCTTTTCTGAATAGTAGCATATCTCTCAAGAGAAGTCGTAAGTTCGTTCCAAATCTGTTTTTCTCGCTCAAGTTTCTTTGCGTTATCTACTTTTGCATCATATACTGTTTCACTTGCATTTAAGACTTGTGGTGTGCCATTTTCCCCAAGGTAATAAGAACTACCATTTCTCAATGTTGCCTTATATGAAATATCTGGCGTACCATCGGCAGTTTGCTTAGTGGTCTTAACTATCTTTGTAACTTGTTCTGCTTGTTCACGAAGTATTCCAAACTTGGCAATTATATCATCAAAACCCTCTGTATTAGGAGTAAAACTGATATTATCAAGTGCCTTATCGGTTGCCACAGCTTCTTGCTGTACTTTTTGTTCAGATTGTGCAACCTGTTCTAAGTTTTCAGAAGTCTTAGGAAATGCGTCTTTCGTTCCAGATGAAATATTCGATTCTTGTGGAGTAGAAGAGAGGTTAGATTTTATTTCTGTAAGTTCACTGTTAAGTTCTTTTACAGATTCTTTTGTCTTTTCAACATCTTCTCGTACATTTTCAAAACCATTCGATTCAATAGAAGAAATTCTGTCTTTCACATCACCGAGTTCAGTTTTTACCTCTTGAATATCAGATTTTAATTCTTCAATTTGAGAATTATCAGAAGTAACAGAATTAGAAGTTGTTTCCTTTTGAACTTCTGCTAATTTCTGTTCAGCTTCAAAAGTGGAAGTAAGTTGTTCTTCTTGTTGTCTTAATGATTTAGTATACTTATAACTCTGTTCTTGAGCATTAAAAAGAGCATCATCAAGACTAACTTGTGCCATAGCTCTATGTGATTTAATAGTATCATTATCATCGGGATCGTTCAATTGCTCTAAAAAACGAGCTTTATCTAACAATTCAACATAACGTTCTACACTCTTTATTATCTCAGGTGTAATTGCGGCTTGTCCTAATTTTTCTTTCACTTGAGAATATGCGGAATTAAAATCAAACAATTTATTTTTAAGAGAAGAAATTTCTTCTAGTAAATCATTATCACTACCATATTTTTTATAATTTGCATATTCTTTAATTCTATCAGAAACAATTCTATTTTTATCAAAAAATTTATCATTAATATCAAAATCAACAGTAACTTTTTCTAATTTACTTTGAGCGACTTCTTTTTTTAAAGCTTCTTCATAAGCTTTATAATATGTATAAGCGGCTTTTGTACCAGATTCTGAAGCCATTGCTTCTTCATTATTATAATAATCCTTAAAAGCATCTGCATATTTCTTTAATTGGTTATATGCTTCTGTTTTATTTTTTGTATCAAATGATGTGTTGATTTTTTTATTCAGCTCATTTATTTTATTCTCTATCTTGCCTATATCAGCAACAGTAGAAGAGGAGTCAATAAATGATTTCCCTTTTCCAATACTGAATATCTCAGTAAGTCTTTTATCAATCTGACCAAGCATATCAAGTGTATTACCACTAATGCTAAAATCAATCGGATTCTGACCTGCCTTCTTCTGCATTTCCTTAAATTTAGCTTCAATCTGTTTATCATCGAAGTTTACATTTTTGAAATCGAGAACAACTTTGTCAGCCATTTTTTGTGCATTAGCAAACTGTTTCAATAGTGATTGCTCAATAGTTGCATCATCAATTTTTATGGCAAGTTTTAATTCTTCAACCATTTAACTTCTCCTTCCTATATTTCATATTTCTTTCTAAAATCTTTTACTATATATTTGTAAAAATT